>Ga0105240_10009991_pt1 | contig 13375 bp, 10 predicted proteins | sample KBSC54metaG_FD_80426 | JGI IMG/M metagenome (GOLD analysis project Ga0105240, IMG submission 80426) | Corn rhizosphere microbial communities from Kellogg Biological Station, Michigan, USA - KBS C5-4 metaG | ecosystem: Host-associated > Plants > Roots > Rhizosphere > Soil | place: Michigan, USA... | reverse complement strand
GTCCCACCGGAGCTGCTCGCCACTGCCCCTCTGCTGCTGGTACCACTCCCGCCCGAGCTGCTCCCGCTGGGGCCGCTACCGCGAGCATTCGCGCCCGACCCACCACCATTGTTACCCCCGGACCCCGCCCTCAACCGCGACCCGGTTGGCGGCAGCGTTCGCAGCTCCGGGATCGAGCGCTCCATGTCCACGATCTGCCCGTCGAGCGGGCTGAGATTGCCTTTGTCGCCGGCGATGGAGGTGGCCTCGAAGTTCTCCATGTCCTGGACGCTCGCCTGTACCTCACGCGCGAGCTGCAGGGCGGCACTCACCTGGCCCTGTTGAGCAACGAGCGTCTCCCGCTCCTTGCCGCGTGCCTTGGCTATCTGCTCCTTGAGCGAATCGAGCTGGGACTGCAGACCGTCGATCCGCTGAGCCACATTCGCCGCCGCTTGGTCGAGTCGGCCCGCCAATCCCTTCGCAGGCGTGGATGTATCCGCCGCAGTTGTTGCAGCGGCCGTGGACCCGCCTGCGGTAGACCTGGAAGCCGTGGGTACCGCCGCGCTCGATGCTGCGCGCTGCCGCGACTCCGCATTCAACAGCGCCGCACAGGCCTTGCCGAACTCGAAAGCCAACCGCACCGCCGTCAACGACTGCTGATGCAACCGCTCCCGCGTCGCCGAATCAGCTCCCGCTATTTGCAGTTGCTCAATGGGCGCCAGGTGATGAAACCAGTCGACGCTCTCGCCGAGGTGCGCCGCGACCTGGTCCGACGTCAACGGGAACGCCGGCTGCTCAGTCGCCGTGTTAGCCGAGGGTGCAGATGCCGATCGTTGCGCACGCGGCTGCCCATCCGCCACCTCGGTCGCTGGCTTCGGGTCGGCAGCCGACACCACCGACTCGGCGCCAACAAACGTCAGCAGCGCCGCCGCCGCGAGCGCGCTAAGAGAGCGCCAGACGCGCGCGCGCCCCCGCCCGCGCCAGGTCACCACCGCACGTCTAAATACGAATTTCACGCTCGATTCACGTGCCAAGTCGCCGCCAGGCGCCCAGATATGAATTTCCATGCAGGATTCGCGCTCCAAGTCGCCGCCGCGCGTCCAGATCTGAATTTCCACGCTCGATTCATAAGAGCTGCCGAGGGTAGCAAGGAAAAGGCCAAGGCGCTGGCTGCAAGCCCTCCCGGACGGGTTAGGATGGCACCCTATGAGCCAGTCTGAGATCGCCGCCGCCCTGCGACAGGTACTCCCGGCCGATTGTGTGCTCTCGCAGGACGAGGAATTGCGCCCCTACGAATGCGACGGCCTGAGCGTTTTCCGGCAGAAACCCCTGCTGGTGGCCCTACCTCGCACCGAAGACGAAGTTCGACAGGTGCTCGTCACGTGCCGCCGGCTCGAGGTGCCTGTGGTCGCCCGTGGCGCCGGCACCGGGTTGTCTGGCGGCTCCACGCCGCACGAGTCAGGCGTTCTGTTGTCACTTGCCCGCTTGAACCGGATTCTGGAAATCGACCCGGTCGCCCGGATCGCGCGTCTACAACCGGGCGTTCGCAACCTGAAAGTCTCGGAGGCAGCGGCCCCACACGGCTTGTATTACGCACCTGACCCCTCCTCCCAGATCGCTTGCTCCATAGGAGGCAATGTCGCGGAAAACTCCGGTGGCGTGCACTGCCTCAAGTACGGGCTGACCGTCCACAACGTACTCGCGACTCGAGGCTTCACGATCGACGGCGATCTGATCGAGCTGGGAGGTCGGGCTCCCGATCACCCGGGACTGGATCTGCTGGCCCTCGCAATCGGTTCCGAAGGACTCCTCGTCGTAGTCACGGAGGTGACCGTCAAACTGATCCCACGACCGCAACTCGCACGTGTCGTAATGGCGTCATTCGCCGACGTTCAGGCCGCCGGCAACGCCGTCGCGGCAATCATTGGCGCCGGCATCATCCCCGCGGGACTCGAGATGATGGACCGCAAGGCTACGGCTGCCGTCGAGCCGTTCGTCAACGCCGGTTACGACCTCTCGGCAGAAGCGATCCTCCTCGCCGAGGCAGACGGCACACCGGAAGAAGTAACCGATCAGATCGCGGAGATCGAGAAGGTTCTGCAGGCCGCCGGCGCAACAGCCATGGTCGTCTCGAGCTCCGAGGCCGAGCGGTTGCGGTTCTGGTCGGGGCGCAAGAACGCCTTCCCGGCAGCGGGACGCGTCTCGCCCGATTACTACTGCATGGACGGCACCATACCGCGCAAGAACCTCGGCCCCATGCTGAAAGCCATCGAGGACATGGAGACGCGCTACTCACTGAGGTGCATGAACGTTTTCCATGCCGGCGACGGCAACCTGCATCCATTGATCCTGTTCGATGCCAACACACCGGGTGAGTGGGATCGCGCCGACAAATTCGGTGCGGAAATCCTGGAGCTTTGTGTGCGACTCGGCGGCACGATCACTGGAGAGCACGGCGTCGGCATCGAGAAAATCAACTCCATGTGCGTGCAGTTTTCGGATGCGGAACGCGCGGCATTTTTTAACGTCAAAGCCGCCTTCGATGCCACTGGACTGTTGAATCCCGGCAAAGCCATACCGACTCTCGCGCGGTGCGCGGAATACGGGAAAATGCACGTGCACGCCGGCGCCCTGCCCCACGCTGACATACCCCGCTTCTGATGGACGCCACAGCAATTCTCAGCGAGCTGCGTGAGCGCGTGATGGCAGCTCACCAACAGCGCCAACCCCTACGCCTCCGCGGCGCCGGCACCAAAGACTTCTACGGCGCAGGGCCACTCGGTGACGCCTCCGCCTCAACCGCGACGCTTCCAACGTCGAGCGCCAGCACCACTGCGCAACTCGGCGCCACGTCCGTTCTAGACCTCCGACCCTATCGCGGCATCGTCGACTACGAGCCCTCGGAGTTGGTCATCACGGCCCGCTGCGGAACACCGCTGTCGGAGATCGAAACGGCGCTGGCGGACCGTGGACAGTTCCTAGCGTTTGAGCCGCCGGCTTTCGGCGGTGACCCCACCATCGGCGGCGCGATTGCCGCAGGACTGTCGGGGCCCCGCCGCATGTACGCGGGTGCAGCGCGAGATTTCGTGTTAGGTGCAACGCTGCTGGACGCGCGTGGCGACATCCTCCGTTTCGGCGGCCAGGTCATGAAGAACGTCGCCGGCTTCGACGTGTCGCGACTCCTATGCGGATCGCTCGGCATTCTAGGCGTCATCACCGAAGTCTCGCTAAAGGTCCTCCCGCGACCCCGCGCCGAGGAGACACTGCGACTCGAAATGCCAGCAAAGCAAGCCGTCGAAGCTTTCAACCGGTGGAGCGGGCAACCTTTGCCGCTCTCCGGCGCCGCGTGGTGGGATGGCGTCGCATGGGTCAGGCTCTCTGGCGCGGCATCCGCCGTGCGCGCGGCGCAAGAACGCCTCGGCGGCGAGCGCGTAGATCCGACGGCGGCAACACAGTGGTGGAACGCTCTCCGCCACTGCCAGCATCCAATCTTCGAAAGCAACACGCTATGGCGTCTGTCGCTGCCCGACACGACCCCGCCACTGTCGCTATCCAGCCAACCCCTGATCGACTGGGGCGGTGCGCTGCGTTGGTATGCCACAGACCTGCAACATGACGCCAGCGCCGCGCCAAGCGCCGAGAGCGCCGCGTCGATGGCACCGACGACATCCGCGCCCTCCGGCATCGAGGAGGACGGTCGCGCCGCTCCCAGCGGCATTCGCAGCATGGCATCCGCCGCAGGCGGCACCGCAATGTGCTGGCGCGGCGCCACACCCGCCGGCGGCCGCTTTCACCCGCTGCAACCAACCGTCGCGACACTAACGCGCCGCCTGAAAGACCGCTTCGACCCCCATGGAATCTTCAACCCCGGCCGGATGATCGCCGGCCTATAGCCCGCGCGACGCCGCAGACCCCGCTCAGCCCTGCAGCGTGTTGCACCCTTCGCACGTCGGCGCGTGCCTCTTTGCGCCTCGACGCGCACGCCCTCGCACGTCGGCGCGTGCCTCCTTGCGCCTCGACGCGCACGCCCTCGCACGCCGGCGCGTGCGCGGCCGTGCCGGGCTACGGCCCGCCGACCTCGCACGGCCCGCCACCACGCGCAATCCTTCTGCCCCGCGCTGGCGACGACCTGCGCCTGACGACTACTTCGCGCCCCGCACTTCCGCCTGATGCGCCGCCACCATCTCCGCCATACTGGCGAACCGAAAGTCATACTTCGGCGTCCCAGCAGGCGGCACCGTCGCGCCCCACCCGTCGGCCTGATGCCGCCGGTCGATCCAAGCGCTGCTGAGCCCAGCCGCCTGGGCGGGGACATGGTCGTGAAACAGACTCTGCGCCGTGTGCAGGATGTTCCGCTTCAACACCCCCAGCTCCGCCACCTTGTCGATCAGATACGCGAAATTACGCGGATCCGGCTTATATGACCCGATATCCTGCGCCGTGCACACGGCATCGAACGCCACTGCGAGCAACCGGTTCGTGCCGGCAAAGCTGTCCCGGTCCACGTTCGAGAGAATGACCAACTTGTAGTACCGCTGCAGATACTGCAGCGAGGCCACCGTGTCCGCGAACGCGGGCCAATCGGGCACCGACTTCCCAAACGCGACGGCTTCCTTCTCGTCCTCGCTCACCTTCCACTCTCGCGCCAGGCGACGATGAACTTCGGTGAGCAACTCTGAATAGATCATCTGCGGCGTCGTGGCCTCCTGCGCCGACTCGTGCCGAGCGAACGCAGCAAGCACGTCCTCGCGCTTGAGCGTCACGCCGCCTCTTTTCAACAGCGGCTGCAATGCCGCGTAGAGCCCGGTCTCCCAATCAATGAGTGTGCCGTAACAATCAAACGTGAGCGCCTTGAAGCTTGTGAGTTGCATGATCAGCTATGTCCATGTTCGTGCCGATGGTGAATATCGGGAAAGTGCGCATGATGGTGCCTTAGAAAGCCGTGCGCGTGCGCATGGGTATGCGGCTCGCCACCGTCCCAGTCGAACTCATGCTCGTGTCGATGATGCTCGTCGTGCATATGGGGATGCGAATGCAACAGCGGCTCGTGGACGTGCTCGTGCACATGGTCTTCAGTAACGTGCAACCAGACACCGACCGCCATACACACCGCGGCCCCCCAAAAAGCACCCTCCGCCGTCTGGCCATAAAGGAACAAAGCTGCCGCCGCACCAATGAACGGAGCGGTCGCGAAGTACGCGCCCGTACGTGCACTGCCCAGGTGGCGCAACCCGACGATGAACAGAACGAGACTCAGGCCGTAGCCCAGAAACCCTATCGCCATCGTGATCGCCACATGTGACGCGGCAGGTAACGATGCCCCAAGCGAGAACGCCAGGACTGTGTTGGTGGTACCCGCGGCCAACCCCTTTATCGACGCGAGCACCCGTGCATCACCCGCCGAAATCTTGCGTGTCAGATTGTTGTCGATAGCCCAGCAGAAGCACGCGCCAACAATCGCCAGAAATGCGGACAGGCTGCCCGCCACCGCGAGGTGCGCCGGCCAGACGAGAATCAACCCGCCAACAAAAATGGCGCACAGCCCGAACACGACACGGGAACCTGCCGGCTCTTTGAAGACGACCCAAGCCAGAAGCGCCGTGAACACGACTTCGAGGTTCAACAGCAAAGAGGCGGAAGCAGCGTCCACGTGCGCCAGCCCGGTCATCAGCAACGCGGGCGCGATGACACCCCCGACCAGCGTCGCGAGCCCGAGCCAGAGCCAATCGCGTCCAGCCAGCCCAGTGGCAGACCAGTCCCGGTCCTGCACCCACCGCAGCGCGCTGACGCCAACACCGCTACCCAGGTAAAGCAGCCCAGCGATCAGCAGCGGCTCAGTACCGCCGCCGAGAAGCTGCTTCGCGACTGGCGTCGTAACGCCAAACAACACGGCCGACACCAGCGCTGCCAGCACACCAGCATGGATCGCCGCCGACGAGTGGCCACCACCGCTCATGCAGGTCTCCGGCCCGACGTGCAGCCCCGCTCGCTAGACGCTATGCGCCTCTGTCGCATCACACCGCGTGCGCTTCCGACCCCGCCCGCTCGCCCACAGCAGCCGCCGGCGCCGCCGACGAAGCCGTGGCCGCAGGCGCAGTCGCAGGAGCTGGGACCACACTCGTGGCAATCGCGGGAGCAGGAGCGACGTGCGCAGCAACCACCTGCGCCGGCGGCGCCACAGGCGCCGGCATCCCCATCTGCGACGGCTGATCCCGCTCCAGCGTCACACACGACCCCGGATACGACGAGTCAATCGTCAAACTCAACCCATGAAGCTTTGCCACGGCCGCCACGAGACTCAACCCGAGCCCGCTACCCGGCGTATGCCGACTCTTCTCCAGGCGATGGAACCGTCGTAACACCGCCTCGCGCTCATGCGGCGGAATCCCCGGACCATTGTCCGACACCGCAACACCGATCCGTCCCTTGTAGTAGAACGTCCGCACCGCCACGCAGCCCCCGGTGGGACTGAACTTGATGGCGTTGTCGACCAGGTTGCTGATCGCCTCGAACATCAGGCTCGGATCGCCCGACATCTGGGTCAGCGAGGGAGCGTCCGTATCAAACGAGAGCTGCACGCCCCTTTCTTCGGCCACCGGCGCGTGGAACTCAACGACATCCGCCGCGATCTGCCCAAGGTCGATCCGGGCGAAGCCGGCACGTCGTGCCCCGTCCTCCACCTCCGCAATACGCAACAGCGCGCTGAAGGTCCCCAGAACAGCTTTCGTCTCCGCGATCGCCTCGTCAACGGCGCGCGCATACTCATCACTCGAGCTCCCCCGCCGCCGCGCACGCTCGAGCCCGCCGAGCAGCCGTGTAAGCGGAGTGCGTAAGTCGTGTGCGATATCGTCGGTGACTCCCTTCACCTCGCGCATGAGCCGCTCGATGTCGTCCAACATTCCGTTGACGAGGTAAACGAGCCGATCCAGGTCGCCGGCACCTCGGCGAGTCGGCAATCGCTCAGCGAGATTTCCGGTCACGATGCGCTCGACGGCACCGGTGATGCCGTTGATCTGTCGTACCGCGCCGAGCCCCGTGATCAATGCCCCCGCTATGCCGAGCCCGAACACCATGACGCCGCCCCACGCCATCGCGTCCAGCAACAGGTGTTTGAAACCGTAGATCTCGTTGACGTTGTAACTGAGGATCAGGATGTCGCCGTTGGCCATGCGGTAGCCGACACCGCGAAACGGCGACTCCTTGCCATTGCGCTCGAGCTTGTATTCGAAATAACGCCCGAAAGCGACCGGCCGCTTCGGCAAGGCGCGCAGGTTGCCTGCAATGTAGCGGCCGGAGGAATTGAACAGACCGAAGGGCCGCCATGCGCCGAGGTCACGCTCCGCGTGAGTCTGCAGACGGGGGACGATTTCTCCGGGGGCCGTGAGGTAGGTCGCCGAGTCCCGTGCGATCCAGTGATCGACGGAGCTGTTGAGATACGTCGTCGCCTGCCAGTAGAGAAAGAAGAAAAACACCGCCGAGGACACCCCGAAGAGTGCCAGGAACAGCACCGACAGGCGGAAACTCGTCGTGCGGGGAAGATCAGTCAGGCGCACGCAGTATGTATCCCGAGCCGCGCACCGTGTGGATCATGGACGGCAGCCCGCCTTCGTCGAGCTTCCGACGCAGCTTACCCATGTGGACGTCGATGACGTTGGTTCGTTGGTCATAGCGATAAGACCAGACCTCCTCGAACAACATGGTGCGCGTGATCACCTGCCCCGGGTGGCGCATCAGATACTCGAGCAAACGGTATTCGCGCGGCAGCAGGTCGATGATCCGCCCGCCACGCTTGACCTCACGCTTCAGCAGGTCCACCTCGAGGTCGCCGATCCGAAGCATGGTCTCGCGATCGGGAACGGCCCGGCGACGCAGCAGCACCTCGATGCGCGCGGTGAGCTCCAGCGACTCGAAGGGCTTCGTCAGGTAGTCGTCGCCACCCGCGCGCAAGCCCCGAACACGCTCATCCACCGCGGACAACGCACTGAGAATCAATACAGGGGCATCGACGCTGAGACCCCGGAGGGTGGAAAGAACGGTCAGTCCGTCGATTCCCCCGGGAAGCATCCGGTCGAGCACAATCGCCGAATACCGGTCCGCTACGGCGCGGTCCAGGGCATCCTGCCCGGTATACGCGCATTCCACTTCGAAGCCATGGTCACCCAGCGCCGCCGCGATTTCGGCGGCAGTCTGAGCATCGTCCTCTACGACCAGGACCCTCGTCACGTGACCTCCTGCGGCCATTGCACCGAAACACCAATGATAACCGGTGGAAACGCCAGGCGCCGTGAAACGGAATTTAGGCCCCCGGCAGACACACGGAGGCCCAACGCGCGGACCGGAGCGCGCCGGCCGAGTCGCGACTCGCCTTTCTGGCCGAGCCTTGGCCTGAGCCAGCGATCGTCGCTACGCCTGGCGCGACCGCAGACGAAGGTGCGCCGCAGCGTTACTGCGGCACACCAGCTCGAGCTCAGGCCGTCTTCAGCTCCGCCGGATTGATCGGCAGCCGGCGTACCCGCTTGCCGGTCGCGGCGAACACCGCATTGGCCAGGGCGGCGATGACCGGCGGCAGCGCCGGCTCACCCAATCCCGTGGGCGGGAAGTTCGTGGGCAGGAAATGGACCTCGACCTGCGCGGCCTGGTTCATGCGCAGCAGCGGGTACTCGTGGAAGTTGGTGTTGGTGGCCTGTCCGTTCTCGATGTTGATGGCAAGGCCCAGGGCCTGCCCGGTGCCGTCCAACACACCACCCTGCACCTGGTTCAAGGCGCCGCTCGGGTTGACGATCGGGCTGCCGACATCGGCCACCACCCAGACCTTGTCCACCCGGACCGCCCCCTGATCGTCGACCGTCGCCTTCACGACTTCCGCGAAATAACCCAGGTGGCAGTAATAGCAGGCGAAGCCCATACCGGTACGCGGACCGGACGGAGTCTTGCCGCCGCCCTGGCGAGCCAGCGCGTGCAATCCCGCCTTGTTCCAACCTGACTTCTCGCGTACCGCCTCGATAACACCGCGGAAGCGTCCCGTGTCGTACGGAGGCATCGGTCCGAACGGCCCCGGCGGCACCGTGATGACACGCGGCTCACCGAGGATGGCGAGGTTGAAGTCCATCGGGTCCTTCTTCGCGGCGAAGGCCACCTCGTCCAGGAAGCCCTGGAAGGCATACGCAAACCCGTTGCTGCCCGGTGCGCGCATCGGCCCCGTCGGCTGCGCGAACGGAATCGGCGAGGCCGCCAGCTCGATGTTGGGAATCAACCGCGCCGGATATTCCGTGGGCGAGAACGTCGCGCTGTCGTTGAACTTTTCACCGATCCCGAACGTGACCAGGTGATTGCGCAACGTAACCAGCTTGCCGTCCTTGTCCACACCCGCGCTGAAGTTGTGGTAACCCGCGGGACGGTACATGTCGTGTTGCAGGTCCTGCCGACGATCCCACAGGAGCTTGATCGGCGCGCCCGCCTGCTTGGAGATCATCACGCTCTGGATGATGAAGTCGCTCGACAGGCGCCGCCCGAATCCACCACCGCAGCGGGTGACGTGGATGGTAACGTTCTCCGGCGGGATGCCGAGTGTCTTGGCGACGAGCCCGCGGCCCGCGCCTGGATTCTGCGTCGGCGCCCAGATCTCGACCTTGCCATCCCGCACATCCGCGGTGCAGTTCATCGGCTCGAGCGGCGCGTGCGACACCACCGGATAGTAGTAGCTCGCTTCGACTTTCAGCGGCGCTTCCGCGAAGGCTTTCTTGTGATCGCCATCGCTGCGCACCACCTTCACCGGATCTTTTTTCGCAAGGTCCGCAGCCTGGCGATCGTAGCCGGCGCTGCTGTGATCCGCGTGCGGGCCCTTGTCCCACTTGATCTGCAACTTCTCCGCGGCCTTGTTGGCCTGCCACCAGGTGTCGGCGACGACCGCGACACCATCGAACATGCCCATCTGCATACCAACATACGGGCCCGCGCCGGCGTCGTCCGCTTTCACCACGAACACGTTCCGGACGCCCTTCAGCGCCTTCACTTCGTCGAGATTGGCGCTGACGAACTTGCCGCCGTGCACGGGGCACTTCTCGAACACCGCGTACAACATGCCGGGCACGGTGGTGTCGATACCGAAGATCGGCTTGCCGGTGACGATCAGCGGGCTGTCCACGCCGCCGATGGCCTGGCCGATGATGCGGAAGCTCTTCGGATCCTTGAGCGCGACGGTCTTCAGATCCGGCGGCGGTACGGCGGCCGCTTTCGTCGCGAGCTCACCATACTTCAAACTGCGTCCGGACTTCTCGTGGTGCACGACACCTGCCGTCGTCGAGCACTCGCTGACGGGCACGCCCCAGCTTTTAGCCGCGGCGGTCATCAACATCTGACGCCCGGCCGCGCCGGCACGACGCAACGCGTCGTAGTTCATGGGGATACTGAAACTGCCTCCGGCGAACTGCGCGCCGTACTTGGCCTGGTCGACCACTGCCATCTCGGTGCGGACGTTCTTCCAATCGGCATCGAGCTCCTCCGCAATGATCTGCGGAAACGCGGTCTTGATGCCCTGGCCGATCTCCGGGTTCTTGCAGATGATGGTGACGGTGTCATCCGGAGTGATCCGGATGTAAGCGTTGATCGTGCCACCGGCAGCGGCCGGGTGGGCAGCGGGTGCAACAGCCGGCGCTACCGTCGGGAAGCTGAAATCCAACAGCAGGCCGCCGCCGGCAGCGGTGCTGGCGGCGAGAAAGCTGCGGCGCGAGAGGCCCGCACCGGCATCATCGCGGATGTTCTCGGTGCTCATGATCAGACCTCCCTGGTGTCGGCGGTCGGCATGCCGGCGGCCTGTTTGATGGCCGCGCGAATGCGCGTGTACGTGGCGCAGCGACAGATGTTGCCGCTCATGGCGTTGTCGATGTCCTGGTCGCTGGGCTGTGGTTTCTGATTCAGCAGCGCGGTGGCGGACATGATCTGTCCCGCCTGGCAATAGCCGCACTGCATGACATCGAGGGCGAGCCAGGCCTCCTGGACCTTCTTGCCGGTCGCCGTCTCACCGACACCCTCGATCGTGGTGATTTCCTTGCTACCGATGGCAGCCAGCGGAGTCACACAGGCGCGAATCGGTGAGCCGTCCAGGTGGACCGTACAACAACCGCACAGCGCCAACCCACACCCGAACTTCGTCCCTTTCATGTCCAGAAGATCGCGCAGTACCCACAACAGTGGAGTATCGCCGTCCGCGTCGACCGTCCGGGCTGTTCCATTTACCTTAATCGTGTAACTCATCGCTCCCCCACAAGTGAGCCGAACCGCGCTATCTGAGTGAATATAGCGGGAAAAATCAAGGACATGCGCCTTGCAGCGGGCAAGCTTAGTCCTTATGCCAGGCGGCCGGCAGGCCTCCGCGCCACCGGTCCATCACGCGGTGCGAGTATGCCTCACGTCAGCGATCTTTTCCGTTTCTGCAAGAATCGATGGCCTCAGACTCAAAAAAAGAGGACAGTAAGGCCACTTCGAGATCTGCTGGGGGGCATGTTCTTGGAAAAGATTACTAACCTGTTCGATTACGAGATTTTTGCCCGTGTCATCAAGGCGGGCAGTCTGTCCGCCGCCGCCCGCGAGCTGCACTCCTCGCCGGCCATGATTTCCAAGCGCCTCACCCGGCTCGAGGAGCGGCTCGGAGTGCGGCTTCTGCAACGTACTACCCGCCGTCTCACCCCGACCCAGGTCGGGCAAAGCTTCTTCGAGCGGGTCGTTGCCGTGCTCGCTGCCGTCGAGGATGCCGAAAATTTCGCGGCGATCGACAGCGAACGGCCGCGTGGCGTCCTGAAAGTCTCCTTGCCCACGGCGTTCGGGCGCCTGCACGTCGCGCCGCGGCTGAAGGCATTCCTGGACGCCAACACCGAGCTGAAGATGCTCGTTGATCTGAGTGACGACTATGTCGATCTCGTCGCCGGCAGCTTCGATATGGCCGTCCGCATCGGCACCCTGCCCGACTCCAGCCTGGTGGCGCGTCGCCTCGCGCCCAACCGACGGGTGTTCTGCGCCTCGCCCATCTACCTGGAAAAGCACGGCGAGCCGCGCGACCTCGCGGACCTGCAACGCCACCGTCTCGTCGCCGCGGGTCCCCAGGTCACCTGGCGTCTGGAGGGTCCCGAGGGTCCCGCCGTATTCAAACCCCACACCGTGCTCGAGACCAACTCCAGTGAAGTGGTGCGCGAGGCGGTAGTGAGCGGGCTGGGCATTGGCTTCCGCTCAACCTGGGATGTCAGTGCGGAACTTAAGCGAGGCGTGGTGCGCCGGGTAATGCCCGCTTACGGGAGTGCCTCGGATGTCAACATATATGCGGTGTACTCCGGCCGGCGCCTCGTGCCGGTGAAAGTCCGCGCGTTCGTCGACTATCTGGTCGCGGCGTTCGGCCCCGAAGAGCCTTACTGGGACCGCGAGATCCATCCCATCCTCGCGCGCGAGGTGGGCGAGTCTCCCAACCGTCTCGCACGGCAACAGCCCTCAACCGCCGGCGTCGTCGAGCGTCGTGTACCATAACCGTACAGCCGCGCTGTTGCAGGCAGGCTGACACCGACGGCTGCGGCCGCTTACCGGACAGCAACCAACGTGGCGTCTCCCCGCGCGAGACGCCTTTCGTTAAACTGGGCAGCCAACTGCTATTGCCCAACCATGGCCTCGAAGGGGATCTTTCGAATGAAACTTTTTGCGAAGTCGAGCCTCATTGCACTCTGCGCCCTCGCGCCCGTAGCCGCCGTCATGGCCCAGGACGCCCCGCAGACGCCCGAGCAACAGGCCGAGCAGGCCGTACTCACACGACAGGGATTGCTGAAGGTGATGGGCATGTACATGGGCCCCCTGGGCGCCATGCTGAAGAACAAAATGCCTTTTGACGCCGCCACGGCGGGCAAGAGCGCCACCCACATCGCCGAGCTCGGCAGCATGATCCCCGATGTCTTCGCCACCGACACGCACGGCAAGACCAGCGCGAAGACCAAGGCGCAAGATGGCATCTGGACCAACCAGGCGGATTTCAAGGCGAAGGCCGATGACCTGGTGAAGGCGGCCCAGGCCCTGCAGGAAGCCGCGAAAGGCGGCGAGAAAGGCGCCACACTGAAGGCGGCCGGCGCGGTCGGCAAGGCCTGCGGCGCCTGCCACGACAACTACCGCAACAAGTAACCGTCCGAAAAAACGATCAGGCCCGACCGTTCGGTCAGGCCTGATCGTTCGGGGCCCTGCCCCGTCAGTACGTGTTGTCGGCTACTACCGGCGCATGCGCCAGCAGCCAATACACAAATCCCGCCGCTACCAGGCTCACCACGACCGCCTTGATCAACTGCGAGCTGCTGATGGCCTCGTGCTCCGGCACCATGGTCGAAGGCAAGTGCCCGTGCAACATCGGCACGACCAGGTTCTGCCGCTT
>Ga0105240_10009990_pt1 | contig 13377 bp, 16 predicted proteins | sample KBSC54metaG_FD_80426 | JGI IMG/M metagenome (GOLD analysis project Ga0105240, IMG submission 80426) | Corn rhizosphere microbial communities from Kellogg Biological Station, Michigan, USA - KBS C5-4 metaG | ecosystem: Host-associated > Plants > Roots > Rhizosphere > Soil | place: Michigan, USA... | reverse complement strand
TGTTTGAGGCCATACACATGCCAACCTGTAAGGATCTGCCCCGTGAGCTCGATCGCTGTGCTCTGTCCCGCGTGCACAGTTGCCGCCGGGGCGACCGCCACGTGCCACCGCACGGTGTCAGGCGCCGCCTGGACGGGTCCCTGAGAGTTGGCTGACTCGCCGGCAAGGCAGGCGAGCGCGGCGAATGCAACGATGGGGGAGGATTCGAGAAGTCGGGTACGTAGGTTCATGAGGTCATTGCCGGTTGGTCGACTCGAAAGCCGGAGGATCGGTTTGCCCCTGGTGGCAGTTGCCGCAGGTCACGTGAGCCGCATAGCGCGGGTCACCCAATTGAGAGAGGTACTTGGTGTTGATATCGCTCAACATCGTGATCATCAACCGGGCCGTCTGCTTTTTCGGGTTGTCATCGGAGGCATAGTCGACGTGGTGCGACTCGGGATCCTCGACGTGGCAATGCCCGCACTGCACGCCCAACTCCTCGCCGTAGCGTTTCATCAGCGCCTTCAGTTGGGCGGCCGGAATGTTCTTCGGCAGGACGGTCAGGTTGGTAGGCTGCGCATAGGCGGCCGCCTCGGCGGCGCTCGCGGACGCAGAGGGGCTGCCGGAGGGCGCTGCCTCGGGTGCGGCTTCGAGCTTCGACGGACTCGAGCACAGCGACAGGACGACCAGGGCGGCGCAAGGCATGGGGAGCCAACTCAGCTTCATCGTTGGATTACGATCGATCGGTAAATGGGTGCGGAATTCCCCGCATCTGCGCAATCTAGTCGCCGGATGCCTGCTGGACAACGCTGTAGTTAGAAGATGTTGGACGGGTGACTGAACGAAAAGAAATAAGCCTGGGGCGGCGGATCCAGATACAACCGGAAAGTCACTTCCCGCACTGACATTTCCTGCGCTGTCACTCTTTTGTGACCGCGCGGCGACCGCCGCGAAATCATCGCTGGGCGACGGTTATGTTGCTGACCGGGAAGCCCGAACCGCCTCGTTTGGCCTTGTGTAGACTCGCGGTTCTCGAGTACCGGGTGTGGCTTGGAGTTGAAATGTTGCGGAAAGGTGTGTTGGTGTGTGCCTCGTTGATCGCTTTGTCGAGCGGGTTGCCCCCCGTGTTGGCGCATCATTCGTTCGCTGCGCAGTTCGACGGCAACAAGCCCGTGCGACTTGTGGGCGTCATCACCAGAATCGAATGGACGAATCCGCATTCGTACTTCTACCTGGACGTGAAGGACTCGAAAGGGGAGGTCCATAACTGGGCCTGCGAGTCCGGCGCTCCCGGTCCGCTGTCCCGGCGTGGTTGGAAGAAGGGTGACCTCAAATTCGGTGACACCCTGACCGTCGACGGCTACCTGGCCCGGGACGGCTCCCGGTTGATCGATGCCCGACGCATCATCCTCCCCGACGGCCGGGTGCTCCTCGGAGATACGGCCGGAGGACAGCCGGACGCACCGCTGACCTCGGTCCCCGGCCCGGTGGGCAAATGAAGTCCGTTGCAGCGGCGACTTTCATTGCCTCCGCGCTGTTAGCTGTGTTGCCAGATGCGGGCCTGCGGGCCAACACACCCACGGCTGGCGGCGCTTCTTCAGGGGCTACCGGCTCTCCGGGTGCTGCAACGCCCGCCGGGGCCGCCGCGCGCCCGGATGCGGCCGCATCGGACGAAGACAACCTGCTCTTCGGCAGAGAACCGACCGTCTCGAAGCCGGCCCCCCGAGCCCCTGACGGCCACCCTGATCTGAGCGGCTACTGGAAGGGAACCCGTGCCACGCGGCCGGTCGGCAACATCGGCAAGGACCTCCCGGGCTTCAAGCTTCCGCTCACACCCGCTGGCAAGGCGGCCTTACAGCACAACCTCACCAAGACGGTCGATCCGGAAGCGCTGTGCATCATTGGCGGTATCCCGCGTCACAGCGCGAGTGCCCTGCCTTTCCAGATCGTCCAAAACCACGACCACGCCGTCTTTCTATACATGTATACGTACTTCAGGGCGGTCCCCCTGGACGGTCGCCCGCACGCGAGCGATCCCGACCCGACCTTCTTCGGCGACAAGAGCGGTCACTGGGAGGGCGATACGCTGGTCATCGACTCGGTGGGCTTCAAGGATAAGCCGATCTGGATCGACGAGAATGCCAACCCTCAAAGCGATGCCATGCATGCTGTAGAGCGGTGGACCCGTCCGGACGCCGGGCATCTGCATCTGGAGCTGACTGTCGATGACCCCAAGTTTTACACCCAGCCGTTCCATTACTCGCGAACCTGGGTGGCGGGGCGTGCGGACGAGGAGCTGAAGGAATACGTCTGCTCGGAAAACAACATCGACCGGTCGCATATCGGACCGGGTCCGGGGCCGATCCGGGCTGACGGGACGCGCGGCTACGACGTGCCGAAGTTACCGGATGTGCCCCCTTCTCCGGATGCGTATACCAAGTAGTTTTCGCTCGGGCGGTGACAGTCCGGCGAGTCCCGTCCGCTCCGCCATATAATCCTTCGAGATTAGGCACTTACGCTCACCGGAATTGAGTGGAAATTCGGGTGTTGTGTAACAAAACCGATGTTGTCGTTCCGCGAAACGCTCTTGTACTCGGGTCTCTTTCAAGAGGCGGTCCATGAAACGCTTCCAGACCGAGTTGAAGTTCGTGGTCCGCCAGGTTTCCTCATCGATGTAGCAGTCCCCCTCATCTGTGCAGAATAGCCAGGGGCGATGTCCGAGGAGCCTGGCGGCGAGGCACGCATCCCAGTCCCGTGTCGTTGCCATGCTCATCGCGCCACGTGAATACTTGCTTCCGGTCAATCGAGTTCCGGGTCTTGCTCACTTGGACGTGTATGCCGTCCTCCTTTGCGTCTCCCGGCTTCAGGAACAGCATGTCGGTCATTCGCAGTCCCGTCGATTTCGCATCGTCAATATCGGCTCGGAATCACGCGTTAGCTATCACGGCACCACGGTCCGACAAGTGCGCCGAATGTTGGTCAGCATTGATGGCCGAAGCGTTCTTGTAGGCGATGACGAGTACCTGGAATTCAATCGGTTGCCGATCGCGCTGGCGGATATGATTACTACGATACTGCTCGAACACGAAGAGAAGACGTACTGGAGATTAACCGAGGACTATTCAGTCTGGCTCACCTTGATGCTTGCCTTGACGCAAGGTGGAACGCATGTCATTCAATCGCGTCTATGAATAAGATTCGTGCAGTCTGCGTCTATTGTGGATCTTCCCCTGGTCACGATGCCGCTTATGTCGAGGCAGGCGAGCGGTTGGGATCTGCCCTGGCAGCCGCTGGAGTGAAGCTGATCTATGGCGGCGGCACCACGGGCGTGATGGGTGCCGTCGCTCATGGAACATTGAGCGCCGGCGGCGAGATCGGTGCGATCATTCCGCGCTTTCTTATCAACCGGGAAACGACCAAGGCCGCGCTGACCAAGTTCGACGATGTAACGATCACGGAGACCATGCACGAGCGCAAGCACAAGATGTTTGAGCGCTCGGACGCCTTCGTGGCCTTGCCGGGCGGTATCGGCACCGTGGAAGAGATTGTTGAGATCATGACGTGGGGTCAACTCGGTCAACACCGCAAGCCGATGGTGTTCGCCAACATCAAGGGCTTTTGGGACCCTATGCTTGGGATGCTTGATCATTTGCGCCGTGCAGGGTTCATTCACAGCGGCCATCTGATGCAGCCCATTGTAGTTGATCGCGTTGAGGCGATCATACCGGCCGTTGTCGCGGCCGCCGAAGCGGTTGACTCGTATGGCAACGAAATTTCCTCTGTCATCGACAAGATGTAGCGGGATCGCGAACTCTCCCGCCGCTTCAACTCTTCCCGGGTGTTCTCGACAGGATCGCGGTAGCAGAAGAAGCGCCTTGGCGCTGGGAACGAATCGCCAGTTGAAACGGCGAGTTTCGCGTTGAGCTCGGCGTCGGTGAATGTGGTGAATCCCCAGACTGTGTGGTTTAGAAGCAGGATCTCCATTGTGCCGAGTATGCGGGTAGACACTGCCGATCCGAAGGGTTGTGGTCCGGCAGATGTAACTTCGCCAAGGAGGCCAGATCGAAGGCATGCGCGTGGTGCCCTTCGAGCTAACTTCATTCACGCAGCCAGTGGCCTCCTCGCTGGGCTCGCTTGCTACTTTGCTGCCGATCCTGCAGTGGCCAGGTCAGCAACGTGTTCGATGCCTTGGCCAAGATCATCGGCCACCTGGGGTGTCACGGATAGCGAGATTATGTGTTCACCGGTGGCCGGCGTCGTTGCCGTGCTCGTCCCCCCACGCGTCGCGTCGCTTTGCGATCCTCGGCGACCAGGGTGCCCCCGATCCTGCCTGGAGTGCCGAGCTATGCGCCTGCCCAGACTTAGCTTCGAGGAATTCGCGTTTCGCTTTCAGGATGCGACGTGAGAGACACTTGTGTATGCACGCGAGCCGTCACTTGTGCCCACCTCGCGTCCGCTTGCAGCGATTTCATGAACGGTGAGGCATACTGCATGCGAGGGATGCACAGCGGCGTGGAAACTTGCAGCCATTGGAACGCGATCTCGGTTTCGCCTCGAAATGCGTACACTTCCGCCACGCGTGTGGGTTCTGTCCTGCCAACGGCGGCTATCAACTTCTCGAGGTGCTCGTCGGACTGCGCCGATATGCCGAGCCCGTAGTAAATGAGCGCGAGAGAGTGGTCGCGCTCAACACCATCCGCCCACGTTTCCACCTCGCGCAGAGCCTCGTCGTAGCGGCCCTCCAGAATCTGCGTCCACACGATGATCTCATCCGGATGGGTCGGATCCAGCTCGATCACTTTCTCGGACGCGCGCCTCGCTTCCTCGAAGCGGCCGGCCAAGAAAAAATAGGCGGCCAGATTTTCAGCGACGACGATCGAGAGCGGGTCGGCGGCCATGGCACGCCGCTCTAGTACGATGGCTTCTTCCCAGCGACCATCGTCGCCGGCCTCCGCTGCGAGCTGCGTAAGCAGCAGCGGATCGTTCGGCTGGAGGGCGATCGCCTGGGCGCGATGTTGACGAGCGGCGGAAGCGTTTCCAGTGACTCCGAAATAGGAGGCCATCCGCAGATGTGCTTCGGCCAGCCGAGGATCGAGATCGAGTGCCTTCTGCGCGGCGGCCCGAACTTTCGGCAGACTGACCGCGGCGGGCTGCCCACCGACGGCGAATTCGAGCCAGTGCACGCTCGCGAGCCCTGCCCATGCGCGGGCGGACGACGGATCGAGACTCAACGCCCCCTCGTACTGCTGCTTCGCCCGAGCAAAATCGCCTGGCACCCGACGGTGAATGAAGAAAGAGGCCAGACGCAGCTGCTCGTTGATCGCAGTAGACGCGCCACCAGCTGCGGCAACCGATTCGCGCCATTGTCTGATGCCTAAGACACCCGCCGCGATGAGAGTCATCGCGGCGGCCAGCACGACCGCCGGTCGGCACAAAGCGAGCACGCGGTGCAAGAAGGGTGAAGGCTGCTTCAGCGTGGCTTGCGACAATTCCTCCGAACCCGTCACCGGTGGTGCGGTGAATACGGCGTCCGATAGCGCGGCGTGCTCTTTGACATCTACCGGTCGCAATATCCCGATGAACCGATATCCCTTCCGGGGCACGGTCTCGATGTATCTCGGCGTCTCCGCCTCATCCCCCAGCGCCGCTCGCAGCCGCCGAACTGCCGCATTGAGCCCGGCGTCGAACTCCACAACCCGCTTCGGCCACAGCATCAAGATGAGATGCTCACGCGTCACGATCTCGCCCGGCCGAGCGAGCAACTCCTCGAGAACCCGCAGAGGCTGCTCCTGCAGCCGCACTCCCGCGCCGTTACGCAACAGCTCGGGTGGCTCACGCCGGAAAGTCCAATCGTCGAAGTAAAGGTCGGCCCGCATGTCCGCCGCAACCTCTCAATGATCCCGTCGCTCAATCGACGGGAGGCCCAATGCCGGTTCTTCGCCCGGCTCCGATCACAGCTTACACCCTCGTAGGCTACGGGTTATGCCCGCGTCATGTCCGCGTCATATACCCGCCATTGTCCGCCTGCCCAGGCGGCTGGATGTTCAGCCGTAGCTCGATCCACCCCCCTTTCCTTCCTGAAGAACGGAGCAGAAAAGTGAAAAGCAAAACGAATCTATGGGCCCTGCTGCTTGCTGCGATCGCGACGGCTCTGATTTCAGTGCCGGCGCTGGCCCACGGCGGCGGCCTCGACACCTTCGGCACCGCGGTGCCCGTCACCGAGGTGAACTCCCTGGCTACCGAAGGCTGTCCCATCGAATCGCCCGACGGTCTGAGCCTCTTATTTGCGTCCAACCGACCGGGTGGAGTACCGGGCAACGTTGGCAACGACATCTGGGTGGCGGATCGCGCAAGCCTGACCTCGCCGTGGCAACCGCCGAAAAACCTGGGCGAGCCGGTGAATTCCATCGCGAACGACTTTTGTCCGACGCCCGTGTACGGGCGCTCACTCTTGTTCGTTTCCGACCGGCTCGATAATGGGACGAACACCGCGCCCTGTGGCGGGGGAGACATATACCTCTCGCGACAGAGCCCGGCGGGAGGGTGGAGTGCCCCCGTCATGCTCGAGTGCGCGCCGAACGGCCCGAACTCTGCCGGACCCGAGCGCAGCCCGTCGCTCGTCGAGACGTGGTTCGGGACCTTTCTCTTTTATTCCAGCAATGGCGGCAGCGGCGATCAGGACATCTACATGAGCCAGCTCGGACCCGACGGAAAGTTCGGCCCCGGCTACGTCGTGAACGAGCTCAGTACTGAGTTCGAAGACATCATGCCGAACGTCCGCGCGCGCGACGATGGTGGCTTCGAGATCGTCTTCAGCTCCGATCGGCCGACCTGGGGTAACGGTCAGGCCGCCAAGGGAAAGCAGGACGTATATATCTCATCCGCCTGGTGGCCCACGGGGCATTGGTCGTCGCCGCGCAATCTGGGCGATGCAGTCAACACCGCTGGAGTGGAACAGCGCTCGACGTTGTCCGCGGACGGCAAGCGCCTCTACTTTGGGCGCGATGGCGACATCTTCGTGAGCTCGCGGTCGGGACATCATTGAATGACTTCGCCGCCATGGCGAGAGTGGGCCATGGCGGCGAAGCTCACGCAGGCTGGAGTCTGGGTGCGAGTGAGTCAGCCCGAACCTTCAATGGACCCTCAGTGTGGGCGTGGGCAATCCGCGCGCAGCGGCTGGCGGGGTATCAGCAGATACTACGGGTCGAGAAGTCCGGCATGGTTCCGGGCGGCAGATTCGGTCCAGGACCAGTCCGCCTTTGAGTAGAACCGCATCCCCGAGAAGGGCCACGATGCGCGCCAAGAAGCGATCAAACACTAACAACTGCCGTCGGCGCGCAAAAGTCGGCGCCAGTTTTCGAGGCGGTTCTCAGGCGTTGCTCCAGCGCCTGTTTGAAGGCCTGCGGCGAGGTGTACGTCCGTGTTGTCATCCCTTGATCCCTCCAAAAGGCTCGAGCACGTTCTCAACTTCCCCCAGCTCTGCCTTCGTCACCAGGGCGCGAGCGAGTGCTTGCTTCGCAGCTTGACGGAGCAGGTCGGGAGAGAGGCCAGCGAGGGCGCAATCGATGAGTGTGCGAGGCGTCGACGTCCCAGGTACCGCATTGATCCATGATCTCTCCTGGGGCGGCAGATCGGCGAAATGCAGCACGAGGTCTTCGGGCACACGAAAACGCCGCTGTTGCCACGACGGTGGCAGCGTGAGATGTATTTGCGTCGGCAGTACATCAGAAAGACCCTGCAGCGACAGCGCCGTTTGATGCGAGATCACGTGTCATTCCAGGTGCGGGCTGGCGATTTGACCTACGGCGAATCTCGCCCGGAATCGTGCTATGGCCTCAGGATTGACCAGGTTCTCGGGAAGCTCACCGTTGAGTACACGGACAGTCTCGCGCGCCGCGCTCAATCCCATCCTGAGCATACTTTCCTGCGTGATACCGGCTAGATGTGGGGTCAGCAGAACATTCTCGTGTCCGAGCAGGACATGGCTGCGCGGCAACGGCTGCTCAGAGAATACGTCGAGTGCGGCACCTGCGATGCGCCCGGCGTCGAGTACACGCAGCAGATCGGCCTCCACGACGATAGGGCCGCGTGCGGCATTGATCAGAAACGCGGTCGGCCGCATCAGCGAAAGTCGAGCTAAATTCATCAATCCATGCGTCGCCGGTGTAAGGGGGCAACACAACACCAGGAAGTCCGAATCGGCAATAACCGTCTCGAGGGGCCTCCATTTGACACCGGCGGGCATACCTTCGCAATGTGGCTTGAACGCAGTGACTTCCATCTGAAAGGCTTGCGCCAATTCAGATATCGCACGGCCAACGTGGCCCACTCCGATCAGACCCATTGTTTTGCCGCCGAGCTCGGTCGCAGTCGCGGCGTGTTGTCGCGACTCGTTCCAACCTTTCGTGCGCAACTCCGCGTCGATGAGGCGAAATCTGCGCGCCAGCGTAAGACAGCAAAACATCACGTATTCCGCCACGGATGTCGCGTTGGCTCCCGGCGTGTTCGCAACCAGCACCCCGGCTGCCGAAGCGGCTTCGAGCGGAATCATGTCAACTCCGGCGCCATGCCTGATTGCGGCACGCAAACGCGTGGCACGCGAAAATAGCTCCGCCGGAAGCGGAGCGCGAACGATGATGACATCGGCATCCCGTGCAGCGTCAGAAAGCTGATCAGGGGCCAAAGAGCTAGCCACCTCGAGGTCGGCCTCAGCGCCGATAATCCGGTTCGCTTCGGGATGCAGAGCATGGGTTGAAAGCACCAGCGCCACTACCAGCTCACCGAATCAATGTTCGCTGTCAAGAATGGGGAACGGCAGCTCTTTACTGCGGCTGCGGGACGGTAGCGTGTTCGCGTCAATCAGATCGTGCCAATAGCTGTCGACTCCTTGCAAATGCAAGTGAACGAGATTCACTGCAGCGTCGCGATCTCGAGTGGCAAGTGCCTGGAAGATGCGAAGATGCTCGGCATGCGAGGCTTGGCAGCGCTGTGGATCCTGGAAGTAAACCAGACGGCGCTTTTCGGTCATCAAATAAAAGACCTTGACGATGCGGTGAAAGACAGTGTTTTGTGTGGCATTGACGATCTCGAGATGGAAGTCCCGATCCTCCTCGTTGATGGGCTCTTTGCGCGTAATCTTCTCTTCGGTTCTCTGCAGAATCGAACGTAACGCCTCGAAGTTCTTCAACGTCGCCCGCTCGCAGGCGAGCTGGATGGCTGCGATTTCGTGGATCCGCCGCATCTCTACGGTATGCTGCACCTCCGTGGCGTCGAGAGGGATACCTAACTCGGCGAAGAATGCCAGGGCTTCGATGCCGGCGGCCTCTCTCGCCATGAAGATGCCCGATTTGGCCCGCCGCTCAATGATACGAAGCGCTTCGAGGTACGAGAGCGCTTCGCGTATGTTTCCACGGCCCACCTCAAATCGTGTGGCAAGTTCACGTTCCGATGGGATACGTTCGCCGTGATCGTACTTGCGTAGCAGCAAGAAGCCGACCAGCTTTGAAATCAGCTCGCTGTCACTTTGTGTTTGCATCAGACACCGACCGCGTGCGCAGCAAGCACTTCTTGCCGGATGGTGAATCCCAGTCCGGGCCGATCGGGGATACTGATATGTCCATCGAGAACTTGCACGGGTTCCTGGATCAAGTCGTGCAACATCGGGTTGGCACCCATCGGATACTCGACGAGGGTCCCGGCGGACGCGGCGGCGCAAAGATGCAGGCCTGCGAAGAACGAGGGCGCGCCGGCCCATAGGTGCGGCACGAATGCCAGATTGTAAGTGGCAGCTAGCTCGGCTATGGCAATGGCCTCGGTAATTCCTCCGCACACGGCGAGGTCAGGCTGTAAAATGTCGACCGCACGGTGTTCGATGAGATCGCGAAAATCGAAGCGTGTTCCTTCACTCTCGCCAGCAGCTATAGGAACCGATGCTGCTTGTCGGACCTCTGCCATCCCGGCCTTGTCATCAGCGCTCACCGGCTCTTCCAGCCACGCCAGATCGCAATCCCGGACCAAGTGACAAAATCGCTTAGCATCCGCGACGTTGAAAGTACCATGCGCATCACACATGAGATCCACTTCCGGGCCGAGTCGTTCCCGCGCAGCCTTCACGCGTGCGGCCGAGCGCTGAGGCGTGCCATCCATCACTCCTACCCGCATCTTGACGGCGCGAAATCCCTGGGTCTGAACGTATCCGAGAAGCTCATCGCCGATCTTGGCTGCGCTCGCCCAGCCTCCCGAGCCATAAGCGGGCAGTCGGTCGGCCTTGCGCCCACCGAGCAAGAGCCAAAGCGGCACATTCAGCGATTTCCCCAGGATATCCCATAACGCGATATCGACAGCACTCATCGCCGCAATGGTCAGTCCCCGTCGTGCCAACTGTGGCATGCAATGGCCGCGGGAGCTGGCCTCCTTGTATCGTGATCCATTGTACAACTGGCCCCAAATGGAGGTGATGTCGCGGGGCTCCCGCCCGAGCAGCAGCGGCGCAATTTCGCTGTTGATCAAATGCACCAGCGCCGAGTAGTTGCCGGAGCTGCCGGCAGCGTTCTTCGCCTCACCCCATCCGACTTGCCCGCACTCGGTCTGGATCCGCAGGATCGCCGTGTCAAACCGATCTATCTGTCCGAAGTCGCTGCGATGTTGTTGGTCGATTGCGATGGGGAAGCTGACCCAACTGGCCTGTACATGCTCGATGCGCATCGGCCGTTTGGAAGCGTACATGTTATCGAGACTCGTCATCCGGCGCCCTGACGTATGAGCGGCAAAAGCGTCTCGGCACACTTCTCGGCCAGACTCGTGTAGAACTCCTCACTCAAGACGCTCGAGCCGTGATCCTGAATGAACTTCAGCTGTTCCGGGGAGATGTTGGTGGGATTGCGTTCGAGCTGGTTCCGATAGCGGGTCACTGGACTACGGTCAATGGGAGCCACGAATTCGGCTGTCAGTGCGCCGTTGTATCCTACCGCCCCGAGCGTTTGGACTATCGCGGTCCAATCCAGAGCGCCCTGTCCCGGGGCGAGGCGATTGTTATCTGCTACATGGAAATCATGAATCCGCTTCCCGCCCAAGCGTATGGCTGCGAGCAGATCAGCCTCTTCGATGTTGAGGTGAAATGCATCCAGGCACACGCCGCAGTTCGGCCCGACCGCATCTGCCATCGCGAGGGCTTGATCGGCTCGATTGATAAAATACGTTTCGAAACGGTTGAGTGGCTCGATGGCCATGCGGATACCCAGCCTCTGCGCCAATTCATAGACTTCCTTCAGCCCGTCTCGCACCCAAGCCCACTCGTTCTCGGGCGTGGAATCGGGAGTCACCTTGCCAACAGTGGCCGGCACTATGGTGACGATCTGTCCGCGTAAGTCCGCGACCATCTGGACGACGCTCTTCATGTATTGCACGGAGCGGGCGCGCTGGGCGGGGTCTTTCGCAGCGAGATTTCGTTCTCCCAGCGTCAATGTCACCGCGCCCCAGCATCGGATGCCGTAACGCTCGAGCAGCGCGCGCGTAGCTTGTGGAGGGTACTGGTCAGGTTCGCCCGAGATCTCAATGCTCTCGTAGCCGAGGCGTTTGATGCGGGCCAGGGTGACCTCGAGCGGTTCGGCCCGCATCCAGTTGTGTGTGGAGAGATGCATAGTGGGGCCATCCTACCTGTCAGTTTGCACTTCTGGCAAGACCTTATTGGTAGTACCATCTTGGCGTTCGTACTACTAATGAGAGCCCCATGCTGATCAATACGCTGTTCCACGTTGCCATCAAAACGCGTGACCTCAAGAGAACCGAGCAGTTTTACGTCGTTGTGTTTGGGATGAGAGTAGACGAGCGTCCCGCGATTGGTTTTCCTGGGATCTGGCTGCGCCACACCCTGCCCGGGGGGACGGCGCTCTTTCACATCTACGCAGGGGATGCAGCCAAAGAAGCTGACGGGTCGTTTGCCTTCGGCGGCGGCGCAGTTGACCATATCTCATTGATTGCGCATGGATTTAGGGACTTTCGGGAGCAATTTCGTCGTTATGGATTGCGTTGGCGGGAGAACGTAGTACCAGAGGCCGGTCTATGGCAGCTATTCGTCTACGATCCCTCCGGAGTGTTGCTGGAACTCACCTTCTCGGCAGCCGCAGAAGGACACGAGGCGCCCCAGATCCCCTCGGAATTGCAGTACAAGCCGCGCGAGAACTTTTTCTGTGCGGAGGATTACGACCAATTTTCCGGAGTGTGAAAACTTAAATAGTCCTAGTCATAGCACTTGTGGTACTGCCTATCTGGTAGTACCATCTTCTCGGCGGTCGGGAACACACACCGACACAACGGCATCGGAAAAAGTCAGGCTGAGGGGGGGTGAATGACTTACCGACTAGCAATCGCTTTGGCGGTCAGCGTGGGATTCGAGGCGTGTTTCATCGGCGCAGCGACGGCCGACGAGTTGCCGAATCCAACAGCGGATCAGGACTCAACAAAACTCGAAGAGATAGTCGTCACCTCGCAAAAAAGGGTGGAAAACCTTCAAGACGTGCCCGCGTCCGTCGAGGCACTCTCTGGTGACTTGCTCCAGCGCACGAATGTCGATTCGGTGCAGGATCTATCACGGTCTGTGCCAGGTCTCGCCCTGGGAGGTGAGCGCGCTCTCTACTCCACGATTTTTATTCGAGGCATCGGCACACAGACCGACGGCTACTCTGTCGAGCCGTCGGTGGGCACCGTGCTCGATGGTGTTGTCATAGGACGATCGGGCGCAAGCGTCCTCGATTTCTATGATATCGACCGGATCGAAGTCTTACGGGGTCCCCAAGGAACTCTGTTCGGGAAGAACACCTCGGCAGGGGCAATCAATGTCGTCACGCGAAACCCAACACATGATGTTGACGGATACGTGGGGGCCAGCTATGGCAGCTATAACGAGGTCAAGGTCGACGGGGCTCTCTCCGGGCCGATAATCAATAACCTGCTGGAGGGCCGAGTGGCCTTTCTCGTGGATCGCCATGACGGCTACATCCATAACGTCTTCGACGGCAGGGACCTCGATGACAGTCATCAGTACGCGTTTCGGGGGAAGTTGCTGTTTACCCCGCACGAGGGCACCCGCATCATGCTGAGCGGCGATTATGCAGATATGCACAGCTCGTGCTGCGCATTGCCTGTCCGCGAGATCACGCCAGCCTCCAACTTCGCGGAGAAAGGTTTGATTCCGGGCTTCGGAGGCTTTCCTGCGGGCTTCATCAGCAAAACAAATGCCCAGGTCGATATCTCGATCGATGACGCAGTAACCAACAACAGATCCAAGGGTGTCAGCCTGCAGTGGGATCAGGCAATCGGAGATTTCACCCTCTCCTCGATCACCGCTTATCGAGACTGGGATGCGTTTCAGAATCAGGTCGGCCAGAACACGACCCCCAT
>Ga0105240_10009987_pt1 | contig 13378 bp, 6 predicted proteins | sample KBSC54metaG_FD_80426 | JGI IMG/M metagenome (GOLD analysis project Ga0105240, IMG submission 80426) | Corn rhizosphere microbial communities from Kellogg Biological Station, Michigan, USA - KBS C5-4 metaG | ecosystem: Host-associated > Plants > Roots > Rhizosphere > Soil | place: Michigan, USA... | reverse complement strand
CGCGGAGGTGTGATTACCCCAAGAGTAGTTCTTCGCGCCGAAAGCGCTGTCGTTGACTCCCGTGGCCTGGTTCCGGTAGCCGAAGCTGCTCGCGCCCGCGTCGGTGACGACGTTGTAGCTGCCCACCGCATTGGCGTGCGAATACGCAGCGTAAATGTAGCCGACCTTGTTATGGTCGCCGAGAGCGTTGGAGTTGGTGATACCGGCGGAGATCGTGTTCTTGTTGCCGATCGCGCTGGATCCGTTCCCATACACCTTGTTGCTGTAGCCAAACGCATTGGCGTTGCTGGCAGTGACGAGGTTATGGCTGCCGAACGCGTTGGCGTTGTCGTAGCTGCCGAATCCGTTGTACACGCCAACCTTGTTGTTCTCGCCGAACGCGCTGCTGTGCGTGGCGTTGGCGTAGACCGCGTTGTTGCTGCCGACCGCGTTGCCGAAGTCGCCCAGCACCTCGTTGAAGTAACCCATGGCGACACTGGAAAGGCCGCTCACTCCATCGGCGATACCGAACGCGACGGCTCCCGGGGCAAGCGCGACATTGCCATAGCCGAAGGCGCTGGCGCGGTATCCATTGGCATTGTTCTTGGAACCGACTGCGCTGCTGTCGTTCCCGTTGGCGCGATTGTAGTAACCGACCGCGCTGCTCTGGACGCCGTATGCCCGGTTGCTGTGGCCGAACGCGACGCTGCCGGTCGCAGTGAGCGATGTGTAGTTGTCGTGGCCGAACGCGCTGCTGTTGTCGCCGAGTGCCCGGTCGCCATTGCCGAACGCCATGCTGTCGGTGCCGCTGGCGGTGTTGCCGTTGCCGATCGCGCTGGCGTAATAACCGGATGCCGTGTTCTCAAAACCGAACGCACTCGCGTGCGTGTTGGAAGCACTGTTCCTGTAGCCGACCGCATTGCTGCCATTGCCGGACGCGGCATTGCCGGTACCCACCGCGCTGCTGTCTGCGCCCGATGCGGTGTTCGCTTCGCCAAACGCGTTGCTCGCGAGCCCGGATGCGACGTTGCCGAGGCCAAACGCGCTGCTGTCTCTCCCGTATGCGAAGTTCAAATTACCGACCGCGCTGCTGCGATACCCAGACGCGGAGTTGGAGAATCCGAACGCGCTGCTGTACGCACCCGACACCTTATTGGTGAAGCCGACCGCGCTGCTTTCTGTCCCGGATACGGTGTTCAGAAAGCCGAACGCGCTGCTGTTTATGCCGCTGGCAGTGTCGACGTAACCGAACGCGCTGCTCCCATGCTGGGTCGCCTTGCTCTTGAATCCGACCGCGCTGCTGTCGATGCCTGAAGCGACATCGCTCACGCCGATCGCGCTGCTATAGATGCCCGAAGCATTGCTCTTGTAGCCGAACGCATCGCTCTGCGAACCGATTGCCTTGCTCTTGAACCCGACCGCGCTGCTGTCGAGGCCCGATGCGATGTCGCTCACGCCGATCGCGCTGCTGTAGATGCCTGAAGCATTGCTCTTGTAGCCAAACGCATCGCTCTGCGCTCCGGTCGCCTTGTCGCTGAAACCGACCGCAGTGCTCCTGAGTCCCGAAGCGATGTCCGCGTCGCCGAACGCGCTGCTGCCGGTGTTGCTGGCGGTATCGCCCACGCCGAACGCGCTGCTGTTGCCGCCGGAAGCGGTGTTGCTTGTACCAATCGCGCTGCTGTTGATGCCCGATGAGGCGTTCTTGTAACCGATCGCGCTGCTGTACGCGCCCGATGCGGTGTTGAACGTACCGACTGCATTGGTTCCGTATGCGCTAGCGACATTACTGCGCCCGAAGGCATTGCTGAAAATGCCCGACGCCGTGTTGTTGATGCCGAACGCGTTGCTGTCGTTACCGGTTGCGAGGTTGCTGGCGCCGATAGCGCTGCTGTTGACACCGGAAGCCGTGTCCTTGTAGCCCATCGCGGTGGCGTTGGTGCTGTACGAATGACTGGAATCGCCGAAAGCACTGCCACCAGCGTACGTTGCCTTGTTGGCGAAGCCGATCGCGGCACTGTTGTTGCCGGCGGCGCTATTGCCCTCGCCGACCGCGATGGCGTCATTGCCGACGACGCTGTTGCGCAGGCCGAGTGCGGCGCTGTAGTTCCCGGCGATGGTGTTCAATGCGCCAACCGCAGTGCTTTGCGCGTGCGGAACCTGATTGTTGTAGCCCACCGCGGTGGACTGTGCACCGTCGACGTAGTTGCCCGAACCGAGCGCCGTCGAATCGATCGCGCGCGCGTAGTTGTTGGCGCCGAACGCGCTACCGCGCAAGGCCGTGGCTTTGTCGTCGAAACCAAACGCGCTGCTGCTGGAGCCGGACGCCAGGTCGGCGTGGCCGATCGCACTGCTATACAGGCCGGAAGCGGTGTCGGCGTAACCGAATGCGCTGCTTTGGCTCTTGGTCGCTGAACTCTTGAACCCGACCGCGCTGCTCCTGGCCCCGGATGCGGTATCGGTATTGCCGACAGCCGTGCTGTTGTTGCCCGACGCCGTGCTCTTGTAGCCGAACACGTCGCCATTGAGGCCGCTGGCAACGCTGCCATCACCGAACGCGCTGCTGCGGACTCCCGATGCGGTATTGCCACTGCCGACCGCGCTGCTGGACGTATTGTTGGATGTATTGCCGGAGCCCACTGCGCTGCTCTTGTACGCCGAGGCGGTGTTGTTCATGCCGACAGCAACAGTGCTCGTATTACTAGCCTGATTATTGAAGCCGAACGCGCTGCTATTGTTGCCGGACGCGCTGTTTCCGTAACCGAACGCACTGCCACTGCGGCCGGATGCGGTGTTCTTGTAGCCAACCGCGCTGGCATCGGTGTTGTTGGCGATGTTGTAACTGCCGATCGCATTGGCGTGGTACATGAACGGCGTGATGCCCGAACCGACCGTGTTGTGGTCGCCCAGCGCGTTGCTGTTGCGGGCGTAGAAGCTGGCCGCGTTGTTGCTGCCCACTCCGTTGCTGTTATTGCCGGTGACCTGGTTCTTGTAGCCGATCGCACTGGAGTAGCTGCCAAGCGCGCTGTTCCCGTTGCCGAAGGCGCTGCTGTTCGCGCCCGATGCGGTGTTCCCGAAACCGAACGCGCCACTGTTGGCGCCGCTGGCGGTGTCGTAGTAACCGCAGGCGAAGGCATTCGCTCCGGTGGACGTGGTGCCGGTGCCATTGCACCCGGTGACGCTTCCCACGGCAGCGTTGAGCTGGTTGAGGTTGACCGCGTCGGTGCCGACGGTACCGGCGGCGACATTGATGATCTGGCGTCTGGCCGCGCCAGTGCCGACCGATACGGTATTGGCGCGCGTGTCGGTGGAGCCGAAACCGATCGCCACCGAGTTGGTCGCACCCGCGCCCAGGCTGGCGCCCGCTCCGATCGCGGTCTGGTTCGCCGCCGCCGTGGTTGCGCCCTCGCCAAAAGCGGAGGCGTTGCTGAAGCCCGCGGAAGCGCCACTGCCGACCGCGACCGCATTGGCGCCGGCTGCCGCGGCCGCATTGCCGATCGCCACGCTCCCGGCTCCGCTGGCGGTGCTCTTGTAGCCGAACACGCTGCTGCCGACGCCCGAGGCGGTGTTGCCATAGCCGAACGCTTCCGCACCGGTGGCGTTCACCGTGTTGTAGCTACCCACGGCGTTCGCGTGGTACAGGAACGGCGTGATGCCGGATCCGACCGTATTGTGGTCGCCCAGTGCGTTGCTCTTGCGGGCGTAGAAGCTGATCGCGTTGTTGCCGCCCAGCGCGTTGCTGTAATTGCCGCTCACCTGGTTGCTGTAGCCGAATGCGCTGGAATCTTTGCCGGTCGCGCCATTGGATCGGCCAAATGCGCTGCCCGCGACTCCAGTTGCGTTGTTCTGGAATCCGAACGCGCTGCTGGTGGCTCCAGATGCCGTATTTCCATAACCGAACGCGCTACCTTCGATGCCATACGACTTGTTGCCAATGCCGAAAGTGGCGCTCCTGGTTGCGGCGATGGAGATTGAGTTGAGCCGGCCGACCGCACTGCTGTAGTCACTGCCTATGTAGTTTTGAAAACCAAACGCGCTGCTATCCAAGCCAATTGTTGTGTTGCGGATACCGAATGCGCTGCTGTTGCCACCACTCGTATTGTTGAAGAAACCGAATGCACCACTGTTGTAACCGCTAGCAAAGTTCCCGACGCCGAACGCACTGCTGTCGACACCGGTTGCACCGTTCTGGACACCGAACGCATTGGCGCCGCTTGCAGTGGCGCCGTTGTTGTATCCGAACACGTTGCTGCCAACACCACTTGACGTGTTCCTCAAACCGAACGCGCTACTGCCGATTCCAGAGGCGGTGTTCTGGTCTCCCACTGCGGTCGCGTCGGTGTTGTACGCATGGTTTCTATAGCCGAGTGCGCTGCTGCTCGCGAAGGTCGCCCTGTTGTTGAAGCCGAAGGCGTTGCTGTCGACGCCCGAAGCGGTGTTGCCGAATCCGACCGCGCTCGCGTCGGTGTTATAGGCATGGCTGCCGTCACCGAACGCGCTGCTGCCCGCGAAGGTTGCCTTGCTCTTGAACCCGACTGCACTGCTGTCGAGGCCGGAAGCGGTGTCGCTCACGCCGATCGCGATGCTGTAGATACCCGAAGCGATGCTCTTGTAACCGAACGCGCCGCTCTCCGCCCCGCTCGCCTTGTCGCCGAAACCGACTGCGCTGCTCTTGACGCCCGTAGCGGAGCTAAGGTCTCCGAACGCGCTGCTGCCAGCCTTGGTGGCGGAATTGCCCACGCCGAACGCACTGCTGTTCGCACCCGAAGCGGTATTGCTCTTGCCGATTGCATTGCTGTTGAGGCCTGACGCAGTGTCGCTTACACCGAACGCGCTGCTACTGACGCCCGAAGCGATGTTGCTCTTACCGATCGCGTTGCTGTTGTTGCCGGAGGCGTTGTTCTTGTAGCCGACCGCGCTGGAATATTTGCCGGTAGCAGTGTTCCCGTAACCAAAAGCGTTGCTGCGAAGGCCGTTCGTGGTGTTGTGGCTGCCGACCGCGCTGCTGTCGTCGCCGAGGGAAGTGTTGGTGTTGCCGAACGCGCTGCTGCCATTGCCATTGCCGGAGGTGTACGAGTAGTAGTTCCGGTTGCCGGCCTTGTTGTTGTAGCCGAATGCGCTGGAGTTCTTGCCGTAGGCGCGATTCTTGCTGCCGAATGCGCTGGCGTTGTCGGCCTGGGTGAGATTGCCGTTGCCGAACGCGTTGGAGGAATTGCCGTAGCCGTCACCGCCGGCCTGGTTGTTGTAGCCGACGGCGCTGCTGAAAGAGTTGTACGTCAGGTTCTTGATGCCGACGGCGGTGCCATGGTCATAGCCTTCGTCCGTGTTGTTGCGTCCGAGCACCACGCTGTAATCGCCGAAAGCCGTGTTGTTGTTGCCAAAAATGGCGTTGTCGCTGCCGAATGCCTGGTTGCCGATGCCGAATGCGGAACTGTTGGCGGATGCCTGGTTACCGTTGCCGAATGCGGCGCCGGAATAGTTGGCGCTGTTGTTGTTGCCAAACGCGCTGCTGTTGGCGCCCGCGTAATTGCCGTTGCCGAAGGCACTGCTGTAGCCGCCCGATGCGGTGTTCGTGAAACCGAAGGCGCTGGTATTGGTGTTGTTCGCGGTGTTGTAGCTACCGACCGCGTTGGCGTGGTTGTACGAACCGGACCTGCTGTTGGTGCCCACCTTGTTGTGGTCGCCCACGGCATTGCTGTTGGTGGCGTTGCTGTAGATCGTGTTGTTGCTGCCGAACGCATTGTCGTTGTAGGCGTTCGTTACGTCGGGGATGCCAATCTGGTTATTGCTGCCGAATGCGTTGTTGCCGGTACCAGCGGTGACATTCGTGCCGCCGAATGTGTTGTTGCCGTTTCCATCGGCGTAGTTGTAGTAGCCAAATGCGCTGCTCTTGCTGCCCGAGGTTCTATTACGGAATCCGATCGCACTGGTATAGCTTCCGTAGGCACTGTTGTTCGCGCCAAACGCACTGGAGTCCTTGGCGCTTGCGCGGTTGTTGTAACCGAACGCGTTGCTGTTGCCGCCGGTCGCGGAGTTGTTGTAGCCAACGGCGCTGTCGTTGGTGGTGAAGTTCGCGTATGTATATGTGCCCGCAAAGGTCAAATAGGTCTTGCCAGCGGTATTCGACCGGCCGATCGCATTGCTGTTGATGCCGATGGCGTTGTTGTTCGCGCCGACAGCATTCGCGCCGGTCGACTGGTAGGTGGTCGTGTTGTGGTAGTAGGAATTGCCCGCGGTGTTCTTGTAGCCGAACGCGCTGCTGCCCTGGCCCGACGTCGTATTCGTGTAGCCGAACGCACTATTTCCCTGGCCCGTAGCCGTGTTGCGGACGCCGAATGCGCTGGCGTCGCTGTTCCTGACGATGTTGTAGCTGCCGACCGCATCGGCGCTGTTGTATGGCAGACCAGCGCGAAGGATGCCAACCGCGTTGTGGTCGCCCAACGCATTGCTGTTGGAAGCGTTGGCATTCACCCGGTTGGCGTAGCCGAACGCGCTGTCCTGTAGCCCCCGTGCGCCGTTGTTGTCGCCGAATGCGCTGCTGTTCGCGCCCGTAGCAATGTTTCCGTCGCCGAACGCACTGCTGCCCTGGCCAGTCGCAATGTTCGCGTAGCCGAACGCGTTGCTGTTGCCGCCCGTCGCCCGATTGTTGTATCCGACCGCGCTGTCGCCCTTGGTGTAGTACCCGTATCCATAGGCGACCTTGTAAACACGGCCGGCAATGTTGCCTTGGCCGATCGCATTGCTGTAGTTGCCCAGGGCCTTGTTGTTCGCGCCGAGGGCGACCGCATGGTTCGAATAGTAGAAGTTGCCGGTGGTCGCGTTGTAATAATTGACGCCAGCCTGGTTGTAGTCGCCAAACGCGACGCTGTTGGTGCCCCTGGCAGTGTTGTAGTAGCCGCAAACGACAGCGTTGAGACCGTTCGCAGTACCGCTATTCGGGCAGCCTACGCTGCCTGCGGCCTGGCCAAGCGCATTGCCGCCAGTGATGGCAAACAGGATGCAGAGCGTCAACTGCGCGGTGCGCGGGGTCTTGAACGATTTCATGGCTGGCTCCTGGAAATGGTGTGCGCTGCGTGCGGCAACAACAACGAAAAGAAGTAGGCATGACCACGTCGTCGGGCGCGGCCCATGGCGCGCGGCGTGATCGTACTGTTCACGAGGACGTCTTGATCCGTATCGCGTCGCGACACGCCGATATTGTTCCGGGCAAATCCGATCCGCATGTCTTCCCCCTGAAACACGAACGCGAAAGCCGCACGAGTCAGGACATGCGTCCAACCCACCGGGCAATCGCCTTGGCCAGCCATTTCCCCTGGCTGCCATGAGTGCGGCGTCCGGATCGGATCCGGCGCCGCGAACCTAAAATACACCTTGGCGGGCGCATTTGTATGCCGGCTAGGCAGCCATTCCAACCGCGCCCGCAGTTCCGGCGATGGCCATGAATGCCACGTGCCCGACCCTACGCGGCATTCGCGCTTTCCTGCACGGCAAAAGAAAACGCCGGAGCCCGATGGGAGCTCCGGCGTCGTGCGCGAAACGAAAACCTGATGGCGCGCCGCTTACTGAACGTTGAGCGTCACGTTATCCAGTTCGAAGATGGTCTGCGTCGGAAGCCCGACGGTCACGCCATCGAACCGGATCTTCACCGTCTGCCCGAGATACGGCGTCATGTCCACGGTGCGATTGATGTAACCCGAAGACGCCTGGAGGTTGGTAAACGACTTGGGCGTTCCCAGCAGGTTGCCCGCCGTGTCGAAGACCTGCACATGCAACCGGTCTACCGCCGCCACCGATTGGGTGCCCTGGACATTGATGTACAGGCGGAACGTCAGCGTGGCCGATGTCTTGCCGCTCGGGATAGTTACCGTCTGCGATGCGGTATCCGTGGATGCCGTGGCCCCGCCGTTCAGCGTTGCCAGGCAACTGCCCGCGTACGGCAGATACGTTCCGGAACCGCACTGGATTGCGGCCGTGGAACCCGTGAGAACCCAAGGCGACGTACCCGCCTCGAAACCGGTGTTCGCGAGCAACTGCACGGGGCCGGTGCTGGCGACCGTCACCAGATGCGTCTTCACGCCGGACGCTCCCACGTTGTCGCGCGCGCGCTCGGTCACGCTGTAGGTGCCGTCGGCAGCATACGTGTGGCTCGGGTTTGCGGTTGTGGCGGTGGATCCGTCGCCGAACTGCCAGAAGTACTTCGAGACCGTGCCATCGCTGTCGGTGGAAGCATCGATGAAGTTCGCGGTCAGGCCCGTGCTGGAGTAACCGAAATCAGCGACCGGCGGCTTGTTGCCGAGACCCACGCTATCGGCGATCACACTGGCGATGATCATGCTGCCACGACCGCTCTCGAGATCGTAACCAACAGCGATGTTTCCGCCGCCGTTGTTGCCCGAGGTGATGTCGTGGAAATCGGCCGCCGGCAAGGCATAGACCACCGGCCCCGCGAAACCGAAATACAGGGTCCTGGCCTGCAGGACGCGTGCCCATGTTCCCGCGAACAGCGGAGCAGCCAGGCTGGTGCCGCCGTATTGCGCGAGCGCGCCGTTCACGATGATCTTGGAACCGGAGTTCGGATCGGCATCGAACGCGATATCGGCCACGCCACGGTGCGTGCCGCTCCACAGCGTCTGCCAGCTGGGCTTGGGCTCATACAGGCTTTCGCTGCCGCCGCTGCCGGACCATTCGGTTTCGCTGCTCCAGGTGGTCGTGGAGGCATTCAACGTGGTGCCCGCCGCCGCGATCACGTATTGCGAGTTGGCCGGCCAGCTCGGGATCGGCGTGGACTTGTGATCGCTGGGGCACTCGTCGGCGCCGGAATCGCCGGTCGAGATCGAGAAGGTCTGGCCCTGCGACACGCCCTGCGCAAAGATCGCGTCAGCGGCGGCCGCCGATCCATCGCCCGTCGGCCCGGCGCCGGTTTCGCACTCGCCAAGCGAGACGTTGATGATCTTCGCCTTGTTGGCCGTCACGATCGTATTGAAGTCGGCGACCAGGTCGGTATTGGTAAAACTCGGGACGTTGTAGAAGGTGAGCTGCTTGACCCCTCCGGAAATGCCGACGATGTCCTGGCTATCCAGGTCCCACTCGGCGACGCCACTGGTGTCCGCGCTGGTGCCATTGGTGTTGACGATCTGGGTGGTGACAGTCGGCAAGCCTTGGTTCGTGGTGAACGTGTTGAGGTCGGTCAATGTGGCGGTCAGGTCGCCGACGGTGACGATGCCGACGTTGACGCTGGACGCCGCCGCCGACGCGCCGGCGCCATAGATCGACGGGAACTCGGTCGGGAAATGGCCGGTGATAGCCAGCGGGTGCGCTCCGTCACTAGGTGCAAGCCGCTTCGCAAACGTGTGCGCCTGATGCACGGTCTGCAAACCGAGCACTGCCTGCACCATGCCGCCCATCGCCGCCGGGATGCGCGCATCGGTGGTGTTGGCAAAAGCGATGCGCCCGTCCGGTTTCCGGACCTGGGCGAACGTGGTCATGAAGGCATTGCGCGCGGTTGCCGCCGTGCCATCGGCCGATACCAGCAGGCGGTTCGGGGCGATCACGACGTTCTTGTAACCCATGTTGGTCAGGTAGTTCGCGACCGTCTGCGCCTGCACCTGCGTCGGTGCGTGGTTGGCGAGGAATTGGTCGGAGGTCATGATCTGCGCGGCGCCGCCCTTTGCCTGGGTCTTCGCGTTGTTCGCGATGAACGCATCCAGGCCTTCGCGATCGCGCAGCTTCAACGCTACTTCAATGTGCATCGGCTGGTTCATCGGCAACGCGCCAACCACCGCGTCGCCATTTCCCAGGACCGTGCTGTGCGCCAGCGTCGCGGGTGCGCTTGTGGCGGATGTCGCCGCGCTCGCGGTGAGCGCGCAGGTTCCGCACAGAGCGGCCACGACGGCCAGCGTCAAGGAGGTCTTGTGCATGTTTGCAAATGTCGTCTTCGTCTTCAAAGTCTTCCCCTGTTTGTAATGAAGTGCGCAGTAATGAAGTGCGTTGAAATAAAATGCATAAGCCGCCCACCAGGCAGCCCTGCGTTCGCCAAACTATCAAACGATTGTTGGATTCGAATTGTGATCCAGCACTCGTAGCCGGAGAATCCCGGCACTCCCCGACGAGCGGATTTCCCTGCCAGACGATCGGCGAGAAGCGCATCATATAGCAGGGTTTCCCCGGCTGCGTGATGGCCGGGTCGACGCCACCTATCGCGCCCCAACATCAAGCGTCCAGGTCTGGAATCAGCCGGCTCTCCAGCCGCGCGATCGCGTCCTTGATCAGCAATTTGCGTTTCTTCAGCCGGCGCAGTTGCAGCTCGTCCATGCGCAGGTCGGCGACGAGCCGGTCGATCGCGGTGTCGAGGTCGCGGTGTTCGAGCTTGAGCTGGTTGAGCTGGGCGACGATGTCGGCCGGATCGTAAGCTTGCATGCGGATTCCGCGGTATGCGCCTGTCCCACGGAAGCTTACACCGGGCCCATGACGCGCGCGCGGTAGAATGCACGCCCGTTTCGACATCCATCCGATGAATCTTCCTGCCAGCCAATCCGCAGCCGCCGATCCACGTTCAAACGACCCGCGCGCCGAGCACGAGCACCACAAGCTCGCCAAGCGCCTGCGCCACCAAGTCGGCCGCACGATCGCCGACTTCGGCATGATCGAGGACGGCGACAAGGTGATGGTGTGCCTGTCCGGCGGCAAGGACAGCTACACGATGCTCGACGTGCTGCTGCAATTGCAGGCGAAGGCGCCGGTACGTTTCGAGCTGGTCGCGGTGAACCTCGACCAGAAGCAGCCGGGTTTTCCGGAACACGTGCTGCCGGATTACCTGAAGTCGCTCGGTGTGCCATTCAAGATCATCGAGCAGGACACGTATTCCGTCGTCAAGCGCGTGATCCCGGAAGGCAAGACGATGTGCTCGCTTTGCTCGCGCCTGCGGCGCGGCGCCCTGTACGCGCATGCCGAACGCGAAGGCTTCACCAAGATCGCACTCGGCCATCATCGCGACGACCTGGTCGCGACGTTTTTCCTGAACCTGTTCCACCACGCCAAACTCGCGACGATGCCCCCGAAATTGCGCAGCGACGACGGCAAGCACGTCGTGATCCGCCCGCTCGCACGGGTGAGCGAAAACGATATTTCCGCGTATGCGGAGTGGAAACGATTCCCGATCATTCCGTGCACGTTGTGCGGTTCGCAGGAAAACCTGCAGCGCAAGCAGATCCGCAACATGATCAATGCGTGGGAACGCGAATCGCCGGGGCGCATCGAACAGATCGCGCGTTCGCTCGGCAACGTGAGCGCGGCGCAGCTCGCCGATCCGGCGCTGTTCGATTTCATGGCTCTGGCGAAACGCGGCGATGCGCCGTTGCCGGATGCGCATGCGTGGCTTGCCGGAGTTCCCGACGGCGATTGACCGCGCAGTACGTAGTTCGTCGCCAAACACTTCCTGTAGACGTCATTCTCGCCCGGCGAGAATGGCGTCTGATTTCATGCAACAACACTGATTGGAGTTTCGATGTTCTTCCGCAATCTCACGCTGTTCCGCTTCCCCGCTTCGCTCGATCTTTCCCAACTCGAATCGCATCTCGGCGAATGCGCACTCAAGGCCGCCGGCCCGCTGGAAATGTCCTCGCGCGGTTTCGTCTCGCCATTCGGTCGCGATGAAGCCGTGCTGTCGCATCGCGTCGGCGATTGCATCTGGCTCACCGTCGGCGGCGAAGAACGCCTGTTGCCTTCGATCGTCGTCAACGACGCAGCAGCGAAGAAGGTCGCCGAAGCCGAGCAGCGCGAAGGCCGCAAGCTCGGCGGACGCGCGCGCAAGCGGATCAAGGACGAAATCGTCATCGACCTGCTGCCGCGCGCATTCATTCGGCCACTGCGCACCGACGCCTATCTCGATCTCGAACACGGTTTCATCGCGGTGGACACCAGTTCGCGCAAGAGCGCCGAAAATGTCGTCAGCGAAGTGCGTCGCGCACTCGGCAGTTTTCCGGCGCTGCCGCTCAATGCCGAAACCAGCCCGCGCGCGGTGCTGACTGGGTGGATCGCCGGCGAGTCGTTGCCTGAGAGTGTGATCCTCGGCGACGAATGCGAACTCAAGGATGCGGCCGACCGCGGCGCGATCGTGAAATGCCAGCGCCAGGAATTGCAGGGCGAGGAAATCGGCAAGCACCTTGAATCCGGCAAGCAAGTCACCCGCCTCGCGCTCGGCTTCGACGACCACGTGTCGTTCGTACTCGGCGAAGACCTCGTCGTGCGCAAGCTCAAGTTCCTCGACGGCGCCGTCGACCAACTCGAGAACACCGAACGCGAATCCCTGCATGCCGAACTCGATGCGCGCTTTGCGTTGATGTCGGGGGAGCTGAAGCGGTTGTTCGGGATGCTGGAGAAGGCGTTCAAGTTGAGTCGGGCGGAAGGGTAAGCGCCGTCGTTCGCGATAGACTCGAAGCGTCGCGGCGACAGCCGCCCGGATCGCGGGACAAGCTAATGGAAGACGGCGACATCGACTATTCGCGTTACACCGAGCGGGAACTCCGTGAGGCACTCGCTGGAATCCGACGTGACCTGTATCCAAAGAACCACGCGAACATCCTGAAAGCTCTCGGCGTTCAGGCGACGCGCATTGAGGCCTCTTCAGGCGTCGCGGAGGGGATGCCGGAGCCGACTGTCGCGGGGATGCGGCTTGGCAGCCGCGGAGCCCGACTTGGCGCTGCGTTCATCGATGGTCTCATCATCGCCGCCATCGTCTTTCCAATCGAGTACGCAGCCGGATTCTGGCAAGTTCTCATGGACGCGACCAGAAACCATGAGCTGGTTCCACTGGGCACGTTGCTCCCGTGGCTGGCGTTCGGAGTGGGCGTATTCGCACTCGTGCAGGGCTATCCGCTGGTAAAGGATGGACAGACCTGGGGCAAAAAATTGCTTTCGATCAAGATCGTCGATGGCCTTGGGCGAAAGCCATCCATCGGGCAACTCTCGGCGCGCTGCGGCGTCGCCATGCTCGTGGGACTGATTCCTTTCGTGGGTCGCCTCGCGTCCATCGTTGACTCCTGCTTGATTTTCCGGGCCGACAAACGATGCGGACACGACCTCGTGGCGGGGACGCATGTTGTCCAAGTAATCCAATAACCATTCGCTCCGCCGAACGACGATCCAAACGACCACTTGACTGTGCGACATCCGCCCGCATGCTTTACCCATGCCTTCCTTCCTGCGCCGCCTGATCGCTCCCAGTCGCGCGCTTCCCATCGCCACCAGCGAAACCATCGCGCTGCGGCTGCCCGACGGTAGCGAAGTCGCGGTGCTGCGCGTGCGGCATCCACGCGCTAAGCGAATCAAGATTTCAGTCAGCGAACGCGGTGTGCGATTGACGTTGCCGATGCGCGCCTCGTTGCGTGCGGCCGATGCGTTCCTG
>Ga0105240_10009985_pt1 | contig 13381 bp, 14 predicted proteins | sample KBSC54metaG_FD_80426 | JGI IMG/M metagenome (GOLD analysis project Ga0105240, IMG submission 80426) | Corn rhizosphere microbial communities from Kellogg Biological Station, Michigan, USA - KBS C5-4 metaG | ecosystem: Host-associated > Plants > Roots > Rhizosphere > Soil | place: Michigan, USA... | reverse complement strand
TTCTATGTGGACGATCCAGCCAATGTGTACGCGACGTTCACACCCGCGACATTTGGCAATCCGTGGCCCTTTGATGCGGGGCCGCAGTTCATCATTCTGAATCTGGCGATTGGCGGAGACTGGCCGGGGAATCCGAATGCGACGACGGTGTTTCCGGGCGATATGCAAGTGGATTATGTGAGGATCTATACGAACTGACTCGATGCGGAGCTTGAAGGAAGGCCTGTCGGAAGATATCCGACAGGCCTCATTGTTTCAGGGCGCATCTTTGGCTGAAAACAATCGGCCGGAGAATCGGGGATGGTATGCTTTCGCCTAATATGAATCGCTTTAGTCTTTCTGCTCTCTGTCTGCTTGCAGGTGTGGTTGTAAGCGCTTACAGCCAGAATTCCGATGCACGAGTTCGAGTGGCTTCGCCGGATGGGAACGTAGTGTTCATCCTGTCGGATGCGAAGACGCCGAATGCTGCCGAGCCGAAGAAAAATGGGCTTCGTTATGCGGTGGACTTTCATGGGAAGTGGCTGCTGGATGAGAGCGATCTTGGGCTGAAGCCGCAGGGAGCGGCTGCGGTGGGACCGCAGATGCACAAGGTGGACGTGCACACCGGGCAACATGATGAGACGTATAGGATTCCGGTGGGCAAGACGAGCGAGGTGCGGGATCACTACAACTCGGTAGTCGTGGATCTGGCAGATGACGCGGGCCGGAAAATGTCGGTTGAGGTTCGGGCTTACGACGATGGAGTCGCGTTCCGATATTTACTGCCGGAGCCGGCGGGCACGAAGACTATCCGCATTGAGAAGGAACTGACGGAATTCAACTATCCGAAGGACGCAACGCTGTACCCGCTCATCGTGGATGGCTTTCAATCGTCGTATGAGGACGAGTATCAGCAGAGGCAGGTAAATGGGATTCATCACGACTGGCTGATGGCGTTGCCGCTGCTGGCCGAAGTTCCGGGTGCGGGCTGGGTTGCGGTGACTGAGGCGGACATCGAGAACTATGCGGGCATGTACCTGCGCAAGGGGGAGGCGCGGAATGGGCTTCGGGCGGAGCTGTCGCCGCGGGTCGATGAACAAGGGAAACCCGGCAAGGGGATTGCCGTGGAGACGGCTGCGCCGGTGACGACGCCATGGCGCGTGCTGATGATTGGGGATGAGCCGGGTCGACTGGTGGAGTCGAATATTGTTCTCAACCTGAATCCGCCGGTAAAGATTGCGGATACATCGTGGATCAAGGCTGGGAAGTCGGCCTGGGACTGGTGGTCCGGTGAGGCGGCGCCGAGCGTCAGCTTCAAGACGGGTATGAACACGGCGACAATGGAGCACTACATCGACTTCGCATCGGCCTCGGGATTTCCTTACATGCTGATCGATGCGGGATGGGCGCTTGCAAATCGTAAGAGTCCGACGGATTATGCGGCAGTGGCGGACATCACGAAGATCGATCCGCAAATCGACATGCCGGAATTGCTGCGCTATGCGAAGGAGAAGAACGTACGGATCTGGCTGTGGTCGCACTGGACATCGGTGGACAAGTACATGGAGCAGGCGTTTCCGCTGTTCGAGCAGTGGGGCGTTGCGGGCGTGAAGATTGATTTCATGAATCGCGACGATCAGCAAATGACGGTGTGGTATCGACACGTCGCGGAGCTTGCGGCGCAGCATCACTTGATGATCGACTTTCATGGCGCGTTCAAGCCGGATGGATTGCGGCGCACTTATCCTAACGTGGTGACGCGTGAAGGCGTGATGGGAAAGGAGTATCTGAAGTGGAGCGCGCGCGTGACGCCAACGCACAACACGACTCTGCCGTTTACGCGAATGCTGGCGGGACCGCTGGATTACACGCCGGGCGCGTTCGGGAATGCGACGCGAGCAGAGTTTGAGGCGCGGGACAAGGAGCCGATGGCGCCGAATACGCGCGCGCACGAGCTGGCGCTGTACGTTTTGCTGGAGAGCCCGCTGATGATGGTGTCAGACTATCCGGAGCACTATGCGGGGCAGTACGATTTCGAGTTCATCAAGCAGGTTCCGGTGACGTGGGACGAGATCCGCGTGATCGCCGGTAGGCCAATGGAGAACATCACGGTGGCGCGACGGAGCGGGAAGGACTGGTATGTCGGGTCCATCACGAACTGGGATGCGCGAACGGTGAAGGTGCCGCTGAGTTTTCTGGGTGACGGGAAGTACACTGCGGAAATTTATGCCGATGCGGCGGATGCTGCGACGGTCGCGACGCACACGGAGTTCACAAAGCAGTCAGTCGACCGCAACACGGTGCTTGAGGTGAAGATGGCTCCGGGGGGTGGGAACGCGGTGTGGATACATCCTTGAAGGCAGGGATCAGGCGTTAGGGATTTGGGATTAGGGAAGGACTCCTTGGGCGGAGTCCTTCGCGCTGGTTTCTGGTTAGTCGCGGCGGCAGGTTAGCCAGGTGATGAAGGCGCCGGCGAGCATTCCGGCGGCGAAGATGACGCCGGCGGACTCGACAGGTTTGCGGCGCATCATGCGTTTGCCGTCGCTGATCATATCCTCGGTTGCATGGCGGCCTTGTTCGACGGCTTTCACTGCTGTTTTGAAACCGTCTTCGACTGCTTGCGTGACGGTCGTCGAGAGCTTGGAAACCTCGCGATAGACCTCGTCGATCGATGGGACTTTTTCTAAGAGTTCTGAAGCCATAGTGTTCTCTCCTTATGGTCGCTAAGATTGTAAGCCCGAACGAGCGTTATAAGAACGTTTGCAGGTAGACCCTCTTGACAACTGAGATGTGGTTACGGTGGAAGCTGTTGCACTTCGAAGCCGATGAGGGCGAAAAAGGAGCACTTCCGGCCTGGAATTCACCCATTCAATGGAGTTAGTCCTCGATTACCGCAATGTAACTTGCACCGCAAGGAGCCCTGTGATAAAAACAAGTCATTCATGTTTGCCCCCAAAGGGCAAGCCTGGATTTCATGCAGAGTGGCTGAGGGACGGGCCCTGTGACGCCACGACAACCTGCCTGGGCAAACCAGGAGTATGGTGTCAACTCTCGCTCGCCGAAGAGGCGGGGAACATGAGATTCGGGGTCGTCAAGCAATCATGCTTGGCGGCTTCAAAGGTTTATCGAATCACATCAGGTTCGCTCAATACGTTGAGCCGGTCACGTGCCCGCAGATCCGCAGTCGCTCGCGAAGCGAGGGACCTTGACTACTGCGTATTGGTTGCGATGTCGGGAGTGCGGCAAGGCCTACGGCCATCAGCCGCTTTCGATCTGCGATGAGTGCTTCTCCCCGCTCGAGGTAGCTTACGATCTCGAGTACGCAAAGACCCGATTCACCCGCGAGACGATTTCCCAGGGGCCGCTAGATATGTGGCGCTATCAGGCGCTGCTGCCGGTGAGAGAGAACTATGTTCCGCAGACGCCTTCGGGGCTGACCCCGCTGGTGAAGGCTCCGCGGCTTGGAGCGCAGTTTGGCGCGAAGGACCTTTACATCAAGAACGATGCTGTCTGCATGCCGACGCTGAGCTTTAAGGATCGCGTGGTTGCGGTGGCCCTGGCGAATGCGCAAGACTTTGGGTTCGATACGGTCGGGTGCTCTTCGACGGGGAACTTGGCGAATGCGGTTGCGGCGCACGCGGCGCGGCTCGGCTTGAAGACCTACATTCTGGTTCCGGCGGATCTGGAGCCGGCGAAGATCCTGAACACGCAGGTTTATGGCGCAACGCTGGTGCGCGTAGATGGCAACTACGATCATGTAAATCGTCTCTCATCGCAGATTGCGGAGCGTTATAACTGGGGATTCGTGAATGTGAATCTTCGTCCCTATTACGCTGAGGGCTCGAAGACTGTCGGGTTCGAGATTGCGGAGCAGCTTGGCTGGCGTTTGCCGGACAACGTTGTGGTGCCGATGGCGGGCGGATCGCTGATTACGAAGATTCGCAAGGCGTTCAACGAGCTGATCGAGCTTGGGCTGGTGGAAGAGAAGCCGGTGAAGTTCTTTGGCGCTCAGGCAACTGGTTGTTCGCCGATCGCGAAGGCGGTGAAGAACGATACGGACGTGATCGAGCCGCAGCGGCCGAACACGATTGCGCGGTCGCTGGCGATTGGTAATCCGGCGGACGGTATTTATGCGTCACGTGTGATTCGCGGGACAGGTGGATGGGCCGAAGATGTTTCGGACGTGGAGATTGTTTCGGCGATCCAGGAACTGGCGGAGACTGAAGGCATCTTTACGGAGACTGCAGGCGGGGTGACGACTGCAGTGACGGCGCGGCTGTATGCGCATGGGCGCATCAAGCCAGACGAACTGACGGTTACATGCATCACGGGCAACGGACTGAAGACGACCGATTGCCTGGGCGGCGCATACGACCAGAGCAAGGCGATTCGTCCGCGGCTTACGGAATTCGAGTCGTTCGTGGAAGAACGCAACGCAGCAAGCCAGGGATTGAGCCTGGCGGGGGAAAGTTATGGCGGTTAAGGTTTTGTTGCCGAATGCATTTCAGAAGCACACGAATAACGTGAAAGAGATTTCGAGCACCGCTGCGAATCTGCCGGAGCTTGTGACGGACATTGAAGGCCGCTTTCCGGCGCTTCGCCAGCATCTGAGGGGTGAAGACGGACAGATTCGGCGGTTTATCAATTTCTATGTAAATGAAGAAGACATCCGCTTCCTCGGGAACGAGAAGTACGCGTTTCAAGAGGGGGATGAGGTGCTGGTGATTCCGTCGATTGCAGGCGGGTGCTGCTGAGTTCTGGGGAATAGCATGGCGACGCGCGGCCTTGAGGGGCCGCGCGTTTTTTTAATGGTCCGATCAACAGGGGGCGAATAGATCAGGCCTGGCGATCAACACGGTCTCGCATCGACACAGTAGATCTTGCCCACCACCTCACAAGCAGTGATCTCCCACCCTGTGGCTTTGAATAGCCTTTCAAGCTGCGGACGGGTGAAGAAGTATACGGGACATCCACTAATATATTGAAGCCGAACCTTGCGAATGGGGCTTCTCCACGTCCAGAGCCGAGGCCAGGATGAGAGAAAGTTGCCGCGTGTGATTTTGCGAATCGCCTGCAGACGGCTCACGGGATCTTCGACATAGTCCCAGAACCCCATGGCCACGCTGACGTCGAAAGACTCGATATTGTTCCAGTCGAGGATGTCCGAGCAGACCCATTCAGAAACACTTGCAGTGCCCTGCCTGGCCGCAACTTTTTTCGCGATCCTCAACATTTCCGGAGCAGTGTCGAGGCCGATCACACGCGACGCCCCCAGATTGGCGAAATCGCTGCAGAACCGGCCGGGGCCGCACCCGATGTCGATAATAGACTTTCCATTCAATTTGCCGGCATGCGCATGAGTCCAGGCGCGACGCTCGTATATGTCTTTGCGGAAGAAACGGTCGAGCCATTGCTGAAAAGGAGTTTTGTTTTCGCCGGTATAGATGGAATCGAATTGATTGGCTACGTCGTTCCAGTACTTGATGACGATGGGCATGGTGGCTTTTTCAGGCATATTGAAGAGCTCCGTGAAGTGGGAACGGATGAGCGTGTGCGAGAGCTTCGATGCCGCTGTCTTTGAACGGCCGGAAATCTCCCATTTGCAAGAGGCGTGCCAACCGGGGTTCGGTGCGGCGCAGATTTGTGTAATGCCTCGCCCGTGATAAGAAGCTGCCCTGCAAACGGGGCTGATCCGGGTCGAACTCCCATGGGTGCACATACGTGACGAGCGGCAGGGAATCCTTCTGCGATCGTCGAACTCCAAGACGCGTGTACCAGAACGGAAAGAGCCGCAAATAGCCGCCTCCTCCGACGGGCATGTTGTGGTTGCGGATGTTAAACGTTGTCAGAGGATATTCGCGAATCGGTCCGGAAGGCGTCATCACCTCAAACGGCGTGCGGGGAGCGGTTGGGTAGCCGTAAATGTCGTGGTAGATGGGAAAGACACTTGAAGAAAAGGTGAAGCCCGTTTCGGCGAGTGTTTGCCAGGCCCAGGTTGTCCTTTCAGTGATGGAGAAGCTGGGCGCGCGATAGCCGCAGACTGCGACTCCCGCTGCATCTTCGACAAGCTGCTTTGCACGGCGCGTGTCTTCCCGGAATTCTTTTGGTGTGAGATCGAAGATGAGCCTGTGCCAATAGGAGTGACATGCCAGCTCATGTCCCCGCAGTGCGATTTCTCTAACCAGGCCAGGATAGCGCTCGGCTACCCAGCCAAGAACGAAGAACGTGGCGTGCACGGCTTGACCATCAAGGAAATCGAGGAGATGTTTGGTATTTGCTTCTACTCGAGTGGAATATCGATCCCAGTGCTTTCTGTCGACGGTTTTTGCGAACGCCTGAACATGGAAGTAGTCTTCCACGTCCACAGAAAGAATATAGATGGGCATATGAGGCCACGATTGGCGCTGGTGGGCAGAACCTCAGTGACCCGACGCACAGACGGAAGTGATAGGCGTGTATCACGCGATTTCGATCAACGTTGCGGATGTACGCGAGTGTTTTCGATTAAAAGTCGCTCTCGCCGGTGGCGCAATGTGAGGAAAACTGAGCGCGGGCTCGGGGCGGTCTTCGTTGAGGGATCCCATGTCTCTAAAGTCGGGAAACATGGGACAACCGGAGGGTGCGTGGGACACGTCTCTGGAGCCAGGATCTTGCTTTCAATGGGTCCGATCTCATCATGATGCAGGCGGGATGGAGCGCATCAGGGTTTTGTTTCTTCGCAGTAACACGACGAGAGCGCGACGCAGGTAGAGGGCGACGATTGGCATTGCGACTGCGGCGATTAGACCCCAAATGATGAGCGCGTGCCACTCCCACTGCCAGATTTCGTGAAGGAGGCGCAGCGGGTGATGGCTGAGGTGCTCTAGCTGCTTGCGGTCCATAGGGAGTTTGCGGGTGTGGAAGACGTGAACTCCGAGATCGATGAAGGGGATGAAAAGGAGCAGGTGCAGCGGGGCAACGACATGTGAGCCAATCAGCGATGCCAGCTTGTTGAGTCCGAAGATCCACGCGACCATGACGACGAGGACGGTAGTGAGCCCGACAGAGGGATTGATGCCGACGACCATGCCGAAAGCGAGGCTCCAGGCGAGGCGTCGCGGCGTCACTCCGCCACGCAACGCGCGGAGCAGAGGGCGAAGGACATGGCAGCGGAACCACTCGCGAATGGGCCCTGGCACAAGCACATTGAGATGAGACGCTTCCAAGGCCGGAAGTGATGGAGAGAAAAACGGAAATTGAGTGGATGGATTCTGAATTGGGGGGGCATTAGGGTTTCGCCGCCCACTCAACGCAAAAAGCGCGATGAATGGGGCACAGCGGGAGGATGGACCCGGGAAGAAGGGGAGGTGATGGTACGCCCACTCATCGCGAAAGGCGCGATGAAGGGGCACAATCGTGGGCACAGGCCGGAATGGACTCGGGAAGAAGGGGAGGTGATGGTACCCCCACTCATCGCGTAGGACTTGATGAATGGGCACAGCACGGGGAAAGCGCTGGCGATTGCGATGCCTAGTCGGCGGGCTGGGCGATGATGCTTAGCTCCAGATCGATGCGGTGCTGAAACATGGCTCGGATCTCGAGGAAGGTTTCGTCTTCGGGGTTAAAGTCTGTGCTGTCTTCGACTCTGCGAAGGGTGGCTTGAAGGACGGCGAGGCGATGACGCGTGTTGAGGACGTCAAGGAGATTCTGGGTTTCGATACTGCTCATGGTTGGGGAACCTTTGTATCTATAGAACCACGGTTCCGGCAATTTGTTGCGTAGATGTTGGTGACGGGTGTCACTCGAATGTAATTGCCGCCGTCTTGACATGGCGGCGGGAAAAGGCGGATCGGGGTGCGGGCTAGTCAGTGAGCAGATGCATGGCGACTACGGCCAAGATACCTGCGGAGACCAGCGAGGCGCCGGCGACGAGCATGGCGGAAGCGTGAGAGCGAAGGATCGTGATGAGCGTTCGCGCGGCCTGGCGAAGGTCGTTGTTGTTTCGCCACTGGTGAGCGAGCCAGGCGAGGCCAGTGGAGAGGACGAGGAGCGGGAGCGCGATGAGGAGAATCCAGAGGCCGAGGTGGGGACGCGCGGCGTACCAGTCGACGATTTGTTGGGCGGCGTACGAGGGCTGGAACTGCGTAGGTTGGATGCTACGGAGGAAGAGCGCAGTCATAAAGAGCACGGCTGGGAAGAGGAGCGTGAGTTCCAGAGCGGCGAGGGAGCGGCGGAGTAGCTTCATCAAGTTACTTTGCATCACAAAGTAAAGATTGTCAAATACAAAATTCAGGTGCGGGAGGAGGGTAAGAGGGCGCAGCGGGTGTGAGCCATATCACGGGGTGTTGTAAATGACTCGTGAATAAGTCCAGTGTTTATCGGGTGATTTCACGGATGCGTTACTGACTATTTCCATTTCCTTTGCACTGGGTTCATCTTGCTCTTACAATGCGTGCCGGATACTACTCCCGTGATTGCGCAAGGGCAGAAGGCTCCGTACGCACTCCTTGCATCGACTAATACCCAAGTCGATGTTGTTGGGTCAATCCCATTTCAAAAATCAACCGAAACACCGACAAGGCCGCTTATTCATGCGGAGGTTGGGCGATATCGTTTGCGCCTTGCGCAGGGGGCTGCAGATCGAGAGGCAGCCTGCCGGTTGCGCTTTCGTGTTTTCAACATCGAGCTTGGAGAGGGACTGGAGAGTTCGTATTCGACGGGAATCGATACCGATCACTTTGATGTGTTCTGCGAGCATCTGCTTGTTGAGGACAAGAGTGACGGACGCGTGGTGGGGACGTATCGCATGCAGTCAGGGATGACGGCGGCGATGAATTTCGGCTACTACTCGGAGCAGGAATTTGAGTTTGCGCCGTATGCGCCGCTGCGGCGAGACATTCTGGAACTGGGGCGCGCGTCGATTGATCGGGAGCATCGCACGCCCGAGGTGCTGACACTGCTTTGGCGCGGGATTGCGCAGTATGCTAGCGAGATGGGGCTGCGCTATCTGATTGGTTGTTCGTCATTGAACTCGAAGAATCCGGCGGAGGGGCGGCAGATGTACCGCGAGCTTGCGAAATACCACGCTGCGCCGGAGTTTGAGACGGTGCCGACGGCAGCGTATAAGTGTCCCATTGAGCAGACAGCCGTGGATGCACAGCACGATGGGGCCGGAGAAGAAGGCGAGGTGCAGGCGAAGGTTCCGAAATTGCTGAAGACATATTTGACGATTGGTGCGCGGATCTGCGCGCCGCCGGCATGGGATCGCGAGTTTGGCACGATTGATTTTCTGACGCTGCTCGACTTGAAGATGCTGTCGTCCGCGGCACGCAATCGGTTTCTGGCGCCGTTGACGCCATGAACTGGCTACTTGTTCGGCGCGCTGTAGCGCTAGGATTGGTGCTGAGCGCTGCGGTTGTTCGGTACTGGCTAGTTCGGGTACGCGGGACGCTCACGCTGGAGCGTCGAGCTCTGTGGCTCAGCGATACTTGTACGCGGGTGCTGCGGAGTATGGGGATCTGCGTTGAAGTTGAGGGCGAGGTTCCGAAGCACGGGCTGGTTGTTGCTAATCATTTGAGCTATTTGGATATTGTGATTCTGAGCGCGGCGATGCCGTGCTTTTTTGTTGCGAAGACGGAAGTGGGGGCGTGGTTTTATTTTGGCGAGGCGGCGCGGGCGGGAGGAACGCTGTTCATCGATCGGTCGCGGAGGGCGAGTGCGGAGAAGGTGGCGGCGGAGATCAGCGAGCGGTTGAAGCTGCGGGTGCCGGTGCTGTTCTTTCCGGAAGGGACGAGCACGGATGGGACGATGCTGAAGTTTCACTCGAGCTTGTTCGAGCCGGCGATACGCGGCGGGGCGCCTGTGACGGCGGTGGCGATTAAGTACGTGCTGGAAGGTGGGAGACCGGAGCGGAAACTGTGCTGGTTTGGGGATGAGGTTCTTACGCCGCACCTGATGCGAACGCTGAATGCGGCAGGGTTTCATGCGCACTTGAGGTTTGGGAAAGCGCGGATGTATGAGAGCAGGCGGGCTGCGGCGGAGGGGACGTTCGGGGAGATTGCGGGCGTACGGGAACAGGCGCGGATCGGGGAGTTGCAGCAGGCGTGATCGTGGGGAACGGGTGGCTCTCAAATCAGCAGCGCGAAGTTGGACGCCATCCCTTCGAGACTCTGGTCGCCAATTGGCTCATGTTTCAGGGCGTGCAGAACTTCTACATGCCCCCGATAGCGGATCACCTGTCAACCATCTGCTCGGTCTGGACTGTTAAGTATGTGCCCGGTTTATACCGGCTAGTTTGGCATGACTGAACAGCTTGCTGAAAAAGTCCAGATCAGAGGCGAAACTTGGCAACCCGTCCCGCGGTGGCTGAAGCCGTCAATCATCGTGCGGCCCTTGCGGCATAACTGAAGTTGTGTCCTATCAAAAGCCCTCTGAGCGCTCATTTCAGCAGGGTGTGAAGTCGTTGCTCTTTCAGAGCAGGGCTCGATCAGAGCTCTCACGCAGACACTGAAGCCCGTGCCCTTCAAGTCAGTTGGGGAGGGGTGGGGGGGCGGTGGAGCCGCGAACGACGAGGCTGGTGGAGACGAGAAATTCGCGCTGGAGGCCGGCTTTGCCAGGGTTTTCGGCGTGGAGGCGGAGGGCTTCAAAAGCGGCTCGGGCGAGGTCGGTGCGGGAGAGTCGGATCGTGGTAAGCGGAGGAAGGGTGAACTCTGCGAAGTCGATGTCATCGAGACCGATGACGGAGAGGTCGTGCGGAACCCGGAGGCCCTGGAGATAGGCGGCGCGGAGGACGCCGATGGCGGTCATGTCATTGGAGCAGATGACAGCGGTTGGCTGGCCGGTGAGTGACTGTAGTTTGCCGAAGCCAATGACTCCGCCTTTAAGGGTGTGGTCGCACTCGATAACCCACTTCTTCTCGACGGGGAGTCTTTCAGCGCGCATGGAGTTCTCGAAATCGTTTTGACGGGTGATGGCGGAGTGGAGCTTATGCGGGCCGGCGAGGTAGGCAATCTTGCTGTGTCCTAGAGTGGCCAGGTGGTGGACGGCTGAGCGGATGCCGGTGCTGTAGTCGAGCAGGATGGTGCTGGAGGCGGGCTCGGAGAGTCTGAATTCGGCGAGGACGACGGGGATGTCGTGGAAGGAGAGCTGATCGAGGACGGGCTCTTCTTCACCGAAGGTGAGAACAGCGACGCCATCGACTTTGCGCTCGAGCATGCGGCGCACGCAGGTGGTGAGGACGGCGGGATCGCTGTTGGAGGAGCTTACCAGGATTTCGTAGCCGTTAGCGACGGCGATCTCTTCGAAGCTCTGGATCAGTTCGGGGAAGAAGGGATTGGTAATGTTTTCAACGATGATTCCGAAGAGGCGGCTGCGACCAGAGACCAGAGTGCGAGCGTGGGTGTTGGGGAAGTAATTGAGCTGCTCGATTGCTTCCCAAACGCGCTTGGCGAGCTTTTCGCTAACGACGGGAGATCCGTTGATGGTGCGCGAGACGGTGGCGATTGAGACTTTGGCCAATGCGGCGACGGCCCGGATATCGGGAGTTTTGTCTGCGCCTTTGCGACTTGCTTTTCGAGCCACTAGCGAATCCTAAGTACGTCTAAAGATATACGAAAGGGGAACATTCATCATAAATGCAGAAAACGACGGACCGAGGGATATAGGTACGTAGGGACTTAGGGACTGGCGATGAAGGAACCAAGTGACTAAGTCGGGGAGGTCAGGATTTGTCGGAGATTAGGAGGCGGAGGTCGCGAAGGTTGTGGCCGGTGGGGCCGGTGACGATGGTGTCGCCGAGAGCTGTGAAGAGAGGACAGGCGTTGAAGGTGCGCAGGTTTTCTTCAGGATTGAAGCCGAAGGCCTGTGCGCGGGCGACGGTAGTGGGATCGGCGATGGCGCCGGCGCTCTGGGTGTTGCCATCGATTCCGTCGGAGCCGGCGCTGAGGACAGTGAGCATCTCGTTGGGATGATGAGCGAGTTCGAGCGCGCACGCGAGGGCAAATTGTTGATTGCGGCCACCTGCGCCGGGGTTTTGATTCAGGGTGACGGTGACTTCGCCACCGGAGATGAGGCAGAAGCGGCGGTGGAGAGCGCGCGACTCGTGAAAGCGATCGAGGAGATAGCGGGCGGCATCGGCATAGTCCCAGTCATCGCAGGAGTTGTCGACGGAGACGAAGTAGCCGGCCTGTTGCGCGAGGATGCGGGCGCACTCGACTAGATCGAGATCGGAGAGAAGCACTTCGTAAACGGAGTCGCGAAAGGCTTCGTCTTCGCCGGTGAGGCTGGCTGCGGAGGTGACGCGGCGCGGGTTCGGCTCAGTGCGTCCGAAGCGGGTTAGGAAGGGCGGCTTCCATTTTTTGTTGCCGGGAGACTCAGGCAAGTCGGTCTGCTGGAAGAATGCGTTGACCGACGGAGGGAACTTGGCGGCAAGTTTGTATTTGTCGATGATCTCGTGCACTTCGGCGACGGTGGAGTGGTCGGGCGATGAGGGACCGGAGGAGAGAGCATCGAGAGTGCGAAGTGGGACGTCTGGGACAAGCAGAGAGACTTTGAGAGAGTCGGGCGCAGCGATGGCGAGGCGTCCGGCTTTGACGGCACTAAAGTGCTTGCGGAGGGTGTTGATTTCGTTGATGGGCGCGCCGCAGCCGAGGAGCGCATCGTGAAAGGCGACGGTATCGGCGAGGGTGATCTTGGGGTCAAGAGGAAGGTCGAACATGGCGGAGCCGCCGCCGGAGATCAGGTAGAAGACGAGCGTATCGCGTTTGGCTTTTTTGAGAAGGGCGAGAGCGGCACGGGAGGCGGCAAAGGATTCTTCATTGGGGAGGGGATGGCCACCTTCGAAGTAGCGAATTCGCCAGTTACGTTTTTTGGGCAGGTACTTGGAACAGCAGATGCCGCGCAGGCCTTTGCGGCGCTTCATGCGATCAAGGAGGAGATCAAGCATGGGCCCGGCTGCCTTACCGATGGCGATTACGAAGATGCGTTTGTATTGCGAGAGATTGATTGTGTCGGGGCCACTGCCGTCGGGGAGGAGGCGCTGGAGGGTGTCGCCATCGAAGCGGAGACGGCGGTCGAAGGCGGATTCGATGCTGCTGGCCCGAAGCGCATCGGTGAAGAAGCTGGTGGCGCGGGAGTGGAGGAAATCGAGCGCGGTGTCGGCGGCGGGGGTCATTGGATTTGCTCCTTGAGCCAGGTGGAGATCGAATTCTGCATCGATTCAAGGTGGCCGGTGAAGGAGTGATCGGCGGTCGGGATGAAGACAAGGTGTTTGGGATCGGCCGCGGTTTGCAGTATGCGTTCGAGTTCGGCTTTGGGTGCAAACCAGTCGCGGTCGCCGCTAAGGAAGAGCTTGGGGATTCTGCAGTCGGCGAGGAAGGGATAGTGGAACTGATGGCCGAAGCCCTGGGTGGGAAGTCCGAGGGCG
>Ga0105240_10009978_pt1 | contig 13386 bp, 13 predicted proteins | sample KBSC54metaG_FD_80426 | JGI IMG/M metagenome (GOLD analysis project Ga0105240, IMG submission 80426) | Corn rhizosphere microbial communities from Kellogg Biological Station, Michigan, USA - KBS C5-4 metaG | ecosystem: Host-associated > Plants > Roots > Rhizosphere > Soil | place: Michigan, USA... | reverse complement strand
TCGGCACCTCGTATTTCTTCTGGCGCAGCGAGCGCTCACTCGACGGGCTGAACGCGCATGCGACCGAGCTGCTCGCGGCGGTCGACCTGGAGAAGTATGCGGCGCTGCCGGCGGTCGAGCTGAGCTATGGCCGCAAGCGCGCGCTGGAGATCGCGACCACGTTGGCGATGGCGCCCAAGCTGATGCTGCTCGACGAGCCGACGCAGGGCATGGGCCTCGAAGATGTCGATCGCATCCGCCAGCTGATCAAGAAGGTCTCGGCCGACCGCACGATCCTGATGGTCGAGCACAACATGAGCGTGGTCTCGAGCATCGCCGACACGATCACCGTGCTGCAGCGCGGCGCCACCTTGGCCGAAGGGCCGTACGAGCAGGTCTCGAAGAATCCGGCGGTGATCGAAGCCTACATGGGCAGCGCGCAGACCGAACTCCAAGGGGCTCACTGATGGCCGCCGCAAAGCGCTTTCTCGAAATCAAGGACCTGCAAGGCTGGTACGGCGAATCGCACGTGCTGCACGGCGTCAACTTCCACGTCGACGAAGGCGAGGTCGTGACCCTGCTCGGCCGCAATGGCGCCGGCCGCACCAGCACGATGCGCGCGATCATGGGGCTGATCGGTGCGCGCAAGGGCTCGATCAAGGTGCATGGCGAAGAGACCGTCGGCATGGCGACGCACCGCATCGCGCGCCTCGGCATCGGCTACTGCCCGGAAGAGCGCGGCATCTTCTCCAGCCTCTCGGCCGAAGAGAACCTGATGCTGCCGCCGACGCTCGCGCCCGGCGGGATGAGCGTCGAGCAGATCTACGCGATGTTCCCGAACCTGCGCGAGCGTGCGTCGAGCCAGGGCACGCGGCTCTCGGGCGGCGAGCAGCAGATGCTGGCGGTGGCGCGCATCCTGCGCACCGGCGCGAAGCTGCTGCTGCTCGACGAGATCTCCGAGGGCCTCGCCCCGGTGATCGTGCAGAAGCTCGCCGAGATGGTGGTGGCCTTGCGCAAGCAGGGCTACACGATCGTGATGGTGGAGCAGAACTTCCGCTTCGCGGCGCCGCTCGCCGATCGTTTCCTGGTGATGGAACACGGCGAGGTGATCCAGGAGTTCACGCAGGCGGAGTTGCCGTCGCGCCTCGAGCGCCTGCACGAGTACCTCGGCGTCTGATCCAGGCGCCTTCCCACTTTCCTTTCCTGTCAGGAGATCCCGATGAAACTCAGCAAACTTTCCGCCGCCTGCGCGCTGGCCGCGGCCACCTTCGTCTCGGCCGGCGCGCAAGCGCAGATCTCGGGCGACGTGATCAAGATCGGCTTCATCACCGACATGTCGGGCCTCTATTCCGACCTCGACGGCCCGGCCGGCGTCGAGGCGATCAAGATGGCGATCGCCGACGCGGGCGGCGCGGTCGCCGGCAAGAAGATCGAAATCCTCTCGGCCGACCACCAGAACAAGCCCGACATCGCCGCCGCCAAGGCGCGCGAATGGTTCGACACGCAGGGCGTCGACATGCTGATCGGCGGCACCAACTCCGGCACCAGCCTGGCGATGGCCAAGGTCGCGGCGGAGAAGAAGAAGCTCTTCATCGCGGTCGGCGCCGGCAGCTCGGCGCTGACCAACGAGCAGTGCTCGCCCTACACCGTGCACTACGCCTACGACACCGTCGCGCTCGCCAAGGGCACCGGCAGCGCGGTCACCAAGGCCGGCGGCAAGAGCTGGTACTTCCTGACCGCCGACTACGCCTTCGGCCAGGCGCTGCAGAACGACACCGCGCGGGTCGTCGAGGCCAACGGCGGCAAGGTGCTCGGCTCGGTCAAGCATCCGCTGTCGGCGAGCGACTTCTCGTCCTTCCTGCTGCAGGCGCAGTCGTCGAAGGCGCAGATCCTCGGCCTCGCGAACGCCGGCGGCGACACCATCAACGCGATCAAGGCCGCCAACGAATTCGGCGTGACGAAGACGATGAAGCTCGCCGGCCTGCTGATGTTCATCAACGACGTGCACTCGCTCGGCCTGAAGAACACGCAAGGCATGTACCTGACCGACAGCTGGTACTGGAACAAGGACGCGGAGACGCGCGCCTGGAGCCGCAAGTTCTTCGACAAGATGAAGCGCATGCCGTCTTCGCTGCAGGCGGCGGACTACTCGGTTGCGTCGAACTACCTCGCGGCGGTCAAGGCGATCAACAGCGACGACTCGGACAAGGTGCTGGCGCAGCTGAAGAAGACCAAGATCAACGACATGTACGCGAAGAACGGCGTGATCCGCGACGACGGCCGCATGGTGCACGACATGTACCTGATGCAGGTCAAGTCGCCGGACAAGTCGACCGAGCCCTGGGACTACTTCAACGTGGTCGAGACGATCAAGGGCGACGAGGCGTTCACGACCAAGGCCGAGTCCAAGTGCGCGACCTGGAAGTGATGGCATGAATACTCAGCGTCAGTCGAACGGCCGGCGGGCCGAGCGCTGGGCCGCCCCGAGCCGGCCCGCGCCCCCTCGGGGGGCCGACTGGCGTACTCGACAGGCGGGGGGCAGACATGACTGAAGTCTTCGGCATACCGATCCAGGCCTTGCTCGGGCAGCTGTTGCTCGGGCTGGTCAACGGCTCGTTCTATGCGATGCTGAGCCTCGGGCTGGCGGTGATCTTCGGGCTGCTCGGCATCGTCAACTTCGCGCACGGCGCGCTCTACATGATCGGCGCCTACGTGGCCTGGCTGAGCCTGGAAAAGTTCGGCATCAACTACTGGTTCGCGCTGATCCTTTCGCCGCTGGTGGTGGGTGCGCTCGGCGTGGTGATCGAGCGCAGCCTGCTGAAACGCCTCTACAAGCTCGACCCGATCTACGGCCTCTTGCTGACCTTCGGCCTCTCGCTGATCGCCGAAGGCGTCTTCCGCGACCAGTTCGGCGTCTCGGGCCAGCAGTACGCGGTGCCCGAGCTGCTGCAGGGCGCGACCAACCTCGGCTTCATGGTGCTGCCGAACTATCGCGCCTGGGTCGTCTTCGCGTCGCTCGCGGTCTGCCTCGGCACCTGGTTCACGATCGAGAAGACGCGCCTCGGCGCCTACCTGCGCGCCGGCACCGAGAACCCGACGCTGATGCAGGCCTTCGGCGTCAACGTGCCGGTGATGGTGATGCTGACCTACGGCGCCGGCGCCGGGCTGGCCGCACTCGCCGGGGTGCTCGCCGCGCCGGTGATCCAGGTCACGCCGCTGATGGGCAGCAACCTGATCATCGTGGTCTTCGCGGTGGTGGTGATCGGCGGCATGGGCTCGATCCTCGGCTCGATCATCACCGGCCTCGTGCTCGGGCTGATCGAGGGCCTGACCAAGGTGTTCTATCCCGAGGCCTCGAGCATCGTCGTCTTCGTGATCATGGCCATCGTGCTGGTGATCCGGCCCGCCGGCCTGTTCGGCAAGGAGAAATGATGAGTGACGAGAGCCCCCAGGCCGCCGCCTTGCGGCCTCGGTCCCCCGCGGGCATCGAGGAAAGTGGCAAAGCCACATTCCCTCGAGACCGCCTCGGTCGCTGGGCCTGGCTGGCCGTACTGGCCTTGCTGGTGGTGGCGCCGTTCGTCGGCATCTATCCGGTGTTCGTGATGCAGGCGCTGTGCTTCGCGATCTTCGCCTGCGCCTTCAACCTGCTGCTCGGCTTCACCGGCTTGCTGTCCTTCGGCCACGCGGCCTACCTCGGCGCCGCGGCCTACGCGACCGGCTGGCTGGTGCGCAGCGCCGGCTGGTCGCCGGAGCTGGGCATCCTCGCCGGCGTCGTGATCGCGTCGGCGGCCGGGCTCGTCGTCGGGCTGATCGCGATCCGTCGCCAGGGCATCTATTTCGCGATGATCACCTTGGCGATGGCGCAGATGATCTACTTCGTCTTCCTGCAGGCGCCCTTCACCGGCGGCGAGGACGGGCTGCAGGGCGTGCCCCGCGGCAAGCTGTTCGGCTTCATTCCGCTCGCCAACGACCTGGTGATGTACTTCGTCGTGCTCGCGGTCTTCGTCGCGGTGTTCCTGTTCATCATCCGCATCGTGCATTCGCCCTATGGCCAGGTGCTGAAGGCGATCCGTGAGAACGAGCCGCGCGCGATCTCGCTCGGCTACGACGTCGATCGCTACAAGCTGCTGGCCTTCGTGCTGTCGACCGCGCTGGCCGGCCTGGCGGGTTCGCTGAAGGCGCTGGTCTCGGGCTCGGCGAACCTGCCGGATGCGCACTGGTCGCTTTCAGGCGAAGTCATCCTGATGACCCTGCTCGGCGGGCTCGGCACCTTTGCCGGTCCGGTGCTGGGTGCGTTCACGATCATCGGGCTGCAGAACTGGCTGTCGGACAAGGTCGGCTCCTGGGTCACGGTGATCATCGGCGCGATCTTCGTCGTCTGCGTGGTCGCGTTCCGGCGCGGTTTCGTCGGCGAGCTGAAAGCCTGGACCGAGCGCCGTCGCAAAGCCTGAAGCCATTCTTTGATCGCGGACAAAGACCGCGTCATCGGCATCGTCCTACACTGCGTTCCCCTTCCTTGTGGAGATCGTGTTCCATGAGCATCAAGCGGATGACAAAAGAAGAGCTGCACCTCAGCCTGGGAGCGCTGAATCCGGTGGGCCATAGCGTGCTGGCATTCGACGACGACTCGGCCGCAGCCGAGGCCGCGGCGGAGCTGGAGCGCACCGGCTTCAGCCCGGAAGACGTGCTGCTCTACACCGCGAAGGAAGTCAAGCCGCAGCTCGGCGATCTGGTCGAGCAGGCGAGCGAGATGGTCGGCTTCGGGCCGGAGATCACCTTGCTGAGGCGCTACAGCCAGCTGGCGTTGAATGGCGCCGGATGGCTGGTGGTCTATACGCCGGAGGACGAAGCGGCGTCGCGGCTGGTGGATGTTTCCGAGCGGCTCGGGGTGCGTTCCGCGGTGCGCTATCAGGGTCGGGCCACCGAAGACTTGTTGACCGACAGCTGAAGCCCGTCAGCCCTCGAACAAATCCCCGCCCGCCGCCTTCGGCGGCGTCACGCCCAGATGCCGATAGGCCGCCAAGGTCGCGATGCGCCCGCGCGGCGTGCGCTGCATGTAGCCCTGCTGGATCAGATACGGCTCGATCACGTCCTCGATCGTGTCGCGCTCTTCGCCGATCGCGGCGGCCACGTTGTCGAGCCCGACCGGCCCGCCGTCGAAGCGATGGATGATGGCTTCGAGCAGCTTGCGGTCCATCACGTCGAAGCCCTCGGGGTCGACGTCGAGCATCTTCAGCGCCAGGTCGGCGATGCCGCGGCCGACCGAGCCGTCGCCCTTCACCTGCGCGTAGTCGCGCACCCGGCGCAGCAGACGGTTCGCGATGCGCGGCGTGCCGCGTGAACGGCGTGCGATCTCCAGCGCGCCGTCCGGATCGATCGGCACGTTGAGCAGGCCGGATGAGCGCGTGACGATGCGCCGCAGTTCCTCCGGCGTATAGAACTCCAGCCGCGCGACGATGCCGAAGCGGTCGCGCAAGGGGTTGGTCAGCATGCCGGCGCGCGTCGTCGCGCCGATCAAGGTGAAGGGCTGCAGGTCGAGCTTGATCGAGCGCGCGGCCGGGCCTTCGCCGATCATGATGTCGATCTGGTAGTCCTCCAGCGCGGGGTAGAGGATCTCCTCGACGACCGGGCTCAGGCGGTGGATCTCGTCGATGAAGAGCACGTCGTTGCGCTCGAGGTTGGTGAGGATCGCCGCCAGGTCCTTCGGCTTCTCCAGCACCGGCCCGGAGGTCTGGCGCAGGTTCACGCCCAGCTCGTTGGCGATGATGTGCGAGAGCGTCGTCTTGCCGAGCCCCGGCGGGCCGAACAGCAGCACGTGATCCAGCGCCTCGGCACGCAGCTTCGCGGCGCTGATGAAGATCTCCAGCTGCTCGCGCGCCTTCACCTGGCCGACGTATTCCTGCAGGCCCTTCGGCCGCAGCGCGCGTTCGATCGCCTCTTCGTTCGGCGAGGCGGGCGCGGCGCTGAGCACGCGCCGCGGCATCGAGGAAGAAGCAAAGTCATCGGTCTGGATCGCCATGCTGTGATTATCGACAGGCTTTGGCCGATGCGGCGCGCTGATGCAGAATCCCGCGGGTGAATTTGCGCCTGCCCTCTTTCCCTCAGCCCGCCCGCCGCATGGCCTGGCCGATCTGGCTGTTGGCGCTCGCGCTGCTGCTGAAGGCCGGCGTGCCGATGCTCGCGAGCCTGGCGGCCGATCTGCAGGGCAAGACGCTGTTCGAGGTTTGCACGGTCTACGGCGTGCGCACCGTGGCGGTCGACAGCGGCGGCAAGGGCGACAGCGCGCCGGCCGATGGCGCCTCCGCCCACGGTGGCGATGTCTGCGTGCTGTCCGGCTTGCTGGGCCTGCCCGCCCCCTTGTCGACGGCGTTGATCGCGGTGGCGATGGCGGCTGCCGCCGCCGTGCTGATCGTCGCGGCACGCCTTGCGCTGCTGCGCATCGACGCCGCGGCGCGCTGGCTCGCCGGCTGCATCCACGGGCCGCCGGCCCCGCGCTGAGTCTCCACCGCCCCGCCGCCGCTCGCGCTTGCGCGCCGCGGCGTGCCTTCATCGAGACCTCGCGCGACTCATCCGGACGATGAGCGCCGCGGGCCGAGCGCCCGCCCGGAGCTTCACCCATGCCACCTCATACACTGGCCGCGGTCTTGTGCGCGGCCCTGCCGTTGGCGGCCCTCGCCGACCCCGACGAGCAGGTCAAATCCCTGGGCGTCGTCGTGATCGGCGGCGCCCGGCCGACTTCGCTGCCGACAGAGATCCCAACGACGATCGAAACCATCACCCGCCCGCAGATCGACGCGACGATCAACGCCACCGACGCCGAGGACGTGCTCAAGTACTTCCCGAGCCTGCTGGTGCGCAAGCGCTACATCGGCGACTACAACCACGCGGTGCTGTCGACCCGCGCATCCGGCACCGGCAACAGCGCGCATTCGCTGGTCTATGCGGACGGCATCCTGCTGTCCAACCTGCTCGGCAACGGCGCCACCTTCACGCCGCGCTGGGGCCTGGTGACGCCGGAGGAGATCGAGAGGGTCGATGTGCTCTACGGCCCGTTCTCGGCCGCGTACTCGGGCAACTCGGTCGGCGCCGTCGTCGACTACGTGACGCGCATGCCGACGGCCTTCGAAGCGCATGCCAAGCTGAGCTACTTCAGCCAGCCTTTCGATCTGTACGGCACCCACGCCACTTACGACGGCTGGCAGGGCAGCGCCTCGCTCGGCAATGCGCAAGGCGGCTTCGCCTGGTGGATCGACGTGAATCGCAGCGACAGCGAAGGCCAGCCGCTGACCTTCGCGACGCGCTACGCCGCCAACGGTACGCCGGGCAGCGCCGGCGTGCCGGTGAGCGGCGCCGTCGCCGGCCTGGACCGCAGCAACCAGGCCTGGTCCCTGCTCGGCAGCGGCACGCAGTACCACACCGTGCAGGACCATCTGAAGCTCAAGCTCGCCTACGCGCTGACGCCCGAGCTGCGCGCCAGTTACACCTTCGGCTACTGGCGCAACGACGGCCGGGGCGAATCGCAGTCCTACCTGCGCGATGCCTCGGGCGCGGCGGTCTACAGCGGTCCGGTCAACATCGGCGGGCTGGGCTACACCGGCAGCAGCGGCGTGAAAGCCGGGTTGCTCGCCTCCGACTTCCCGCTGACCCGCGACGGCCTCGAACACCTGATCCACGCCGTCTCGCTGAAGAGCCACACCCAAGGCCTTTTCGACTGGGAGGTGGCGGCCAGCGTCTACGACTATCGGCGCGACCTGAACCGGCGCTCCGGCACGCCGTTGCCGGCCGCAGAAGCGGGCGGCGCCGGCAGCCTGAGCGATCAGCAGGGCAGCGGCTGGAACACGCTGGCGCTGAAAGGCATCTGGCGCCCGCAGGGCCTGGGCGGCGCGCACCTCTTCGATGCCGGTGTGCAGCAGGACAGCTTGCATCTGCGCACCAGCGTCTACGCGCTCGCCGACTGGCTGGGCGGCGGCGCCGACGGCCAGCCGAGTTCGCGCTTCGACGGCAACACGAAGCTGCAGGCGGTCTACGCGCAAGACGCCTGGGCCTTCGCCGAAGGCTGGAAGGCGGTGCTCGGCCTGCGCGCAGAACGCTGGACCGCGCGCGGCGGCTTCACGCAGAGCGGCAGCTTCGGCTACGCCCATCCCGAGCGCGCCGAGAGCGACCTGTCGCCGAAGCTGGCGCTCTCGCATCAGCTCGCCGAGCACTGGGTGCTGAAAGCCTCGACCGGCCGCGCCGTGCGCTTCCCGACGGTCAGCGAGCTGTACCAGGGCGCGGCGACGGCCAACGGCATCAGCAACATCGCCAACCCCGACCTGAGGCCGGAACGCTCGTGGACCAGCGAGCTGAGCACCGAATGGATGCCCTCCGACACGAGCTCGCTGCGCGCGACGCTGTTCCACGAAGACACGCACGACGCGCTGTATTCGCAGACCGGCACCAACGCCGCCGGTGCGCTGGTCACCAGCGTGCAGAACATCGACCATGTGCGCACCTGGGGCCTGGAGACGGCGGGGCAGGCGGCCGGCGTGCTGCTCGCGGGCCTGGACCTGCAGGGCAGCATCACCTATGCCGATTCGCGGGTGGTCGCCAACAGCGGCTATGTCTCGTTCCCCGGCGACACGATCGGCAAATGGCAGCAGCGCGTGCCGCGCTGGCGCGCCAGCGCGCTCGCCACCTGGCGCGCGACCGAGCGCTTCAGCCTCGCCTACGGCGCGCGCTATGCCGGCAAGCAGTACAGCACCGCCGACAACAGCGATCCGAACGGCTTTGCCTACATGGCCGCGTCGAAGTACTTCACCACCGACGTGCGCCTGCGCTTCGCGATGAGCAAACAATGGACCGCGGCGTTCGGCGTCGACAACCTGAACAACTATCAGTACTGGAATTTCCACCCTTACCCGCAGCGCACCTACAGCGCCGAACTGGAGTTCACGCTATGAAGTCCAGCCTCTTGTTTGCCGCGGCTGTGTCGATCGGCTTTGCCGCGCAGGCCCATGTGACCTTGGACCCGCCGGCCTGAAATCGCCCGCGGCCCTGCTCGACGTGCAGCCCGCCATGAACGCCGAAACCCCGCACCATCACTGACCGACAGGAGCCCGACCATGACCCGTTCATCCACCCTTCGCCGCCTGCTGGCGGCCAGCACCGTCGCGCTTAGCCTCGCCATGCAGGCCCAGGCCGCGGACCTTCAGGTCGGGCACGCCTGGTCGCGCGGCACCGTCGTCGGCCAGCAGGCGGGCGGCGCCTTCCTGACCGTGAAGAACGGCGGCACTGCGCCCGACCGCCTGCTCGGCGCGAGCACCAGCGTCGCCGACCATGTCGAGATGCACACGATGAAACTCGAAGGCGACGTGATGCGCATGCGCGAAGTCGAGGCCATCGACGTGCCGGCCGGCCAGAGCGTCGCGCTCGAGCCGGGCAAGCTGCATCTGATGCTGATGGGCCTGAAGGTGCCGCTGAAGGTGGGCAGCAGCTTTCCGCTGGTGCTGAAGTTCGAGAAGGCAGGCGAAGTGAAGGTGGATGTCAGCGTCGAGTCCGGCATGCCCGCCGGGCACGACATGAAACGCTGATCAGGCGGCCGCTGCGGCGGCGGTCGGAAGCCCGAAGGTGCGATCGAAGGCCCAGTTGAAAACGAAGGTGTAGCCGAGGAAGAACAGCATCAGGCCGATGTCCATCACCAGCGCTTCCCACAGGCTGACGTCCAGCCACCAGGCGAAGATCGGCACCAGCATCGCAACCATGCCGGCCTCGAAGCCGATCGCATGCGCGACGCGCCGCGCAACACTGCGGCCGCGCACCGATTGCCGCGCTTCCCAATACTCGAAGACGGCGTTGAAGACCAGCGTCCAGACGATGGCGATCAGCGACGCGAGCATGGCCAGCGCCCCCGAATGCCCCACGCCCTGGCCGGACATGAACGACAGCCCCACGCTGGCGCAGACCACCGCGATGCCCTCGTACAGCGACACGTAGACGACTCTTCTTCTGACCCCTTGCATGGCGGTCCTTTTCTGTGGTGACTTCATCATGCAGACGACTTTATGTTCGTGATGCTGATATATAAAGTCACCTTCTATCAGAATTTTTGAAAGATAGGTCGCATGAGTTTTTCCAGCGACAACGTGCTCGTCTTCCTGGAAGTGCTGGACCGCGGCTCCTTCTCGGCTGCCGCCCGTGCGTTGGGGCGGGTGCCGTCGGCCGTCAGCATGACGATCGCCAACCTCGAGGCGGAGCTGGACCTGCAGCTTTTCGATCGCGCCGGGCGCGAGCCGCGGCCGACCGACGCCGCGCTGTCGCTGGCGCCGCAGGCCCGGCTGCTCGCGGCGCAGGTGAAGCAGCTGCAGGCCCAGGCGCTGGCCTTGACCCAAGGGCTGGAAAGCCGGCTGACCCTGGCGATCGCGCCCGAGTTGCTGACTACCTCCTGGACCGCGCCGCTGATCGCGCTGGCGCGCGACTACCCGCTGCTGGAGATCGAAGTGCTGACCGCGCCGCAGGCCGATGCGCTGGCCTTGCTGCACAGCGGCCGCGCCCAGCTCGCGCTGGTGTTCGAGCGGCCGAGCATCGACGGGCGCGAAGGGTTCCAGGAGGTCGGCGACGAAACCATGGTGGCGGTGATGGCGCCGAGCCATCCGGTGCTGCAGGCGAAGAGCCTGCTGCGCGAGGAGCACTTGACCACGACGCGGCAGATCGTCGTCGCCGGCCGCGACCTCAGCGCCAGCGATCCGCGCTTCGTCTTCGCGCGCCACCGCTGGCGCACCGACAGCCCGGTCGCCGCGCTCAGCCTGATCAGCGCCGGGCTCGGCTGGGGCTGGCTGCCGCGCAGCTTCGTCCAAGCGCAGCTGGCGGCCGGCAGCCTGGTCGAGATGCCGTTCGAGAACCTGTCGAACGGCCTGACCCTGTGGGTCGACGTGGTCTGGTCGAAGGAGCGGCCGCTGGGCCTGGCGGCGCAGCGATTCGTCGCGGCGATCTCCGCCGGGCGCCGGCGGGTCAGCGCGCCAGGGCCTTCAACGCCAGCTTGATGCCTTCGCTGACGCCCACGTCCGCCGGCAGTGGCTTCAAGGCCGCGGCGGCCTCGCGGTCGCTATAGCCGAGCGCGATCAGCGCCTGCAGGATGTCGCCCTGCGCGTCGCTCGCCACGCTGGCGGGCAGCGCGAGGTCGGGCCCGAGCTTGCCCTTCAGTTCGAGCAGCAGGCGCTCGGCGGTCTTCTTGCCGATGCCAGGCACCTTGATCAGCCGCGCCGCCGTCTGCAGGCTCACGGCCTGCGCCAGCTCGGCGACGCTCAGGCCCGAGAGAATCGCCAGCGCGGTGCGCGGGCCGACGCCGGAGATCTTCACGAGCTGGCGAAAGGTGGCGCGCTCATCGTGCGTCAGGAAGCCGAACAGCACCTGCGCGTCCTCGCGCACGACGAAGTGCGTCAGCAGCACGACGCGCTCGCCCAGCCCCGGCAGGTTGTAGAAGGTGCTCATCGGCACGTCGACTTCGTAGCCGACGCCGTTCGCATCGATGAGGAGCTGCGGGGGGTTCTTTTCCGCGAGGATGCCGCTGAGTCGTCCGATCATGCTGAATTATCGGGCCCAAGACGCCTGCGGCTCGCCGCCCGAGCGGAGCCGGGCCGGCTTGGGGCGGCCCGGCGCTGGCCCAGCTCTGCGCCAATGAAAAGGGCCGCACGAGGCGGCCCTTGGCGCCGGGTCGAGCGCGGGCTCAAGCGCGGCGGAACAGCCCGAGCCGTTGCGCTTCGAGCGCGGCCTCGGCACGCGAGCTCACGTTGAGCTTGCGGTAGATCTGCTTGACGTAATCGGCGATCGTGTGGCGCGAGAGGTTCAGCTGCACGCCGATCTCCGGTAAGGTGAAGCCCTTGGCGACGCGCAGCAGCACTTCGCTTTCGCGCTCGGTCAGCTGCACGTGCGGAATCTCGTTGGCCTGCGGCTTGTTCTGCGCCGCGAAGTAGGCGATCACGCGGCGCGCGATCGACGGCGACAGCGGCGGCTCGCCCTGGCTGATGCGCTGCAGCTGCTCGGAGATCAGCTCGCGCGCCTGCTCTTTCAGGATGTAGCCGAAGGCGCCGGCCTGCAGTGCAGGGAAGAGGTGCTCGTCGTCGTCATGGATCGTGACGATCACCGAGCGCGCTTCCGGCTGGTGATCGCGCAAGGCTTCGACCACCTTCACGCCGGAGCCGTCCGGCAGGCCGAGATCGATCATCGCCAGCTGGAACGGGATCGCGCTGACCAGCGCCAGGGCATCGTGAACGCGCGCGGCCTCCGAAACCTCCGCCTGCGGGAACACCTGCAGCACTAGGGATTTCAGCCAGGTACGGATCTCGGGGAGGTCTTCTAGCAACAGAATGTTCATGTCGGGGGCTTTCAGGGTGACTGCTCGATGGTACGGCCGGGCTCTCGCCCCGGGCCAACTTCGTGCGCCGTCGTCTACAGCGGAACCGTGAGGCGAATCACGGTTCCGAAGCCCGGGCCGGATTCGACCAGGCATTGCCCCTGCAACTGCTTGGCGCGGTGTTTCATGCTGGCCATGCCGTGGCCACGATCGAGGTTGCCATCCAGCGCCATCGGAATGCCGTGGCCGTTGTCCTGGATCATCAACACGAAGTCGCCGTCCTGCACGCGGCCGGAGACGACGCAGCGCGCCGCGCCGCTGTGTTTGATGATGTTGCTGACCGCCTCGCGCAGGATGCGCGTGGTCTGCACGTAGGCGCGTGCCGGCAGGGTCTGCGGCGGCTCTTCGTTCGGCATCTGCCATTCGGCGCCGATGTTGGCCTGGCCGAGCCGGGAGACGACTTCGGCGCGCCAGTCGCCGAGCGCATCCGCCAGGCGCACCGGCTTGCCGGTGAGCCCGCGCACCGAGAGGCGCATTTCCTCCAGCGCCTCGCGCGCCAGGCTCGAGATGCGGTCGCTTTCGCTGGTGTGCACGATGGTCAGCAGCTTGGCGCCGAGGTCGTCGTGCAGATCGGCGGCGATGCGCTTGCGCTCGCGTTCGGTGACCTGTTCGACGCGAAGTTCGGCCAGGGTCGCGAAGTTGCGCTCGGCCTCGGCCGAGGCGTCCGCGATGCGCTTCTCGATCAGCGAGCGCATTTCCGATTCGACCGAGCGCATGCCGTGCACTTCCACATACAGCATGCGCAGCCCGAGCGTGAAGAAGGCGAGCGGCATCGCGAGCCGCCACCACGGCGAGAAGGCGAGCCAGCCCTGCTGCGCCGCCAGATAGCTGAACACCGACAGCGCGACCACGAGGAGCAGCCCCAGCATGAACCAGAACTCGCGCCGCTGCATGCGCCAAGCCGTTTGCAGCGCCGCCGCCGCGGCGAGCAGCACTTCCAGCGCGAGCAGCAGGTTCCAGGCGTTGGCGAGCACGAAGAGCTGGTTCTGGCCGGCGAGCGCGAGGCTGATCGGCACCAC
>Ga0105240_10009977_pt1 | contig 13386 bp, 11 predicted proteins | sample KBSC54metaG_FD_80426 | JGI IMG/M metagenome (GOLD analysis project Ga0105240, IMG submission 80426) | Corn rhizosphere microbial communities from Kellogg Biological Station, Michigan, USA - KBS C5-4 metaG | ecosystem: Host-associated > Plants > Roots > Rhizosphere > Soil | place: Michigan, USA... | reverse complement strand
TTGCAGGCTTGTTATCGGGACGTTTCGTCGCAGAAGGGCTTGCGATCATGAGGAAAAAGCAACGTAACCGGTCGAATCCTTGCCGTATATTGCCCATCTAGAGGGGGCGTTAGCTCGAGAGGAATTCCTCGTTTGACCATTACACGACGACAGCTCCTGCAGAGCGGCGCCTGTGCCGCAATGACCCCGGCCCTCCCCTTCGCGGCGGGCATTTCACCGATCTCCCCGGTCCACGCGCAAAATGCGACCGAACCTGCCTGGCACCACGCGATGTCGCTGTACGGCGACATCAAATATCCGGCCGACTTCAAGCGCTACGATTACGTCAATCCGGACGCGCCCAAGGGCGGCGTCGTCCGCATGTTCGAGCTCGGCACGTTCGACAACTTCAATATCGTCGTCCAGGGCGTGAAGGGCTCCCTCGCCAATGGGGCCGCCATGATTTTCGAAGGCCTGACCACGCGATCGCTCGATGAGCCTTCAACGGTGGCCTACGGACTGCTCGCGGAGGCTGCCGCCTATCCCGATGATTTCTCCCACGTCGTCTACCGACTGCGCGCGTCGGCGCGCTGGCACGACGGCAAGCCGGTCACGCCGGAGGACGTCGTCTTCTCCTTCGAGACGCTGAAGACCAAGGGCGCGCCGCAGTACGCGGCCTACTGGCAGGACGTGGTGAAGGCGGAGAAAGTGGGCGAGCGCGCGGTGAAATTCACCTTCGCCAGCGGCACCAACAACGAGCTGCCGGGCATCATCGGCCAGATTCCCGTCCTGCCGAGCCACTGGTGGGCCACGCGCGACTTCGAGAAGACCTCGCTCGAGATCCCGCTGGGCAGCGGCGCCTACAGGGTCGACAGCTTCGAGGCCGGCCGATACATCGCCCTCAAGCGCGTCGCCGATTACTGGGGCCGCGACCTGTGGCTCAACCGCGGCCGCAACAACTTCGACGTCATGCGCTACGACTACTACCGCGACGAGACCGTGGCGTTCGAGGCCTTCAAGGCCGGCGACGTCGACTATCGCGAGGAGTACACCTCGCGGAACTGGGCGACCGGCTACGATACCCCGGCCGTGAAGTCCGGCGCCATCCAGCGCGCGGTGCTGAAGCACCAGAGCACGCTGCCGATGCAGTGCCTGGCCTTCAACCTGCGCCGGGAAATGTTCAAGGACCGACGCGTGCGCGAGGCGTTCGTCCACCTCGTCGACTTCGAATGGTACAACAAGACGCTGTCGTACGGGCTGCTGACCCGGGTGAACAGCTACTTCTTCAATTCGGAGCTGGCCGCGACCGGCCTGCCGTCGAAGGAAGAGCTGGCGATCCTCGAGCCGCTGCGCGGCCAGGTCCCCGACGAGGTCTTCACCAGGGAGTTCAAGCTGCCGGTGACCGACGGCAGCGGCAACAACCGCGACGGCGCGCGCCGCGCCATCGCGCTGCTCAAGGACGCCGGTTGGGAGGTGCGCAACGGCAGGATGGTCGACAAGAAGTCGGGCCAGCCCTTCAGCTTCGAACTGCTGCTGGGTGAGCCGCGGCTCGAGCGCTTCGCGCTGCCGTTCAAGCAATGGTGCGAGAGGGTCGGCGTCGAGGTCCGCCTGCGCACCGTCGATCCCGCACAGTACCAGAAGCGCATGGACGACTTCGACTACGACATGACGACCGAGCTGTTCGCCCAGTCGCTGTCGCCCGGCAACGAGCAGCGCGAATTCTGGGGCTCCAGGGCCGCCGCGACCAAGGGCAGCCGCAACACCCTGGGCATCGCCGATCCGGCGATCGACAAGCTGATCGAACTGGTGATCTCCGCGCCCGATCGCGAGAGCCTGATCATGCGTACGCGCGCCCTCGACCGGGTGCTGCTGTGGCACCAGTATGTCGTGCCGCAGTACTACTCGACGGAGTTCTGGATCGCCTACTGGAACAAGTTCGGCCGGCCCGAGAAGCTCGCCAAGTACCAGCCGCGCGGCCTGGAGCCGTGGTGGATCGACGTGGAGAAGGAAAAGACCCTGGCCGCGGGCGGCGCGCGCAAGTGAAGATCGCCGCGCGATGAGCGCCTACATCCTGCGCCGCCTGATGCTGATGGTGCCGACCCTGATCGGCATCATGGTCATCAACTTCTTCGTCATCCAGGCCGCTCCCGGCGGGCCGGTCGAGCAGACGATCTCGCGGCTGCAGGGGCGCGGCGACGTCACCGCGCGCATCACCGGCAGCGGCGACGCCAACAGCGGCGCCCGGCAGGCGTCCTCCGAGATCGGCCGCGACATGTCGCGCGGCGGGCGTGGCCTGCCGCCCGAGCTGATCGAGCGCATCCGCAAGCAATACGGCTTCGACAAGCCGATCGGCGAGCGTTTCCTCGACATGATGCGCGGCTATCTCGTGTTCGACCTCGGCGACAGCTTCTTCCGCAACGCCCGCGTGGCCGATCTCGTGATCTCCAAGATGCCGGTGTCGATCTCGCTCGGGCTGTGGACGACGCTGCTGATCTACATGATCTCGATCCCGCTCGGCATCGCCAAGGCCGTCCGCGACGGCTCGCGTTTCGACATCGTGAGTTCGTCGGTCGTGATCGTCGGCAACGCCATCCCGGGGTTTCTGTTCGCGCTGCTGCTGGTCGTGCTGTTCGCCGGCGGCGGCTACTGGAAGCTGTTCCCACTGCGCGGCATCGTCTCCGACGACTGGCGCGATCTCAGTTGGCCGGCGCTGGTCGCCGACTATGCCTGGCACATGGCCCTGCCGGTCGCCGCCATGGTGATCGGCGGCTTCGCGACCCTGGCGATGCTGACCAAGAACTCCTTCCTCGACGAGATCAACAAGCAGTATGTGCTGACGGCGCGCGCCAAGGGGCTGGTCGAGCGGCGCGTGCTCTACGGCCACGTCTTCCGCAACGCCATGCTGATCGTCATCGCCGGCTTCCCCGCCGCCTTCATCAGCGTGCTGTTCAGCGGCTCGCTGCTGATCGAGGTGATCTTCTCGCTCGACGGCATGGGCCTGCTGGGCTTCGAGGCCGCGATCAGCCGCGACTACCCGGTGATGTTCGGCACGCTGTGGACCCTGGGCGTGATCGGCCTGGTGGTCGGGCTGATCGGCGACCTGCTCTACATGGTCGTCGATCCGCGCATCGACTTCGAGACGCGCGGCGCATGATGCGGCTGCGGCCCATCACCCGGCGGCGGCTGCGCGCCTTCGCCGCCAACAAGCGGGGCCTGTGGTCGCTGGTGCTGTTCGGCGTGGTGTTCGGCCTCAGCCTGTTCGCCGAGCTGATCGCCAACGACCGGCCAATCCTCGTCTGGTACGACGGAGGCCTCTATGCGCCGGTCTTCAAGGCCTATCCCGAGACGGTGTTCGGCGGCGAGTTCGCCACCGAGGCCGACTACCAGGACCCCGAGGTCGTGAAGCTGATCGCGGCCAAGGGCTGGATGCTGTGGCCCGCGATCCCCTACCGCTACGACACGATCGTGAAGGACCTCGGCGGCCCGGCGCCCTCGCCGCCCACCTGGCACAACCTGCTGGGCACCGACGACCAGGCGCGCGACGTGCTCGGCCGGCTGATCTACAGCTTCCGCATCTCGGTGCTGTTCGGCTTCCTGCTGACGGTGTTCGGCTCGCTGATCGGCATCGCCGCCGGCGCGGTGCAGGGCTATTTCGGCGGCCTGACCGACCTTCTGTTCCAGCGCTTCCTCGAGATCTGGTCGAGCATGCCCGTGCTCTACCTGCTGATCATCATGGCGAGCTTCATCCAGCCGGGCTTCTGGTCGCTGCTCGGCATCATGCTGCTGTTCGGCTGGATGGGGCTGGTCGGGCTGGTGCGGGCCGAGTTCCTGCGCGGCCGCAACTTCGACTATGTGCGGGCGGCCCGGGCGCTGGGCATGGTGGACGCCCGCATCATGATGCGGCACATCCTGCCCAACGCCATGACCGCCAGCCTGACCTACCTGCCCTTCATCCTGGCCGCCTCGGTCACCACCCTGACCGCCCTCGATTTCCTCGGGTTCGGCCTGCCCCCGGGCGCCCCGTCGCTCGGCGAGCTGCTGCTGCAGGGCAAGAACAACCTGACCGCGCCATGGCTGGCCTTCACCGGCTTCTTCGTGATCGCCATCATGATGTCGCTGCTGGTTTTCATCGGCGAGGCCGTCCGCGACGCGTTCGATCCGCGCAAGGCCATGTTATGAAGGCCGGGATGAGCGACGCCCCCCTCCTGCAGGTCCGCGACCTCGCCGTGACCTTCGGTGCGGGCCCCACCGCGGTCGCGGCGGTGAAGGGCGTCAGCTTCGACATCCAGCGCGGCGAGACGCTGGCGCTGGTGGGCGAGTCGGGCTCGGGCAAGTCGGTGACGGCGCTGTCGATCCTGCAGCTCCTGCCCTATCCGATGGCGCGCCATCCCGGGGGATCGATCCGCTTCCAGGGCCGCGAGCTGGTCGGCGCCCCGGCGCGCGAGCTGCTGGCGGTGCGCGGCAACCGCGTGTCGATGATCTTCCAGGAGCCGATGACCTCGCTCAATCCGCTGCACACGATCGAGCGGCAGGTGAACGAGGTGTTGATCCTGCACAAGAAGCTGTCGCGCACGGCCGCGCGCAAGCGCACGCTCGAGCTGCTCGAGCAGGTCGGCATTCCCAAGGCGGCCGAGCGGCTCGATGCCTATCCGCACCAGCTCTCGGGCGGCCAGCGCCAGCGCGTGATGATCGCTATGGCGCTCGCCAACGAGCCCGACCTGTTGATCGCCGACGAGCCGACGACGGCGCTCGACGTCACCATCCAGGCGCAGATCCTCACGCTGCTGAAGGCACTGCAGGCCAAATACGGCATGGCGCTGCTGTTCATCACCCACGACCTCGGCATCGTGCGCAAGGTTGCCGACCGCGTCTGCGTCATGACGCACGGCGAGATCGTCGAGCACGGGCCAGCGGCCGAGGTGTTCGACCATCCCAAGCACGCCTATACGAAACACCTGCTGTCGGCCGAGCCCAAGGGCCGGCCCGCGGCGGCCGACCCCGATGCGCCGGAGATCCTGCGGCTCGACGACCTCAAGGTGCACTTCCCGATCCGCCGCGGCGTGCTGCGCCGCACGGTGGGCCATGTGAAGGCGGTCGACGGCGTCAGCATCGCGCTGCGCGAGGGCCACACGATCGGCCTGGTGGGCGAGTCGGGCTCGGGCAAGACGACGCTGGGCCTCGCGCTGCTGCGGCTGGAGAGGAGCCAGGGCGGCATCCGCTTCGATGGCAAGGACCTGCAGAAGCTCGACCAGCGCCAGATCAGGCCGCTGCGCCGGCAGATGCAGATCGTGTTCCAGGATCCGTTCAGCTCGCTCAGTCCGCGCATGACGGTGGGCGAGATCGTGGGCGAAGGACTGGAAGTGCACGGCATCGGCACACCGGCCGAGCGCGCCAGGATGATCGACGACGCGCTCGGCGAAGTCGGCCTCGAAGCATCGGCGCGCGAGCGCTATCCGCACGAATTCTCCGGCGGCCAGCGCCAGCGCATCGCCATTGCGCGCGCGCTGGTGCTGAAACCGCGTTTCATGGTGCTCGACGAGCCGACCTCGGCGCTCGACATGAGCGTGCAGGCCCAGATCGTCGACCTGCTGCGCGACCTGCAGCAGCGCCACAAGCTCGCCTATCTCTTCATCAGCCACGATCTCAAGGTCGTGCGTGCGCTGGCCGACGAGGTGGTCGTATTGCGCGACGGCAAGGTGGTGGAGCGCGGACCCGCGCAGCAGGTCTTCGCCCGGCCGCAGACGCCCTATACCAAGGCGCTGATCGCGGCGGCCTTCAATCTCGAGACAGTAGCGTAGACGGGGGACTTCATGGCCGGGGCGATTGCCTACATCAGCCGCGACACCGATGGCGTGCAGTGGAAGAAGATTCTCGAAGCGGCGCTCGGACCGCTCGATTTCCGCACCCTGAAGGGCGGCCTCGGCAATGCCGACGACATCGAAATCGCCCTGGCCTGGAAGCCCGACCGCGGCCTCCTGGCGACCTTCCGGAACCTCAGGATGATCGTCTCGCTCGGCATGGGCGTCGACCACCTGCTGGCCGACGACAAGCTGCCCGTGGGCGTGCCGATCACCCGCATCATGGACGACGGGCTGGTCGGCCAGATGAGCGAGTATGCGATCCACTGGGCGCTGCGCCACCATCGCGACATCGACCGCTACGCCGCCAGCCAGCGCGCCGGCGCATGGAAGCCGGAAGAATTCTTCGACACCATCCATCGCCGTGTCGGCGTCATGGGTCTGGGCACGATCGGCCAGGACACCGCCAGGAAGTTCGCGGCGCTGGGCTTCCCGACGGCGGGCTGGAGCCGCACTTCCAAGACGCTGCCCGGCGTCGAGACCTTCCATGGTGCCGAGGGCCTGGCGAAATTCCTCGCCCGCAGCGACATCCTCGTCGTCGTCGTGCCGCTCACCCGCGAGACGCACGGCATCCTGGACGCAAAAGCCCTGGCCGCCCTGCCGGCGGGCGCCTACGTGATCAACATGGCGCGCGGCGGCCACGTGGTCGACGCCGACCTGTTGGCCGCGCTCGATTCAGGCCATCTGAGCGGCGCGGCGCTCGACGTGTTCAACACCGAGCCGTTGCCGGCCGACCATCGCTACTGGACGCACCCCAAGGTGCATGTGACGCCGCATGTCGCCGGCTCGACCAACCCGCGCACCGCGGCCCCCGGCGTGATCGAGAACATCAAGCGCCTGCGCGGCGGCCAGCCGCTGATCCACCGCGTCGATCCCAAGACGGGCTATTGAGCGACAGCCTCAGCGCGGATCGGCGCGCCACTTCCACGGCAGGATGCACTCGTGGTCGTGCACGCCGAGGCGATCGGCTTCGGCGTCGCGCTCGACATCGCGGTAGCCCGCGCCGGTGCGTGGATCGGCCCACGCCATGCCGGCGCGCACCATGGCCTCGCCGAGATCACGGCCGTCGGCCGTGCAGGTCGCCAGGGAGCGGCCTGAAGGATCGCGGCCGCGCACGTCGCAGGCGATCCGCCGGCCCTGCATCAGCCGCTGCAACGCCTTGATCGCTTCCCGTCCCGCCGGATAGCCGTCGTTGCAGACCTGGCGGGGATCGGGCGCCTCGATACCCAGGAAACGGTAGGCCGCGTCGCCGATGCTCACCCTGTCGCCGCCTGCGATCGTGACGGTCTGCGCCTGGACGGCGGATGCCAGCAGAAAGAAGAGGACGAGCGCCGCCGCGGCACGGCCCATCAGGTGTATTTCCGGACGTCGTCGATCACCTTGCCGTCGTTGGCCAGGGTGCCGGGGGCGGCGAAGGCCACCTTGCCGCCGACCTTGCACACGGTGCGGATGGTGCCCTCCAACGCCTTCTCGAGATCGGGCGAGGGCTGCGCCGTCTCGACCTTGAGAGTCATCGTGTCGGCCTGGTTCACCCAGTCGATGACCAGGCGCAGGCGGCCGAGGCCGGGATGCTTGCGCGCGATCTCGGCGATCTGCTCGGGATCGACGAACATGCCGCGCACCTTGGTGCGCTGGTCGGCGCGGCCCATCCACCCCTTGATGCGCATGTTGGTGCGGCCGCAGCGGCTCGGGCCCGCCAGCACCGCCGACATGTCGCCGGTGCCGAAGCGAATCAGCGGATAGGCGCGGTTGAACGTCGTCACGACGACCTCGCCCACGTCGCCGTCGGGCACGGGATCGCCGGTGCCGGGCCGCACGATCTCGACGATCACGCCCTCGTCGACCGTCATGCCCTCGATCGTCTCCGATTCGTAGGCGATCGTGCCGACGTCGGCCGTGCCGTAGCTCTGCTGGCAGCTCATGCCGGCGGCGACGAACATCTGGCGCAGCGACGGCGGCAGCGCCTCGGCGCCGACGAAGGCATGCTTCAGCGAAGAGATGTCCTTGCCCAGCTCCCCGGCCTTGTCGATGAGGATCTTGAGGAACGACGGCGTGCCGACATAGCCCTTGGGCCGGATCGCGGCGATGGCGTCGAGCTGCAGCTCGGTGTTGCCGACGCCACCCGGCACGATGGCGCAGCCCAGCGCGCGCAGCGCCGACTCCATCATCAGGCCGGCCGGCGTCAGGTGATAGGAGAAGGTGTTGTAGACCACGTCGCCCGGCCGGAAGCCGGCGGCGAACATCGCGCGCGCGCCGCGGAAGTAATCCGGCTCGTCGGTATCGATCTCGAAGATCGGGCCGGGGGACATGAAGACATGGCGCGCCTTGCCGATCGGCAGGGTGATGAGGCCGCCCATCGGCGGATCCTTCTTCTGGACCTCGCCCAGCATCGACTTGCGCAGCACCGGCAGCTTCGCCAGCGCCGCACGCGAGGTGACGGCGGCGGGATCGACGTTCTTCAGCCACCCGGCGAAGAACGGCGCATTGGCCTTGGCATGGGCGACCTGCTGCGGCAGGGCCTGCATCAGCGCCTTCTCGCGCTCGGCGGGGGCCCGCGTCTCCAGAGTATCGTAATGCCCGGGCATAAGTTTCCTCGTGTTTTGCCGGAGCGTAGACGCGGCCTCCCGCCTTGCCAAGCAAAGCACTCCGCCCACATATCAGAACTCGAATATCCTCGAGGAGCCACGATGTCCGACCCTCGCCTCACCTACGATGCTTTCGCCAAGGCCGCCCCGGCCGCCCATGCCGCCCTGCTCGCCATGGGCAAGGCAGTCGACGAGTCCGGCCTCGACAAGTCGATCGTCGAACTGGCGAAGCTCAGGGTGTCCCAGATCAACAAGTGCGCCTTCTGCCTGCAGATCCATCTCAATGTCGCGCGCCGGCTCGGCATCGCGGCCGAAAAGATCGACCTGGTCGCCGCGTGGGAAGAGGCCGGCGTGTTCTCCGACAAGGAGGGCGCGGCGCTGGCCTGGGCCGAGGCGCTGGCGCGCCTGCCGGGCGGGACGGTATCGGACGAAGTCCACACAAGGGCGCGCGCGCACTTCAGCGAGAGCGAGCTCATGTGGCTCTCCGTCGCCGTCGCCAACATCAACGCCTGGAACCGCCTGGGTGCCGCCTACCGCTTCACGCCGCCGGTGCCGAAGAAGATGCCGGCCGCAGCCTGAGCGTGAACACCGCGCCGCCGCCGGCGGCGTTGTCGACGGAGACGCTGCCGTCGTGCGCCTCGGCCACGCGGGCGACGATGGCCAGTCCCAGGCCGCGGCTGTCGCCCTTGGCGCGGTCGCGCCGCCAGAAGCGGCGGAAGATGCGCTCGCGGTCGGCTTCCGGGATGCCCGGTCCGTCGTCGCTCACGCGCACCACGCCGTCGACCGCCACCTCGACCTCGATCGACGCGTCCACCGGCGTATGACGGATCGCGTTCTCGATCAGGTTGCGCACGGCGCGGAACAGCGCCTCGGCATGGCCATGCACCCAGACCGGTCCGGACACGCCGGTGAGCGCGATGGTCTTCGACATCTCGACGGCGAACGGCGCCATGAAGCCCACGGCATCGGCGCACACTTCGTGGAGGTCGGCCCGCGCGTCGGTGGCGACGATGAAGCCCTCGAGCTCTGCGATGTCGAGCACCTGGTTGACGGTGCGCGTCATGTTGACGAGATCGGCGCGCAGCGCGTCGCGCACCGGGCCGCCCTCGAGAGAATCGACGCGCGCGCGCACGATGGCCAGCGGCGTGCGCAGCTCGTGCGCCATGTCGGCGGTGAAGTCGCGTTGCGCCCGGAAGCCGGTCTCGAGGCGGTCGAGCGCCTGGTTGACGGCGTGGACCAGCGGCGCGATCTCGACCGGCATCGCCTGCTCGGGCAGGCGCAGTTCGGTGCGCTGCGGGCCGATCGCCGCCGCCGTCATCGACGCCTCGCGCACCGGGTCGAGCGCGCGGCGGAAGATCAGGATGTCGAAGGCCAGCAGCAGCAGCAGGATCGGAAAAGTGATCCATGCCACGCGCGGGAAGAACGACGCCACGACGTCGTCGATGATGACGTCGCGATGCGCCAGGTCCTGGCCGACCTGGATCCAGTAGACGTGCTCGCCCACCGGGCGCGGGACGCTGACGCCGAACAACACCGCGCCGCTGGTGCCGCGGCGGATGTACCAGTCGCGCATCGACTGCTCGTCGGGCGTGAACAGCGCGCCGCCGTCGAGGCGCGAGGAGAACAGCACCTTGTTGTCGGTGTCGAGCACGGCATAGGCGTAGAGTCCGTAGCCGCCGGAGTAGAGCGGCCGCACCTCGGGCGGGATGTCGAGCAGCAGCCGGCCGTCGGGCTGCGGCCGCAGGAAGCTGCCGATCGTGTAGGCCTGGCTGCGCAGCGCGTCGCGATGCAGGTTGTTGGCGGCTTCGTTGAGCAGCCAGTAGAGCGCCAGCGGCATCAGGATCGACGTGACTCCGATCGCCAGGACATGCAGCGCCACCATGCGGGTGATGATGGAGCGGAAGCGGACCATCACCCGGTGGCCTTTTCCTCGGCCATCAGATAGCCCACGCCGCGCACCGTGTGGATCTTCACCGTGGCGCCGGCGTCGCCCAGCATCTTGCGCAGGCGATGGACGTAGACCTCGACCGCGTTCGAGCCGACGTCGCCCGACAGGCCGAACAGGTGGTCCTCGAACAGCCGCTTCGGTGCGACGTTGCCGCCGCGCCGCAGCAGGATCTCGAGCACCGCCGTCTCGCGCGCGGGGAACGCGCGCGGCGTGCCGGCGACGAAGACCTGTCGTCCGTCGGTGTCGAGCGAGACGTTGCCGAAGGTGAGCAGCCGGCCGAGCAGGTTGCCGGGGCGGCGCAACAGCGCCTGCAGGCGCGCGACCAGCTCCTCCATCGCAAACGGCTTGGGCAGATAGTCGTCGGCGCCCTCGCGCAGGCCGGTCACCCGATCGGTGACGCCGTCGCGCGCGGTCAGCACCAGCACTGGCGTCGAATCGCCGCGCCGGCGAATGTCCCGCAGCAGGATGAGGCCGTCTTCGTCCGGCAAGCCGAGATCGAGCACGATCGCGGCATATTTCATCGTCGCGAGCACATGCAGCGCATCGCCGACCGTACCGACGGAATCGGCGGAAAGCCCGCCCTTGCCGAGCCCCTTGATCAGCAGAGACACCAGCTCTGGATTGTCCTCGACGATCAGCACTCGCATTGGTGGGCGCCCATGCCGGAGTTCGAACTAAGCGGCCGAGCCTAACACGCCGCCTGCGAAACCGCCCCGTCAGGTTGATGTAATAGGAAAGGCCTAGCTTGGGGTCCTCGCGCACCTGCGCTTTACCCTGCCCCAACGCGGTCCCATGACCATCGACTCCAACCCTTCGTTGATGAAGCGCCTCCGGCATCATCGCCTGCTGGTCGCGGGCGCGGTGCTCGTGGCCGTGATCGGCGTCGGCCTCTGGGTGCTCAACGGCGGGCCGAGCAACGCCGTGGCGCGTGCCGACAAGGTGGTCTCCGAAGCCGACGGCGCTTTCCGTCCGTCGGAGACGCAGTGGGGCAGCCTGAAGCTCGTGCCGGTGCGCGAGGTCGCGTTCCGCGACGAGCGCGCGACCGACGGAAAGATCGCCGTCAACGAGGACACGACCACGCCGGTCTTCTCGCCCTACTCCGGCCGGGTCAGCCGCCTGATCGCCAAGCCCGGCGACAAGGTCGCAGCCGGCGCGCCGCTGTTCGCCATCGAGGCCAGCGAATTCGTGCAGGGCCAGAACGACCTGGTGACCGCGGTCGCCGGCGTCGAGAAGGCGAAGTCCAGGCTGGCGCTCGCCAAGACCATCGAAGCGCGCCAGCGCGAGCTGCTCGCCATCCGCGGCGGCGCGCTGAAGGACCTCGAACAGGCGCAGTCCGATCTGGTATCCGCGCAGGGCGACATGCGCTCCGCCGAGATCGCGCTGGGCGCCGTGCGCAACCGCCTGCGCATCCTCGGCCGTTCCGACGCCGAGATCGACCGTCTCGAGAAGAGCGACCAGATCGGCGCCGAGACCATCGTGACCGCGCCGATCGGCGGCACCGTCATCCAGCGCAAGGTCGGCCTCGGCCAGTACATCAACGTCGGCGCCTCCGACCCGGTGTTCACGGTCGGCAACCTCGACACGGTATGGCTGATCGCCAACGTCCGCGAATCGGACGCGCCGCGCATGAAGGTCGGCCAGCCGGTCGAGGTCTCGGTGCTGGCCTATCCGAACCGCACGTTCAAGGCCACGCTCGCCTACGTGGCGCCGGCGCTCGATCCCGCGACGCGGCGCCTGCCGGTGCGCGCCGAGATCGCCAACCCCGGGCGTGAACTGCTGCCCGAGATGTTCGCGACCTTCCGCATCATCTCCGGCGTGGCCCGGCAGAGGGCCGCCGTGCCGGCCGACGCGGTGATCTACGAAGGCGCGCAGGCCCGCGTGTGGGTCGCCCGGCCCGACCAGAAGGTCGTGGTGACGCGCCCGATCGAGGTCGGCGACACCGTCAACGGCATGGTCGAGGTCCGCAAGGGCCTCGAGGTCGGCGAGACGGTCGTGGCCAGCGGCACCCTGTTCATCGACCGCGCCGCCGCGCGCGACTGACGCGCCGCCGCCGGCCCCCGAGATCCCGTCATGCATGCCATCGTCGCCACCGCGCTCAAGCAGCGCATCCTGGTGATCATCCTCGGCGTCGTGCTGATGGTGGGCGGCCTGTTCGCCTACAGGACGCTCAACATCGAGGCCTATCCCGACCCGGTACCGCCGCTGGTCGACATCATCACCCAGAACCCCGGCCAGTCGGCCGAGGAGATCGAGCGCTACATCACGATCCCGATCGAGATCCAGATGGCCGGCATTCCCTACGTCCAGGCGGTGCGCACGATCTCGTTGTTCGGCCTCAGCGACGTCAAGGTGCAGTTCACCTACGACACCACCTACCAGCAGGCCTCGCAGTACGTCATCAACCGGCTGAGCCAGATCGGCAGCCTGCCGAACGGCGTGCAGCCGGTGCTGTCGCCGACCAGCCCGATCGGCGAGATATTCCGCTACCGCGTCGTCGGCCCGCCCGGCTATTCCGTCACCGACCTCAAGACGATCGAGGATTGGGTGCTCGAGCGCCGCTTCAAGGCGGTGCCCGGCGTGATCGACGTCACCGGCTGGGGCGGCAAGACCAAGACCTTCGACATCACCATCGACCTCGACCGCCTGCTGGCCTACGGACTGACCCTGAAGCAGGCACTCGATGCGCTGAACAACGCCAACATCAACATCGGCGCCAACACGGTGAACATCGGCTCGCAGTCGGCGATCGTCCGTTCGGTCGGCCAGATCCGCTCGATGGACGACATCCGCAACACGCTGGTGTCGGCGCGCAACGGCACGCCGGTGCTGGTGTCCGACATCGCCACCGTGTCGGTCGGCAACCAGCCGCGGCTGGGGATCGCCGGCCAGAACGACGACAACGACATCGTCCAGGGCATCGTGCTGATGCGGCGCGGCGCGGAGACGATGCCGACCCTCCAGGGCGTGCTGGCCGAGGTCGACAAGATCAACTCCTCGGGCGTCCTGCCGCCCGGCG
>Ga0105240_10009976_pt1 | contig 13386 bp, 6 predicted proteins | sample KBSC54metaG_FD_80426 | JGI IMG/M metagenome (GOLD analysis project Ga0105240, IMG submission 80426) | Corn rhizosphere microbial communities from Kellogg Biological Station, Michigan, USA - KBS C5-4 metaG | ecosystem: Host-associated > Plants > Roots > Rhizosphere > Soil | place: Michigan, USA... | reverse complement strand
GTTCTGCGTGCGCACTTCTCTGGCCTGGGTCTCCGGATCGTGATGGCGGCAGTACTTCGAAGTGTAGATTGCGGGTTCGCTGCAGCGTTGTCCGTTGTCGAGGGTTTGAAAGCATTTGGGTGGCATATAAGTTTTCAGTCTCCAGCTGTTAGTTTTCAGTTTGTCGTCATTGGCGAGTTGGCGTGGTTGGGCTGGGCTCACTTGCAGGCAAGTGAGTTGGCGAGTTTGCCGATTCTTGGCGGCGGATTCGATAGAGATTTGATTGCGATTCAAGTTTGCGCCGTTCAGGGGTGGTGGCATGCAAACAGGGAGCAACAATTTTCGGAATGGAATGAGGAAGTTAGGTGGCAAGTTGTGGAATGAGGTATTGACAGGTGCAACCGGAGAGCACGGTTGAGGGTAGCGGGTGGGGCAGGGCGAAGGTTGTGGTCCGATGCACTGCCATCCATCCTCTTGACGGTCGAGAGGAGCTGATTGTAATCTCTTGATTGTCAAGAGGAGCGAAGTCGAGTGGGCGAACGAGACGTTGTGCAAGGCACCCTGGAGATGCTGATTCTCAAAACACTGGCACTGGAGCCGAAGCACGGCTATGGCGTAGCGCTGCGAATCGAGCAGGTGAGCCAGGGCGTCTTTCGCGTCAATCCGGGGTCGCTGCTGCCCGCGCTGGCGCGCATGGAACGCGCCGGGCACGTGAAGAGCGAGTGGCGTGTAAGCGAAAACAACAGGCGGGCCAAGTACTACATGCTGACTGCGCGCGGGCGCAAGGCGCTGGCTGCCGAGGCAGAGGCGTGGAACCGGCAGGTTTCCGCGATATCGCGCATCATGGAAGCCTGAGCGGGTACCCAAAGGAGCTGGGATGGGACTACTTGGCAATGTCGCACAGGGAATTCATTATCTCTTTCGCAGACAGGCGTTGGAGCGCGAGATGGATGATGAGTTGCGGGCGTTCATCGACGCATCCGCTGCCGAGAAGGTGAGACGGGGCATGTCGGCTAATCAGGCTGCCCACGCGGCGCGCATTGAGATGGGGAGCGCCAATTCAGTCAAGCATCAAATTCGCTCAGCCACATGGGAGTCAAGAATGGAAATTCTCTTGCGCGATCTGAAACACTGCGTCCGCGGATTGTTGCGCAGCCCCGGCTTCACGCTGATTGCGATGCTGTCGCTGGCGTTCGGCATCGGCGCGAACACGGCGATCTTCACGCTGATCAAGCAAGTTCTTCTACAGAACCTTCCCGTTCGAGATCCGCAGCAACTGGTCACGCTCGGTATGTCCACCGGAGGAGGCATTCTCGGTGGCATCGATCTCGGTACCGCCGACATGTTCACCTATGATTTCGCGCGGCAACTCGAAGCCGAGCCAGGCCCTTTCCAGGGGATCGCAGCGTACAGCAGTTCCTCGCCGAGGGTGAGCGTTCGTCTTCCCAACTCCGCCGCAGCACTTCAAGTTCCTGCCAATCTCGTTTCCGGCAATTTCTTCAGCGTTCTGGGTGCCGAACCGCTGCTTGGCCGTGCTATTGCCCGGTCTGACGCCGATGCCCCGGACCGCAGCGCGGTTGCGGTCATCAGCTATCACCTGTGGCAACAATCGTTCTCTTCCGACCCGACCATCCTCGGCAAGTCCATCTCCATCAACGCCACGCCGTTTACGGTGATCGGCGTAATGCCTGAAGCGTTTCACGGCATTCAGCAGGAAGTGGAGCCGGCCGGGATTTGGGTACCGGTGACCATGACCCGGGAGATCTTGTTGCAGCCGGGCTTCCTGGAGCCACGGTCGTTTTACTTCCTGCATATGGTCGCGCGGCGAAGCCCCGAGTCACGGCTTGAGGCTGACCAGGCGTGGCTCGATGGTCAGATCCGTGACTATGTTCGCGCAGGCGAAGGCCACACCGTCACTGCCGCGCGCCAGCAGGAGATTCAGCGCATCACCGTCCGTCTCGTCTCTGGCGCGCACGGAGTTTCGCGGCTTCGCGCTCAGTATGGCGATTCGCTCACAATCCTCATGGCAATCGTAGCCGTCGTGCTGCTTATCGCGTGCGCCAACCTTGCAAATTTCCTGCTGGCCCGGGCCATCGCACGGCAACGCGAAACAACCACGCGTCTTGCCTTGGGATCGAGCCGTGGACGCATCATCCGGCAGAGCTTGCTAGAGGCGCTGCTGCTGTCGCTTTCAGGCGGGCTGCTCGGACTTGGTCTGGCTTTTACCGCCACGCGGGCTCTCATCGCCTTTGTTGCCCGGGGCGCAACGTATGTTCCGCTCGACGCCTCGCCGGACTCTGCCATCCTGTTGTTCACGCTCGGCGTGTCGATCTTCGCGGGTTTGCTTTTCGGTCTGGTGCCGGCATTGCACCTGTCCCGCGCTTCGGCGATGCCAGCCATGAACGCCACTACCCGGACCTCTGCAAGCAGCGGTGGCCGCACCAGCCGCTGGTGGCCCAAAGCGTTGGTTACGGCGCAAATCATGTTCAGCCTTCTCCTGCTGGTGGGAGCCGGACTGTTTCTGCGCACGCTCCGCAATCTCGAAAACCAGGATTTTGGCTTTGAGCGGACGCACCTGTTGATTGCCGAATTCGCTCCTGACCTGGCAGGCTACAAGCCGGCGCAGATTCCATCCTTGAACCATCGCGTATTGGAGCGCTTGTCGGCGATACCTGGCGTTCGTTCTGCGGCTCTCGCGGGATCGCCGCCCATTAGCTTCGGCACATGGAATTCGTCCATCACCCTCTCCGGATACACGCCGGGCCCAAAGGAAGATATGGGGTCTGTACTCAACCGCGTTTCGGGGCAGTACTTTGAAACTGCGGGAATCTCGATCGTTGCCGGGCGGCCGATTACTCCCGCAGACACCGCCAACAGCATGAAAGTGGCTGTAGTAAACGAGACCATCGCACGCAAATTCTTTCCAAATGGGGATGCCGTCGGGCACTCGGTAAAGATCAACATCGATACAGTCGAGGGCCCGTGGCAGATCGTAGGCATTGCCCGCGACACCAAGTCCGGCAACCCGCGCGAAGATCCCGATCGGATGGTGTATCTACCCGTAGCGCAGATTCTCGGCAAGCACGGCGAAGGCATTCAGGACAGCTTTGCCAATACCCTTCTTCTACGCACGTCGGGCGACCCAGCGTCGACCATCAATGAGTTGCGGAGCGCGATTGCGGGCATCGACCCCAATTTGCCTATCCTTCAGGTCCGCACCATGCACGATCATCTGGAGACGTTCACGAGCCAGGCGACGCTGGTCTCGCGGCTCACGGGCATCTTTGCTTTGCTTGCGGTGCTGCTTGCAGCCATCGGACTCTACGGCGTGATGAGCTTCAACGTGGTCCGCCGCAGCAACGAGATCGGCATCCGCATCGCTCTTGGAGCAACCGGCAGCGGGGTGCAATGGATGGTGCTGCGCGAGTCGCTGGCATTGCTCACAGCAGGTCTCGTGCTTGGTCTTCCCATCGCTTTTGCAGCGGCTCGCCTGATTCGCGCGCAGCTTTACCATATGAGCCCGTTCGATCCTGTCATCTTCATTGCAGCAACGGCGGGGATTGCTGCGGTTACAGCGCTTTCAGCGTGGCTCCCCGCACGCCGAGCCGCCGCCGTCGATCCGGTGAGTGCGTTGCGATGTGAATGAGTGCGCAAGACTGTCTGCGAGGAGAAAGTAACGGACGCTTGGCGGGTCACGAACTAAAGGCAACTGCAGGTCCCTCCACTTCGCCGCGCTGCGGTCGGGATGACCGTGCTGTTACGGGCCTGGTCACTGTTCTCTAGCCTTTAGTCTCTGTTGTCTGATTCCGGCTGTCCCCATGGCCACTGCGCCATCCGCTTGGCGCGCACGAAATAGATGATGGTGCCGCTGACGGCAATTCCCGCGGCAACGGCCAGGCCACGAATCGCTTCGCTTCGATTGACAACGATGAAGACGAAGCCGGCCATGGCCAGGAGAGGGGGGAGGGGATAGAGCGGCATCCGAAAAGGCCGCTTCAACTCCGGCCGCTTGACGCGCAGAATCATCACGCCCACATGCTGCAGGAAGAACTGCAGGAGGATGCGGGTGATCACCAACATCGTGATCACCTGCTGAAGGCTGAAGAAGCAAAACACCGAAGCGACAAGCCCGAGTGCCACCAGCGAGCGGTGGGGGATTCCATGTTTGGGATGGACTGCAGCCAGGAATCGGAAGTAGTTGCCGCTCTGCGCGGCCGCAAACGGAACACGAGAATACCCCAGCAGCAGCGAGAACACGGATGCGAACGCCGTCCACATGACGAGCGCGGCCACCGTATATCCCGCCCATTGGCCAAATGCGGATCGCGCAATTTCAGCAACTAACTGCAACCGTAGGATTGCGCTTTCTTTTACATGGAGGGCGGCATCATGCATGGAAGGCAGCGCGGAAAGGTTCATCACCACATACAGGGTGGCTACAAACAGAACAGAGAGCAGAATGGCGCGCGGAATCGTCTTCTCCGGCTGGCGCACTTCGCTGCCCAGAAATGTGATGTTGTAGTAGCCCCAGTAGTCGTAGGTGGCGATCAGGGTCGCCTGCGCCAGTCCGCCCACGGCCGCGGTTGCAGCCATTGCCGGGGATGGGGGCATATGCCAGCCGCCGGTTGCGGCCGCATGCGCGAACCCGGAAACGATGACGCCCGCCATCGCGGCCATGACTCCGACGAACAGGACCCACGCAGTTCCAGTGACGACGCTGAGCCTGCGATAGAGCAGCACGGTGACCATCAGGCACGCAGCGGCGGCAGCAAAGCTGGCATAGTGCAGACCCGGCAACGCGGCGATGGGGGCACCGTTGATGCCCGGCCAGAACCATCCAAGGAAGCTCGCGAGGCCGATGCATCCCGACGCAATCGACAGCGGCGCCGAGAAGCTAAGCTGCCAGACATATAGAAAGCTGAGCCAGTTCCCTGCCCGCTGCGGCCCGTAGATCTCGCGCAGGAACGCATAGGATCCGCCCGCACGCGGGAGGGCGGCTCCCAGCTCCGCCCATACCAGCCCATCTGCGACTGCGATTACCGCGCCCAGAATCCACGCCCACACCGAGAGCCTGTATCCGGCTGAAGCAATGATCAGAGGGAGCGTGATGAACGGCCCCACGCCGATCATCTCGAGCATGTTGAAGAGCACCGCTGAGCGCAGCCCGATCCGCCTCTGCAGATCTCCGGATTGCTTCTGAGTTGACTCGCTGGATGGGTACACAGGTGGGTTCGTTAACCGCGGTGCTGCACGGATTGTACACTGACGACAACCATGTTCTTTGTCCCGGGAGTCTCTCGCATCTGTACCCGACACGCCGCTGCAGTGTTGATTGTGGCAGCATTGGCGTCTGGCTTTGTTCCGTCTGCAGCAGCGCAGCAACCAGCGCCGTCTGCGCAACTGCCTCAATCGGAACCGCAGCTGGTTGCGATTCCAATGCCCGAAGATCGCGGCGAAGCGAAGCTCGAGCAGACTCTAAAGCAGCTCGGAACCACCGCGAGCATGATGTTCATCGTTGCGCACCCGGACGATGAAGATGGCGCGCTGCTGACCTATCTATCGCGCGGGCTCGGCGTGCGGGTCAGTTCATTCACGCTGACGCGCGGCGAAGGCGGCCAGAACGCAATGTCCGCGGACACCTACGATGCGCTGGGGATTATCCGCACTAACGAACTGCTCAAGGCCGACGAACACTACGGCGCTAAACAGCTGTGGGGAACAGAAGTCGACTTCGGGTTCTCGAAGACGCAGGAAGAGGCATTCCAGAAGTGGGGCCACGATCGCGTACTCTACGACGCGGTTCTTGCCGTGCGCCGGGAGCGCCCCCAGGTGATCGTTTCAACTTTCGTGGGCGGAATCACGGATGGACACGGGCAGCACCAAGTGTCGGGCGAGATCGCACAGGAGGTCTTCAAAGCGGCGCCGGACCCGAAGGTATTTCCCGATCAACTGAAGCCAGCGGCAGAAGGTGGGCTGGGCTTGCAACCTTGGCAGCCGCTTGCAATCTATTCGAGAACACCCTTCGCGCCGGTTACCAGTAAGGGTATGTTCGACTACGCAACTGGCAAGTGGTCTCCTGCCAAGTTTCGCAACTATGTTACTGGCGAGTGGTCCACGACTTCTCCCAGCAGCGATGTTCAGCTCCCGGTCGGATCATTTGATTTCACCCTTGGGCGCGGATACTCCCAGATCGCACACGAAGGCTGGGGCGAACAGAAGTCGCAGTACGGCGGAGCGAACCCGCTGCTCAGCGGCCCTGCAACAGGCAGTTATCACCTGTGGGCGGTGGCTCCAAGTGCCAAACCGGCAAGCGGCCACGAGATCTCGACAAACGCCGATCTGTATACAAACTCCAAGGTGCAGATCGATACTTCGGTTTCAGGTCTCGCTCAAGTCACGAAGCAGCCGGTACCGCCATGGCTTGCGAGCGGTCTGAAGGCGATTGACAGCGGTATCCGTCAGATTGGCTCGGAGTGCACCTCTAACGCTGGAGCGGCAGTCGCGCAGCAGCTCGCTCCCGTCTACCGGCAGGCGCTTGCTCTACGGGAGAAGGTAGCCAGAAGCGAGATAGGCGCGGTTGGCAAGGCGAGCCTGCTGTTCGAACTCGATGCCAAGATCATTGAGTTTCAAGCAGCACTTGCCGATGCGCTTGGCCTAGACATGATCGCGTTCCGAAACAACGCGCCCCACGCGGGGGGAGGAGGGTTCCGCGGCGCTTCAGCCGATGAGAGCTCGACCAGCGTCTCTCCGGGACAGGAGCTGTACGTTCAGGTGCATGCCTCGCAAGCCACGTCGGACACGAAGCTGGAAAAAGTGTGGCTCGACAGCAGAACAGGCGAAACATGGAAGAGCAACGTCACGAGCGGATCCATCACTGCCGCGGCTCCGGTTTCCGATCCCGTGTTCACCGTCCACGTTGCCGAGAACGCGAAGCCGACGGAGCCATACTTCACGCGTCCCAATATTGAGCAGCCGTACTATGACGTTGCGAATCCGCAGTGGCGCGACCGGTCGTTTGCTCCCTATCCGCTGGATGCGTGGGCGGAGTTCTCGTTCCAGGGCCTCCCGGTGCGGATCGGCAAGGTTGTGCAGACGCTGCAACACCTTGCGGGGCAGGGTGGGTTTTATGAGCCGCTGGTGGTTACGCCCGCGATCGGCGTGAGCCTTGATCCGACGGCGCGGATTTTGCCGTTGGATGGCAGCGCGCTTCCCGTGCGCGTGACTGTCCACACGCAAGGATCCGCAGAGGGAACGGTTTCTCTGAACCTGCCGGAAGGTTGGCGTAGCGAGCCCGGACGAGCGGAGTTTCATCGCAAGGCGGCGGGCGATTCCGACCCGATCATTTTCTCCGTCACGCCTGCTGCGGCGCACACGGGTGCATACGCTATCAAGGCGGTAGCTCAATCGGCAGGACGAAGCTACGAATCGGGATGGCGGAGTGTCGGTTATCCAGGTTTGCGGCCTTACAACCAGTATTTGCCGGCAGAACTGAAGACGAGAAAAGTGGATGTAAAGCTTGCCACAGGCCTTCGTGTCGGGTACGTGATGGGACCGGGTGACCTGGTGCCGCAGGCGATGGAAGGAATGGGGATCACCCCGCAGCTCCTGTCGAACGCAGATCTCAGTTCGGGTGACCTCAGCAGCTACAACGTGATCGTGGTTGGGATCCGCGCATACTCGGTACGGCCTGAGTTGACCAAGGCGCAGCCTCGGCTCGATGCGTTTGTACGCGACGGTGGCACGTTGATCGTTCAATACCAGAGCAGCGACTTTCCATCGCCGCTGCCGCTATCGATAAACGGACGCATGCCCGAGCGGGTAGTTGATGAAGACTCGCCCGTAAAGCTGCTCGATGCTTCGGACCCTCTGCTGAACTTGCCGAACAAGATCACCTCGGCAGACTTCAACGACTGGGTTGAGGAGCGCGGACATGGATTTCTGGACTCGTGGGATGCGGGATATACAGCACTGACTGAAACCGCTGATCCGGGTCAGGATCCGCAGCGCGGCGGATTACTTGTGACGCGACAGGGTAAAGGAACGTATATCTATGTTGCGTACGCGCTCTATCGGCAATTGCCGGAGTTAGTACCGGGATCGTACCGGATCCTCGCGAATCTGCTGAGTGCGGGAAGAAGCGAAACACAGGCGCACTGACTACCGATCACTGGAGACAATTTAGCGTACGCCCCTCAATGGCAGGGCAGATGAAGTCTTTCTCTGCCGCGCCGATGATGAATCGTGTGTGAATTCACCGGCTTTTAACAGTCGCCATTCTGGCTGTTAAAAGTATGTGAATTCGTCAAATATTCATCATCATCTGCGAGTGTGAAATCCAGAAGCACGAGACCAGAGCGCACTATTCATCTCGCTGTTCGATAGAGCCTGACTCGTCGCTTGCAGCCCGTACACGAATTCATGGCTTCATCTTCCATGTTTTTTTGAACCCAGTGAATGGCGCGAGGGATGGAAATGCGCCTTGTACGTTTCAACCAGTTCTCTGAGAGGAAAAGACGCCCAATGAAATACCAGATGAAAGTGGTTGTCGCAGCTATTCTGGCAGCCAGTCTCGTTGGCACGAATGCATACGCTGGAGATCCCCCCGCGCCTGCGAAGAAGCACGCAGCAGCTAAGAAACCTCCCAAGCCGACAGTCGAAGACCAGATCAACGCTCTTCGGCAGGAGATGCAGACTCAGATCGATGGTCTCAAATCTGATCTGGCAGCGAAAGACACTCAACTGAAGCAGGCGCAGCAGACGGCTACTGACGCACAGGCCGCGGCTCAAAAGGCGCAGGCGGATGCAAGCGCGCAGCAGCAGGCAGTTACCGAGAATGCGTCCGCAGTCACGACACTGCAGAGCACGGTGAACGACATCAAGGCAACCGATGTATCGATCGTGAGCAACATCTCCGATGAGACTTCGGCGATCAAGAAGAGCATCGGCAGCCCCGACGCGATCCATTACAAGGGCATCACGATCTCGCCTGCAGGCAGTTTCCTGGCGGCAGAAACGGTGTGGCGGCAGGGCGCCATCGGCGGCGACATCAATACGCAGTTCACGGGTGTGCCGCTGAACTATGCGGATGCGCACAACCTGAGCGAGTTCTACGGTTCGGGCCGTCAGTCGCGTCTTGCGATCAAGGCGGTGGGCAAGACGGAACATGCCACCTTCACCGGCTACTACGAGTTGGATTGGCTTAGCGCGGGCGTGACGTCGAATAACAACCAGTCGAACAGTTACACGATGCGTCAGCGGCAGTTGTGGGCCGACGCGAAGCTGACGAATGGCTGGGACTTCTCGGGCGGCCAGGGATGGTCACTGGCAACCGAGACCACAGCAGGGCTTACGCGCGGAACTGAAATTTTGCCGCAGACAATTGACGCGCAATATACGGCCGGCTTTGTGTGGGGACGTCAGTACAGCTTCCGCGTGAGCAAGGATTTCGGGAAGAAGTTTTTTGCTGGTATCTCGGTTGAGAATGCCGAAGCGCTGTTTCCCTCGGGATCCGGGTTGCCGACCAACCTGCTTATTGGTTCGCCTGGAAATGGCGGCGGTCTTTACAACCTGAACGCCAACTACTCGTTTAACGAGACACCTGACTTCGTCGCCAAGATCGCGGCTGAGCCAGGCTGGGGACACTGGGAACTGTTCGGCATCGGCCGCAGCTTCCGTGACCGCATCTATCCAACGACCGGCGCTGCGTACAACGACACCAAGTGGGGCGGCGGAGTGGGCGGCGGCTTCCGTGCACCGTTCGCGAAGAAGAAGCTGTCGGTCGGGCTCAAGGGGCTCTATGGCGAAGGCGTAGGCCGCTATGGTTCTTCGACCATCGCAGACATCACGCTTCGTCCGGATGCGACAATCAGGCCGTTGCATGGCTTCTCGGCACTCAGCACGCTCGAGGTCAATCCGAATCCGCGGCTTTCGATCTACGCGAACTACGGCGGGGACTACGTTGGCCGTGATTACGCAACAGTGGGCGCCTCTGAGGTTGGTTACGGAACTTACACCACCAACATGAGCGGCTGCAAAGTGGAAGCGAAGGCCGGTGGATCGACGAGCCCAAGCAATCCTGCGAACTGCGGCGGCAACAACAAGGACGTGCAGGAGTTCACGGCAGGCTACTGGTACAACATGTACAACGGTCCGAAAGGCCGGCTTCGCTATGGATTGCAGTACGCGTGGTTCGAGCGCGACTTGTGGTCAGGACAAGGCGGAACGGCGAACCCGGGCGGCGGTGCGAAGGGTACGGACAACATGTTCTTCACTTCGCTGCGGTATTACCTGCCGTAAACGAGTACTTAGCTGAGACGAGAAGGCGATCCTCGCGGATCGCCGTTCTTTTTTGGTCAAGAGAGTGAAAGATGACCCACTCGGGTATCTGCCAATAGATCCGCACTGGTATTTTGCGTTACTCCGTGCGTAAGACCTGCATTGGAGAAACGGACGCCGCTCGCCTCGCTGGCAGGAAACAAGCCAGAATGGCTGCGGCAAGCAGAATTGCAGAGACGGAAATAAATGCAGCGAAGTCAAGTGCCTGGACACCGAACAGGAGGCTCTGCATCGCGCGGCCGACGAAATAGGTTCCGACCAACCCGAGCCCCAATCCGATGTTAGCCAGTAGCACGCCATCGCGAATGATGAGGCCGACCACGCGATTGCGTGAGGAACCTAAAGCCATCCGAAGCGCGATTTCATGCGAGCGTTGGGCTACAGAAAACGACATAACCCCATAGATACCGAGTGCTGCCAGAAACAGGGCCACAGCGGCGAAGCTGGTGAAGAGGATCAGCGTGAATCGCTGGTTGGCCATCGATTCATCCACCACCTGATCCAGGGTCTTGGGTTCAGCCAGGGCTACCCCAGAATCCACTTGGTGCACAGCAGCGGAAATGCTATTGAGCATCGTCGCCGGGTTCTCTGCCGTGCGCACGGCAAAGCCCGCCTGTGGCCATGGGATCTGGTAAAAGGGGATCAGCATCTCAGGATTCTCGTCACGCTGATCTGCGGTGTGCACATTGTGGTAGACGCCGACGATCTGCCAGGGCAAATACCCTCCCAGCTTGGTCACGCCCGGGATCAGTTCCTCGACAAGCACGCGTTGATGAAAAGGATCTTTCCCCTTCAGGTATTTCTTTACGAAATCCTGGTTCACCATGGCTACTTTCACGGTGGATGATGTGTCCTGCTCAGTGAACCCGCGCCCCGCGATGAGTTGAATACCGAAGGCGTTGAAGTAGTCCGGTGTCACCATGCCGAAGCCTGTCCCAGGACGCTGCGACGGATCCGCGAAATTCTGACCGCCTTCCAGCATGAACGGCATGCCAAAGCCAGCTCCGAATGGCGGTTGGCCCGTCATCGCCGCCGTATGCTGCACGCCGGGAACAGCTGAGATGTGCGCGAGAATATCGCGGAAATATGCCGACATCGCTTGTGGATCTTTGGAGCGGCTCTCCGGCACCGGCAGAAAGAACGAAAGAACGTGGTCCGTTTTAATGCCAAGATCTACGTGGGCCAGGTTCCAGAAGCTGTGGATGGTAAGGCCTGCTCCGGCAAGCAGGGCAAGTGCGAGCGCGAACTCACCGATGACGAGGATACGTCTTACAAAATGCTTTCCTGCGCTGGTGCCAGAGCGACCACCTTCTTTGAGTGTCTCGGCGGGGTCCACTCGCGATGCATACCACGCGGGAGCTGAGCCTGCGAGAAGACCAGCAACGGTAGTGGCCATGAGCGTGAAGAGAAGAATGGGGATGTTGAGGCGAAGATCGGCCTCGCTCGGCAACGTCTCGCGCGGCATGGCGGCAATTAGCCCCTGCAACATGGCGTAACCAACGCCAACTCCCAAGGCTCCGCCGGCGATCGCCAGCATCAAGCTTTCCGTAAGAAGCTGGGCAAAAATGGTGGTCCGCCCGGCACCAAGTGCGCTACGAACAGCCAATTCCTTTTGGCGCATCATCCCGCGCGTCAGCAGAAGATTTGCGACGTTGACGCAGGCAATCAGTAGCACGAAACCAACCGCTCCCAGCAGCAGCCAAAGCATCTTGATTCGCTCTTTCGGCAGAAAATCATTCTTGAGCCCTTCAACATAAGAGCCCCAACCTTTGTCACTCTTGGGATACACCTCGGCGATGTGGGCAGTCACCGAGTCCATGTTCTGCTGCGCCTGCTTGAGTGTGACTCCCGGCTTTAGGCGGCCCATCACCAGGAGCCAGTGAAAGTCATGATTGACCTGTTCTGGTTTGAAAACCAGAGGAACTGTTAGTTGGGCCTGCTGGCGGTCAAATATGCCGGGACGCTGCACGCCGACTACTGTGTATGGGTCGCCATCCATGCGCAGAGTCGTGCCAATGATCTTCGGATCAGCCCCAAGTTTGACCCACAATTTGTGAGTGAGTATGACCACGTGGTTACGGCCGGCCATGCCCTCTTCAGGCAGAAAGTAGCGCCCAAGAAAAAGCGGTTCACCCAGCATCTGAGGCATGCTGTAGGTTTCTCGAACGCCGTTGACGTACTCCGGCTTGTCTTTGGTCGCCAGATTGAAGGCGGCGCCAGACCAGGCACAAAGGTCCTGAAAAACCGTGTTTTGCTGCTTCCAATCGAGGAAGTCTCCCGCAGAAACTCCATTGTGGTACGTCTGGATCTTCGACCAGACGATCACCAATTGGTCGGGTTGTGGGTAGGGCAGAGGAGCCAGAAGCGTTGCGTAATCCACGGTAAAGATCGCGGTATTCGCCCCAATGCCTATCGCCAGCGTAAGCAGAACGGTGATAGTCAACCCAAGGTTGCGAGTCAGCACACGAAGGCTGAAACGGATGTTCTGAAGAAGAGCTTGCATACTGTCCCCCCGTGTGAGTTGTGCCTTGAATCGGTACCGCAGGACTCTGCTCAACTTGCCTGCAGCATTCGTGGTGCTAACGAGCTGCCCTTTTCCTGCTCGACTATAGACATCGGGAGAAATCTGTTACTGGCGGTAACAGTGCAAGTTGAGGACCATTTGATTTGGCTGAAGAGAAGAGACTTAGCTGGATATAGACGCAGTGCCAGTGTCCGGAAAAAGAGTCATCGTCCGAAAACGAACATTGGAAGTAGCGATCAACCTGTGTCGAGCGCTCCTTCGAAGCTACGTCTTTATTCCGCCTTAATCGTCTCGATCGACTTGAGCTTCGCGCGGGTGGGCACCTGGAATTTGCAGATTATCGTCAGTGTGCAAGCTGCCCCTTTGAAGCTTGGCCGCTCGATCGGCCGATTGTTTTACAGCTGAGGACGGCGGTTAGTTCTGGCCTTTTGGCTCGCCGGTGGAGCGGAAGGCCTGGCCGCTGATGGATGCACCGGAGGCGAGGGTGTCGCGGAGGTTGTAGGGGGTGACGGCGCCGTTGGCGGAAGCGGACTGGATGAGGCGAAGGG
>Ga0105240_10009966_pt1 | contig 13393 bp, 13 predicted proteins | sample KBSC54metaG_FD_80426 | JGI IMG/M metagenome (GOLD analysis project Ga0105240, IMG submission 80426) | Corn rhizosphere microbial communities from Kellogg Biological Station, Michigan, USA - KBS C5-4 metaG | ecosystem: Host-associated > Plants > Roots > Rhizosphere > Soil | place: Michigan, USA... | reverse complement strand
TTGTTGCCGTATGACGATCGGCTGAAGCGCTTCTCGGCCTATCTGCAGCAGCTCGAGATGGAGAGCAACGGCAAGTCCATCATGATGGACGGTCGGCCAGTCGAGTGCTCCACGGCTGCCGTGATCTGGGGCGAGCCGGGCGACAATGCCCAGCATTCCTTTTTTCAGCTTCTACATCAGGGGACGCCACGGGCCGCTTTGGATTTCTTGGTGCCCGCGCAATCCTCATGTGGGGACCAGTCTCATCAGAACCTCGCAATCGCTAACTGTTTGGCCCAGGCCGAAGCGTTTATGAACGGGCAGTCGGCCGAAGCGGTACGGGCGGATCTCGAAAGGCAGAGTGTGCCACCCGAGCGTCTTGAGCCGCTCATTCCACAGAAGGTGCACCCGGGAAGCCGGCCTAGCACCCTAATTCTCTTTCAGAAGACTGATCCAACTATCCTGGGTAAGCTCATCGCGCTCTACGAGCACAAGGTGTTTACTCAAGGCGTGGTTTGGGGTCTTAACTCCTTCGATCAGTGGGGGGTCGAGCTCGGCAAGAAACTGGCAGAGCAGCTCATTCCGGCAGTGAACGATCCGTCGGGTCCACACAAAGCTTCCTCTGGTGTGAACAAGCTACTCAGTAAGGTGGCTGAGTGGCGCGGACGCTCCTGATACCGTCCACACCTCCTAATCTTTCAATCAACTTTCAATCGACCTAAGACCCAGGCGCGCCTGCCTAGGTATGGACCGCCCGTGGGAGTTAATTTTGTGCGGCGCTTCGCACGATAGCGCGTTGACACACCGCATTATGGTATCTACACTGGCCGCGCGTTCAAGGTGTGAACGGATAGGCTCGCGCGTTAAGTGCGCACGCCTCGGGCGTTGGCGGAGCGATCTCGGCGTTCACGCGTATATCCAGGAAAGACGTTGCACCATGCTTCGTTGGTACCTTGTCCATACCAAGCCGTCGGGCGAGGCGAGTGCCGAGCTAAATCTCAAGCGGCAAGGATTTAGCGTCTACTTTCCGCGCCTAGCGCAAACCGTGCGGCGGGAAGGTGGATTGCAAGAGCGCGTTGCGCCGCTCTTCCCCAGGTATTTGTTCCTGCAATTGGATGAAGGGCGTCAGTCCTTGGCACCTGCTCACTCTACGATCGGCGTTAGCAACATCGTGCGCTTTGGCTCGCGCTACGCATCTGTACCGGACGAAGTAGTGGACGAGTTACGGTCGCGTGCCGACGCGAAATCCGGTCTGCATCGGATGCGACGGCAGTCGTTGTCGCGAGGCTACGTAGTCAAAATCGCTACCGGGCCGTTTGAAGGACTCGACGCCATTTTCGATCGGGAGGTCGGGGCCGATCGTGTGGTTGTGTTGCTCACCTTGCTCGGGCGGCAGACAGCGGTACGCATTCCAACCGCGGCCGTGTTGCCCGCTATGGCGGTATAGCAAGTGTCGACGCTGGGCGAAGAAACGCGTTACAAGCTGATGCGGTTGCTTGAGGCGAATCCGGGCATGAGCCAGCGAGATGCCGCCCGTGAACTTGGGATTAGCCTGGGAAAGCTGAATTTCTGTGTGCGAGCGCTGATCCGCAAAGGGTTGGTGAAAGCCACGCGGTTCAAGAACAGCCGCAATAAAGCTGCATACATGTATCTGCTGACGCCGCGGGGAATTGAAGAGAAAGCTAGCCTCACGCTGGCGTTTTTGCAGATCAAGATGCGAGAGTACGAGACGCTGCGCGACGAGATTGAACAGATACGTCGGGATGTCGACGGTCGGGCGTGAAACGGGTCGCTGCGCCCTTGGGCGGTCGTGGAGAGTTACGCCGAAGATGTGAATAGGCGTCTTGTTTGATGCGAGGAACAGTTCCGTTCTTTGCAGGGCGGTAGCGTGTTTGATTGATGCTAACATTGATAACAATCACTAGAGGCGGACGGCTGGCTCGGCGCAACGCTGGGTAGCTGCCAGGGTTTCACGGTTCACTAAAAAATCCGAGGCGGAAAACTTGTCATTATGAATGATATGGGTCTCCCACCAGGCGTTGATGCGCCTTCGCACGCGGTTCCTAACGGGTACTTCGTCATCGTCCCGCAGACTCAGGCCCCGGCACAGAGCGACGATTCGGTTGATCTGGCCGCGATAGTCTCTTTAGTCATCAAAGAGTGGAAGTTGATTGTCGGATTGGCGGTCCTTCTGGGGGTCATATCGTCAGTTGTAGCGTTCGAGTTGCCGAATACCTACAAGGCAAAGGCCGTAATTGCTCTTGTGATTCCAGATGATAGTGCCGGCGGTGGGCTGAGAAGTCAGCTCAGCGGCGTCGCCGCATTGGCTGGCTTGGATATAGGAAGTGCCGCTGCTCGCAGAGAGGAGCAGGTTGCTACTCTCTTGTCAGCTAGTTTTGCGCGTGATTTTATCTTGAGTCAAAATCTAATGCCCGTTCTCTTCTTCGATCGCTGGGACACGCGGACAAAACAGTGGCGTTCAGATAAAAAGCCTCCCACGTTGGAGGCAGGCGTCAGGAAGTTTATGGAGCGCGTCAGGTCTATATCGGAAGACAAGAAAACCGGTCTTGTTACTGTGCACGTCGAGTGGTATTCACCGGAGCTGGCTGCCCGTTGGACCAACCAGCTGGTAGAAATGGTAAATGATCGCTTACGCTTGGAAGCGGTGCGGGACGCCGGCCGTAGTGTTGAATATCTCAACAAGGAGCTTTCCAAGACGAACGTCGTTGGTATTCAACAGGGGATCTATCGTCTTATAGAACAACAAGTGAACAACGCGATGCTGGCAAATGTACGGGAAGAATATGCGTTCCGTTTTATCGATCGTGCAGTTCCACCCGATATTAAGTATGGCCCTAAGCGGAGCCTGATTACGTTGTTCGGGTGTTTGTTTGGCACTATTTTGGGTTTAGGAGTCGTGAAGTTGCGACACACCGCGCGGCGGTTTCGCAAAGTCAAATGATTTTTCAACAAAATTCGCGTGTGCTTCGGATCGGCAGTACTCGGTGCGCAATGCTGAACGCTGCTTCGTGTCTTTGGCGCTTGGATGCCTCGAGTGAAGGCGGGTGGAATGTTTAGCGGAAAATCCATTCTTATTACCGGCGGTACTGGCTCGTTTGGTCGGCAGTACGTTCAAACTTTGCTGACTCGGTATCAACCGCGCCGTCTAATCGTCTACTCGCGGGACGAACTGAAGCAATTCGAGATGGAACAGGAGTTTCATCAGGAGTGTATGCGCTACTTCATAGGCGACGTTCGCGATTGCGATCGGCTTATGCAGGCCATGAGCGGTGTGGATTATGTTATACATGCCGCGGCGCTCAAGCAGGTGCCCGCCGCCGAATACAATCCTATGGAGTGCATCAAGACGAACATCCATGGGGCACAGAACGTCGTGCAAGCCGCGATTGCCAATGAAGTCGACAAGGTCATTGCCTTATCTACCGACAAAGCGGCTAACCCGATTAATTTGTATGGCGCCACCAAACTTTGTTCGGACAAGCTGTTTGTCGCAGCGAACAATATGGCTGGCGGACATCGCACACGCTTTGCTGTTGTGCGCTACGGTAATGTGGTGGGTTCGCGCGGTTCTGTGGTGCCGTTCTTCCGGAAACTTATTCAGGAGGGTTGCGAGCATCTGCCGATCACCGATGAGCGGATGACCCGATTTTGGATCACTCTGCAGCAGGGAGTGGATTTCGTTTTAAAGAATATGGCCCGCATGCATGGTGGAGAAATCTTCGTGCCCCGAATTCCCTCGATCCGGGTCGTCGAATTGGCGCAGGCCATGGCTCCGCATTTGCCGCGAAAGGTTATCGGTATCCGCCCTGGAGAGAAGCTCCATGAAATCATGTGTCCGGCGGACGACTCGCACCTTACGCTCGAGTTCGATGATCACTTTGTAATTAAGCCAACGATTCAGTTCGCCGGTTTCGATGACTTCTCGGTAAACAAGCTAGGGGAGAAGGGCAAGCCGGTCGAGCCAGGGTTCGAATATCACTCTGGACGCAATCCCTGGTTCCTCTCGCGAGAGGAGATTGTCGCTTTCAACGAGTTGGCAGGTGTGAAGTGATTCCGTATGGCCGGCACGATGTTAGCCAAACCGACATCGATGCTGTTGTCGCGGTATTGCGTTCGGACTTCCTTACGCAAGGAGAGGTGCTGCGGCGGTTTGAGCAAAGCGTGGCCACTCGGTGTCACGCGGCACATGCTCTGACTTTCAATAGCGCTACGTCCGCTCTTCATGCCGGTTGTGTTGCGCTGGGACTAGGCCCTGGCGGGCGTCTTTGGACGGTGCCTAATACCTTTGTCGCATCTGCTAACTGTGCACGTTACTGTGGTGCCGATGTTGATTTCGTCGATATAGATCCTGAAACATGGAATATCAGCGTGCCACGCCTGCGAGAAAAGCTGGTCGCTGCACGCAGCGGCGGCGTGCTGCCGAAAGTTCTGGTGCCAGTGCATTTTGCCGGGCAGCCCACTGACCAGGAGGAGATCTGGGAGTTGGCCCAAGAGTTCGGATTTCGAGTTCTAGAAGACGCCTCTCATTCCATCGGCGCTGCGCGCAAGGGCGAGCCCGTCGGCAGCGGGCGCTGGTCCGACATCACGGTTTTTAGCTTCCATCCCGTGAAGATTATCACCACCGCAGAAGGGGGCATGACGCTTACGAACCATGCAGAGCTCGCCGAGCGGATGGCATTGGTTAGAAGCCATGGCGTCACCAGAGACCGAGGCAAGTTCCTTGGGGCTGGCTCACCGGATAGTGAGGAGTCCTCATTCGGCGCTTGGTACTACGAGCAGCAGGCGCTTGGGTTTAATTATCGAATGACCGAAATCCAAGCAGCGCTTGGCCTGAGTCAGCTCAACAGACTTGAGGAATTCGTCGAGCAGCGCAACGTGCTGGCGCGGCGTTACGATAAGGCGCTCCGCGAATTGCCCCTGCAGCTTCCGCTCGTAAAGTCGGAGAATCGGTCCGCGTTTCATCTGTATGTCGTAAGGACCGCTCGGCAAGGAGGTGCGCTTCTGCGACGTAGGGTGTTTGATGCACTACGGAAAAGGAATATCGGCGTGAACGTGCATTACATGCCAGTTCATTTGCAGCCCTACTATAGGTCACTGGGGTTTGTTTCTGGCCAGTTCCCTGAAGCCGAAGTGCATGGAAAGACGGCCATAACATTGCCGCTCTATCCAGCTATGACCTTCGCGCAACAAGATCAAGTCGTCAGTAGCATCGAATCGGCTCTCGCTAATGGATAGCAGTCGACTCGCTCTCGGCACGGTGCAGTTCGGCATACGGTACGGCATCGCGAACACGGCAGGGAAGGTGGATGTTGCGCGGGCGCGCGAGATCGTCACACGCGCGCGGCTTCTTGGTGTTGATACGTTGGATACCGCAGTCGCCTATGGCGACAGCGAGTCTGTTCTCGGAGAGATTGGAGTGGCGACCTGGAAGGTGGTTTCCAAGCTTCCGCCCGTCCCGGCAGGTTGTACAGATATACGCAGCTGGGTACGCCAGCTAACTGGTGAGAGTCTCGAGCGTTTAGGTATTGCGAGATTGCATGGCTTGTTGCTGCATGCCCCGGAGCAGCTAAAGGGCGACTCGGGAGCTGACCTGTACGCAGCGCTGTGTTCGGTTAGGGAAACGGGTTTGACGACTGGCGTCGGCGTGTCTGTTTATGGACCCGATGAGCTTGACGCGCTCCCGGTGGGATTTCAGTTTGACATTGTGCAGGCGCCGCTTAATGTGATTGACCGCAGGCTTGTCAATTCGGGCTGGCTGGCGCGGCTTGCCGATGCCGGCGTTGAAGTGCACGTTCGGTCTGTATTTCTTCAAGGGCTATTACTCATGCATCGCGCGAGTCGGCCCGCGAAGTTCTTGCGTTGGCAGAGTCGGTGGGATTTATGGGACCGCTGGCTCGAAGATGCCTCCCTTAGCCCCGTGCAGGCCTGTCTGGCATTCGTTGGATCTCAACCTGAAGTTGAGCGCATCGTTGTCGGCGTAGAGAGCGCGGCGCAGCTGATGGAAATCGCAGGAGCGCTGCAGACGAAGCATGTCGACGTGCCGAGCGGACTCGAATGCGCTGATCGCGACCTCGTGGATCCGTCCCGATGGGGTTTGGCTTGAATACCACGTCGCCGCTGAAGTTGGGAATTATTGGAATGAGCGACGGCAATGGCCATCCCTATTCCTGGTCCGCGATCATCAATGGGTACGATCCGGCGGCCATGGCGGAATGTCCGTTTCCTGCCATTCCGGCATACCTTGGGGAGCGGCAGTTCCCTGAAGATCAACTCAAAGGCGCTCACGTTACACATATTTGGACACAGGATGCGGCTCTTTCAGCGCACATCGGGCGCGCGTCGCTGATTCCAAACGTAGTAACGCATCCGCAGGAGATGGTTGGGCAGGTCGACGCGCTGTTGCTCGCGCGTGACGATGCTGAGAACCACTTGAAGCTCGCAACTCCGTTTCTGGCTGCTGGACTGCCTGTCTATTTGGATAAACCGGTTGCCTTGAGCGTCGCTGATCTCGATCAACTTTTTACTCATGCCAGAACAGCCGAACAGATCTTTTCTTGCTCCGCTCTACGTTTTGCTCACGAGTTACGGCTTACGCCAGCAGAAGTTGAGCTCGTGGGTCGAGTTGTCCATGTCAGTGGCGTAACTCCCAAGTCGTGGGAGCGCTACGGCGTTCACGTCATAGATCCGATATTGAGTTTCTTGGAGCCGGGCGAGCTTGTTGGCGCAGAGTCCGAGGTTAAGGGCAAGGCAGTGCGAGTGACTACGCGTTGGGAAAGCGGCTGCACCGGCGATATCCGCGCGACGGGGGACAGTAATGGTGAGATATCGCTGACTTATATCGGTGAGCGCGCGTCGCTCAAGAAGATTTTCGTCGATTCATTTAGCGCCTTTCGTGAAGCTTTGCGAGTGTTTCTCGAGGGGGTGCGGCTAGGCCGCAGCTACACCGAATACGCGCATCTCAGGGAGGTTGCTACCCTTATTGCAATGGGTCGTAACTGCTAATCACAGTGACCAGTTATCACCGGAGGAGTCGCTAACCTCTTCCGATGGAGATCAGCAATGCCAACAGGACCAATCAAAAATTTCGCGCGCAGCATGGAGCTGAATAAGAAGCTGCACGCAATGATTCCAGCAGGAAGCCACACTTACAGTAAAGGCGAGGATCAGTTCCCATATCTGGGACCACGCTTGATGGCGCGTGCCTCTGGGGCCTATTGCTGGGACGTCGATGGCAATCGCTACATCGATTGGGCGATGGGAAACCGAGTCATTATCCTCGGCCATGCCTACAAAGTCGTGAACGATGCTGTGGCCCACCACATGAGTGAGGGGCTGAACTATTCGCGCCCTGGCCTGATCGAGTATGAGGTTGCGGAGATGCTCCTCGACCTATGGCCTAAATTTGACATGGTGAAGTTCGGAAAGAATGGCTCGGACGTTACCACCGCGGCGATACGCTTGGCCCGAGCCGCTACCGGCAGGAAGTATGTCGCCGTCTGCGTCGATCATCCGTTCTTCAGCACGCATGACTGGTTCATCGGTTCTACGACAATCAACTCCGGGGTGCCGGAGGAGATACAGCGCCTTACGGTTGCATTCCGCTACAACGACATAGCCAGCCTCGAAGCACTTTATGAGCGCTATCCCGGGCAAATTGCGGCGGTGATCCTTGAGCCCGTCAAAAATGACGAGCCTAAGAACGACTTCCTCCAGAAGCTTCGCGACCTTACCAGCCGGCAAGGTACTGTCTTGATTTTCGACGAAATGATAAGTGGGCTACGTTTTGATCTGCGCGGCGCTCACCACCGTTGGGGCGTCTATCCGGATATAGCGGTGTTCGGCAAGGCTATCGCGAATGGCTTTTCTTTTTCACTGCTTGCTGGGTGCCGTAATGTCATGGAGCTTGGCGGACTACAACATGACAAGCGCCGCGTGTTCCTACTGTCCCAGACTCACAGTTCTGAAACTACCGGTTTGGCGGCATGTCGGGCGACGCTGGAAGAGTACCAGCGATTAGACACAAACTCGCACATATGGAGTATCGGCAATCAATTGGTGCAGGGCTTTCGATCGCTCGCGGCTGCCGAGCGCGTAGCGGATAACGTACGAATCATTGGTTTCGATTGTAATCCGCAAATACTTTGCACTCGCGCTGATGGCTCATATTGGCCCGAACTCAGTATGGTCTTTCACGAAGAGGTTATTTCGCATGGCGTTCTTATTCCCTGGATAAGTATCACTCAATCCCACGGTCCAGAGGAGCTCTCACAGACAATGGCTGCTTTACAGTACGGCATGCGACGTCTGCGTAAGGTGCTGGATGAAGATGCCGTAGAGAAGTCCTTTGTAGGAGAGGCGCCGAAGCCAGTTTTCCGAACATTCAACAAATGCAAGCAAAGTAAGTGTGGGATGTTGCATCCGGATGCCCCGCAACTAGAGTGCTGTGCAAAGGGACGTTGAGCGGGAGGAGTCAATGAAGATTGGAGCGCTCGTACCCATTCGGCTTGCTTCCGAGCGCCTGCCCGGAAAAGCTCTCAAGCACATCGCGGGGCGTCCCGCCGTTGTGCATCTGCTCGACCGCATATTCGCCAGCCGCTATGTCGCCCCTGAGAACGTGGTCGTCTGCACGACTCAAGAGCGATCCGATGATCCGCTGGTACCGGTGGTGGAAGCTACGGGTGCCCAGGTCTACCGGGGAAGTACCGACGACATCATCGATAGATTCGCTGGTGCAGTGAGTACCTACGATTTTGACGCTGTCTTGCAGGCGGATGGCGATGACCCATTCACGGACACCGGCTACATGGATCGTTGTATGGAGCACCTCCTCGCCAATGAGACGGTCGACGTCGTCTTAAGCGAGGGTTTGCCAATCGGTCTGAATTCAAAGGCAATTCGCGCTAGGGCTATTAGGAGAGTGCGCGAGCATCGAGTCTCTGAGAAGAATGACCACGGATTCATCCTATTGTTCACGGCGACAGGCCTGTGTTCTACCTACACAATTCAACCGATTTCCGCAGCCCACCGGCATCCAACCGCGCGCTTGACTTTGGATTATGAGGACGATCTGACGTTCTTTAATGCGTTGCATACGGCGGCGACTGCGCGCAATTCGCCTTTCGATGTTGGCGACATCGTTGCCACTTTGGAAAAAATGCCACATTTGGTGGCCATCAACGCGCATCTTAACGAAGAGTATCAGGAGCGAACCGCAGCTAAGTTGCAGCTCCAATACCGACAGGGTGACCGAGTTCTGGACGTGGAGATCTGACGGTGAAGTTCGGAGTTTTGGGGCTCGGTTCAATGGGAAGCCGCCGTGTGCGGGACCTGCTGTCTTTGGGCCACGAAGTAGTTGGGTTTGACGTCAGGCCGGACCGTAATGAGCGCGCTACTGCGCGTTTCAAGATCAACACCGTTGCCTCACTCGAGCAGCTACTCGCAGAAAATCTGTGGGCTTTGGTCGTTAGCACCCCGCCAGATCAGCATTCGAAATGTTACAGCGCAGCCTTTGACGCTGGTCTGCCATTCTTTAGTGAGGCGAGTATCCTAACTCCAACTCGCGACTGGTTCGCCAATCGTGAGCGACGCACCGGCGTGCGCGGCTACGCATCAGCAACCTGGCGTTTCTACGCGCCTCTGACCGAACTAGAAAGGCGGTTGAAGGCGGCAACGCCCGTTGTGGCGATCCATCACCAATACGCGGATTATCTGCCGCGCTGGCACCCATGGGAGTCGTATTGGGAATTCTATGCGGGTGCGCGGCGTCAGACATCCGCTGCGCGGGAGATGGTTCCATTCGAATTTGAGTGGTTATGCTGGCTCTTCGGTGAGGTCGAGAGTGTCTCCGCCATGGTCGAGCGTTTCGGAAAGTGGCGAACAGACATCGATGACGCCTACTTCCTCCACGTGAAGTTCGCGGCAGGGCCGACCGCAACGGTGCGAATCGAGCTGCACCGCAAGGCGCCTGCTCGCACCGCTGTTGTCTGCGGTACAGATGAGTGCTACAAGCTGGACTTCAATACAAACGCTCTTAGTCGCTACGAGGAAGCGTCTGAGGTCTGGTCTCTTATCCCTGTTCCTGAGTCCTCTGCAGCGTCACGTGACCTTGAGCGGGTGTATGCCGCCGAAATCGCGGCGTTCGCCAGCGCGGTATCGGGGAAGTGTGCATACCCTAAGTCCTGGGCTGAGGATCGTCACCTGTCAGATGTGCTCGTAGCTGCCGAGCGAAGTGCAAAGGAGAAGCGCTGGGTGAGCGTTGCAGAGATAGCTGCGGCTTACACCGGTCTTTCACTTGACTGAGTACACTGTTGTATTCCGCGCTGATGCGTCGGTTAGAATCGGAACCGGACACGTTATGCGCAGCCTCTGTCTTGCTAGAGCCTTAAGCGAGCGAGGCGCTGCCGTGCTATTCGTATGTAAAGGGCTAGACGCGGCAGGTGCGCGAGCTGTCTTGGATCATGGTTTTGAGGTCATACAATTGCCAGGTGCCGACCTGGGGCAGGTAACTGCTGCGCCGAATGACGAGTCTGGGTTGGAAAGAACCGGCTGGTATGAGGACTCTGAGGCGACGGTGGCCGCCATTGCATCTCTTGGCTACCGACCCGATTGGCTCATCGTTGATCACTACTCATTGGATTCGCGGTGGGAACGGGCCGTTCGCCACGCAGTTCGATCCATTATGGTGATCGATGATCTGGCTGACCGCCCGCACGATTGTGATCTACTGTTGGATCAGAATTTTGAGAGCGCCCGACATCCGTTCTACGCTGAGCTCATCCCAGGCTCGGCACGTCAACTTCTCGGTACTCGCTATGCTTTAGTGCGCCCAGAATTCCGGCGACTTAGGCAGGCAGCCCTCGCGCGCCGCAATGGTGAAGTGGGCCGAGTGCTGGTTTCGATGGGCGGCACGGACCCACAGAATGACACGGCGAAAGCCATAAGTGGGATCGCGATGGGTAGCAAGTCGCGCCTTGCTGTGGATGTTGTGATTGGCAGCGGCAATCCGCATCGAGAGGAAATTCGCGATCTTTGCAGCTCGATGTACAACGCGACTCTCCATGTCCAGACTAATCGCATGGCAGAGTTGATGACGGCGGCGGATGTCGCTATTAACGGTGGAGGCAGTACGACTTGGGAGCGCTGTGTTCTTGGATTGCCCGGACTCGTGGCGATCCAGTCACCTGACCAGACCGCGGTGGCACAAGGCGTTGCGCGAAGAGGGGGTCAGATTGTGCTTGGCGAGGCGAGGGAGCTGCTAGCGCAGGACTATGCGCGTGCTCTCGACGGATTCGTCCGCAACGACCTAGTGCACATGTCGCAAGTCGCCGCTGATCTTTGCGACGGTGAAGGGACCGCACGCGTGGTCGCCGAACTGATGAATTGAAGCGATGGGGACTAGCATGCGCAAAGTAATGTTCGGTGAGCGACCGGTGGGTTCAGAAAGTCCGCCCTTCGTGGTTGCGGAAGTCGGAATAAACCATAATGGCGAGATAAGCCGGGCGTTGGAAATGATTCACGTGGCGGCCGATGCCGGCTGCGATGCCGTGAAGTTCCAAACTTTTAAGGCCACGGAATTCATCAATGACCCCGCGCAAATGTTTACGTACCGCTCGCAAGGTCGAGAAGTCACGGAGTCGATGCTCGAAATGTTCCGGCGCTACGAGCTGCCCCGGTCCGCATGGCGTGTCATCAAGGAAGAGTGCGCGAAGGCCGGTATCATGTTTTTTTCTACGCCGCAGAACCGGTCCGACCTCAATGTTCTTCTAGAAGTGGGTGTTCCCGCGGTAAAAATAGGGTCGGACGATTTTACGAATTTGCCGCTATTGCGCAGTTACGCATCCAGCGGTCTTCCGTTGATACTATCAAGCGGCATGTCCGATTTGGCCGAGGCGCACCAAGCCTTGGAAGTCGTGGGAACGTTCGATGGGTATCCGACCGTTCTGTTAGTCTGTACGTCGCAGTATCCGACTCCTCCGGCTGATGCAAATCTTTTGCGCATATCGACGCTACGCGCAGCATTTCCAACGGTGCCTATTGGCTTCTCCGACCATACACGTGGGCCACTGGCATCGGCGCTTGCGGTAGGCCTGGGCGCCTGTTTCCTCGAGAAACATTTCACTTTGGATCATGATCTGCCCGGTCCTGATCACTGGTTTTCGGAGGACCCGACAGGCCTGCGGGAGTGGGTTGCCGCGGTTAGAACCGCGGCGACCATGCTCGGTAGTCCGCTCGTGCGCCCTACAGGGATTGAGCGGGGCAACAAGCTCGAGTATCAGCGCAGGCTGGTTGCCGCCCGCGACATTCATGCGGGCGAGATTTTAGATGAGGCTGCTCTAATGTTACGGCGTGTTGCTCAGGGGAAGGGTCTACCACCCGCATTCATGCCGTATTTGATCGGGCGACCTGCACCCCGAGCATGGCGTATTGGTGACCCAATCGAGTTGTGAGGCAGTTATGGACGATCGTGAATTCAAGGCGCGACTGCTGGCGGCAATCCACAATCAGGACAACCCGTACCATCCTTTTGTCTGGATAAATGGCACGCCACAGATTGGTCCTGGCACATACATCGGTGGCTTTTCTGAAGTCAACGCCAAGGGCGCGCGAGTAGTGATTGGCGCCGGGTGCGACATCGCGTCGTTTGTCGCAATCAATGTGGCGGACTCGCATCGCAGATGTATCGGGTTGTCCGACAAGAATGTTTGTCGTGACATCATTATAGGCGATCACGTATTTGTCGGTTCGCACTGTGCGATCCTGGGAGGCACCACAATTGGCCATCACTCGGTAATCGGTGCAGGAACGATAGTGCGGGCAACGATGGTTATTCCACCTTTCTCTCTAGTGCTGGGGCAGGAAATAAAGCCGGACTTTTATCGTGAGGAATTCGAGAGCCTCCACGGGAAGACTTAAGGAGTGATTCCGCACAATCGCCCTTGCGTTACCGCGGAAGATCGTGCCGCGGTGGATGCCGTTCTGACGTCCGGGTGGATCGCACAGGGCTCCGTAGTTACGGCCCTTGAGACTGAGTTTACGAAGTATTACACCGGCGGTGGCGCGTGCGCCGTTTCAAGCGGGACCGCCGCTTTGTTTCTGGCGCTGCGGACGTTGGGCGCGGGCCCCGGAGTGACGGTTGGGCTGCCTAGTTATTCATGTTCCGCGTTGCTCAATTCAGTTTACATGACGGGAGCTATACCGAAAATCTTTGATGTGCGGGCAGATACTTTCTGTCTAGATGTGGAAGGCGTATTAGCTCAGGCACCTGAAGTCCGTATCGTCGTGGCGGTGCATACATTCGGAGCAGCGGCCGACGCAGTTGCGCTCAAATCGGCCGGCATGACAGTGGTCGAGGATTGCTGTCAGTCTCTCGGAGGCATAATCGAAGGCCGGGCGC
>Ga0105240_10009964_pt1 | contig 13395 bp, 13 predicted proteins | sample KBSC54metaG_FD_80426 | JGI IMG/M metagenome (GOLD analysis project Ga0105240, IMG submission 80426) | Corn rhizosphere microbial communities from Kellogg Biological Station, Michigan, USA - KBS C5-4 metaG | ecosystem: Host-associated > Plants > Roots > Rhizosphere > Soil | place: Michigan, USA... | reverse complement strand
GTGACCCGGTCACGGGAAAGGTGCTCGAGGCCTTCCCGGCGTACGAGAACAAGATCGACTGGATCAAGTTCACGCCGGACGGCCGGCGGCTGATCGCGTTCGGGCCGGGGACGATACTGCGGGTCTGGCGCGTCGGCGGACAGCCTCGCGAGGTCCTCCTGCCGGACTCTGTCGCGACCGAGAAGGTCGCCATTTCACGGGACGGAAGCCAGGTCTGGACCGTGCAGGGCCAGCACAGCCGCGTCAGCGTCTGGGACCTGCTCGGCCGACCTTTGAACCCTTGTGACCAGGCGGCGAAACGTCCGCGGGGGCTATCTGACCCCGGCGATCCCAGCCTGTTCGTGGCGAGCCCCTTCGACCGGACCTGCGTGACCGTGCCGGCCGTCCTGACCGACGATTTCGCGGGTGGCACGGTGACGGTTGCTCAACAGGATCCCCAGCGCTTCGTGCTCACGAAGGTCGTGACGGGAGGCGGGACGACGACGCTGGGCGGCGCCGGCTTCGCAACCTTCCTGAGAATCTCCCCCGACGGACGCCGCGCCGTCATCGCCACCGCGGGTGGCGGCGCGCAGTTCTGGGATCTTACGACCGGCCGCCCTTTGCGGGTCCTGGCGAAAGCGGGTCCGCTAGGCGGCGCCTCGTTCGAGGGCGATTTCTCGCCGGACGGCCGATGGTTCGTCCTGCCCGGCGCCGATCGCACGGTCCGACTCCTGGACGCCGCGTCCGGCGCGACACGCCGGACGCTGCCGCCGCCCCAGAACCTTAGAGTCCTGTCGGGCGTCGCCTTCACCCCTGACAACGCGGCGGTCCTGGCCTGGGGTGGCGAGGGCGTGCTGCTGCCTCTGCGGCCGGGCGCCCGGTCGACTGTGCTCGAGGGATCTCGGGAGGCCCCATTCCCGAGGCTCGGCGCCGGGCCAATATTGCGCGCCGAGCCGTGGGAGGTCCGGGCGCCGCAGTTCGGCGGCGGCAACCGTGTCCTTGCCATCGTCGACGGGACGGCCGTGCTCTGGGACACCGCGAGCGGAGGATCGCTCCGCCGCTTCGCCGGCGCTGCCGTCGCCGCGATCTCGCCGGACGGCCGCACGATCGTGACCGGCGACGGGTCGGGGAAAACCGCGATCTGGAGCAATTACCGCGAGACGCCGCGCCGAGGCCGCGCCCTGGTTCAGCAGGTCTGCGGCGAACTCCTGGCCGGCGCGGCCACCGGCGTCGCCAGCGACGAAGTCGCTGAGGCCGCGGCGCGCGCCGATGGGCCGGACGAGGACGCGTGCGCGCCGAGGCCGCTGCTCTCCCGGCTCGTCCCCACGCTGTTGCGTCACCGATGACCCCGCCGCAACCGCCGCCGGACGGGTTACCCGCACAGCCCCTGGAGGCCGCGCCGAAGCGGCGGGCCGCGTCATGCCGCGCCGCGATGGCGGTCCGCGGCGGACGGCCGAATGTCTCGCCGACGACCGAGCGAACCCCATGCCTCCGCTCCGCCGCTTCGCAGTCCTGAGCGGCGCGACCCTCGCGGGCTGCCTTGGCGGCCTGACGGTCTTCGCCCTCTACGACAAAGGCGCACACGTCCGATGGGGCGCCTCTGTGATGGCCGCCCTGTTCCTCGTCGTTTGCGCCGATCTGGCGGTCCACGGCGCCACCGTCCTTCGCCGGGCCGCCCGCGTCGACCTCGAGCTGATGCTGGCGCGGTTCAAGGCCCGGTCGGCGCAGCGGTTCGCCGGAGGTCCCGCCGCCGCCCTCGCGCACCTGCGCGCGGCCGGCCGCCTGAGCTGGGGCGGGCGCCGCCGCCGCGCAATCGCCCAGGTCCTGCGAGAGCTCCCGGCGGACCCCGCGGCCGCGCTGGCGGCGATCGCCGAACGCGCGCCAGCCCTGGCCGCGCCCCGCACTGCCCGTTGGCCTACCTTGCGTGCGCGGAGCGCTGCGCCCGGCTGGACGCTCACGGCCGCGCTCGTCTTCGCGCTCCTCTCCGTGGTCCTACGGCCGCTGGGGATAGGGCTCGGGCTTTGGACCCTGGCCGGCCTGTTGCAGGCGGCCGCCCTCTTCCCGTTGTTCTGGTCGGGCCTCGACCTGGCCCGACGGGTGTCGGCCCGCCTGCGCGAGCGTGTCGCGAAGTCGAGCTTTCGGGTGCTGTTGGTGAGCCGCGAACGCGGACCGGGGGTGACCGCCGCACGGGCGCTCTATAGCGACGTCGCGGCCCTGATCCACATCACCGTCGAGGACGACGCCGAGCTTGAGCTCGCCTGGGCCGTTCCATCGGGCGACCAGGCCATCCTGGTGGACCGAACCGGCGCAGACTACGCTCTGGAGGCCTTCGCGCCCGGCGCAGACCTCGTGGTGCTAGCGACCGAGGATCCGGACGTGGCTGCGCAGGTCCTGGCCGCCGCCGACACGCTGCCCGACCGTCGCCTCTACCTCGGACGCGAAGACGCCACGCCGCCCGGTTTTCGGTGGGTCGAACCGCTCGCCCTGTCGGCCCTCGCCGCGGGCCGTCGAGTCACCCCCCAGACCGACCTCTACCGCCTCGGCGTCCCCAAACTCGGCGCGGCATGGAGCAGCCTCGTTCTCCGCGCGCTGCTGGCGTTCGGCGTCTTCAGCGTCGCGCTCAGGGGCGGCGTCTACCTGGCGATTCTCTTCTGGCTGGCCGCCGCCGCTTACCTGGCGCCCAACCTCATCGGGCCCGTGCGCCGCGCGGCGATCTCACGTGAACGTCTGCGGGCCCCCCTGGCGCCTGCGGCCAGCCTTTCGTTGGACCCGCGCCGGTTGGAATGGCGCCTTCGCCTCGCCGTACTGCTGCTGTCCGTCGCGGCCGTCGCAGTGATGCAGGTCCCCGTCCTCGCCCGGCCGGGCGAGACGGCGCTGCAGACGCTACTCGTCAAGCTCTCAATGTCGCCGCCGCTCCTGGCGGTCATCGATTTCGGCCTCGTCAGCGGGCTGTTGTTCATCGTCAAATGGCGCCGCGACTGGAGCTTCCGGGCGCTGGTGCTGCGACGGAACGCCCAGCGCCACGGCTATGGCCACAAGGTGGCTGTCATGGCCGGCTGCGGCCGCTACGCGCAGGTCGTGTCCATCCGCGACGACACTCTCGACCTGACCGACACCGGCTTCGGCGAACGGCGCGAGTCCTCCCTCGGGTACTGGTTCCAGATCTTCTCGGAGATCGAGGCCACGCTGGTCCCAGCGCGCTTCCTCCATCCGTGGCAGCGCCAAGTGCGGTTGGAACTGGAGGTCGCCGACATCGCCGTCTTCGACTGGATCGACGAGATCACCGACAACATGCGCTGGGAACTCGCGGCCGCCGCTGAGCGGCTCCCACCTCATCGGCTGCTGATCGTGCACAGCCCGCAGAACGCGCCGGCGGTGGTCGACGCCCTCGCGCAGCTGAAGGACACGCTGGCCACGGCGCCGCACTGCCTCGAAGCCACAAGGGGCCCGGACGACGAATACGTCTGGTCGCGGCACGACGCCTTCGGGGCGGCGTTCCTGGCGTGCTTCCACGCCGCCGTCGCGCCGCTGGTTCCTGAGCCTCGCCCCGCTTTCGAGTGCGAACGACCTGGCGCCTGGCCGCTGCCGATCCCGACGCGACCTTGAAGGCGGGCTATCTCCGCCTTGACGCCGCCAGTCCTGCAGCCCCGCTACCGGCCCGCCCGATCGGCGGCGAGCTGGGTCCAACCGGAGAGGTTTTCGTAGCCGTTTTGCTGAGCGTAGTCGTAAGCCACCGCGCCATGCGACAATGGCCTGACGCGCCGGATGTCCGTGACCTCCGCCAGCCACCGGGGCCAGGTCACGGCCTCCGGATAGCGCGGATACTTGCGCCACTGGCCTTGGAACAGTTCCCAGATGAAGGCGCGGCCGTCGGGGTCCCGGCCCAGCGCGAGATAGTTCAAGGGGTTGGGACCGCGGGCGCCGCGCCCGGTCCGCATGCACCTCACGCCGTCGATGTGCACGGTCAGAAGGCCGTTCCCTCGCGCGACGGCGTGGGCGATTTCGTAGCGGACCCACGGTCGGCTCCAGGTGTGTTGTCCCGCGAGCACGCAGGTGACCGAGCTGTTGGCCATGCCCGCTTGGATCAGCCGCTTGAGCGCGGCCTCGCCGGTCCGCTTGGTCTCCTCCCAAATGGAATTGTCGAACCATTCGGCCGGCGCCATGCCGTCGTCCGGCCGAATGCGCCAGGAGTTCCGGACCACGTTCACCCGGTTAATGTCCTCGCCGTAGTGGAACGAGAAGAACACGCGTCGTTTCGGCCGGGCCGCCGCCCGGAGCGCTTCGCCGAATACCGACATCTGTTCGCTGCTTGTCCCTCGAGATAGCGGCTTTTAGCGAAGCGCCGCCTTTCACCCTTCCGCGTTATCTAGGAATTCACCCGAGGCATTGCGACCGTCGCCCGTTCGGCCGCGCGGCCCATCGGCGCCGGCACAGGTGCAATTCAACGAAGGACCACCTGCCGTTGACTCGCTGCGCCCGCGGATATCAAGGTTCTCCGCGAACCCTGGGGGATTTTCGATGCGGCTGTTCGTCTTCGTACCCGGCATTCTCGGCTCGGCGATGCGTCAGCGGCATTCGCCCAACGGTCAAATTTGGCCGCCGGGCTCGGTCAACGCCTTCCAATCGCGCACCTTCGCGCAGCTGACCGACGACCTCGGTCCCGACGGCGTAATCCAGACCATCTGCACCCAGCCGATCTATTCGACGATCACCGAGCTCTTTCAGGCGGCCGGGGTCGCGCCGCTCGCCAACGGCGCGAAGCCGGACCAGGCGCTGCTGAACTACGCCTACGACTGGCGGCTGAACGTTCAGGTCGAGGCGGACCGACTTGCGGGCCTCCTGGACGCTCTGACCGCCGACGGCGACGAGATCGTCCTGTTGGCTCACAGCATGGGAGGTCTGCTCTCACGCTATCTCGTCGAAGCGGAGCGTTATGCCGACCGACCGTTCGGCCGACGGCTGATCAAGGTGGTGACCATCAACGGCGTTCTGCTGGGCGCGCCTGTTATGCTGGCGCGCGCGATGGGGCTGGAGGCGACCGAATTCGTCGTCTGGGCCGATACGCCGAGGCTCCTGGCCACGCCGCCCCTGTCTGGGGCCTATGCGCTGGCGCCCGCACCAGGGCATGCCAGGCTGTTCGACGGTCCCACCCCGATCGATATCTTCGACCCCTACTATTACACCGCCCTGGGTTTCGGCTTGCAGAACATGCGCGAGGCCGCGGCCGTCTGGGCAGGCGTCCTCGGCGGCGCCCAAAGGCCCAACGTCGATTATGTGCAGATCAGCAGCCGCCTTGATGACGCCTCGACCATCGAACGGGTGCGCTACGCCGCGGGCACGTGGACCCGGGAGTATGGCCCCGGGGACGGCACCGTGCCGCCGTGGAGCTCCCAGGGCTTCGCCAACGCCGAGACGCCCGATCCGCTGCCGGGTGAACACCTCGGGGTGATCCACTCCCAAGGCTTCCGCAGGCTGTTCTCACAGTATCTCGCGCCGTTACCGGCCGCCGCCGGCGGCGCGGCCCTGCTGCTGCAGCCGCTGAAGTCCCACCTGCGTCCGGGCAGCGTCGGCGAGTTCAGTGTGCTCCGGGAAGGCGACGCGCCCGGGTCGGAAGGAACCTTGGCCTGGAGCACGGTCTCCGACCGCGGCGCCAAGCAAGGCCCGCCCGTTCGCGTGGACAGCGTGGCGGTGCCCGACCAGGCCGCACCCCTGGTGCGCTCGAGGACACCCGACACACCTGGAACCTACGATGTCACCCTGACTCTGGGCGCCGAGACCGCCAGCGCCCGGGTCGCGGTGCGCCCCGCGCTGGACCAAGGGGTCCTGGCGCCGCCGCCCGCGGCGCCGCCGACCTAAAAGCGGCTCGAAAGCAGAGCCGATAAATCGGCGGCTTCTGGCGGGCTCAATCCAGGCGCGATCTGTCCAAAACCTTGCCTTAGCGTTGCATTTTCGCGGCTTTGGCATAACCGTGATCCCGTCAACGCGGCTTGGGGGAGGCGCACGATGGGCATCTGGATTGGTGCGGCTTTGTTCGCAGCCCTTGCGGCAACGAGCGCCGATCCCCCTTGTGCGACTTGCGTGCGCCAGGTCTCGCTGGACGGGCCGCAGGCGGCCTGCCTCGAGCGTCGGCTTGTCAGCTACCTCGAAGCCCCGAGAGGCCCGATCCTTGTGAGCGTCGCCAAGTGCTCGGGCGCTGACAACGGTCGGCGCCTCGAGATCCCGCAGATCTTGCCCTCCCTTCCGTCGCGGTCCGCCAAGCCGCCACCGGCGACGACGTACCTGATTTCGCGGCCGGACGCGGTCTGCCTGCTCAACCAGTTGAAGGTCAGGTCGCCTCAGGCCAAGCGGTTCGACATCGACCTGAGCATGTGCCCGTGACGTCGCGAGAGGCAGATGGCGATCCAAAGGCGCTCTGGCACCGCTGGTTGCCGAATAGCTATTCCGAACTCCTGCAAACCGTCGGACTCGGATTTGCCTTGGTCGCGGCCCTCTCGACAGCCCGCGAATTTGACGAGCACAAACATGAGGCAAGGGTCGAGAAGACCCTGGCGCTCGTGAAGGCGTTCGAAGAGGCGCCTTTGTGGAACGCGCAGCGCGAGGTCGCGGAGATTGCCGCCGCTGCGGCGGCGGCAATTCAAGCGCACCCGGCGCCGGCCGACCTCGGGCCGTTGACGGACCAGCAGCGTCGAACCGCAGCCGAGGCCTACGTGTTGGAGTCCGCGCAGACCGCCAGCGCCCCGGGTGTGGGCCGGCTTCGCTTGGCGATCGTTGACGTGGTGGGCTTCTTCGACAGCATTGAGTTGTGCATCGAGGCGGACGCCTGCGACGGCCGGACGGCCCACAGCCTGCTGGACGACTACGCCTCGGCGTTCTGGCGCGACTTTGGTCCGGTCATCGCGGCCGAGCGCCAGAGCGGTCGACGTCCCCGCTTCGCGGTCGCCTTCGAGCGTTTTTCGCGGTCCCCGGGGCAGCGACCGTGAAACGGAGGGACTGGTTGCGCGGCGCCTCAACGGTGTTGGCGTCCACCTGTCTCCCCTGGAGCGCTGCCGCAAGATCGGCGCCGCCAACCGTTCTCGGCGAGATTGTGCGGAACGCCATCGCGCCAGGCACTTCGCCTGGACAGAACCACCATCTGGAAATCACCCAGCTGTCGCTGAACATCCAGATCGCGATAGCCTTCAAGAACTACGGAGAAGCCAAGCGCTTAGCGCTGCAACTGCCGGCACTGAGTCGCCTCGATCCCAACTGGTATAAATATCCCGAGTCCTTCCAGGTCGCCTGCTACCTCGCCCAACTGACCGATCCTCGCGACCGGATCGCCTGGAGCTTGGCCAACCGCGGAATCCTCGAGGCCTACCCCGGGGCCACGGAAGGCAGCATGCGTGAGAACCAGCGAACGGTCGCTCGGGCCGCCGCAGCCCTCCTGGACGCGGAGGCTGCGGGACCGCCCCTCTTCACCCCTGCCTATCGGGGCGACGTCGCGTCCCTTCTTCTCGTGGTTAGCGGCGTGGCTCCCGGCGCCGAACGCGTGGCCTGGGCGAAACAAGGCTTGCGGGAGTCGCAGCGATCTGGCTCCGGCGCGCTCTCGGCCTGGAGCGTCGACAACATCACGCCGCGCTTCGCCGCGGTTGGCGTCTGCCTAGCGGGAGACTGGAAGGCCGGCGCCGCGCAGTACGATCGAGTGGTGGCGCAGGGGACCGGCGCCATGAACAAGACGTTGGCGCAGGCGGCGAGCAGCACACGATACGGCGGGCTCATGGAATCCGTCGCGGGCATCACGACGGTCGAGTCCGAAGCTGCGACGGCCTTCGCCATGAGCGGCCAAGTCGTCAAGGCGCTCGATACCCTTGAGCACGCGCGACGCAATACCTTGTCCTTGAGCGCTCGCGGCGCGCCGCCGCCCGGTGCAGCGCTCCCGGCCGTCGTCCTCGAAGACCGGCTGGCGCGGGCCGGCGCGGTGGTGGTCCAGCCCATCGTGAGCCTGATCGGCGCCTTTGTTCTGGTTAGCGTCCTGCGGAAGGGCAAGCTGCAACGCGTCACGAATCTGGATGTCGAGAACGGCGGCATGGAGATCAGCGCCAGGATGATCGCCTCGAGCGCCCCGCAATTCTTTAAGGATGGACTGGGTCCGCTCTACCAACGGGTTCGCCGGACCGGGAAGCGCGACTTCCAGAAGAAGATGGCCGAGTACGTCGCGCGGGCGTCAAAGGACGCCCAGGATCTCATCGGCAAAAGCCTTCGCGAAGCTCTGGTCCGCGCGAACGTCTCGCCGACAGAAGACGTGTTGGTGATCCTGCCAGCGAACCTCGCGATTCTTCCCATATCCCTCGCCCGATCCTCGCCGGCCGATGCGCCCCTCGGAGAGCGCTATCAGCTGCGCTTCGCGGAAAGCCTCACCTCGGCTTGGCAGGCGCAGCAAGCCGCCAGCCGGACAGCCGCGACGAGCCCATCGGTCGCCATCGTGGCGCAGGACGCGCGCGCATCCGGTTTGACCTATGCCGAGCTCGAAGTGGAGGCCGTGGCTGCGGCGTTTCCCGGCACCGGACGCCAGCGCATCACGCCGACAAAGGCGGCGGCCTTGTCGCTTTCCACGCTGGAGGGCGCCAAGTACTGGCATGTCGCCTCGCACGGGGCGTGGGATTATCGCGACCCCAAGAAGTCGGGGATCGCGCTTTCGGCGCGCCAGGTCATCACCGTGGCCGATATTCTGGCGCTGCGGATGACGGCGCCGCCCCGCCTCGTCTACCTTTCGGCCTGCGAAACCGGGTTGATCGACGTCGAGCACGACCTGAACAGATTTGTCGGGCTGCCCTCCGCGTTGCTGACCGCTGGCGCGGCCGGCGCGATCGGCAGTCTTTGGCCCGTGGACGACGCGGCGACGGCGCTGATCTCGTCGAAATTCTACGACGAGCATCTCACCAAGCGCGCCCCGCCGGCGACGGCTCTGCGGCGCGCCCAGCAGTGGTTACGTCTAAGCACGGCCGGCGAGTTGCAGGCCTACCTGACGGAAGGCGTCGCACGCGGGCGCTTGCACCCGGAGAATGCCGGAGTCCTTTCAGGTCAGCTGATCGACATGTCGTCGGCCACCAAGCCCTATGAGGACCCTTACTTCTGGGGCGGTTTCCAGCTCTTCGGGATTTGATCCCCCGACGCGGAATGAATCGCGCCGTGACGACCAGTTTGCGCGACGGCGAGGTGTCATGCTGATCTCGCGAGATCGGGGGGCGCGAGCCAGATGAAACGCGTCTCGGACAGCTCCACCCGGATGCGCCAGGACCCCATCACCATCTTCAGCTGATCGTCGGCTGTCGTCTCCCACGATGAAAGAGAGACGGGGACGATCGGAGCCCAGCCCGTCGCGGGCCCGATCCGCGCAAGCAAGGCCGCGCCGTCGGCGCCAAGCGCAAGCTGGCCGGCGCGGCCATCCACGCTTCCCCATTGCACAACCGGCTCAGCCATTTCGAAGTCCACCGAGAACGGCAGGTCGACGCGATAGGCCAGTTCGTTGACGTCGGTCACATCCGCACCCTGCGCGAAGGCGCGCGGGTCGGGGCCGGTCAGGCCGAAGACGAGGCGGCGTCCGTCGTCATCGAATCGAATGCCCCAGGCGGGCGGCTTGGCCCCGCCATAGGCCGCTCGTAGGACGAGCCGGCCCTTCGGGATGTCCGCGAGGCGGTTCGGCTTCAGCGCCGCCGCCGGTATCCACCCGGCGTCACTCATTGACGGCCTCGTACGCGGCGACGAACACCCGCGCATCACGTCCGAAATCCTGCCAGTTCGGGGCCGGATCCCGCGCCTGGGCGAAGCCCCCCGAGCTGCCGTCAAGCGGGACGGCCCGCAGCTTGCCCTTGCCGGAGTCCTCGTCCGGCGCTCTGCCGCGCGCGAGACACAACGCGCGCGCGACGCGTTCAATCTTGTCCATCGGCCGCAGACACCCCCATCTAGGTGGGGAACGTCCGCCCGAATCATCCGAGCGCCAAGTGCCCGCCAAGGTCTTTTTCTCCTATTCCCACGCCGACGAGGCGCTGCGGGACCAGCTTGAAAAGCAGCTCGCTATCCTGTGCCGTCAGGGCGTCATCGAAACCTGGCATGATCGGTGTATCGGAGCCGGGGAGGAATGGGCGCGCGCGATCGACGCTCATGTCGAACAGGATGAAATCATCCTGCTCCTGGTGAGCCCCGACTTTCTGGCGTCGGACTACTGCTACGACCGGGAGATGATCCATGCGGTCGCCCGTCATGACGCCGGCTCCGCCATCGTAATCCCGGTGATCCTGCGGCCCTGCGACTGGCACGCCACGTCGTTCGGCAAGCTGCAGGTCGTCCCCCAGGATGGGAAACCGGTCACATCGTTCGCCGACCGCGACCAGGCGATGCTGGAAGTCACCCGGGCGGTCCGGACTGCGGCGGAGCGGCTTGGAGTCGGGTTCGCCTCATCCCCGACTGTGACCCCAGCAGAGCACGACCGGGCCCCCGCCGAGCCCGCGCCGCGATCCAGCAATCTGCGGGTGGCTAAGCGTTTCACAGACCGCGACAAGGACGCGTTCCGGCACGACGGCTTCGATTACATCGGGAAGTATTTCGAGGCCTCGGCGGCTGAACTGGCCGCCCGCAACGCCGACATCGCCTGTAGCGTACGCCGCGTAGACGCCGTCCGCTTCACGGCGTCGGCCTACCGGGACGGGAAGGCGGTGGCGCGCTGTACGACCTTCATGGGCGGCGACCGCTATTTCTCGAGCGGCATCGCATACGTCCAGGGCGAGACCACGGAGAGCAATAGCTACAACGAGAGCCTCAGCGTCGAAGCCGATGACCAGGCGCTCTATTTCAGAGCCGTCGGCATGGCCAGCTTCGGCCGCGACCGCGAACAGAAGCTATCCTTCGAAGGCGCGGCGGAGTTCTACTGGGATCTGTTCATTCGGCCGCTTCAACAGCGATAGCATCGCGTGACCTTTGCGCCGGCACACGCGGCCGCGAACCCCAGCTCAAGCTTGACCTTGCGTTGTGCTCGCCCGTGACACTAGCTCCGTTGCGGCTGGGGCCGCATGAACGGTGGAGTCAGCGACGAGAGCCACGAGCCGAGCATCGACCGGCTGAACAGCCACGCTCTCGCGAGCACGACGCCGCCCCCATAGCCGGCGCCACACAACCTGTGCCTGACGGCCCGGCCCGCCTGGGGACGGGGCGGCGTCACCGACGGCTTGCCGTATGCTCGCTTCACGCTGCGACGCGCTGGCGTGTTTTCCGATGTCGGCGGCGCGGCGCGTTAGGCGGCCGAGCCAGGAGGCGCGGCCCCCCGCGGAGCCGCGATAGCGCCCAGCCGACTGCGACCGAATATTTGAACGTCAGCGTGTAGTTGGCGGTCGCGTCGGTGGAGGGGCACTCGACCATGTGTTCGGTGTCCGCCAGCAGCTGGGCGAGCGTTTTGGTCTTCGCCTCGAGCGCGAGCTTCAGGGGGGCGTCCGGATGGAAGCTCAGCGTTCCAATCTCGTCGTCAAAGAGCCAATCGTCCTCGAAGATCTGCACGAGGATGGGCTGGTCGATATTCCGCACCGCTGGAAGCTTCAGATCGCCGGTCCTCACGGTTTGCCGGGTAAACATCTCTTTCGATCCGCTGGTCGGCCAGACCTGCTCACCGTTCACCACGATGTAGACCTCATCAACGTCGATCGCCCCGACGCTGAAGGACACGCCGGCGCAGCCGATCGCCGTGATTGTGATCGTGTAGGTCTTCACGACCGGTCTGGGCGGCGGGACCGGGACGGGCAGGGCCCAGGTCTTCAGTTCACTGAAATAGGTCCCATAGAGCGTTTGCGCAGCCGCATCGTCCTCGACGATGAAGCCGTACTCGGCGAGGGACGTCGGGGCCGTGGCGTAGAAGTTCTGCGACCCGATGTAGAAGGCCTTCTGGTCGATGAGGATCACCTTGGCGTGGTTTCGGATTCCCGGCTTGGCGTCCAAGCCCCACGCGGAGCTGGGCGGAAAGGACCGGACCTGGAGATTGGCGTCGGTCAACGCCTGGGCCGCGTCGGGCGTCCGGTCGGTCACCCGAGCCCGGAGTTGCGCGACGACGTCCGCCGGCAGGTCCCCTTGTAGGCCTTCGCGCCGGGGTTGGACATGTAGATGGTGATCTTGACGTTACGCGTCAGCGCCCTGGCCAGAGCGTCCAGGAATTCACTCCACCAGGACGTTGAGACGCCGATCCGGTCGAGCGCGGACGCGACCACATAGGGCGCTTCGTCGTTGGTACAAGTGTTGGTATCACGGTGGAGTTCTGGCCGTTCATCCTCGATAATTCGAGTCCTGCCGGGCCCACCAGCGAGGCTGGCGCAGATCTGCCGCCCAGGGGCTGCGCATTGCGCGCGGCGGCGGTTGGGGCTAAGCGGTCCGTGCAATTGGAATCCTCGTCGTCCATGAAGCCGCAGGCCGCCCCTTTCGCCGCCAAGACCGCCGCGCCGTCCCCGGCCGCGTCGGCGCGCGCCGTGACGATGAAAATTATTACCCCCACCTCCGAAGCGGGGCGAACGCGCGCGAGTTGAACTCTCCGGCGGATCGCAAGATCAGAACCCCGCTTCCGAAAGGCAGCGGGGTTTTTTCATGCGCCTTCGCCGGTCCATTCCATCGAGGAGACCGACCGATGAACTGCGACACCCCCGAGCCCGAGACACGGGCGATCCGCCAGGCCGCGCGAGGCTTCACCCGCGGGCTCGCCGAGCGGGAGTTGCTGGCCCTGATCGCCCGTGTCGAGGCGACGGTGGCGATCGGCGGCGCCGGATCGGTGTTCACGGTCGACGAGGCTCTGGCGGCGGTCTGGCCGCCGTCGCTCGGCGCGCCGCCGCAGCGGGAAATCATCTGGGCCCAGCGCCGCGACGGCGACGGGCAGGCGGTGACGCTCAGCGCCTTCGACACCGCCGGCCGGCTGCTGCTTCGCCGGACCTATCCGGCGGCCGGCCGCCGAAAAGCCGGAGCCCCGCGTCATGTCTGACGCGCCGCGCCGCCATTGCTTCGTGATCGAGGCCGCAGACCTGCCCGACACCCTGGTCCGGGTGCTGACCCTGTTCGCCGTCCAGCCGGCCAGCCTGGCGACGGTCGAGATGGCGCGTCGCGAGCGCGGCTGCTGGATCCGCGTGGAAGCCGACGGCCTGGACGATCAACGGGCCGAGACTGTGGTCCGCAGGCTGGGCGGTCTGGCGATCGTGCGCACCGTGGGCCTGGGATGGCGCGATGCGATCCCGGCGGCCGCCTGACCGCGCCTCAGGGCTCATCCTTGCGGAACCCGTCCGCTGACGCACGCCGCGCCGCCCATGGCAGAACCGCGGTGGTCAGAGTTGCGGTCGCCAATCGGTCAAGCGGCCTTCCCAGACGCGATGTTCTGCGCCTTCGACGATCCAGCTGACGGCCGCGGCGTGCGGCAGC
>Ga0105240_10009963_pt1 | contig 13395 bp, 14 predicted proteins | sample KBSC54metaG_FD_80426 | JGI IMG/M metagenome (GOLD analysis project Ga0105240, IMG submission 80426) | Corn rhizosphere microbial communities from Kellogg Biological Station, Michigan, USA - KBS C5-4 metaG | ecosystem: Host-associated > Plants > Roots > Rhizosphere > Soil | place: Michigan, USA... | reverse complement strand
CGGGTCTGAATGAAAAGCCAGATCACGGCGCAGATAAGAATGAGCAGCGTCGCGGCAGCCCCCTCGACAAACGTGATTGGCAAGTCTGCGTGCGCCCGCCAGTTCACTCGCACGACGGCGAGCCATGCGCCGGCGATCACCAGAGGGACGAACCCCGCGAGGAACCGAAGGTCATATTTCACCATACAACCTTAACCTTACAACCCTTCGGACGCCATTCTGGATCTGGTTATGCCGCCCACGCCGCCGCGAACGCGCGCAGCTGGGTGCGGGCGGGGCTCTCCGCGGCGCCGGTGTCGGGCTGCAGGCGCACGAACAGGCAGCCCTGCGGGTGGGGCCCGCGGGGCGGCAGGCCCTCGCCGTCGAGCCGCACGAGGCCGCGGGCCGCGGCCTTGCGGCTGACCCACAGCTTGCGTTCGCCGGCCGGGGTCTGGATCGTGGCGCGGCCGCCCATGGCCAGCATCTGGGCGGGGACCCTGGCGGTCATCCAGAGGTCGGAGCCGCGGACCTGCAGCGCCTCGTCGGGCGCGATGCGGACGCTGACCTTGTGGCCGGCGGCGACCAGGCGCTCGCCGTGGCGTGCGCCGGCGGGAATGCGGATGCGCAGGCGCCGGCCGTCCTCGAGCGTCGCCAGGCCCTCGCCGCCCCACAATGCCTGCAGCGGACCGATCTCGACCTCGGACGCGCCGGGCAGGGGGATCACGGACGACGACGAGGCGTGGCCCTGCAGGGTGCGGTAGGCCTCCACAGCCACGCGGAACAGGGCATCGTTGCCGGTGGGACGATCCGGGTGCAGCCGCTTGGCGGAGCGGCGGAACGCGACGGCGATCTCCTCCGGACCGGCGTCCGGGGAGACCCCCAGGAGCGCGCGGGCCTGGGGCGGGGTAAGCTGGGTGTCGGCAGCCATCCGGCCACCCTCGCCCGAAGATGATCAACGGCGCGTTAAGGCTGAAAGGACCGCGCGCTTGGGCTATAGCGGGACCATGAAGCGCACGCCGGTGATCCCCCCCTCGCCGACCGAGGACGACTACGTCCGCCAGGTGACGGAGGCCGAGCCCCTGCCTTTGTTGCCCGAAGGCGATCCGATCGCGCTGTTCGAGACCTGGTTCAACGCGGCCGTGAAGAGCGAACCCAACGACCCCAACGCCATGACCCTGGCCACGGTGGACGCCGATGGCGCGCCGGACGCGCGTATGGTGCTGCTGAAGGGCGTCGATGCGGCCGGCTTTACCTTCTACACCAACAGCCAGAGCGCCAAGGGGCTGGAGCTGGCGGCCCGGCCGGCGGCGGCGCTGGTGTTCCACTGGAAGTCCCTGCGCCGGCAGGTGCGGGTGCGCGGTCCCGTCGAGGTGGTCTCGGATGCCGAGGCGGACGAATACTTCACCACCCGCGCCCGCCCGGCGCAGATCGGCGCCTGGGCCTCCGACCAGTCGCGAGAGCTGCCCGACCGGCTGGCGCTGGAGAAGAAGATCGTCGATGCGGGCCTGCGGTTCGGGCTCGGCAAGGTGAGCCGCCCGCCCTACTGGCGCGGCTATCGGGTGATCCCGCGCCGCATCGAGTTCTGGCGCGACCGGCCATTTCGCCTGCACGAGCGGCTGGTGTTCGAACGCGCGGGCGAGGGGTGGGCGACCAAACGGCTCTACCCTTGAACCTGTCGGACGAGGTGTTCGCCTGGCTGCGCGGACAGGCCGAGGCCGAGATCGAGACCTCCTGCGCCCGGGTGTTCCTGCTGCCGGGCCGGGCGCTGAAGCTGAAGAAGCCGGTGGATTTCGGCTTCCTGGATTTCACCACCCTGGAGAAGCGCCGCTGGGCGCTGGAGCGGGAACTCGCGTTCAACAGGGTCACCGCGCCGGACATCTACCGGCGGCTGGTCCGGGTCACCCGCACGGGCGCGGGGTTCGCACTGGGCGGGCGCGGCCGGGCCGTGGACCTGGCGCTGGAAATGCGCCGGTTCGATCCCGATGACGTGCTGGCCGAGCATCCTGAGCGGGTGGACGGCGACCTGGCGGAGGCGCTGGGGCGGACCATCGCCCGCTTCCACGCCGGCGCGGAAGTGCGCCCGGAGGGCGGCGGCGTGAAGGCGCTGGGCTACACCATCCGCACCAACGCCGAGCACCTGCGCCAGCTGGCGGACCGGCTGGGCGCGGCGGAGGTGGAGACGGTCGTTGCCGCCACGGACGAGGCCTTCGCCGCGGCGGGCCCTCTTCTGGAGCGGCGGCGGGACGAGGGCTTCGCCCGCCACTGCCACGGCGACCTGCACCTGGCCAACATCCTGGTGGAGGACGACGGCGCGCCGAAGCTGTTCGACTGCATCGAGTTCAACGACCTGCTGTCGGAGATCGACGTCCTCTACGACCTGGCCTTCCTGGTCATGGACCTCTGGTTCCGGGATGCCGGGGCGGCCGCCAACCGGGCCCTGAACGCCTATCTCGACGAGGCCGCGCGCAGCTTCCCACCGGCGCTCTGGGACGGTCTCGCGGCGCTGCCGGTGATGCTGTCGGCGCGGGCCTCGGTGCGCGCCCACGTCGGCGCCTACCAGGGCGAGACGGCGGCGGCGCGGGCCTATCTGGCCGCCGCAAGAGCGCACCTGGCGCCCGCGCCGGCGCGGCTCGTGGCGGTGGGCGGCCTCTCCGGGTCCGGCAAGACCACCTTCGCCCGCGCCCTTGCCCCCCTGATCGGCGCCGCGCCCGGCGCGGTGGTGCTGCGCTCGGACGAGATCCGCAAGCGCCTGGCCGGCGTGCGGCCGACCGACCGCCTGACGCCGGACGCCTACGCGCCGGGGACCAGCGAGCGGGTGTACGGCGAGATGCTGGCGCTGGCGCGCCGCGCCCTGGCCGGCGGCCGGACCGTAGCGCTTGACGCGGTGTTCCTGCGCCTCGAGGAGCGGCGGGCCGTCCAGGCGCTGGCCGCCGAGATGGAGGTTCCGTTCCAGGGCGTCTGGCTGCAGGGCCGGCCGGAGATGCTGACCGAGCGCCTCGGCGAGCGGCGGGGGGACGCCTCGGACGCCGACGCCAGGGTGCTGGCCGAGCAGCTGACGCGCGATCCCGGCCCCATGGACTGGCGGGTGACCGACGCTACCGATCCAGCGGCGGCGGCGCGGCGTATAGGCGCTGGCCGGGGGGCAGATTGACGCGACATGCGCGCCGACCCCATCCTCGCGGCCAGTTAGACAGGGAGGACGCCCATGCTCGGGCTGATGCAGGACTGGCCGCTGACGGTCGACAAGATCATCGACCACGCCGCCAACTGGCACGGCCATCGCGAGATCGTCTCGCGCTCGGTGGAAGGGCCGATCGTGCGGACCACCTACGCCGAATTGCGCGACCGGGCCAAGCGCGTCTCCAACGCCCTGAAGGCGCTGGGCGTCGAGCCGGGCGACCGGGTGGCGACGCTGGCCTGGAACACGGCGCGGCACGTGGAGGCCTGGTACGGCGCGATGGGCATGGGCGCGGTCTGCCACACGCTGAACCCCCGGCTGTTCCCGGACCAGCTCTGCTACATCATCAACCACGCCGAGGATAAGGTCATCTTCACCGACCTGACCTTCCTGCCGACGCTGATCGAACGGCGCGAGGGGATGCCTTCGGTGAAGGCCTTCGTGGTCCTGACCGACGCCGACCACATGGCCCCGGCCGCCGGGCTGAAGGACTCGCTCTGCTACGAGACGCTGATCGAGCAGCACTCGGCCGACTGCCGGTGGGGGGATTTCGACGAGAACTCCGCAGCGGGGCTCTGCTACACCTCCGGGACCACCGGCAACCCGAAGGGCGTGCTCTACTCGCACCGCACCAACTTCCTGCACACCCTGGTCACGCTGCAGCGCGACGTGATCGGGCTTTCGGTCCAGGACACGGCGCTGATGGTCGTGCCGATGTTCCACGCCAACGCCTGGGGCATGACCTTCTCGTGCCCTGCCGTGGGAACGAAGATGGTGATGCCGGGCCAGAGGATGGACGGCGCGGCGATCTACGAGCTGATCGAGACCGAGGGCGTGACCTTCTCCGCCGCGGTGCCGACGGTGTGGCAGATGCTGCTGCAGGAACTGCGCGCCACCGGCCAGAAATTCAGCACCCTGAAGCGGGTGCTGATCGGCGGCTCGGCCCTGCCCGAAGCCCTGATCCGCGCCTTCCACGACGACTACGGGGTCGAGGTGACGCACGCCTGGGGGATGACCGAAAGTTCCCCGCTCGGGGTCCAGGGCTCGCTGGTCCCGGAGATCACCGGCCTCCCCTACGACGAGCAGATGCCCTGGCGGCTGAAGCAGGGCCGTCCGCCGATGGGCGTCGAACTGAAGCTCACCGACGACGAGAACCGCCGCCTGCCGCACGACGGCACGACCTTCGGTCGGCTGAAGATGAAGGGCGCGTTCGTGGCCGGCGCCTATTTCAAGGGCGACGGCGGCGACATCCTGGACGAGGAGGGCTTCTTCGACACCGGCGACGTCGCCACCTTCGATGCGCTCGGCTACATGCAGATCACCGATCGGGCCAAGGACGTGATCAAGTCCGGCGGCGAATGGATCAGCTCGATCGAGATCGAGAACATCGCCGTGGGCCACCCCAAGGCCTTGATCGCGGCCGTGATCGGCGTGGCGCACCCGAAATGGGACGAGCGTCCGCTGCTGGTGGTGACGCTGAAGCCGGGGGAGACCGCCACCCGCGAGGAATTTCTCGCATTCCTGGACGGCAAGATCGCCAAATGGTGGATGCCGGACGACGTGGTGTTCGTCGAGGACATCCCCCTCGGCGCCACCGGCAAGATCGACAAGAAGCTGATCCGCCAGCGCATGGCCGACTATGTTCTTCCGACAGCAAAGCCTGTGGCGGCCCAGTGATTTAGGCGGTCTTCACGACCCCCTTTGCAGAGCGAAATCACGGAACTTCGTTCCGACGACCGCGTTTTTCCAGCGTGCGGCGACCACAGGGCCCGCTGCTCTCTCACCAGGTCCATCTCGGCTTGGAAGAACGCCAAGGAGCGAGATCAATGCTTTCGACTATCAAGAGTCATCTTCTGCGTAACTCTCTGATCAGTGCGGTCGCGGCGGCCGGCGTGGCTTTCACCCTGCAACCGGCGCACGCCCAGGATTATTACGACAAGGACGACGGCGGCTACGTGACCAGCTCGACCGGCGACATCACCGTGACGGCGCCTCGGCACGAGCGGCGCAGCAACACGACTGGCGCCCCCATCGAGACGGTGTCGCTCGATCGCGTGGTCTATGTGGGTGACCTCGACCTGAACACCCGTTGGGGCCAGCGCATGCTGCGTCAACGCATCTCGACCACGGCTCAGACCGCGTGTGACGATCTCGACGCGATGTATCCGGCCACGTCGTCGGACGACCGCGGCGACTGCGTGGGTCGCGCGACCCGCAACGCGCTGGACAGCGTCGGCGCCGACTATTCGATGAGCGACTACTAGCCATCGAGCCCCGGGCTCGATGACCGCGAGCAGGGAGCGCCTGGCAAGGGCGCTCCCTTTTCCGTTTGGATCTCAGCGAGCCGATAGTCGCTGTCGATCCCCGCAGCGCCCGAGGTGGCTACCCGCCCCGAACGCACCAGTTCGATCATGTGAGCCAGCACTGAATGCGACGCGGCCGGATACAGGCCCGGGTTCACGCCCACGTACATCTTCGGCACCATCTGCTTGATCCGGGTCTCGCCGGCTTCGAGCTGGGCGAGGATCTGGCGTTCGCGGTCGAGCCGGTGATCGCGGTAGGCGTCCAGGAAGGCCGGCACATCGGTGATCGGCGGGCCGTGGGTGGGCCACAGGGTCGTGAAATTCCGCGACCGTATGAGCGCGAGGCTGGCCAGGTAGTCGCCCATGTTGCCGTCCGGCGGCGTCACCACCGTCGTGGACCAGCCCATGATATGGTCGCCGGTGAAGCAGGCGTTCTCCTCGTTCAGGGCGTAGCAGATGTGGTTGGAGGTGTGGCCTGGGGTCGGGATCGCCTCGAAGGTCCAGCCGTGGCCGGCGATCGTCGTGCCGTCACAGACCGAGACGTCCGGCGAGAAGCGGTCGTAGCCGGCCTCCAGCTTCACGTCGCCTTCCCTGGGCAATTCCTTCACCGCGCAGCCGTACACGACCGCGCCGGTGGCGGCGGCCAGCGGCCGGGCCAGCGGCGAGTGGTCGGCGTGGTGATGGGTGACCAGGATGTGGCTGACCCGCTCGTGCGCCACGGCGTCGAGGATCGCCTGCAGATGCTCGGGCATGTCCGGCCCCGGGTCGATCACCGCCACGCCGTCGCCGTGGCCGATGATGTAGGTCCCCGTGCCGGTGTAGGTGAACGGCCCCGGGTTCTTGGCGATCACCCGCCGGATCAGCGGCGAGACCTGCCGGACCTGGCCGTAGTCGAACTCGATTTCGCGGACGTAGGGGATCATCGGCGTCAGCCCAGCAGCGGGCTGAGGTCGTAGCCTGCGTCGGCAGCCAGCCGCACCAGTTCGCCCGGGTCGCGGCCGCGCGCCGCCTCGCCGAGCGCCCAGGTGGTGATCGAACGGGTGCCGCTGCGGCAGAAGGCCAGCACCGGGCCGCGCGCCTCGGCCACCGCCTCGGCCTGCGCCCGCGCCTGCTCGGCGGAGGGCCGGCCGCTGATCGGGATGTAGAGATAGTCGGCTCCCGCCGCGCGGGCGGCGGACTCGATCTGGCGGCCGGAGGGCTGGTCGGGCGACTCGCCGTCAGGCCGGTTGTTGATGATCAGCACGAAGCCGTCGGCGGCCGCGGTCTGGGCCTCGTCGGGGGTAATCTGGGGGCTGACCGACAATGCGTCGGTCACCTTGCGGAACTGGGTCATCGGGCCTTGGGCCTCCTCAGGGTGCGCGCCCTTCGTTGACATCATCGGGGGTGGATGGAAGGTTCGCAAGCGATGCTGCGATACCTCCTCCGCCGACTGGCCATCGCCATCCCCACCCTGTTCGTCGTGATCACCGTCGCCTTCTTCATGATGCGCGCGGCGCCGGGCAGCCCGTTCGACATGGACCGCAAGCTGCCGCCGGAGATCAAGCGGAACGTCGAGGCCAAGTTCGGCTTCAACAAGCCGCTGGTGGTGCAGTACGGCGACTACCTGCTGGGCGTCGCCCACGGCGATTTCGGCCCGTCGCTGAAGTACCGCGACAAGACCGTGGTGCAGATCATCGCGGAAAACTACCGCCCCAGCCTGACCATCGGCCTCCTGGCTCTGATCTACTCGGTCTGCCTCGGAGTGACGCTCGGTATCGTTGCGGCGCTCCGGCAGAACGGCGTTGTCGACTATGTGGTCATGGGAGTCGCCATCGTCGGCATATGCCTTCCGAGCTTTGTCACCGCGCCACTGCTGCAGCTTGTGCTGGGCAGCAAGCTCGGCTGGCTGCCTATCGCCGGTTGGTCCGGAGGGGCGCTGCTGAATCTCGTGATGCCGGTGGCGATCCTGACGCTGCCCAATGTGGCGGTGATCTCCCGGTTGACGCGCGCCGGCATGATCGAGGCCCTCCACTCCAGCTATATCCGGACGGCCCGCGCCAAGGGCCTGCCGGAACTGAGCGTCGTGGTGAAACACGCGCTTCCGGCCGCCATCCTGCCGCTGGTCAGCTACCTCGGCCCGGCCTTCGCCGGCCTGATGACCGGTTCGCTGGTGGTGGAGAAGATCTTCAACCTGCCGGGGCTCGGCAAGTTCTTCGTCACCAGCGCGCTGCAGCGCGACTACACGGTGGTGATGGGCATGGTGATCTTCTACGCCACGCTGATCCTGCTGCTGAACCTGCTCACCGACATGCTCTACGCCGTGCTCGATCCGCGGGTGCGGCTGGCATGACCATGACCCTCCTGCCCACGTCACCGGAGACCGCGCAGCTGATGCAGCGCGCCGTCAAGGGGCGCAGCCTGTGGGACGACGCGCGCCGTCGCCTGCTGCGCAACCCGGCCGCCGTCGCCGGGATGGCGGTGCTGGCGCTGCTGGTGCTGGCGGCGCTGATCGGGCCCTTCCTGGTCCCCTACGCCTACGACCAGATCAACAAGAACGACGTCTGGGTCGGGCCGCTCACCGGCAATCACCTGCTGGGAACGGACTCGCTGGGACGCGACCAGCTGGCGCGCCTGTTCTGGGGACTGCGGGTCTCGCTCGGGATCGGGGCGGTGGCCACGGCCGTCTCGCTGGTGATCGGCGTCGCCTGGGGGGCCACCGCCGGCTACATCGGGGGAGCGGTGGACGAGGTGATGATGCGCATCGTCGATGTGCTCTACTCCCTGCCCTACATCTTCTTCGTCATCCTGCTGACGGTGACCTTCGGGTCGAACATCGTGCTGATCTTCCTGGCCATCGGGGCCGTGGAGTGGCTGACCATGGCCCGGATCGTGCGCGGCCAGACCCTGTCGCTGAAGCAGAAGGAATTCATCGAGGCCGCCCGCGCCGCCGGCCTGACCCGCAGCGCGATCATCGCGCGCCACATCGTGCCCAACCTGTTGGGGCCCGTGGTGGTCTACGTCACCCTCACCATCCCCGGAATCATCCTGGCCGAGAGCTTCCTGTCGTTCCTGGGCCTGGGGGTGCAGCCGCCGATGGCCTCGCTCGGCACGCTGATCTCAGGCGGCGCCCAAGACATGGAGCTGGCGCCCTGGCTGCTGATCTTCCCGTCGATCACCATGGCGGTGACGCTGATGTGCTTCAACTTCATCGGCGACGGCCTGCGCGACGCCATCGACCCGAAGGATCGGTGAGCTCAACTTGATGTATGCGCTGTCAATGCATACATTGAATGCATTGCAAGCGAGCAGACCGAATGGCGACCCTCACAATTCGCAATCTCGACGATCAGGTCAAAGCCAAGCTTCGCCTGCGAGCGGCGCGGCGCGGGCATTCGATGGAAGAGGAAGCGCGTCATATTCTTCGGGCCGCCTTGTCGGAGACAACGAGTCCGCAGGTCAGCTTTTTCGACGCCATCCGGAGGCGCATCGAACCCCTCGGCGGCGTCGATCTCGACATACCCGTGCGGCAGCCCCCTCGAGAGCCGCCCACGTTCGACTGATGGTGATCCTGGATACGAACGTTCTGTCGGAAACCCTTCGTGCTCGGCCGGCGTCCGAGGTGCGCGCGTGGCTCGACTCGCAGGCGAAGGGCGAACTCTTCACCACCGCGGTCACAGAAGCTGAGATGCGGTACGGCGTGGCTGTCATGCCGGCGGGACAGCGCCGAGAAGCCCTGCAATCTGCGCTGGACTGGATCTTTGATGAGCTGCTTGAGGAGCGTGTCCTCCCCTTCGACGCACAGGCGGCAAAGGCATACGCCATGATCGTTTCCTCGCGGCGGACCGCCGGGAATCCGATTAGCCAGCTCGATGGCCAGATCGTTGCTATCGCGCGATCCCGGGCCGCCCGGATCGCCACGCGCAATACGGCAGACTTTGCCGATTGCGGCGTCCTGCTCGTCAACCCGTGGAATGGCTAGGGCAGCCAGCGCAGCGTGGCTCGCAAGCTGCCTTCTGGCGACGCTGGCCCTCGCCGCCTGCGCCGGCAAGCCGTCGCGGCCCGCCTGCCCCGCCGGCCAGCGGTGCCTGGAACTCGGCAACGGGTCAGAGCCCCTGACCCTCGACCCGCACCGGTCCACCGGCACCTGGGAGGACCGGATCATCGGCGACCTGCTGATGGGCCTGACCCAGGACGCCCCGGACGCGACCACCATCCCGGGCATGGCCGAGCGCTGGGAGACCAGCCCGGACGGCCTGGTCTGGACCTTCCACCTGCGCGCGGCCCAGTGGTCGGACGGCGTCCCGGTCACCGCCGACGACTTCGTGTTCTCGCTGCGGCGGATGATGAGCCCGGGGGTGGCGTCCGAGTACGCCTACCTGCTCTACTTCATCAAGAACGCCGAGCCGGTGAACGAGAACAAGCTGCCGGTCACGGCGCTGGGCGTGCGCGCCATCGACGCGCGCACCCTGGAGATCCGACTCGAGCACCCCGCGCCCTACCTGCCGGAGCTGGCCAAGCACACCACCATGCTGCCGCTGCCGCGCCATGTGGTGGAGCGCTGGGGCGATGCCTGGAGCCAGCCCGGCCACTTCGTCGGCAACGGCGCCTATACGCTCCAGGCCTGGCGGCTCGGCGACTACGTGCGGGTGGTTAAGAACCCTCGGTTCTACGATGCCGGCAAGGTCTGCTTCGACCGCATCGACTACCTGCCCACCACCGACGCGATTTCCGCCGAGCGTCGGGTGGCGCGCGGCGAGCTGGACATCAACGCCGACATCCAGTCGAACCGGGTGCAACTGGTTCGGCGCACCATGCCGGCCTATGTGCGCACCCACCCCTACCTGGTGGTGAGCTACCTGGCCTTCAACATCCACGATCCGGGCCTTGCCCACCGGGAGGCGCGGGTGGCGCTGGCCATGTCGATCGACCGCGACTTCATCGCCCACAAGCTGCTGCGCGGCGGTCAGGTCCCGGCCGTGACCATGGTGCCGCCCTATGTCGCCAACTACGCCCCGGCGCAGCCGCCGGCCTGGGCCGCCTGGCCGCTGGAACGCCGGCAGGCCGCCGCGCGCGTGCTGCTGCGCCGGATCGGCTACGGCCCGGGCCACCCGCTGAAGATCGAGATCAAGCACCGCAACTCGCCGGACCCGATGCTGGTAATGCCGGCGATCCAAGCGGACTGGCGCGCCATCGGCGTTGACGCGACCCTGGCCCAGAACGAGGTGCAGATCGCTTACCAGGCCTACCGGATGCGCGACTTCCAGGTGGCAGACGCCGGCTGGGTGGCCGACTTCGACGACGCCATGACCTGGCTGGGCCTGGAGAGGTCAGACACGGGCGAACAGAATTACGGCGACTACCGCAATCCCGCCTATGACGCCCTGTTGAACGCCGCCGACCACGAGCCCGACGTGCGCCGCCGCGCCTATGACCTGCGTCGCGCCGAGACCCTGATGCTGGACGACGCCACCATCGCCCCCACCTATTTCGGCGACAACCGCAACCTGGTGAACCCGGCCATCACGGGCTGGGTCGACAACGCCGTGGACCACCACCGCGGCCGGTGGCTGTGCCGGAAATGACCTTCTCCTCCCCTGCGTAGCGCAGCGGAAGCGGGGGAGGTGGCGCGGCGCGAAGCGCCGTGACGGAGGGGGCGCAAGGCGGCGGCCGAGATCGCCGGCTCAGCGCCCCTGCCCCGCGCCCCCTCCACCGCTTCGCGGTCCCCCTCCCCCGCGTCGCGGGGGAGGAGAAGGTCGCTACGCCCGCGGCCCGGTCCCGTACACCGAGCTCAGGCGGTTCGGCTGGGCGTGCAGCAGGCGGCCGCCGTCGACCGGGATCACGGCGCCGGTGGTGAAGCTGCTGGTGTCGCTGGCGAGCCAGGCGGCGGCCTGGGCGATCTCCTCGGGCTCGCCGGTGCGGCCCAGCGGCATGTTCCGGCCGAGCGTGTTGGCGGCCTCGCCGGCGGCGAACAGCGGCGCCGAGGAGAAGGTGCGGATCAGGCCGGGCGAGATGGCGTTCACGCGGGTGTTCTGCGGCCCCAGCTCGGCGGCGAGGTTCTTCATGAAGTGGATCTCGGCCGCCCGCATGCAGGCGTAGACGGCGCGCTCGGTCGCCGCCTCCCAGGCCGAACCTGACGAGATGTAGATGATCGAGCCGCCGCCGGCGGCCGCCATGTGCGGCGCGCACATGGTGGAAAGCCAGAACTTGCTCTTGAACACGGTGGTGAAGGTGCGGTCGAGCTCGTCGTCGGGCATGTCGACGATGGCGCCCAGCCAGGACATGCCGCAGGCGTTGCAGACCAGGGTGGTGACCTTGCCGAACGCGTCCAGCGTCGCCTGCAGGGCGGCGGCGTTGTCGGCCTTGACGTCGATGTCGCAGCGGACCGACGCGGCGGTCCCGGCGCCGTAGCGGTCGTTCAGGTCGGCGGCGGTGGCGGCGGCCTCATCGGCGGTGCGGCTGGTGATCATCACCTTGGCGCCGCTGGCGGCGAACCGCTCGGCTATGCCCAGCCCCATGCCCTTGGTGGCGCCGGTGATCAGGGCGACCTTGCCCTCCAGCACATACTGGTCGCGGCTCATCTCCATGGCGTTCCTCCCTCAGGTCGTTTCGAGGTGCATATCACGCGGAGGGCAAGCCGGGGCCGATGCCAAATGCGGCGGAGCGGACGGCATGGAGGAACCAATGCCTCCGCCCAGCCGCGCCATCCCGGAAGCGGCGGGGGGTTACGTCTCCCCGATCGCCGCCGCGATCTCCGCCTCGGTGCAGCCGAACTCCTCCAGGATCGCGCGGCTGTGCTGGCCGATGTCGGGCGCCATGCGGGGCTGGTGCTTCTCCTCGCCGGATATCTGGAACGGGCTGTCCACCGTCTTCAGGCCGAAGCCGTCGACGAACTCGGGCAGCAGGCCGTTGGCGTTCACCTGCGGGTCGTCGGCGTGGTCGGTGATCCGCCCGACGATGCCGAAGGTCACGCCCGCCGCGGAAAGCACCGCGTTCCAGTGTTCCCAGGGCTCCGACGCGAACAGCTCGTCGAGCATGGCGGTCAGCACCGCGGCGTTCTGGAGCCTGGCCGCGGGCGTCGCGAACAGGGGATCGTGGGTCCACTCCGGATGTCCGACTGCCGGCGCCAGCAGCGGCCACTCGCGCTCCGGGTTCGACATCGCCAGCAGGAACTGACGGCCGTCCGCCGTGGCGTAGGTCTCGTTGATGGCGCTGCGCACGCCCCGTTCGGCGCGGTGCAGCAGCTCGAAATCGCAGAGCGCCGCCTGGATCTGGCATGAATTCGACCAGAGGCCGTTGGCCAGCAGCGAAGTGGTGATCACCCCGCCCTCACCGGTGATCTGCCGACGGTAGAGCGCGGTCAGGATCGCGCCGTAGACCGCCATGGCCGTGGGATGGTCGCCCATGCCTGGCATGGAAACGCCGAGCTCCGTGTCGCCGGTGGCCCGCACCATGTCCATGAGGCCCGACCGGGCCCACCAGGCGGTGCTGTCGTAAGCGGTGCGGTCGCGCTCCGGCCCGACCTCGCCATAGGGACTGAACGAGGCGTAGATCAGCCGCGGGTTCAGCGGGGTTATGTCCTCGGCCCGGATGCGCAGCTTCTCGCGGATCGGGAACGGGTGGTTGGTGATGAAGACGTCGGCCCGGCGGATCAGCCGGTAGAGCGCCTCGCGCCCCGCCGGCTGCTTCAGGTCCAGCGCCAGGCTCTCCTTGTTCCGGGAGTCCATGGTCCAGTAGTAGTCGATGACCCCCGGCGCGCCGCGCAGCCGGATCAGGTTGCGGTAGGCGTCGCCGAGCCCCGGCGGCTCGATCTTGATCACCCGCGCGCCATAGTCGGACATCACCGTCGCCGCCGCCGGCCCGGCGATGAAGCTGGCGCAGTCGATCACCAGAAGGTCGCTGAACAGCGTCGAAGGCATCCAAGTCCTCGCTTTGCGTTCGCCATATTGCAAAGGAGCG
>Ga0105240_10009962_pt1 | contig 13396 bp, 9 predicted proteins | sample KBSC54metaG_FD_80426 | JGI IMG/M metagenome (GOLD analysis project Ga0105240, IMG submission 80426) | Corn rhizosphere microbial communities from Kellogg Biological Station, Michigan, USA - KBS C5-4 metaG | ecosystem: Host-associated > Plants > Roots > Rhizosphere > Soil | place: Michigan, USA... | reverse complement strand
GCTGGGGGATCGCACCGTCGGTGTCGTTTGGCCTAGATACGCCAGATACTCTGACTCTTGCCTACCTGCACCAGCAGGAGAATAACGTACCGGATACCGGCATCCCGTTCGTCAACGGCCGGCCGGCACCGGTGCCGCGCGAGTCCTTCTATGGTCTCGCCTCCAACAGCGTGACGACCCATGACGATATAGCGACGGCGCGCTACAAGCATGATTTCAACTCAAACTTGATGATCGCCGACACGCTGCGCTATGCGCACTATGAATTCAGCTACATTGACGACCTGCCGAATTTCGGTAGCCACGCGCCCGGGCCGACCACTCCATTGGAGGATATTCTCGTCGGCCGTGATGCACCCGCGAGCACCGGGGTACAATCGAATCTCGATAACCAGCTCGAGCTCACCGGCCGCTTCGCGACCGGCTTCATTCGTCATACCCTGGTAAGCGGCATCGAATGGTCACGTCAAACGATGAACCTGCATCGTTTGGTCAATCCATTCAATAGCAACAACAACTGGATTGCGGAGACGCCGCTGCTCAACCCCGATCCGTACGAGGCGGCGCCTGTTGAGGGCGTGAGTTCGATACAGGATACGGTGGCGCATGCGACCTCGGTCTACATCACCGACACCATGAATCTCGGGCAGTACGTTGATCTTATCGTTGGCGCTCGCTACGACAGGTTCTCGGCCGACTACAAACAGACGACGGTTGCGAGCGGCGCGTTGCTGCTGCTCGATCATACGGATCGCCTGGGCAGTCCACGCGCCGCCGTGATTTTCAAACCGACGCTGACGCAGAGCTACTACGCCTCATTCGGTACTTCGTTCGATCCTTCGGCCGAAGCGCTTGCGCTGACGGCCAAGACAGCCAACTTAGGGCCCGTCAAAGGCAAGACTTACGAGGTCGGAACCAAAGACAACTTGCTCGACGGGCAGTTGCTGTTCACCGCCGCTGCGTTCCACACTGTGGTTGACAATGCGCAAACCAACGACCCGGAAAATCCAAACCTCACCGTGTTGAACGGCAATCAGCGTGTGCAGGGCTTAGAGGTGTCCGCCTCGGGCTATCTTACCCAGCACCTCGAGCTGTTTGCGGGCTATACCTACCTAGACGGCAAGACTCTGGCGGCGGGCAATCCGGCCTATGTGGGTAAGCCTCTGCAGAACGTGGCTCGCAATGCGTTCAATCTCTGGACTGAGTATGAGTTCACCGAGCAGTGGGAGGCCGGCGTCGGCGGCAATTGGCTCGACCGGCGTTACGCTGATTTCGGCGGCACGACCAGCGTGCCAGGCTACGTGGTGTGGAACGCCATGCTGTCGTACAAGGTGTCCAAGAACTTTGCCCTGCAGTTGAATGGCATCAATCTTTTCAACCGCCTCTACTACGACGCGCCGTACTACACTGGCGTCGCAGAGAACCACGTAATCCCGGGCGCGGGTCGCAGCGGCATGTTGTCAATTCGACTGACACTGTAATGATCGTCCGCATCCCCTCGGTGTTTGAGTTGGACACGGCGATTCAACACCTCACGGCCCAAAATGCCGAGCGTGACGGCCTGGTGCGCTTGACCTCGTGCTACCACAACCTGCTGCGACGTTGGGCGGAAGTGTAGCCCTAGCGATGGCCCTGACTCCGGAGCAGTTCGAGCGAGCCGCAACTCTGGAGGCGCACCAACAGCGTCTCGAGCGGCTGCAGCGTATGAATTACGCCGAGTTGCACCGATTGCTGACTGGCGATCCCGTTGAAGCGGCGCTTTGGGTGCGGAGCGCGGCGGAATACGGAGTGCCTGCCGCGCAGCTGAGGCTCGGTCGAATGTTGCTAGAAGGTAACGGAGTGGAGCGCGATGCGCGCGCGGCGTTTATCTGGTTTACCCGCGCGGCTGAACATGGTGACGCCGAGGCCATGAATATGGTGGGGCGATGCCGTGAAAATGGTTGGGGTGTGGCGGTCGATCTTACGAAGGCGGCGGACTGTTATCGCGCCTCGGCGGAGGCGGCTCATGACTGGGGCGAATATAATTTTGGCAACATGCTGTTTGACGGGCGTGGCGTTTCCCAGGACCGAGCGCAAGCGTTGCGGTGGTATCTGCGCGCTGCGGAGCGTGGCCATGGCCGGGCGATGAATCTCGCCGCCCGGTGTTTCGAGGAGGGATGGGGCTGCGCCAAGTCGCCTAGCGCGGCGGCCGAGTGGTATCGGCGGTCGGCGCAGACCGGGTATTTCAGGGCGCAGTTCAACTACGCGGTGCTGCTAGCGGAGCAGGACAGGGTCCCGGAGGCGGCCGACTGGTTTCAGAAGGCTGCATCCTCGGGCGATAGCGGGGTGCTACGAAGCATCGAACGGGTGCTGGCGGACTCAAAGGAGCCAGTACTGGTCGCGGTGCGAGACCGGGTTTCCCGCACCCACGGCGTGGACGGGGAATGATGCAATTGACAATCATTCTTATTTGCAATTACTATATCGTCCAACGAGCCGCCTTTGGCGGCCGGGAATGAGCATAGGGGCCGACATGTACGTGTGCGTCTGCCACGCCGTGAGTGATCGTCAGATCCGCGATGCCGTCGATCACGGCGCCCGATCTTTGTTCGAAGTTCAGTGCCAGCTGCCTGTCGGTAGTTGCTGTGGCCGCTGCCAGGACACTGCCAGCAAAGTCGTCTCCGAGCACCTTCTGACCCGCGCGCAGCGATCCGCTGCCTAGCTTCCATTTGTAGCCGTCTAAGTCGGGGCGCGCCGCATGTCGCGCCCCGGTCGGTTGCGTGTGTGACGGCATTCGCCCAAGATCGCCTCTACTAATAACAATCCGATCGGAGCGGTGCGCATGAAGGGCGATCCCCAAATCCTCAAACACCTGAACACCGTGCTGAAGAACGAGCTCACGGCGATCAACCAGTATTTTCTGCACGCGCGCATGTTCGGTCATTGGGGACTGGAACGGCTCGAGGAGTATGAGAAAGGCGAGTCCATCGATGAGATGAAGCACGCTGACCGACTTATCCAGCGCATTCTGTTTCTCGACGGCCTGCCCAACCTCCAGGACCTAGGCAAGCTGCTGGTCGGGGAGAATGTGAAGGAGTGTCTTGAGTGTGATTTGCAGCTGGAGATGGCTGCGCATGTGGAGCTGAAAGCGGCCATCGCCGACAGCGAGGCCCAAGGCGACTTCGTTTCTCGTGAGCTGTTTACGTCCATCCTCGAGTCCGAGGAGGAGCACATCGATTACCTTGAGACCCAACTCGATCTCATCAAGCGAATCGGTGTCGAAAACTACTGTCAGTCGCAGATGGGCGCTGCAGCAGAAGATTAAAATAATTTAATCTTCAAACCGCTGTATTCGTTATTTTTTCCTGAGATCCGACTCACAATTCCCTTGCGTGCTTCTTTGCATAACATGCCGTAGGGGGCACTCTCCATTTTCCACTGCATAGACCAGCAGTTGGTGTCCTTTTGAAGAAAAACTTGCGCTGCCGGGATCCCGGTCGATCCCGGTTGCGGATCGAAATTGGAGAGGGACGGTGATAGCAATTCAGCCCCTGTGGGCGTCGGCGGTTTCTGCGCGCCCGGGCCGCCGTCGGATCGTTCTGGGCATACGGATGGCGGCGCTGCCGACGACGCTCGCGGCCGTGTGCCTGCTGGCTATGGCCGGCGTTTCCCGGCCCGTGGCCGCGGAGCCTTCCAGCGATGAGCTGAAACAGCTCTCGGTGGAAGAGTTGATGGATATCCAGGTTACCTCGGTCGCGCGCCATCCAGAGCGGTTGCTGCAGGCCCCGTCGGCAATTCAGGTGATCACTCAGGAGGATATCCGCCGTTCGGGCGCGACCAGCATTGCGGAAGCGCTGCGGCTGGCCAACAACCTGGAGGTGGCGCAAAAGAACGCCCACGATTGGGCCATCTCGGCCCGCGGATTCAATACAGCGCTTGCCAACAAGCTGCTCGTCATGATCGACGGGCGTACTGTTTACACGCCACTCTATTCGGGAGTCTTCTGGGACGTTCAGGATTACCTCCTAGAAGATATCGATCGTATCGAGGTTATTAGCGGTCCCGGCGGAACGTTGTGGGGCGCGAATGCGGTCAATGGTGTCATCAACATCATCACCAAGAGCGCCGCCGATACTAAGGGAGTCTATGCGGAGGCCGGCGGGGGGAACCAACTTGAGGAGTTCGGCGGAGCGCGCTACGGCGGTACGCTGACTTCAGACGTCGATTTCCGCGTTTATGGGAAGTATTTTGACCGTGGAGCTGAGGAGTTCGCCAACGGCGCCTCCGCCGCGGACTCGTGGCACCAAGCAAGAGGCGGCTTTCGCATCGACTCGCAGTCATCGCCGCGAGACAATCTCAGTCTTCACGGCGACTTTTACGACGGTCACGAAAATGTGGACACGGGAGGCGCCGCGCAAACCAGTGGCGGTAATGTCGTCGGTCACTGGACCCACCTGTTTTCCGACCGATCAGACCTTAGCTTGCAGTCTTACTACGACCGGACTCATCTGTCGGACCCCATTCCTGCTTTTCTATTGGGAGCGTTGTCGCTGGCGCCCGCGGGCACTCTGCAGGACGACCTGACGACGTTCGATACCGATTTTCAACACCGCTTCACCCTTGGCCAGCGCCATCACATCGTATGGGGTTTAGGATATCGCTTCACACACGATGTAGTGCGCAACGCTCCGGCTTTGGGTTTCTTCCCGACCACGCTTGATCAGAATCTGTTCAGCGCGTTTCTGCAGGACGAGATCCTGCTCTCGAATCAATGGTCCGTCATAGTCGGCTCCAAAGTGGAGCACAACGATTACACCGGATTCGAAGTGGAGCCTAACGTGCGCCTGGAGTGGAATTTCACCGCCGGACAGACGCTCTGGTCGGCGATTTCACGCGCCGCGCGTACGCCATCGCGAATCGATCGCGATCTCTCCGAGCCCGCCTCTTCTGCCCTGATCATTCTCGAAGGAGGCCGCGATTTCGGGCCAGAATACGTGACTGCGTACGAGCTCGGCTATCGCGGGGAGATCGCCTCGCGCATCACGGGCTCGATCTCGACCTTCTACAACGTGTACGACGACGTGCGTAGCACTGGCTTCACGCCCGGGACTATCGTGCCGCTTTACTTCCAGAACAATCTGGAAGGCCATACTTACGGCGTGGAGCTCAGCGGCAACTATCAAGTGCTCGAGAACTGGTCACTGCACGCCGGCTACGATCTCCTTGAAGAGACTCTGCACGTCAAGCCGGGCCAGTTTGACCTCAACAATGCGTTGAACGAGACTGCCGATCCCAAGCACCAGGTCTCGATCCGCTCGGCGCTGAATTTGCCACGCGAGGTTGAGCTGGATGCGACGTTACGTTGGGTGGATGACCTACACATCAACAACGGCGCGACCTCGGCTACTGTGCCAAGCTACTTCGAGTTGGGTGCGCGCTTAGCGTGGCGGATTGTTACCGGCCTGGAGCTCTCGGTCGCCGGGCAGAATCTGCTGCACGCAGAGCATCCGGAATACGGCTTCCCGGGTCCGAATCGGATTGAAATCGGGCGTAGTGTCTACGGAAAGATTGCATGGCGCTATTGAGGATTCCCGCTGGACTGCTCTGGCTGTTGCTGGCCGCCGCGTTGGTGGCGGGCACGACGCGCGCGGCTACCGCTCCCTCGGAGTATCAGGTCAAGGCTGTCTTCCTGTTTAACTTCGCGCAATTTGTCGACTGGCCGGCTGAGGCTTTCCCACGGCCGGACGCGCCATTCGTCATCGGGGTGCTCGGCGACGATCCTTTCGGACATCAGCTTGATGAAGTGGTACGTGGTGAAACAGTCAACAAGCGGCCGCTAGTGGTCGAGCGCTACCACAGCGTGGCGGAGATTCGCGACTGTAACATTCTGTTTATTGGCAGCACCGAAAGCGGACGCCTCGACCAAATTCTAACGGCCCTCAAGGGCCGCAGTATCCTGACCGTAGGCGATGCGGATCCTGCCGGACAACGCGGCATCATGATCCGGCTGGTCAACCAAAACAACCGAATCCGGCTGCGGATCGACGTCGCCGCCGCCAAGGCCGGCAATCTGACCATCAGCTCCAAGTTGTTGCGTCCGGCCGAGATCGTCGGCGCAGGGCAGGGCTAGCCGCATGCCGCAACGCTCACGACCTATCCGACGGACTCTGATTACGGCGCTACTGCTGACCAGTGGCGCCGCGATGTTGACGACCGCGGCGGCCTTCTTCGCTTATGAATTCTTGACATACCGCCAGTCGACCTTACACAACCTTGCGACGCTTGGAGAAGCCATTGCGGCTAACAGCACGGCGGCACTGGCGTTCGACAACCCCGATGACGCCAAAGAAGTGCTCTCGGCCTTCAGAGCCGAAAGTCATGTAATCGCGGCCGGACTGTACACACCCTCCGGAAAGTTGCTTGCGTCGTACCCGGACGGAAGTACGGCGCTGCCGGCCACCCTAAGTGCCAGCGACGGGTATCGTTTTGAGCAAGGCTACCTAACCGGAGTGCAGCCGGTCGTTCAAGCCAGTCACCGCATGGGTAGCCTGTATCTCAAATCGGACACGGGAGCGATTTATGAGCGCTTCCGCAGTTTTAGTCTCATAGCAGGCCTGGTGTTGGCGCTGGCGTGTGGTGTCGCTTATGCGCTGTCAATGCGGCTGCAAAAACAGATTTCGCGGCCGATTCTGGCGCTTGCCGAGACCATGAGCGCGATCTCGAAGCATGACGACTATACGGTGCGCGCGCCGCGGGCCGAAGGCCATGAGCTCGCGTTGCTGACCGATGCCTTCAATCGTATGTTGATGCGCATCGGGGAGACGCAGGGGAAACTCCAGAGCCAGCTCGGCAGGCTTGATCTTCTGCAAAGGATCACCCGCGCCATCGGCGAGCGGCAGGATCTAGCCAGCATCTTCCGAGTCGTCCTGCGCAATCTCGAGGACGAGTTACCCATCGACTTCGGTTCCATCTGTCTGTATGACGCCGACGCGGGTTCTTTGACGATTGCGGCGCTCGGTACAGCCAGCCAGCTGCGTGCCGCCGACCTCGCGATCGAAGAGAAGCAAAGTGTGCCAATCGACGCGAATGGTCTCGCGCGGTGTGTGGACGGCCAGTTAGTATACGAACCCGATGTCAGTGGAATCGCTTTCCCATTTCCGCAACGTTTCGCGAAGGCGGCGCTACGCTCGCTGGTTCTTGCGCCGTTGCTTGTTGAGAACAAGGTTTTCGGTGTACTGGTTGTTGCCCGCGTGGCCCCCGAGGCGTTCAGCAGCGCTGAATGCGAGTTTCTAAGACACTTGAGCGAGCACGTGGCCTTGGCAGCTCACCAGACGCAGCTCTACGAGGCGTTACAACGCGCCTACGATGATTTGCATCAGTCACAGCAGACTGTGATGCAACAGGAGCGGCTGCGAGCGCTCGGCCAGATGGCTAGCGGCATCGCTCACGACATCAACAACGCTATCTCACCCATAGCCCTGTACACCGAGTCGTTACTGGAGCGGGAGCCCGGGCTCAGTGAACGCGCAAAGAACTACCTGGGCACTATTCAACGCGCCATTGAGGATGTGGCGGAGACGGTAGCGCGAATGCGCGAGTTCTACCGCCCCAGAGAGCCGGAGTTACGCTTATCGCGTGTGGCCCCCAATCGGCTGATCGGGCAAGTGGTCGAGCTGACCAAGGCGCGCTGGAGCAATGTAGCTCTGCAACGGGGCATTGTGATTCGCCTGCACACGGAGCTCGAGCCCAACCTACCTGACATCATGGGCGCAGAGAGCGAGATTCGGGACGCGCTGACGAATCTTGTCCTTAATGCATCCGACGCCATGCCCGATGGCGGAACTCTTACGTTGCGGACTCGATCGACCCCTGCCGCAAACGGGCTGCCGGATGAAACGATCGTGCACATCGAGGTGTCGGATACGGGTGTCGGCATGGACGATGAGACTCGTCGCCGCTGTCTTGAGCCGTTTTACACGACCAAAGGAGAGCGCGGCACTGGACTCGGACTTGCCATGGTTTATGGAATGGTTCAGCGCCATAGCGCGGAGCTCGAGATTGAAAGCGCTTTAGGCAAGGGGACGACCGTCCATCTGCTGTTCAGCGCCGTACAGTTGCAGCCGGTGGGTGCCGAGCGGGCACCTGTGAGACTTCAGTTAGCGCAGCGTTTGCGCATCCTGCTCGTTGACGATGATCCGCTGTTGATTAAATCCCTGCGGGATATTTTGGAGGGCGATGGCCATGTCACGACGGCGGCCGACGGCGGTCAGAACGGTATCGACGCCTTCCTGGCTGCACAGCGAAGCGGCGCTCCGTTCTCGCTCGTCATTACCGATCTCGGCATGCCTTACGTGGACGGCAGGAAAGTAGCCGCGGCGGTGAAGGGCGCCGCGCCGTCTACGCCGGTTATCTTGCTGACCGGTTGGGGACGAAGGCTGCTGGCGGACAACGATCTTCCTCCATATGTTGATCGCGTGTTGAGTAAGCCCCCCAGGCTTGTTGAGCTCCGTGCAGCCCTCGTGGAGTTGAGCAGCGGCAGCCCGCCGCCACTGGGCATACAGGAGGCATCATGAGCCCCACACCGCTTGCCCGGCTTCTCATTGTGGACGATGAAGAAGCTCTGATGACTGCTCTGTGTAACACGCTTGAAATAGAGGGTTATGCCGTTACCGGGTTCACATCGGCACGGGAAGCGCTGGCCAAGTTGCGCGAGCGGCAGTTTGATCTTCTGCTCACCGATTTGATGATGCCCGAGATGGATGGCATTGCACTGCTGCGCGCCGCTCAAGAGATCGATCGTGACCTGGCCGGCATTGTAATGACGGGTCACGGCACGATCGATACGGCTGTCAAGGCGTTGCGCGACGGTGCGTTGGATTACGTTCTTAAACCATTCAGGCTCGACAATCTGTTGACCGTGTTGACGCGTGCGCTTGAGACGCGACGTCTGCGAACGGAAAATATTCAATTGCGCGAGGCCGTTTCAATTTACGAGCTTTCGCAAGCAATCACCCTCGGCCTTTCCCACGATGAGATTGTGCAGAGGACGGTTGCAGCAGCGGCTCAGCAGAACGATGCCGGTACTGTTTGTCTTCTGGTGCCGAGTGAGTCGGGGAGTGAGCTGAGAGTAGCCGAGATAAGTGGCACCAGCACGCCTTGGACGACCGATGAGCGCTTCCCCATCGATGACTCAATCGTGCGTTGGATTGCAGCGGCGCGCGAGCAACTCTCCAGTTGGGACGCAGGCAGTGACCCGCAGGCGGTTTTTGCACCGCCTTTTCCGGGCGAGATGCCAGGTGTCGCGCTGCCGATTGTGGCGGGCGGCAACTTCTACGGCGTGCTTCGATTCGCTTCGCGAGCCGTACAACGACGCCTTACGCCCGGACAGATCAAGGCGCTGGATATCCTGGCGAGCACTGCGGCTACGGCATTCGAGGCAGCCTCATTATTGACTCAATTGCGCACTCTCAACCAGGAGCTCGAGCAACGCGTGGACGAGCGGACTCGGGAGCTGCAGGCTGCCAACGCCGATCTTGAAGCATTTTCTTACTCAGTGTCGCATGATTTGCGAGCCCCGCTAAGAGTGGTCGACGGCTTCTGTCAGATGTTCATGGATGAATTCGGCGCTGCCGTACCCGCGGAAGGTCAACGCATTCTCGAGAAGGTGCGCTCCGGGGCCATCCGCATGAACCAACTCATCGATGCGCTGTTACGACTCGCGCGCTTCAGCCGCCAACCACTGCAGACGCGGCCAGTGCAAACGACGGCGCTGGTACAGCGGGTCGTGGCGAATCTGCAGGACCAGCTGCAAGGGCGCAGCGTTCAATTACTGATCGGCGAGCTGCCCGACTGTGTAGCCGATGGCTCTCTGTTGGAACAGGTCTTTACTAATCTACTCGCTAACGCCTTCAAGTTCACGACCGGGAGCCCGCATGCGCGCATAGAGGTCGGCACTTCCCGGGACGCCGACGAGCAAATTTACTTCGTTAAGGACAACGGCGTGGGATTTGATATGCAGTATGCCGAGCGCTTGTTCGGTGTATTTCAACGTCTGCATCCTCAGACTCAGTTCGAGGGTACCGGCATCGGCCTGTCGATAGTGCACCGGATCATCCGGCGGCACGGCGGTCGGACCTGGGCGCAGAGCAAGCCACAGGAGGGCGCTACCTTTTATTTCAGCCTGCCGCTGCAGGCCAAAGCCGCGGGGGCGTGAAGCGCGACAGCTTGTTATGAATGCCGTAGTTCCCCAGGAGCCGGAGATTCTCGATCTCGATGTTTTGTTGGTCGAGGACTCGATACCCGACGCGGAGCTGGCCATCTGGCGGCTCAGTCAGGGCGGCTTCCGCTGCCGCTATCGATTAGTCAGCCGCGAGGAGGATCTCGTCAAGGCGCTGCGTGAGCGCACGCCGAACTTCATTCTCTCGGATTTCAGCTTGCCCGGTTTCGACGGTATGGCCGCACTAGCCGCCGCTACTAAAGTGGCGCCGGATGTGCCGTTCATCTTTCTATCCGGGACGATCGGCGAGGAGCGCGCCATTGAGGCGTTGCGCCGCGGCGCCGTCGACTATGTGTTGAAGTCGAATCCGATGCGCCTCGTCCCGGCGGTGAAGCGTGCGCTGGCTGAGGCCGAACTACGGCGCGCGAATCGCTTAGCTGAACGACGCGTGGCGCGCGTGACCGGTGTGTTGCAAATGTTGTCCGGAATCAACGCAGCTGTGGTGCGGATCCAGGACCGCAGTGCCTTGCTCAAGGAGGCGTGCCGCCTCGCGGACCGGCTGGGCGGCTATTCAATGGCGATGGTCGCCATGATCGATCCGGCAACCCGCACGGCTCGAGCCGTCGCCACCGGGGGCTTACCTATCGAGGCGGCAGTCAATGAAGTGTTCACCATCGCTGATTCCGCGGCGGGAGACACGAGTCTCATAGGTCGCGTAATCCGCACTGGCGAAGCGGTGTTTTGCGACGACATAGCGCTGACTGAGGCGCCTATTTCCGGCCGTGACGAATTGTTGGCAGCCGGCATCCATTCGCTCGCCTGTCTGCCTTTGCGTGTGGATCAGACCCCGGTCGGCGCATTCATGGTCGGCGCAGTCGAGGTCGGGCTGATAGGTCGCGATGAGCTGCAGCTGCTGCACGAGGTGGCCGCCAACCTATCGTTCGCTCTGCAGTACCTTGAAAAGCAGGATGCAGTTCACTTTCTCAATTTTTTCGACCCGCTGACCGGACTCGCCAAGCGCACGCTGTTCTGCGAGCGCCTCGGCCGTTTACTCTTGCGGGGCTCGGATCGGCCTAGCCGGCTGGCCGTGAAGGTGTTTGACCTCGATCACCTAAGTGTCATCAACGACTCGTTCGGCCGGCATGTCGGTGATCGGCTGCTGCAATGTGTTGCCGACCGGCTGAAGGCGCACAGCCCTGACACCGAGCGTCTGGCGCACTTGGGCGGCGGCACGTTCGTTCATGCTGTCGGGTTGGGAAGTAGTGTCGACGGTGAGTTGGCCGAGTTGCACCGGGAGGTTATGCGGTTGTTCGAACAACCGTTCCTGATCGACGGACGCGAGATCGCCGTCACGGTGAAATGCGGGTTTGCTTTCTATCCGGAGAACGGGCGCGAACCGAACCAACTTGTACAGAATGCGGAAGCGGCCCTGAAAGAGGCGAAGATCTCCGGTGAGCAGTACCTGCATCATCGCCTGGAGATGAACTCGGCACTCGCAGCGCGAGTGAAGATGGAGCACCGGCTGCGCGCGGCGCTTGGCAACAATCAGTTCGAGCTGCACTACCAGCCCAAAATACATTTACGGACCGGCAGAATTGAGAGCGCCGAGGCGTTGTTGCGTTGGCGGGACCCCGAGCGCGGTCTGGTGACGCCGGGGGCCATTCTGCCGATTCTCGAATCGGCGGGTCTGATGCCGGCAATTGGGGCGTGGGCGATCAACCGAGCCGCGGAGGATTGCCGTGATTGGCGCCGCGCCGGGCTGCCGCCTGTAAGAGTGGCGGTGAATGTTTCACCGACGGAGTTGCGTCGCCGCGGCTTTGAGCATGAAGTTGTGCTGGCCGTCGGATCGCTTGCTGCCGATGCGGGTTGGGGCATCGATATCGAAGTGACCGAAGGCGCGTTGCTCGGCGATTCTTCCTCTTGTGTACAGGCGCTGCGTCTGATGCGTAGTGCCGGGATTCGGGTTGCTATCGATGATTTCGGTACCGGGTATTCTTCGCTCGCCCGCCTGTCGGAGCTGCCCATCGACACGCTAAAAATTGATCGGGTCTTCACCCGGCGCTTACCGGATGATCGTCGCAGCGGCACGCTGGTCGCCACGATCATTGATTTGGCGCATGCATTTGATATGACGACCGTCGCGGAAGGCGTGGAGACCAAAGGCCAGCTCGACTACCTTGCTCGCGCGGGTTGCGACGAGTCACAGGGCTTCCTGCACAGCCGCCCCATTCCCAGGACGGAATTCGAGCAGCTATTGGTCAAGGTGAATGCCGATGCGGCGCCCATCGAGGGTTTCAACGCCGTTGGGCCTGAATAGGGATGGGAGCCGTTGGCCTGGATAGGGCTGGGATATTGAATATTCGCCAAGGCGGCGCTGGACACCCGCGGGCCGACCACCCTTACGGCCGCTGAGCTCGGCCGTTGCCCCCTGGGGCACCAAGATCGTAAACTGCGCGTTCCGCCAGCGGGGTGTAGCTCAGACTGGTAGAGCGCCACGTTTGGGACGTGGATGTCGCAGGTTCGAATCCTGTCACCCCGACCACTTGTTCCTGCACCCTGCAGCAACGCTGCTGGCTGCGTTCCATACTCGGCCCACAGTGAACCATCCTCGCCCGGTGAGAGCATGATTTCACCGAGCATGCGGCGCAGGATGATCCGGGCCTTGGTTGCTGCGCCTGGATCACCTTCTAACCCCTGCTCGATTTGGTCGCGATATAGCTCAGCGACGCGCGGTAGCATCGCTAACACGCGAGTATTCTCACTCTCGGTCGGACGGGTGCTCAGTAGTTCTCGGCGCTTGGATTCAGCGCGATCGATGGCTACCTGTAATTCGTCGACGGTCAGGTCAGGATCGCCAGCCTTCAGGCGCTCGCGTAAGCGACCAATACGAGCGTCCAACTCCTCGACCTCATGCGGCAACAACTCAACGCGAGTGGCAATCTCGCGCATCCGTTCGACATACGCGGCCCGCATTTCCGTCGCCATTTGCTCCACGCGCTCGGGCGCCAACAGTTCGCGGCGAACTCCACCCAGGATGACCCGCTCAATGGAATCACGTCGCACTCGAATGTGGTTGGAGCACGCACGACCGTTCCAGTGACCGCTACAGGCGTAGCTGCGCGCGTCGGCAATGACGTAATGCGCCTTACATACCTTACACACGAGCAAGCCGCTGAGCAGATATTTTGCCTTGCCGCCGCT
>Ga0105240_10009961_pt1 | contig 13396 bp, 11 predicted proteins | sample KBSC54metaG_FD_80426 | JGI IMG/M metagenome (GOLD analysis project Ga0105240, IMG submission 80426) | Corn rhizosphere microbial communities from Kellogg Biological Station, Michigan, USA - KBS C5-4 metaG | ecosystem: Host-associated > Plants > Roots > Rhizosphere > Soil | place: Michigan, USA... | reverse complement strand
CTGACATCGCCGAGCACATGCGCCATGAAATCCAGGGTTTGGAATATTTTCGCAAACGCCGCGTCGCGAATGCTTAAGCCCCCGGTGTAGGCGCCGAACGCCGGCATCACCGCGCGCTCGCCGTCGCAGGCAAAGCACCGCCGCTCCATCGAACGTCCGCGGGTGCTCACGCGCGCTTTCGGATGCAGATGACCGGCGATTTCACCGGCCGCACCGGTCGGCTCGTGACGAAACGCGATCGGGCCAACCGCAACTTCCTGAGCGACCACGCCGCCGAGATCGGACGGCAGAACGGGATCGTGATTGCCCGAGATCCAGATCCAGTCGCGCCGCGCCTGCAGCGCAGCGATCGCGTCGCGGTCCGGCGCGGACAGCCGCTCGTGGGCGTCGCGGTCATGAAAACTGTCGCCGAGCGCAATCACGGTGCGCGGGTCGTGCCGCGCGATCACGGCGCCGAGGCGACCGAGCGTCGCCACCGTATCGTAGGGCGGCAGCAACACGCCGCGGGTTGCAAAGCTGGAGCCCTTTTCCAGATGCAGATCGGAGACGACGAGCAGGCTCTCTTCTTCCCAGAACAACGCGCCGGAGAGATCGGCGAGCAGGGTCACGCCCGCGACATCGACGGTGGCGACGCGCGCAGCGGGTGGTTCGTCTTCCTGGGGTTGCGCGCGTGCCGTCACAGTCTATCCAGTCGCCTCTTTGACCAGTTCGTCGGCGGCTTCCGCCAATAGCTCGTCGGATGCCTCGCCATAAACCTGTTCGCGGCCGATTTCCAGCATCACCGGTACCGCCAGCGGCGAAACCCGGTCGAGTTCCTTGTGGATGATTCGCCCCTTGATTCGCGCCAGCATATCACCGAGCCGGCGAAGATCGAGCAGCCCGGAGGCGGCGTCGGCGCGCGCGGCGCGCAGCAGCACGTGATCCGGCTGGTGCTTGCGCAGCACGTCGTAGATCAGGTCGGTCGAGAACAGCACCTGACGCCGGGTTTTTTCCTCGCCGGTGAAACGGCGCGCGATCAATCCGGAGATGATCGCGCAGGTGCGGAAGGTGCGCTTCATCAGCGCCGATTCCGCAAGCCACGCCTCGAGATCGTCGCCCAGCATGTCCGGATCGAACAGCGCGTCGAGATCGAGCCGGCCGTGCCGGATCATGAACGACATGTCCCCCAACCCCCACACCGCCAGCGCATATTCATTGGCGACAAAGCCGAGCGGGCGCACCCGCGCGCGCTCCATCCGCCGCGTCAGCAGCATGCCCAGCGTCTGGTGCGCCAGCCGGCCCTCGAACGGATAGCAGACGAGGTAATGCTTGTTGGCGCGCGGAAAGGTCTCCACCAGCAGCTCACGCACGCCGGGGACGCGCGAAATATCCCGTTGCAGCGACAGCCAGTCGCGCACCTGGTCCGGCAGGCCATTCCAGGCGCGCCTGTCGGCAAGTAATTTGCGGACACGCTCGGCGAGATAGGTCGAGAGCGGGAACTTGCCGCCCATGTAGGACGGCACTTTTGCGTCTTTGTCGTTGGCGCGGGAGACGTACACTTGGTCTTCTGCCAACGCCTCATAGCGCACGACCTCCCCGCCAAAGACAAACGTGTCGCCGATCACGAGACCCTCGATGAACGCTTCCTCGATCTCGCCGAGCATCCGGCCGCCGCGGCCCAACGCCCCGGTCGATCCCGAACCGCTGCCGCGCGAACGCACCAGGCGTACTTTCAACATGGTCTCTTCGACGATGGTGCCGACGTTGAGACGATAGCTTTGCCGCACCCGCGGATTGGCGACGCGCCAGCGGCCGTTCTTGTCCTGCTTGATGCGCGCGAAACGTTCGTAGGTTTTCAGCGCGTAGCCGCCGGTGGCGACGAAATCGACCACGTCATCGAAATCGGTCCGCCCAAGACTGGAATAGGGAGCGGCCGTCAGCACTTCGCCATAGAGCTGATCGGAGAGAAACGGTGCGCCGCAGGCGCAGCCGAGCACGTGCTGGGCCAGCACGTCCAGCGCGCCGGTACGCAATGGCGGGGTGTCCTGCGCATTCTCCGCCACCGCGTCGATCGCAACCGCGCATTCCAGCACCTCGAAGCGATTGGCCGGCACCAGCACCGCGCGCGAGGCTTCATCGATGCGGTGATTGGCGCGGCCGATTCTTTGCATCAGCCGCGACGCCCCCTTGGGGGCGCCGATATTGATGACGAGATCGACATCACCCCAGTCGACGCCGAGATCGAGCGAGGAGGTGCAGACCACGCCGCGCAGTTTTCCAGCCGCCATCGCATCTTCGACCTTGCGGCGCTGCGCGACATCGAGCGAGCCGTGATGCAGCGCGATCGCAAGACCATCGTCGTTCATGCGCCACAGATCCTGGAACAGCATCTCGGCCTGGCTGCGGGTGTTGACGAATACCAGCGTGGTCTTGTTGCGTTTGATCAGTTCGTAGATTTCGCCGAGCGCGTGGCGCGCGGTGTGGCCGGCCCAGGGCAGCCGCTCTTTGGTGTCGAGCATTTCAACGATCGGCGCCGCCGCGCCGCCGGCAACGACAACATCGGCGGCTTCGCTGGCACCGCCGCGTTGCGGCACCAGGAACCGCGCCAGCGATTCCGGCTCGGCGACGGTGGCCGACAGCCCGATCGAGCGCATCTCGGGCGCCAGCCGCCACAGCCGCGCCAGCCCGAGCGACAGCAGATCGCCGCGCTTCGAAGTGACCAGCGCATGCAGCTCGTCGAGCACAATGCGCTTCAGCGAAGAGAAGAGATACGGCGCGTCGTCGGACGACAACAGCAGCGCCAGTTGCTCGGGCGTGGTCAGCAGAATGTCCGGCGGGTAGCGGCGCTGCCGCTGCCGCCGCGACACCGGCGTGTCGCCGGTGCGGGTCTCGACCTTGATCGGCAGACCCATCTCGCCAACAGGCGTTTCCAGATTGCGCGCGATATCGACCGCAAGCGCCTTCAGCGGCGAGATGTAGAGGGTGTGGAGGCCGCGGCTGCGCTGCAGGCCGCGCGGTTGCGCTCCCTCCCCCCTTGTGGGGGAGGGTTGGGGAGAGGGGTAAGCCGCAGCGCGCGGTGCTTGCGGCTCACCCCCCTCCCGACGCCCTTCGGGCGTCGACCTCCCCCACAAGGGGGGAGGTGACCGAGAAGTGCGCGGAGCTGCGCTCAGCTCCACCAGCGTCGGCAGGAATCCGGCCAGCGTCTTGCCGGCGCCGGTGGGGGCGATCAGCAGCGCGGAGCGACCGTTGCGGGCCTTTGCGAGCAGTGCCAGCTGATGTTCGCGCGGCGACCATCCGCGGCCCGCGAACCATTTCATGAAGCGGTCCGGCAGCAGATCGGCTGTTTCGTCAGGAGACGCGAGCAGGATGTCGGGCGGCACGGCCCAAGACCTAAGCCGTTACGGCGGTTCCGTCGAGGGCGGCAGCGGACCAAATTCGATTCGCGGCCGCCGCCTGGCGACCGCTTATTCCGTAACCGGCCGGTCGGAAATATCCCAGTCCTTGCCGTTGAAGATCGAGATATAGAGCGTCTTCATCGGCGTGTAGTCGTCGGGGGTATAGCTGTAGGTGATGCCGTCGAGAAAGTACGGCGAGTGGAAACCGTTGAGGTTCGTTGTCTGCTTCAAGACGTTGGCGCGGGTGAGATCGTCACCGCAGCGGCGGAGGATTTCAGCCATGGTCGCCACCTGGCCATAGCCGGCGAACGCGATGGTATTGTCCGGATCGACGGTGGGCAGATATTTCTTGCGCAACTCCTCGAAGGCCATGACGTCGGGATCCGTTTCCCAGCGCGGCACCCCGACTTCCTTGGCGTAGCGGATGGCAACGATGCCGGCCGCATTCTCAAAACCCGCAGCGCTGAGGATCGAGCGGCCGGTGGACCCCGCCGAAAGCAACTGCAGGGGCTTCCAGCCGAGTTCGGCCACTTTACGGATCGACTGCGAGGTCGCCTTGCCCGTGCTGATGTTATAGAAAACGTCCGCGCCCGACTTCGAGAGATTGATGAGCTGGGAATCGATGGTCGGATCGGTGAGATCGTAGGTTTGCTCCATGATCACCTTGGCGGTGCCGCCGGCATCCGCCAGCACCTGCTTGAAGGGGCCCAGGAAATCGCGGCCGAAGTCGTCGTTCTGGTAGAGGATCCCGACCTTCGCATTCGGCTTCACGCTCACGGTATGCTTGGCGAGGATTCGTGCTTCGGTCGGATAAAGCGGCAATCCCGCCATGGTCCATTTGTTGTTCTTCGGATCGTTCCATTTCGATGCGCCGGTGTTGAGCAGAAGCTGCGGCACGCCCTTTGAGTTGAGATACTTATGCACGGCGGTCTGCGGCGCGGTGCCGAGCGAGCCGAACAGCGCCAGCACCTCCTCCTGCTCCACCAGCCGCCGCGTCGCTTCAACGCACTTCGGTGCGCTATAGGCGTCGTCCATGGTGAAAAACTTGACCTTGCGCCCGTTGATGCCGCCCTTTTCGTTCAGCATCTGGAAATAGGCCTCGCCGACCCGGCCGAGCACGCCGTAGAGCGAGCCCGGGCCACTATGCGGCACGGTCTGCCCGATCTTGATTTCGGTATCGCTCGCACCCGGATCGTATTTCTTCTCGGCGGCCTTGACCGATGTGGCGGACGCGAAGACCGTGGCGATCGCGGTAGCGCAGAAGTCGCGCCTCGACTGATTGTTGTTCATTGTTTTTGTTTCTCCCTGGGAGCGGGTATTGATCTACATTCCCGCGCGCCCGGCAATAGCGAACTCGCGGCTTCGCGACGCAATGCTACTCCGCTCTTGAGGCATGCTTTCAATTTGTTGAAACGGTATTCAGGTCTTGGTCGCGACTACGACGAGGCCGGGGACCGGCACGTTGTCCTCGTTGCGGGCCGACAAATCCTCACACCGCGACAGCGCAAGCCCGGCATCGCTGATCGATGCCCGCACATAACCGGCGCCATGCGCGTAGCGCAGGCCCTCGCCGAGAATGATGCCTTCCCCTTTATGCGTTTCCACGGTGAACGCCAGCACGCCGCCGGTCACCAGCACGCGCTTCACTTCACGCAGGACGGCTGCGAGATCGGACAGATAGACCATCGCGTCGGCGGCGAGAACGAGCTCGGCGCTGCTGTCAGGTCTGCCGCGCAAGCCTTCCACCATCTCGGTTACCTCAAGCTGCGCATAGAGCCCGGTTAAGCGCGCCCGCTCGATCATGCGCGGCGACAGGTCGATGCCGATGAAATGATCGACTTCCTTGGCAAAGGCGGCGGCAGCCAACCCCGTGCCGCAGCCGAGATCGATGGCGCGCTTGAAGAAGGCGTGCTTGCGGACCGCGAGGCGAGCGGACAGCACCGCCTTGAATAAGAGCGCGGAACCGCGATAGCCGAGACCGTCGACCAGCGCCGTCTCGAATTTTGGCGCGTATTGATCGAACAAGGCCCGCACATAGGCCGGTGGCATGTCAGACAGTTTGTCGGCGCCCAGCAGCATCAGCCGCAGGCTGGCGCCGTGCCGGTCATCGGGATCGGCGTCCCGGGCTTTTCGAAACGCCGCGATCGCCGCATCGCGCTCGCCCAGCTGTTCGCGAATTTCGCCTAACGTAAACCAGGCGGAGGCAAAGCCGGACGCAAGCTCGGTGGCCTGCGAAAGCAGATCGGCAGCGGCGACCAGATCGCCTTTCAACTGCAGATCGCGCGCAAAATCGAACCGCCGGTCGGCAACCAGATCGCCTGATGATAGGAACAATCGCGCGGGCACGTCGGAACCGATTCCAGGACTCAAAGGTGGGCTGGCGGCAAGACTCGAATGAATCTCACATTGGATTATATAACCGAGATGCGTCCACAAGACATCCTGATGCCCGTTGCCGCCGGACTGTGCTGCAAACCGGGGGGCTTCCACATCGATCCGGTACGGCCGGTCGAGCGCGCCGTGATCACCCACGGCCATTCCGACCATGCCCGGCCAGGCCATGGCGCGGTACTGGCCACGCAGGAAACCCTCGACATGATGCGGCTGCGCTACGGCGATCATTTCGCCGGCCGCACGCAGGCGATTCGCTACGGCGAACCGATAAAACTCGGCGACGTCACCATCAAATTTCACCCCGCAGGCCATGTGCTGGGCTCAGCGCAGATCGCGGTCTCCTGCAAGGACACCTGCATCGTCGCCTCCGGCGACTACAAGGACGCGCCCGACCCCACCTGCGCGCCGTTCGAACTGGTTCCGTGCGATGTGTTCATCACCGAGGCCACCTTCGGGCTGCCGGTGTTCCGTCACGGCGATGCGTCCGACGAAATCAGGAAACTGCTCGCTTCAGTCGCGCTGTTCCCGGAGCGGGCACATCTGGTCGGCGCCTATTCGCTCGGCAAGGCGCAGCGCGTGATCGCGCTGATTCGCAAGGCCGGTTACGACGCGCCGATCTATCTGCATGGCGCGATGGAAAAGATCACGCGCTACTATGAGAGCCGCGGCGTGGCGCTCGGCGATCTGCGCCGGGTCAAGGGCATGAAGAAGGCCGATCTCGCCGGCACCATCACGCTGGCGCCGCCGTCGGCCACCTCGGATATCTGGACGCGGCGGTTTCCCGATCCGGTCACCGCGTTCGCATCGGGCTGGATGCGGGTGCGCGCCCGCGCCCGGCAGCGCGGTGTTGAACTGCCCTTGGTGATATCGGACCACGCCGACTGGGACGGACTGACCGCGACCATCGATGCGACCGGCGCGGGTGAAGTCTGGGTCACCCATGGCCAGGAAGACGCGCTGGTGCATTGGTGCACGGCCAAGGGCCTGACCGCGCGTCCGCTCGATCTGGTCGGCTACGGCGATGAAGATGAAGCCGATGCGGTGCCGGCAAATGAGGATGCCGAGGCATGAACCGCTTCGCCGAACTGCTCGATCGCCTCGCTTATGAACCGGGCCGCAACAACAAGCTGCGGCTGATCACCAGCTATTTTCGCGAGGTCGAAGACCCCGATCGCGGCTACGCGCTGGCGGCGCTAACCGGCGCATTGTCGTTCAAGCACGCAAAACCCGGGCTGATCCGCGACCTGATCACCGATCGCACCGATCCGGTGCTGTTCGCGTTGTCGTACGATTACGTCGGCGACCTGTCGGAGACGGTGGCGCTGATGTGGCCGAAGACGGCGATCGATCGCGAAGTCTCGTTGCTGGGCCACCCCTCTCCCCGGCCCTCCCCCACAAGGGGGGAGGGAGCCGCGCTGAGTTCTGCGCGACCACCGCGCAAAAAATCGAAAGCAGTCATGGCACCGCTTTCTCAGGAGAGCGCGGCAACGCTTCTCTCTATTCCCTCCCCCCTTGTGGGGGAGGGCTGGGGAGAGGGGTATCGCGAGCACAGCGGTCATGATCATCAACGCCGCCACAACAACCCCCCTCCTCCCACCCTCACCGACGTTGTCACCACGCTTCGCACCCTCGGCAAAACCGAACTCCCGAAACAGCTCACGCGCTGGCTCGACGAACTGGACGAGACTGGCCGCTGGGCGCTGTTGAAACTGGTCACCGGCGCGATGCGGATTGGTATTTCGGCGCGGCTGGCCAAGACTGCGGCGGCGGAGCTTGGCGACAAGGACCCGCACGAGATCGAACTGATGTGGCCGGGGCTTGCGCCACCCTATCTCGACCTGTTCGCGTGGCTGGAGGGACGCGCGGAAAAACCTGTCAATCTCGATCCGGCGCCATTCCGTCCGGTGATGCTGGCGCATGCGATCGAGAATACCGATTTTGCGGGTCTCGATGCCGGCGATTTTATCGCCGAATGGAAATGGGACGGCATTCGCGTGCAGGCGGTCAGCGGCCGTGACGAGCGCGGCGACCGCCTGGTCCGGCTTTATTCGCGCAGCGGCGAGGACATCACCAAAAGCTTTCCTGACTTGTTGTCCGCGCTGCATCTACCCGGCGCCATCGACGGCGAATTGCTGGTGGTTCGCGACGGCCGGGTACAAAGTTTTAATGTCCTGCAGCAACGGCTCAACCGCAAGGTTGTCTCGCCGAAACTGATCAAGGACTATCCGATCCATCTGCGCGCCTACGATCTGCTCGGCGAGGGCAACAAGGATCTGCGCGGGCTGCCGTTTACCGAGCGCCGGAAGCTGCTCGAGGCCTTCGTCACAGAACTCGACGATCCCAGGATCGACCTGTCGCCGACGATTGCCTTCGACAGTTGGGATGCGCTGACAGCGGCACGAAAAAATCCCGCCGACGCCGGCGCCGGCGAAGACGCCGAGGCGGTCGAAGGCGTGATGCTCAAGCGCCGCGACGCGCCGTATCTGCCGGGCCGCCCGAAGGGCCAATGGTGGAAGTGGAAGCGCGACCCGCACATCATCGACGCCGTCTTGATGTATGCGCAGCGCGGCCACGGCAAGCGCTCGTCGTACTATTCGGATTATACGTTCGGGGTCTGGACCACGGGCGAGGACGGCGAGCAACTGGTGCCGGTCGGCAAGGCCTATTTCGGCTTCACCGACGAAGAGCTGTTGCAGATCGATCGCTTCGTCCGCCGCAACACCACCGAAAAATTCGGACCGGTGCGGCACGTGGTGCACGAGCCCGATCAGGGGCTGGTGCTGGAAGTTGCCTTCGAGGGCTTGCAACGCTCGCCGCGGCATAAATCCGGCGTCGCGATGCGCTTTCCGCGCGTCAACCGGCTGCGCTGGGACAAGCCGCCGCGCGAGGCCGACCGGCTGGAAACGCTGGAGCGGATGCTGAAGGCCGATCAAGCGATTGAAGCGTAGCGTTTTCAAGCGAAGTGGGCACCGGTTCGCGTAAAGAAAACGCGTCAGATTGAAAAGGCGACGGCTGGCGGCCATTGACGCCAACAGGCGGGTTCCCCATTTGCAGTGTACTGACTACAATGTGCGGCGGCTTTCCGCGCGGGAGACCATCGATGCCGAACGACACCCGAGAATTGCCGGCAGCCAACGACGGCCTCTCTCGTTTTCTCGGCGGCTCGCCGCTGGCGGTGGCGTTTCGGCTGATCCTGTTGTCGATTCTGGTCGGCGTGGTGCTCGCCGCGATCGGCTTCGATCCCTGGAATATCGTCCACAGCATCCGGCTGTTGTTTCAGCGGCTCTGGGATCTCGGTTTTGACGCCATCAACTGGTTGTGGCGCTACTTCCTGCTTGGCGCCGTGATCGTGATACCGATCTGGCTGCTGTCGCGGATGTTCGGCGCGCCGCGCGGCCGATAGCATTTTCCAGAAAACTGGCGGCTACCCGATGCAATTGCGATTTGTCGGCTGCGGCGATGCTCTCGGTTCCGGCGGCCGATATAACACCTGCTTTCATATCACCGGCGAGCGGACCAATTTCCTGATCGACTGCGGCGCCTCGTCGCTGCCGGCGTTGAAGCGGCTCGGCATCGCGCGTGACGATATCGATCTCATTCTGATCACGCATTTCCACGGCGATCATTTCGGCGGGCTGCCGTTCATGCTGCTTGATGCGCAATTCACCCGCCGGACCCGCCCGCTGGTCATCGCCGGGCCGCAAGGAGTCGAGATGCGGTTGACGCAGCTGATGGAAGCGCTGTTCGAGAACTCATCCAGGACGAAGCAGCGCTTCGATCTGTCGGTCGTCGCACTCAAGCCCGAGGAAACGCGAACCTTCGGCGCGGTCGATGTCACGCCGTTCCCGGTGGTGCACGGTGAATCCGGCGGCCCGTTTCTGGCCTACCGGGTCGAGGCTGAGGGCCGCGTCATCGCCTACAGCGCCGACACCGAATGGACGGCGACGCTGATCCCGGCGGCGCGCGACGCCGACCTGTTCATCGCCGAGGCCTATTACTACGACAAGGTGGTGAAGAACCACCTCAGCCTGAAAACGCTCGAGGCGCACCTCGCCGAGATCAAGCCGAAGCGGCTAATACTGACACATATGAGCGACGACATGCTCGCTCGGCTCGGTACGCTCGCCTACGCGACTGCGAGCGACGGCATGATCGTGGAGTTGTAGTTAGAGCGGTATGTGATTTGAACGATTCAACTTGCGGGGATGTTGGTTCACCTCTCCCCGGTGGGGAGAGGTCGATTTGCACAGCAAATCGGGTGAGGGGGCGCTGCTTTACGAGAGACCGTAACCCCTCACCCCAGCCCTCTCCCAACGGGAGAGGGAGCCCACCTCCGCCGCGGTCACAGCTCAGGCTAATCTCATCATGCTCTAGCTAGACCGGCCAATCCTCGGCGGTGATGGTCGCGGCATCGGCGCCGACGATTTCGGACAGCGAATCGCGCCCGGTGCGCAACAGCGTCGAAGCCAGGTCGTTCTTGATGTCGTCGACGAGGCCCAGACCCTTGTAGATCAACGACGAGTAAAGCTGGATCAGGCTGGCGCCGGCGCGGATTTTGGTCAGCGCGGCGCCACCGCTATCGATGCCGCCGACGCCTACCAGCGGAAACGCGCCCTCGGCGCGGACGTAGGTCTCCGCCACCATCCGGGTCGACAGCCGGAACAGCGGCCGGCCCGACAATCCGCCCTGCTCTTTGGCGCGGCTCTGTTCGCGCAAGGTCGAGGGCCGTGCCACGGTGGTATTGGCCACGATCATGCCGTCGACGCGGCGCGAGCGGGCGATATGAACGACGTCGTCGAGTTCGGCGAGACTGAGATCGGGCGCGATCTTGAGCAGCAGCGGGCAATCGCCGGCGTTCTGCCGCACGCGCTCGCGGGCATCGATCACCTTGGCCAGGAGATCGTCGAGTGCGGCGGCCTGCTGCAGGTTGCGCAGCCCCGGCGTATTCGGCGACGACACGTTGACGGTGAAATAGCTAGCCACCGGCGCGAAGGTCTCGATCAGTTTGACATAATCGGCGACGCGGTCGGCGGAATCCTTGTTGGCGCCGACGTTGACGCCGACGATGCCAAAAAGATGCGCGCGCCCGGCGAGCCGCCGCAACACCGCTTCGGCGCCGTCATTGTTGAACCCCATGCGATTGACCACGGCCTCGTCGCGCTCGAGCCGGAACAGCCGCGGCCGCGGATTGCCTCTTTGCGGCTTCGGCGTCACGGTGCCGATTTCGACAAATCCGAAACCGAGCCGCAGCAGCGCGTCGGGTGCTTCCGCGCTTTTGTCGAAGCCCGCGGCCATGCCTACCGGATTGGGAAAATTCAGGCCGAACGCCCGCACCGCCAATTTTGCATCGTCCGGCCGCGGCCGCATCGGCGGCAGCAGCCGCAAGCCCTGGATCGCCAGACGGTGCGCGTCCTCCGGATCGAACCAGCGCAACAGCGGCAGCGAAAAGGCATCGAAGGCGCGGATCACGGCGCCAACTCCGGGATGTCGTGAGATCCATCGGAGCGCGCGCGCAGGTCGAGCACCCCAATGACCGCGCCGAGATCGAGTTCGCCGTAGAGATGCGGAAACAGCTCGTCGTTGCGAGAGGGTTCCCAGCGCAGCGCGTCCCCCAGCGCGTCGGCGTCGATCTCGATCAGGAACAGCCCGGTTTGCCCAAAGAAATGCTTCCGCGCCGTCTCCGCCACCTGCGAGGCGAGCGAGAAATGAATGAAGCCGTCGCGGATATCGTCGGCGCTGCCCCGGAATACGCCTTGGCGTTCGGCCTCGCGCCAGGCCGAAGCGGGACAGATTTTGTAGATCCTGCGCACGTGCGGGGAGTCCTGCCTGCCGCTTTGAGTCTCTTGGGGATTTCCCGGAAATCTCCGGAGCCGGCGCCGACCGTATCGGCGCACCCGGCGCACTTCAAGGTCGCATTCAGGCATTGCGCCGCATTGCGAAAAACAGTCGATTGAGGTAATAATTCCTAAGTCCGGACCAGGCTGAGCCATGGCCAAACAGCCCAAAGCGCCGCGCGTGCTGACCCACGGCCAGATCTGGACCGCGCTGGACCGGCTTGCCGAACGCGCTGGGCTATCGCCCTCGGGGCTCGCCAAGCGCTCCGGCCTCGATCCCACCACCTTCAACAAATCCAAACGCATCACCGCCGACGGCCGCGAACGCTGGCCTTCCACCGAATCGGTGGCCAAGGCGCTCGCCGCCACCAACAGTTCCATCGACACTTTCGTGCAGTTGATCGGCGACAGCGCGCGGACCGTACAGTCGGTGCCGCTGCTCGGCTTCGCGCAAGCGGCAGCCGGCGGCTATTTCGACGAGAGCGGTTTCCCCTCCGGCAACGGCTGGGACGAAGTGGCGCTGCCGTCGGCCGATGACGAGCATGCCTATGCGCTGGAGATTTCCGGAGACCAGATGAGGCCCGCCTATCGCGACGGCGACGTCATCGTGGTGTCGCCGGGCACACCGATCCGGCGCGGCGATCGCGTGGTGGTGAAAACGCGAGGCGGCGAGGTAATGGTGAAGGAAATGAAGCGCCGGACCGCGAAGACGCTGGAGCTGCAATCGCTGAGCCCGAACCAGGCCGACCGCACTTTGGCGGCCGGCGACGTCGAGTGGATCGCGCGCATCGTATGGGTGAGCCAGTAGGAGTGCTGCATAGAGCCGATCGTGCGAAGCGCGGCTTATCTCATTCATCGTCGTCCCTGCGAAAGCATGCGAAAGCAGGGACCCATAACCACCGGCCTTGCTGATTTTCACCGGCCCTTGGCCATTCTTTCTTTTCCAAAACAACCATCAGGACGTATGGGTCCCGGCGTTCGCCGGGACGACGATAGTCTTCCCTACGACGCGTAGTCAGGCTCCTTGCGGTCGAGTGTGCGCTTCAAGGCATCGAAGTGCCGCTGTTGCGGGCTGGGACCTTCGAACATACTGCTGCCGCCGTAATCCCGCCGCGTCTTCTCGACCACGGCGCCCGGGAGCTGCTTCAGGGGCTGTCCGGTCCACATCGCATAGATCTGAACCTGGGCGGCGCGCTCGGTGTAATAAAGCCGGTCATAGGCATCGGCTACCGTGTTGCCGACCGTAGAGATGCCGTGATTGGCCATGAACAACACACTCTTGTCTCCGATAACCCGGGCAAGGCGCGCGCCTTCGGCCGGATCAAGCGCCGGGCCGGTATATTCGTCGTCATAGGCGATCTCGCCTGACAGCCCGACCTCGGTCTGACCGATCTCCTTGATGCGCGGGTCTTCCAGACGCGTCAGCGCACTCGCATACGGCATGTGGGTGTGAAACACGGCCTTGGCCTGCGGCAGCGCCTTGTGGATCGGCGCATGGATGCAATAGCAGGAGCGTTCCACGTCGCCGGCGCCGCGCTTGACCTTGCCGTCGTCGATGCCGACTTCCATGAAAGACGAGGCGGTGACCTCGGACCAATGCATCCCGAACGGAATCTGGTAGTAGCGGTCGCTGCGTCCGGGCACGACGAGGGTCAGGTGGTTGAAGATGCCCTCGCTGAACCCGTGGATGTAGGCCAGCCGGTGCGCCGCCGCGAGATCGACCCGCGCCTGCCATTCCTCGGCGCTGTATTCCCCGAGCGCTTTTGGCGAAACCCTGAACTGCATGGGCGTCCT
>Ga0105240_10009959_pt1 | contig 13397 bp, 8 predicted proteins | sample KBSC54metaG_FD_80426 | JGI IMG/M metagenome (GOLD analysis project Ga0105240, IMG submission 80426) | Corn rhizosphere microbial communities from Kellogg Biological Station, Michigan, USA - KBS C5-4 metaG | ecosystem: Host-associated > Plants > Roots > Rhizosphere > Soil | place: Michigan, USA... | reverse complement strand
TCCGGCACCAATCCCGAGGTACGGCTCAAAGATGACCGCAAACAGGGGAGTCAACGAAAACAGCACAACCCTGGTCTCATCACCGATACGCTCCTTTGCGAAGCTGGTCAGTACCGCTGGTACGACGAAAAGCCCGACGCCGACGAGCACCACCTCCAAGCCGAGATCTCTCGCCCGCCACCTCGCCCGACGAACTAGTGCCGCCAGTCTGGCAGCGAAAGCAAACAGTCCGAGCAGCAGAGCCTGCTCCATCATTGGCGTAAGCGACAATCGCCCGGATGTTCTCGGCCCAAAATCCGCGCGAATCCACCCCGCGGCCCAGATCAGGCACATCAGCAGCAACCCGCCAATCGGCAGCAACTTCCGCCCCCATCCCGGTCCGCTCCACGTGAATATGTGCATCTTCCCTACGCTACAATGAGCAATGGGCCGGATCTGCGCATGTGGCGCATCAATCGCCCATCTTCCAGCTAAAGCAAGGAGTTCTCTTTATGGCGATTCCCGCCACACAACTGCGTCCGGGCATGATCATCAAACACAATGACACTTTGCATAGTGTCTTCAAGGTGGAGCATCGCACGCCGGGCAATTTGCGCGCCTTCATCCAGGCAAAGCTTCGCAATCTAAAGTCCGGAGCTATGTTCGAGCACCGCTTTCGCTCTGCCGATGCAATCGAGAAGGTCTCCGTCGATGAAATCACCATGGAGTTTCTCTACGCCGACGGCGATGACTACTACTTCATGAATCCCGAAGACTACGAACAGACCGTGCTCAACGGCTCTCTGCTGGGCGATGCCGTCGAGTATCTTACCCCGAACCTGCAAATCAAAATCAGCTACATTGACGGCCAGCCCGTCGGGGTCGATCTGCCCACTTCCGTCGAACTCACGGTTGTTGAAACCGAGCCCGGCCTCAAGTCAGCGACCGCCTCCTCGGTCACCAAGCCGGCTAAGACTGAAACTGGCCTCGTCGTGCAGGTGCCGCCCTTCATCAACGAAGGCGAAAAGATCCGCGTCGACACCAGCGAAGGCTCCTACCTCAGCCGGGCCTAGACTTGTTCCGATCAACTCAAACGCCGGACTCTATCCGGCGTTCTTCTTTTCAGATCATTACTCGCACCGGAGCGCAACCGTCGGCTGTACGTGCGCCGCTCGCACGGCCGGAATCAGGACCGCCAGAACCGAAGTCCCCAGCAGCACCGCTGACACCAACACGAACGTCATCGGGTCTGCGCCGCTGGTCCCATATAGCAAACTCGCCGTGAACCGCCCCAGCACGAGCGAAATGGCAATCCCGATCGCCAGCCCGATTCCCGTCAGGATCATGCCTTGCCGGAAGACCATCCGCAGCACTTCGCGCGGCTTTGCTCCCAGGGCCATGCGAATCCCGATCTCGCGCGTCCTGCGCCGGACCGAATAGCTCATTAACCCATAGAGTCCAATTGAGGCGAGCGTCAGCCCCACCACACCAAAAACGCCCAGCAGCAGCGCGGAGATCCGCGGCAGCAGCAGCGATTTGTCCACGTGGTCCTGCATCGTCTCCATGTTGAACACCGCCATGTTCGGATCAAGTGCCGCGATCTGCTCGCGAACTGCCTTTGCGGCCCGCTCGGGATCTGCGTGGGTCTTTACAATCAACGTAATTCCGAAAAAGCTGATCGCCTTCTCCGGCGCGGCATTCAGAAAGAGATATACGCAATTTCCTGTCTGCTCACCCAGCGTGCGCAACTTCGAATTACGCACCACGCCGACAACTGTATAGCTCGTCTTCTTTTGGTGAAGTGTCAGCCCAATGGGGTCCTGTCCGGGAAACAGCTGCGCCGCCATCGACTCGTTAATAATGACCGCATTCTGATCTCCCGTCTGCGAATTGAAATCGCGCCCGCGCAGCAGCGGAATCGACATGGTCTCGAAGTAGCGCGTTCCGACGCTGTTCACATCCGCATCGACTTTCTTGGCTGCATGGTCTTTCGTCGCTGTTGACTCGAAATCGTCATTTGAAGTTCCAAGGCTCAGGGGCACAATCGTCAAGAAACTCACCGAGCGAACACCTGGCAACGCCTCCGTTCGCTGTCGAATCTGCTTCAGGAACTCCGCTGATTTTTCGTTTGAGTAGTTCTGCAGTTTTGGATCCACGCTCATCAGCAGCAGATTGTCCGGTTTGAATCCGATGTCAATCGACGAAGCATTCCCGAGACTGCGCAGAAATAGTCCCGCGGTAGCCAGCAGCACCAGCGAGAGCGCCACCTGCACCACAACCAGCGTGTTCCTCAGCCGCGAGCGCCCTTCACGGCTCAACGTGGGGGAACTGTCCTTGAGCGCCGACACCAGATCGGGATTCGACGCGCGCAACGCTGGTACCAGCCCGAAGATCAGTGCTGTCACGATAGACAGCCCCAGCGTGAATGCCGCCACCCGCAGATCGACGTTGAAGTCAAAGACAATGGGGAAGGGCAGAGGCAATTGAAAGTTCGAAATCGCCCTTGCTGCGATGGCAGCCATTCCAAACCCGACAGCCCCACCCATAAGCCCAAGCAGCAGGCTTTCAACCATCAGTTGCTGGATCAGCCGACGCCTCCCCACTCCCATTGCCAACCGCACCGCAATCTCTTTCTGCCTTCCTGTCGCGCGTGCCAGCAGCAAATTGGCAACATTGGCGCATGCCACCAGCAACACCAGTCCCACCACAACCATCAGCACGCCCATTAGCGCAAAAGCAGGTGTTGCCGAACCGGCAATCAATCCACCCGCGTTCTGCAGTGTGACCACCTCGTGGTGCTTCTGATCCTTGTGGTAGGTGTCATCGATTCGCTTCTTGATGACGTTCACCATCACAGCCGCCTTGGCACGGCTCACTCCAGACCGAAGCTTCGCATTCATTAGCAGCCAATGGCTGTCGCGGTTTTGCCGGCCGCCGGACATATCTGTCAGGTCGGGCATCATCTCTTCTGTCATGCTCAGCGGAACCCAGAACTCGGACACAATGCCGCGATCGATGCCATAAAACCCGGAAGGCGCGACGCCCACCACTGTATAACTGTGTCCGTTCAGCACCACCTGCTGATTGATGATCCCGGTATTCCCGTTGAACCGCCGCTTCCACAGTGCGTGGCTCAGCACCACCGCATGTTCGCTCCCAATCACCCGATCGTCTTCAGGCAGAATCGGCCTACCCAGCGCCATGGCGGTCTGCAGCGTTGGGAAAAAATTGCCGCTCACCGCCTGTCCCCACAGCCGCTCAGGAGTGCTCCCGCCGCCCAGGCTTGCAGGGATCAGCGGGAAGTGCGCCATTACTCCGCCCTCAAAGATCTCTGCCGATTGCGCGTTGTAGTCGACGTAGTCCGGGTACGAAAACGACTTCCCTTCGGAAAACATCACCACGCTATGCGCGTTCTTCACCGGCAGCACGCCCCACAGCAAGCCATTCGCCACACTGAACACCGTGGCGTTGGCTGCGAAAGCCAGCGCAATAGAGATGATCACCACAGCGGAAAACCCCGGAGCCTTCAACAGACTTCGAGACGCAAAGCGAAGATTCTGCAGCAGCATCTGCATCCAGCCCTCAATTCTGACAAGAAGCTCTAGGACCGATAACGACAGCCCGAGTCCCAAAGTTCCCATGAATGTAGACGGTCTTGAATCTTCCACTCTGTGATGGCGCACAGCCTCGCCCGTTCACCGTGATGCAGCACACCAACACGCACCTGCCTAACGCCTACCGTCACCATTCGTCACAAATTTCTTCAGCAAAGAATTTTCTGCGCGCTCACATTTGATATATGTTACAGTCTGTAACATTATGGCGAGTAACACTCATGATCCCGCCGAGCTCGGTGAATTGGAAAGGGAAGTCCTCTCCATCATCTGGCGTTCCGGCTCCCTCACCGCCGAGCGCGTTCGCGAAGAACTAGACCGGCCCTTGAAAGATTCCACCGTCCGCACCGTCCTGCGTCGGCTCGAAGAAAAGGGCTATCTCGCGCACACGGTCGAAGACCGCACCTTCATCTATCGTCCGGCTGAGTCGCGCCAGAAAGTTGCGGGCCGCGCCGTAAAGCGCATCGTCGACTGGTTCTGCGATGGCTCAGTGGAAGCGCTCCTGGTCGGAATGGTCGACTCCAAGGTCCTCGATCGCGCTGAACTCCAGCGTCTCGCCACGCGTATCGCAGAAGTGCAAAAGCAAGCAGCGAAGCCAAGTGTCACTAAGGAGGCCAACAAATGATCTCCTCTCTGTTGCTCGAAGCCGCCCTTCGTTCTGTTCTCCTCGCCCTTGCCGTCTGGGCTGGGCTGCGCATCTTTGGCGTCAAAAACGTACTCGCGCAGAAGGCCGCCTGGGGCCTCGTACTCGTCTCCGCACTCGGAATGCCTCTCCTGCTTCCCTATGCCGCCCATTGGAGCGTCCTGCCAGCGAACGTCCGCGTCGTCATCCCCGACGATCCGCAAACCCTTCTCGAAGAATTGCAGGCCAGGATTAAAACCTTGCCGCAGCCGAAGCCCCTATCGGAACTGGCTCCTGCAACTCAAACCGCAGCTCCCGCGGAAAATGGCGATCCAGATCGGAAGGCCCTGACGGCCGACAGGGCTGACACCCGCGCAGCGGCCCCCGTCAAAAGCAATCCGCGCATCCAGGTTTCCAACACTTACGACGTTTATGAACCTGCTTCCCTGACCAATGCGGCGAACGCGTCAGCAGCCGTTCTACCTGCGACCGATGCCGCCCCGCACATCACAACAAAAACAATCCTTACCGCGCTCTTCTGGTTCTACCTCGCCGTAGCCGGTGTTCTTACCCTGCGCCTGCTCTGCGGATTCATCGCCGCACTTCATCTCTTGCATACCGCAAAGCCGATCACAATAGACCCATCAATTCCTTCCTCGGCGGCTCTCAAACTGCGCAGCAGCACCAGCGTCGCATCCCCCGTCACCATCTGCTCCTCCGTCGTCCTCCCCGCCGACTACAAAACCTGGGACACGAACAAACTGCGCATTGTCATTGCGCACGAGCGTTCGCACATACGTCAGGGCGATTTCTACCTGCAACTGCTCGCCGGAGTCTATGCCTCCGCAGTGTGGTTCAGCCCGCTCGGCTGGTGGCTCAAACGCAAATTGTCTGATCTCGCCGAGGCCATCAGCGATCGCGCCGGGCTTGAACAAGCCGCCGACCGCACAGCCTACGCCCAGATCCTCCTCGAGTTCGCGGCCGCACCGCGCCCCACCCTCATAGGAGTTGCCATGGCCCGCAGTGGATCGCTCTCACGCCGCATCGAGAGGCTTCTCAATGACGCTTCCTTCCGCCAGGCGTTCGCAGGAACCCGCCGCGGCCTAGCAGCCGTCGCAGTTGTTCCAGTCGCACTCTTCATCGCAACCGCTTTTGTCCGGGTGGAGGCCGCAAGCCAGCAGAGCCAGTCGAAAGACCAGGCTTCGCTGCCGGCAACCGCTCCCATTACACCGGACCTGCTGCCTACGTCCCAGGAACCGCAAGAGCCCGTCTCCAGACCCGAGCCTTCCAGCGACAAGCTTCCCGCCCCGGCGCTTGCGCCAGCAGCTCCTGACGATACACCTGCTCCTCCGGCGTGCGAAGAATGCGCTCCTTCGCATGTCGCAGCTCCGCCAGCGCCGGCCCACATACAGGCTCCTACTGACGCTGCCCCCGTGCCGCCCGCGCACGTCTCGGTATCACCCCGCATTCTGATACTTCCCGGAACGCCGGGCCGCTCGATCACGATGATCGCCCCCGCGGCTCCTGGTCGCGCACACGTTCTCACCGTACCTCAGATCGCGCCAATGCCTCCTCATGCCTCGCTGGCTCTGGTTGCTCCGCGCGCTTTCCTCGCAGATGGCCATCGATACGCCTTCGTGCAGAACGGACATGAATCCTACGTCATGGCCGACGGCAAGAAGTCAGGCTACCGCTATTATGTCTCCGACAACGGTGACTCCTACGCCATCATCAGAGGCGACGGCTCGCGCCAGATGTCCTTCAACGGAGACATTCACTCTAGCGACATTGAGAAGGCTCGTCAGCAGGCCGGGGGCAAAGACTTTCTGTGGTTCCGTCATGAAGGCAAGGCATACATCATCGACGATCCTGCCACGCTCGCGCAGATCGAGGCGATGTACAAGCCCATGGAAGATCTTGGGCGTCAGCAGGAGGAACTTGGCAAGAAGCAGGAAGTTCTTGGCAAGCAGCAGGAGGAGATTGGTCACCAGCAGGAGCAGGCAAGTGTTCCCACGCCCGACATGAGCAAGGAGATCGCCGCGATTGAAGAAGCCATGGCGAAGCTCAAAGCGAACCAGGGCAAGAACATGACGCAGGAACAATTCGGTGAGCTTCAGGAAAAGCTCGGCGAACTACAGGGGCGCCTTGGCGACATCCAGGGGGAGATAGGCTCCAAACAAGGCGAGTTTGGTGAGCGCATGGGCGCGCTCGGCGAGAAGATGGGCGCGCTAGGTGAGCAAATGGGCCGTCTAGGTGAGCAACAAGGCGAGATTGCCGAGCGGGCCAACCAGAAGGTGAAATCCATCATCGACCAGAGCACGAAAAACGGAAAAGCCCGTCCGGTTCAGTAGTTCGTATAGCAGGCGGAAACATCGCATCCGCGAATCAGGTGAACCTGGATCGCGGATGCCTTTGGTACCGGTCTACTCGGCTTTCTGTAAAGATCAGTTTGAGGCGGCGGCAGGACCGTATCTTTCGACGTCTGCAGTTGAGCATGTAATCTGTGAAGTCCCAAACGGAGGACCTCCAGTGCCCATTTCTCCTCGCCTCGAAATTGCGTTGCAGAACTTCAACATGAATTCGAACTTTCTGAGGCAGGGCCTGACCGGGTTCACAGACGAGGACTGGCTGAAACGCCCCAATGAGCGCACGAACAACATGTTGTGGATCGTCGGCCACCTCGTCTGGTCGCGCTCCGCTGTGCTCGCCCGCCTTGGCGATCAGTGGAAGCTGCCCTGGATGAGGCTGTACGCCCGCGGAGAGAAGTGCGTGGAGTGCCCCGACGCGCCCTCACCCACTGAAGTCGTAGCCGCATGGGATGAAAGCTGCGGCAGGCTCAATAAGGCTATAGAATCCGCAACCGAAGAGTTGCTCGATACTCCGGCGGCCAAGCCAGGACCTCCCAGCGCCGACGGCAAGCTCAGCGGAACCATCAACTTCATGGTGCTCCACGAAACCTACCACGTAGGCCAGGCTGCATACATCCGCTCCTGGCTAGGCAAGCAAAGCGTGATGGGTTAACGCCCAACGATATGGGTGCCCCAGGTCCGTGTGTTCGGACCTGGGATCGAGCGCTATCCCAACTGCACCGGCTTCGCTTCTAAAAGAGCTTCGATTGTCTTGAGAGCATCCAGCGTACTGTTCGGCACCGGGGCATCCACCTGCACCACCGCCAGCGCCTTCACGGGCTTCGACCCGCTTCTCTCGCGTCCCAGCGCAAAGTTGGCGATGTTGACGCCCTGCTCGCCGAGAATCGTGCCGATCTTTCCGATGACGCCAGGTACATCGAGGTTCCGGCACACCAGCAGATTTCCCTCAAGCGGCGCCTCGATGTCGATGTCATCGAATTCAAGCAGCCTCGGCTGTTCGCCATGGATCACGGTCGCCGTCGCATGGCTTCGTCCACTAGCCGTGTGCAGTTCAATCGCCAGCAGCGTGGCCGCTCCGCCGCGATGCGTTTCGTCTTTCTCTTCATGCACCCGGATCCCGCGCTCTTGAGCCACTGTCAGCGCATTGATCCGGTTTACATTCTCTGATCCCTGCAGCAAACCCTCGATCGCAGCATTGCGCACAAGATCGGTCTTAGCTTCCGCCAGCGCGCCACCGTAGGTGATATTGATTCCCTCAATCCCGCTCTTTCCCGCCTGCGACAGAAACGCCCCAAGCCGCCCAGCGAGGTCCATAAAGGGCGCAAGTTGCACATATTCTTCATGGCTCAGAGAAGGCAGGTTCACCGCGTTCTGCACCACGCCCAGCTTCAGGTACTCTCGCACCTGCATTGCGATCTGCACTCCAACGGCCTCCTGCGCCTCAGCCGTCGATCCCGCAATATGTGGCGTCAGAATCACATTCTCTAGCGCCGCAAACGGCGAGTCTTTCGGTGGCTCAACCGTGAAAACATCCAGCGCCGCCCCCGCAACCTGTCCGGATTTCAGCCCCGTCAGCAACGCTTCGTCCTCGATTAGTTCGCCGCGCGCGCAGTTGATGATCCGCACGCCCTTTTTCATTGCGGCAATGGTCTTCGCATTGACGATGCCGTGCGTCTGCGGAGTCAACCCGACATGCAGTGTCAGATAATCTGATCCCGCAAACAATTCATCAACTCCTACGAGCCGGATGCCATTCTCGCGCGCTACCGCAGCGGAAACAAACGGATCGCTTCCGATGATCTCAACGCCGAACGCCCGCGCCCGTCGCGCCACTTCAAGGCCGATCCGCCCCATTCCCAGAATCCCCAGCGTTTTCCCGCGAAGCTCGGAACCCTGCAGGCTCTTCTTTTCCCACTTCCCAGCGTGCATAGTCGCATTCGCCGTCGGAAGCCTCCTCGCGAGCGCCAGCATCAACCCAATCGTCAACTCTGCAACTGCGACCGCATTCGCACCCGGCGTGTTCATCACCACCACGCCGCGCCGCGTTGCCGCCTCTGCGTCGATGTTGTCTACGCCCACGCCCGCACGCCCAATTACGCGCAGCTTCGGCGCTCGTTCCATCAGCGCATCGTCAGCCTGCACCGCACTACGCACTACCAGCGCATCCGCATCCGCTAACGCTGCGGGCAGGCCGTCCTTCAATTGATCATGCGTAAGCACTTCCCATCCGGGCTCCGCCTGAAAAACAGCCAGCGTAGAGGGCGATACCTTTTCCGCGAGAACGATCTTCATCTTTTCTCCCTTGGCCGCAGTTGCGGACCCGGCTTCAAATTCTTCAAAACGAATATTGTGCTTTTCGCAAAGCAGGTCAAACATCCGCACAACCGCCGCGTGCGGCTTTCCCTCGCCCCGTTCGTACTTCGTAATAGAGTTGGGATGCACACCAAGCAGTTCGGCCATCTGGTACGAGTAGAGGTCGAGTTTCCTTCGCGCAACAACAAGTTTTTCGCCAAAGGTGAGTTCAGCCATAGAAAGCTCCTGAGGAGCAATAACCAGCGATCATTGATAAGTGATCGATACCAGGACCCTTAGTGGATTCATGAAGCTCAGTGGCTTCTGACCAACGTTCACTGACCACCGATCACTCGTTCCGCATACACCTTCTGCGCCGCCGCCACTGCCTGTCCGAACTCCACCTTCAGCCCCAGCGTGTCCTTCGCGATGTGCTCCATTGCTCCGAGAAACGCGATGGTATCGAGATAGTCGAAGAACCCAAGGTGAGCTACGCGGAAAATCTTCCCCTGCATCTCCCCCTGCCCATTCGCCGTCACAAGCGCAAACTTTGCCTTCAACGCCTTGACCACGCTTCCGGAGTCCATTCCTTCCGGGACAGCAACCGCCGTTGCCGCCGCCGCTGGCGCTTTAGGAGCGAACAGCTCAAAGCCCAGCGAAACCAACCCGGCCCGCGTTGCCTCCGCATTCACAATCGCATTATTGACAAGCGCCTCGCGTCCCTTCTCCAGATCCCCGTGTGCCTGGCCAGCAATGTAGTCGAGCGCCGCGCCCAGTCCGGCAACGAGAGCCACCGCAGGCGTGTATGCGCTCTCGCCCTTCACCGCATTTTTCCGCTCCTTGCGCAGATCGAAGTAGTAGCGCGGATTCTTCGCCTTCTCCATCGCCGCCCACGCCTTCTCGCTGACGCTCAGGTACGCCAGTCCCGGCGGAATCATTACCGCCTTCTGCGAACCGCCGATCAGAATGTCGATGCCCCAGCCATCCACATCAAAGTGCGTCGTGCCAAGCCCGGTGATGCCGTCGACTACCAAAACCGTCTCCGGTGCCACCTCCTTGATCAGCTTTGCCACCCCTTCGACGTCGTGCTTCGCGGCGGTTGAAGTCTCAGTCGCCTGCATGTACAGCACGCGGTGCTCCGGCTTCAGTGCAGCCCGTAGCTGCGCCAGGTCAAACGTCTCCCCGTAAGGCGCAGAGAACACGTCTGGCTCGCACCCGAACGCCTTGGCCAGCCCCGTCCAGCGCTCGCCAAACTTGCCAGCCGTCAGCACCAGAACCTTATCGCCCGGCGAGGTTAGATTCGACACCGACGCCTCCATCGCGCCCGTTCCCGAGCTCGACAGCAGCAGAACGTCGTTTTTAGTCCCGACAAACACCTTGAGCTGCGACAGAACCTTTTGAAACAGCGCCCGGAACTCCGGTGTCCGATGGTGCATATCGGCCGCCGCCATCGCGAATTGAGCAGCCGGAAGCAGGGGTGTCGGGCCCGGCGTATAAAGACGAGTCTTTCGAATCATAGACTTAACCTCCAAGTCATAGACTTAACCTCCAAGTAAAGATGAACTTTGGCGTTTGATGCTTGCGAGAACGAAATCACATAATACACATAATTGTGATTTTTGTGAAATGAGTTTGTGCAAAACTCTCCGTACTCACGAAATTCTGCGGGAATAGACGGCTCCGGGCGGCAGTCCAGGAACTCTTAGGCTCGTTCAGATGTTTGATGTTCAGCCAGCCCGTCGCCTAAGCGGCATGGAGTGCCGCGACTGCCCCACCCAAAATAAAGCCTTCGTGATCGCCCCCCGTACCCGGGGCGAATTCGCCCATAGGCCGGGAGAAGCCAACTCCTTCCCAGTGGAGTGGGGCGCCCCCAGCCCTGGGATAGAAGCCTCTCGAAACGCCGGCGAAGGGTCCCACCATTCATGTACCCGGCTCTGCCCATCCATGCATCAGGCGGATGCTCTCCTGCTACGAGCCGCTTCGGGTCTGAGATGATGTTGGCGTGAAATTTCCGCTGAGACTTCCGTCGGCTTTCCTCGCGGTTGCCATTGTGCTTCCTCCAGCAAAGGTTCTACACGCAGCCACCACTGAGGTGCGGCAGACGCTCTCAAATGCGGATATCACAATCGACATCTCCTCGAGGGGCCCATCGCTGTCGTCCATCCACCGGCTCGATACCGTTCTTCGGAACTCCGTATCGGAAATACTACCCACCAGCGCTGAAGTGAATGGAATATCAACTCTGCTCTATTGGCATTTCGTACCCGCACTCGCCCCCACCGACAAACGAAAAGCGGTGTTCGTATACGAGTCCGACACTCCGCATCTCCGCCTCTCCTGGGAGTGGCAGGCCCGCGCCGACCACGGCCCCCTCGAACACCGTATCACTGTCGAAAATCTCGGCACCGACGAAGTCTGGCTGCCGATGGTCGACTCGCTTCATCTCCGAATTCCGTATCCAACCGGACACAAGTTCCGCCACTTCTACGTCGAGAAAGGCGCCGACACTCCATCAGCTGTAGGTACTCACCTCGATGACATCACCGACGGCTACACCTGGACCGGTAAATCCTCCACCTACGCCTTCCCGCAGAAAAGCGAAGCCCGCGAAATCATTCCCGCAGAGTTCGTGTTCAGCTCCGACTTGCCGAACACCGGATGGTTCGCCGGCATCGAATTCAGCGGCCGCACCCGCATCTCGCTCCACCGCTCCGACAACAGCATCGAAACCGTACTCGGCCTCAATCCCGAACCGGGCCCCTTCCGCACTCGCCTTGCACCTGGGGAGACCTTCGAAACTCCAACCGTCTTCCTCGGCGCATTTACTGGTGGCTCCGACGGCGCAGCCAACCAGCTTCACTCCTGGGTCCGCAAGGTCCTCGGCAATCCCGCAACATGGAACGATCCGCAATATCCGCTCACCGTCAACAACAGCTGGGGCGGCGGCATGCAGGTTGACGAGGCCATCGCGCTGCGCATGATCGCCGACGCAAAGCAGCTTGGCCTCGAAATGTTCCACGTCGACGCCGGCTGGTTCCGCGGCGTAGGCGACTGGTACGCAAACCCACAGAAGTTCCCGCACGGTCTCGCACCCATCGCCGATGCTGCGCACAAGCAGGGCCTTCGCTTTGGCCTCTGGGTCGACTGGACGCAGGCCGGCCTCAGCACCAACCCCGGCGCGCTCAATGTCCACGATCCTAAGGCCCGCGACTGGCTCGTCTCCGATCTCCCGCCCGACTGGAAGCCCGAGGAGTTCAAAGGCGAAACCGTAGACCTCGGAGTTCCCGCGGCCCACGACTACCTCGAAAAAGAAGTCGACCGCATCATCACCGACGACCACCTCGACATGCTCGAACACGATGGGTATCTCGTCGCCCAGGGCTGCATTCGCAGCGATCATCCGCATGCCCCGCTGAACCAGAGCACTGCCAAAATCACGCACGACTCCGGCTTCGACTTCGTCATCGCCGACAACTCCACCGACGTCAGCTATCACGCCGTTCGCGCCTACTACGATATCTACACGAAGATGCGCCGGCAGCACCCAGGCCTCTTTTTCGAGGTCTGTAATGACGGTGGCCGCATGGTCGACTTCGGCTCCGCCGCGCACGCCGACTACTTCTCTATCACCGACACCTACGACCCGCTGTCGAACCGCCGCGCCTTCTACGACACCAGCTACATGCTCCCCCCCGCGATGCTAGAAAGCTACGTAGAGAAGTGGCCCACGCCACGCCTCGAGAACTTCCTCTACATGCTTCGCAGCGGCATGATGGGCTGGGTCAGCATCATGATCGACACCACTACGTGGACACCGGAGCAGCACAACGCCGCCCGGAATGCCATCGCGCTCTACAAAGAAAAACTCCGTCCACTCATCCGCGACGCTCAACTCCATCACGTCTCCGCCCGTCCCGACGGCATCCACTGGGATGGCATGGAGTACTGGGATCCGGCCCGTCGCAAGGGCGTTCTCTTCGCCTTTCGCGGCACCATCGACAACGAAGAAAGCCACGCCTTCGTCCTCGCCGGCCTGGATCCGGCCCAACGCTACCGCCTCCAATTTCAAGACCACACCACCCCTGACACCACAGCCACGGGCAGGGAGTTGATGTCCCGCGGAACATCGATTCATCTCTCCCATCCGCTCAGCTCAGAGCTTGCCTTCATCGAGGAATTGAAATGATCGGAACACGGCTCATTTAAAATTGAGATGTAAGGACGGAAACCATGAGCGAAGCAGGCGCATTGGAAGCGCAGATCAGTCAGCAGGTATTTACAGCGATGAAGCTTCACGACGCCGAGCGAACCGGAACGCTCCGCCTCATCAAGACCGCGTTGAAAAACAAATCGATCGACAAACGCGGTCCTCTCGACACCGCCGAGGAACAGCAGATCCTCGCCACCATGATCAAGCAGCGCCGCGACTCCATTGACGCTTTCACAAAAGGAAACCGGCCTGAGCTCGCAGCCAAAGAAGCCGCCGAGATCGTCGTCATCGAAGAGTTTCTGCCCAAGGCT
>Ga0105240_10009958_pt1 | contig 13398 bp, 10 predicted proteins | sample KBSC54metaG_FD_80426 | JGI IMG/M metagenome (GOLD analysis project Ga0105240, IMG submission 80426) | Corn rhizosphere microbial communities from Kellogg Biological Station, Michigan, USA - KBS C5-4 metaG | ecosystem: Host-associated > Plants > Roots > Rhizosphere > Soil | place: Michigan, USA... | reverse complement strand
CCTGCGCCAGCGCGGGCTGCGCGCAGCACAGCATCACGATCGACGCGAGCGAAGCGAGCAGCGGGCGGTGGGAGGTGCGCATGGCCAAAATTCTAGGCACGGCCACTCATTCAGGGGGTGCAGTGCGCGCGCAGGAAGTCACGCCGCGGTGGTCTGCGTCGGGGTCGATCAGGTTCGCCAGACGCGCGGCGTGCACGCCGGCAGCTGCCAGGCCGCCTCGCGCCAGCGTGCCCACACGGCCGCGAGCAACTGCATCGCCGGCTCGACGCGCGGCGCAAGCGCTCGCAGCACGACGACACGGTCGTTCGCCGCGGTCGCGCCACTGCGGTCGCGCAGCGCGTTGTCGCCCACGCTCGCGCGTGCCGCGTCGAGCAAGGCCTCGCGACGTTCGGCGCGCAATGCGCTGCCGGCCGCGAACCAAAGCGTCGCGAGCACCCGCTGACCGTCCCAGCCGAGCGGCGAATCGAGCAGCCTGGCATCGTCGGCGGCGATGCGGCCGCGTTCCAGCCAGCAACCCGGGAGTTCGATCGATTGCGTGTAGCTGCCGCGTTCGAAGCCCTGGTCGGACGCAGGAAGGCCGAGCGCCAGCACGTCCCAGCCGATCATCTCGGCACCGGGCGCGAGCTCGAAGCGCATCCGCGTCTCGGCGAGGCAACCGCTGTACGCGAGCGTTTCGAGCGGCAGCCACTCGAGCCGTGCGCCGCTCGCGGCGCGCACCAGCACGTCCTGCAATGCCGGCTCGCCGAGGCTGCGGTAGAAGCGCGTCGCGCCGGGTGTGGTGATCAGCGCGTGGGCGCCGTCGGCCAGCGTGCCGTCGATCGCCAGTGTGTCGCCGCCGACGATGCCGCCGGGCGGATGCACGAGCACGCTGTGGCAGACCTGCGGTGCTTCCGGGTACAGGCTCTTGAGCACGCGCAGCGGACCGTCGTGGCGGTCGAGCACGATCGTGCGTTCGGCCTCGCGGCGGTAAGCGAGTTCGAGGCGCCCGTGCCAGCTCATCGCTGCTCCCGGCAGAGGGGCACCGTTCGCACTGAGCTTGTCGAAGTGCGCAGCTCGCGGCAGGGCTTCGACAGGCTCAGCCCGAACGGGGCGCACAAGAGCGGATCTTGCAGGGGCACCGTTCGCACTGAGCTTGTCGAAGTGCGCAGCTTGCGACAGGGCTTCGACAGGCTCAGCCCAAACGGGCTGCGCAAGAGCGGATCAGGGAGGGGCACCGTTCGCACTGAGCTTGTCGAAGTGCGCGGCTTGCGACGGGGCTTCGACAGGCTCAGCCCGAACGGGGTGCGCAAGAGCGGATCAGGGAGGGGCACCGTTCGCACTGAGCTTGTCGAAGTGCGCGGCTTGCGACGGGGCTTCGACAGGCTCAGCCCGAACGGGGCGCGCAAGAGCGGATCGTGCAGAGGCACCGTTCGCACTGAGCTTGTCGAAGTGCGCGGCTTGCGGCAGGGCTTCGACAGGCTCAGCCCGAACGGGGCGCGCAAGAGCGGATCGTGCACGGGCACCGTTCGCACTGAGCTTGTCGACGTGCGCGGCTTGCGACAGGGCTTCGACAGGCTCAGCCCGAACGGGGCGCGCAAGAGCGGATCGGGGAGGGGCACCGTTCGCACTGAGCTTGTCGAAGTGCGCAGCCTGCGACGGGGCTTCGACAGGCTCAGCCCGAACGGGAGGTGGGGTCTCACAGTCAGCGCGATCGCCAGAAGCGCTTGTGCAACGCGGCGATCGGCTCGGCCATCGCCGCCACCGGCCCGATCACGTGCACGTCTTTCTGGCCGCGTGAGAACACGTCGCGGCAGGGCAGGTCGAGCGTCGGGTTCTCGGTGTGGTCGCCGGTCAGCTCGAGCAGCGTGCGCTCTTCCATGCCGTAGACGACACGCCCGATGTTGGCCCAGTACTGGGTGCCCGCGCACATCGCACACGGCTCGACCGTCGTGACGAGCGTGCAGCCCCACAGCTCGGCCGGCGAGAAGCGGCGCGAGGCCTCGCGCGCGAGCACTGCCTCGGCGTGGTTCACGCTGTCGACATTGCCCTGCTCCATCAGCACCGTCTCGTGATCGGCCGCCACCAGCAGCGCGCCGAACGGGTGATGGCCGGCGTCCATCGCGCGCTGCGCGAGCGCCTGCGCGCGCTCGAGCATCGCGATCACCTGCTGCGGGCTCGGCTCGATCCGCTCAGCCACCTTGCGTTCCCCGATGCGCCCAGGCCGTCGTGCGCTTCTCGATCAGCGAGAACAGCTCGTACATCAGCATCGCCATCACGCCGATCACGACCAGCCCGGCGAACGCCAGCGGCATGCGCTGCTGCGAGCCGGCGGTCTGCATCAGGTAGCCGATGCCGGAGTCGCCGGCCGTCATCTCCGCGAGCACGGTGCCGACGAACGCAAGCGTGATCGCGATCTTCAGCGAGCCGTAGAAATACGGCATCGAGCGCGGCAGGCCCACCTTGACGAGCACGTCCCAGCGCTTGGCGCCGAGCACGCGCAGCACGTCTTCGAGCTCGGGTTCGAGCGTGGCGAGGCCGGTCGCGATGTTCACGGTGATCGGGAAGAACGAGATCAGGAAGGCCGTCAGTATCCCAGGCCCGAGGCCGATGCCGAACCAGACGATCAGGATCGGCACGATCGCTGCCTTCGGCACTGCGTTGAAGCCGACCAGCAGCGGGTAGAGCGCGGCGTACGCGAGCCTCGACGAGCCGACCAGGAAGCCGAGCAGCACGCCCGCGACGATCGAGATGCCGAAGCCGAGCATCGTGACCCAGAAGGTCTTCCACGCGGCCTCGCCGATCGGCCCGGCGTACTGCAGCACGGCCTGCGCGATCGTCAGCGGGCTCGGAAAGATGTAGTCGGCAATGCCGAAGACGCTGCACACGAGCTGCCACAGCAGCAGCAGCGCGGCCGCGGTGACGATCGGCGCCCAGCGTTCGCGTGTCTTCGGGTTCATTGCGCCACCGCCGTGCCGGTCTTTCGCATGGCCCCGATGTGCCCGCGCAGCTCGTGGACGATGTCGGTGAACGCACTCGTGTAGGTGACCTCGAGGTCACGCGGCCGCGGCAGGTCGATCTCGCGCTTGACGACGAAGCGGCCCGGGCTTCTGCTCATCACGTACACGGTGTCGGCGAGGAACACGCTCTCGCGCAGGTCGTGCGTCACGAGGATCACGTTGAAGCGCTGCGTGCTCCACAGGTCGCGCAGCGTGCACCACAGCTCCTCGCGCGTGAACGCGTCGAGCGCGCCGAAGGGCTCGTCGAGCAGCAGCATCTTCGGCTCGTGGATCAGCGCGCGGCAGATCGACGCGCGCTGCTGCATGCCGCCCGAGAGCTGCCACGGGAACTTGTCTTCGTAGCCGCCGAGGCCTACGGTTTGCAGCAGCTTGCTGGCGCGCTCGCGGTACTCGTCGCGCTTGCGCTTGAACTGCGAGCGGTGCGGCTCGACGATCTCCAGCGGCAGCAGAACATTGTCGACGGTGGTGCGCCACGGCAGCAGCGACGGCGCCTGGAACGCCATGCCGCTGATCTTCAGCGGGCCGGTCACCGGCGCGCCGTCGATCCGGATCGTGCCGCGGCTGGGCATCTTCAGGCCGGTCGTCAGCTTCATGAAGGTCGACTTGCCGCAGCCCGAGGGCCCGACGATCGCGATGAATTCGCCCTGCGCGACCTTCAACGTGATGTCCTCGACAGCGAACTGCTGCTTGGCCAGCAGTTCGTCGTTGTAGGCGAGCCAGACCTGATCGAAATCGACGAAGCTCATCCCATCTCCGTTCGGGCCGGGCCTGTCGAACCCCTGGTGCCGCGCGGGCACTTCGACAGGCTCAGTGCGAACGGTGATGCTGGGCCCGAGGAAGCCGTGGTTGCGCGCGCGAACGGCGACTCCCGGCTCACTTCTTCGGCGCCCTGAAGATGTCGCGCTCCGCGGCACTGGGCAGGAACCCACCGTTCCACACCGCATCGGGCTTGACCCGCTCCTTCGTGCCGAATGCATCCGACACCTGGCTCGCCATCAGGCTCAGGCGCGGCGCGAGCGCGTTGCCGAAGCCTTCGGCCTTCGCATCCGGAGTGAGCACGGTGGCGTCGAGCGCGAGTTTCAGGCGGCGCTCCTCGAGCGCGGTGTCGATGATGCCGTCGCGCGCCTTCACGGTGGCGATGCTGCCTTTCGGATCGGCGATCACGTCGTGCATGCCCTTCGTGAACGCACGCAGGAAGGCCTTCACCGCCTCCGGGTTCTTCTTCAGGAACTCTTCCGAGACGATCACTGCATTGCCGTACAGCTTCACGCCGTAGCTCGGGTACGGCAGCACGACCACGTCGTCGGCCTTCACGCCGCGCGCCTCGATGTTCAGGAGCGAGGTGAACGAGAAGCCGGTGATCGCGTCGACATCGCCGCGCACCAGCATCGTCTCGCGCAGCGGCGGGTCCATCGCCGTCCACGCCACGCTGCCGATGCTGTTCGCCTTCGCGAAGATCGGCCAGGCCTTGCGGCCGGCGTCGAACACCGGCGCGCCGAGCTTCTTGCCGTTCAGGTCGGCCGGCGTCCTGATGCCCGACTTCTTCAGCGCCAGCACGGCGGCCGGCGTGTTGTTGTAGACCATCATCACCGCGACCGGCTTGTTCGGCGCGGTCGGGTTGTTGGCGTGGAATTCCATCAGCGCTGCCAGGTCGGCGAAGCCCATGTCGTACGAGCCCGACGCGACCCGCGTGACGGCGCCGCCCGAGCCGTTGCCGGCATCGACCGTGACGTTCAGCTTCTCGGCCTTGAAGTAGCCTTTCGCGGCCGGCACCAGGAACAGCGCCGCGGGGCCCTCGAAGCGCCAGTCGAGCTGGAACTTGATCGGCGTTTCCTGGGCCAGCGCCGGCCATGCAGCGGCTGCACAGGCGGCGGCAACCAGGCCCAGCAGTGCACGGCGGGCGAGGGGGGCGGAAGAGGGGTGGTTCAAGGCGGCTCCGGTGGCTGGGGATGTCATAGAGGGGTGCATGGGTGTGATGCAAATTCTGTGCGCGCCCCGGTCGGCGCGGCACCGAGGCGAACCCGCACTCGCCGTGAAGGCCTCAACCGCCGGTCGCGGTCGCGACGCCGCACGCGCGACTGTCGAGCTGCGGCATCAGCGCCGGCAGCAGCGTCTTCAGCAACTGGGCCGGCAGCGCGCTGGTGAAGCGGTACTTCACGGCGTCGGGTTCGTGCACGTAGACCATCACGGTGCCGAAGTGGCGCTCGCCGATCAGGAAGACGAAGGTGGCGGAGCGGTCGATGACGCGTGACGAGATCAGCTTGCCGCCGCGGCCGAACACGTCGAAGCGATGGTCGCCGGTGCCGGTCTTGCCGCCGATCTCGACCGGCGTCCCGTCGCGCCGCAGCAGTGCGCGGTTCAGGCGCTGCGCCGTGCCGCCCTGGACCACGCCGAGCAGCGCGCGGCGCACGCTGTCGGCCACCTCGGCGGGCAGCACACGCTGGGCGGGCGGCGCCCGGTAGGCGAGCCGGGTTTCGTAAGGCGTGTCGCGTGCGAACTCGAGCGATTCAATCCGCGCCGCCGGCAGGCGCAGGCCCCGGTTGACGATGATCCCCATCAACTCGGCGAGCGCCGCCGGGCGGTCGCCGGACGCGCCGATCGCGGTCGCGTACGACGGCGTCAGCGCGTCGAACGGGTAACCGAGCCGCCGCCAGGAGCGCTGGATCTCGACGAAGGCCTCGCGCTCGAGCAGGCCGCGGATGCGCACGTCCTGGGCGTCCTTGTGGCGCGTCTTGAACAGCCAGCTGTACACCGCCTGCCGCTCGGCGCTGCTGGCGGCCTGCACCGCAGTCAAGCTGGCGCCGGGGTGGCGGCGCAAGTACGCGACCAGCCAGAGCTCGAGCGGATGCACGCCCACCGTGTAGCCGCGATCGACCAGCGACATGCGATCGTGGCCGAAGCGCTCGTACAGCGCCCGCAGCTCCGCGTCGGACACGCTCTTGGCGCCCAGCCGCGGCGCAAGGAACTTCGCCAGCTGATCCGGTCCGGCTTCGGGCTCCAGGCTGCGGAACACGCTGGCGAGCCGTGCGGGCGTCGCGCGCACGCCCTGCAGCAGCAGCTCCTCGGCCTCGCGCGTCGATTTGCCGCGGTACTTGCGGTAGAAGCGGGCGGTGAACGCGCGCCCCTCCTTGTCGGCGAAGCGGGCCAGGTAGTCGCGCCGCTGCGCATCGCCCGGGTCCTGGAGCAGGCCCGTGCTTGCGCCGGGCGCGTTCGAGACAAGGTGATAGACCACGTCGCGCATCAGCCGGATGAACACCAGGTTGACCGAATGCTTGAGGGCCTCGCGCACGCTCATCACGCGGTGGTTGTCCTTGGGCTCGAAGTTCTCGAAGTGGTGCAGCCCGCCGCCGGTGAAAAAGCCCTCGGCCGGGTTCGCCGAGTACGAACGCTCCAGCGCCGCATCGAGCATCGCCGCGAGACTGCGGTCGCGGGTCCGAGGCGAGAGGTATTCGCGCGCCCAGCGGCCGAGCGCATCGCGCCGGTCGATCTCGATCGACGCGAGTTCCTCGGCGCTCAGGCCGCTCCAGCGATCGTGCAACTGCGCGATCAGCTCCAGGTACGTGACCAGGGTGCGCAGCTTCGCGGTCGAGCCCAGGTCGAGCCGGGCACCTTCGTTGATGTCCAGCGGCTGGTCGTGGTTGTCGGCCTGCACGCGCAGCTGGTTGGCGTGCTCGCCGCGTTCGAACAGCGTGAAGCTGAAGATGAGCTTGCTCGGGTCGTCGCCCTCGTTCAGCAGATGAAAGCCGTACAAGCCCGCCGCCTTGGCAGCCGCGGGATCCTTCAGGCTGCGCAGCAGCTGGGTGGCGGCGCGCTGGGCCACGCCATCCAGGGTGCTGTCGGCGCGCAGATCGAGCCGGTCCAGGTCGTAGGCGCGTGGCACGTCGAGCAGCGCGGACAACTTCGCCCGCGCCGCGGTCACCGCCTTGCGTTCGACGAACGACACCGGCGGCGGCTGGCTCTGCGTCTGCAGCTGCAGGCGCAGCGGCAATGCCGCGTCGCGCAGTGCCGGTCCGATCACGCCGGCCTCGGCCATCACGCGCAGGTAGCTGTTGGTCAGCTCGCCGAGGCTCGCGGCACCCTCGCCCAGGTAGTGCGACGGGCGCCGCTGGGCGATCATCAACGAGAGCGCCTGCTTGAAGGCCTGTGCCTGCTTGTCGAGCAGAGCGTGCCTGAAGGCGAAGGCGCCGCGCTGCACCGGCGCGGCCGGAACGGGCGCGGCCTCGCCGCCGTCGTCGACTTTCATCAGCAGCCGGTTCACCTCGGCGAAGTCGCGCCCGTACCAGGCCCACAGGCCGTCGCCGAGCCCGTTGACCTCGCCGAAACCCGACTGCGCGCCCAGCGGCACCGTGTTGAGATAGTCGGCGACGATCCGGCGCCGGGCCGGCAGCGTGTTCTCGCCGTCGAGGTAGGCGCGCACCGACGCCGACGCCATCTGGCGCAGCTTCTCCCTGACCGACTCGGTGCGGCCCTCGGGCGAGTGACGGTACTTCTCGATCTGCGTTGCGAGCGTGCTGCCGCCCGGGCTGGGGTGCGCATCGTCCACCAGGTGGCGGGCTCGGTCGGTGGCGGCTCTGCCCAGGCGACTCCACTCGATGGCGGGATTGCGCGTCGGGTACTGCGCAGCCAGCAGCTCGCGGTTCTCGATGAACAGCAGCGCATCGACGAGCACCGGCGGCACCGACTCGAAACGTTCATAGCCCCGCTGCGGAAAGCGGGCCGAAAACAAGGCCTCGTCGCGGCAGTCGCGCAGCTCGAGCCCGGCCTGGTCTTTCTCGCGATACAGGCTGAACAAGCCTTTCTCGCTCAACTCGACGAGCCGCGGCGACATGCGCGCCTGCGCGCTGACGTCGTAGCCCTGGGGCCGCAGCTGTTCGACGAACCTGGGTATGGCGCGATAGCCGAGCCGCTCGTCGTAGGGGCCCGGGCCGGGAAAGCGGATCGCGTCGCTGGGCCCCGCCTCGACCTTGAAGTGCAGTTCACTCGCCAGCTTGCCGAGCAGCGCCGCCTGCAAGCGCGAACTCTGGAGCTCGTCCGTCACCCAATAGACGGCGCTGCCGACGAGCGCGACCGCCAGGCCGGCGAGCAGCCACTTGACGAGCTTGCGCCGCCGCGCTGCCGGCATTGGAACGACATCCGAGGCTTCCATCCGTCGGTCGCTGGTCTGCACCATGGCTTGAAGCGGGGCGCGGCATCACGGACACGAACACGGCCGCTGCACACCTGCGCAAAGCATAAGTGATCCAGGCACTGCGCGAGTGCCAGTGCAAGCGAGGACCCCTGAAACGAGCAACCCGCCCGAGGTTCGCACCCGGGGCGGGCTGGTCATCTGGCGGCAGCGTAGAAGGCGCTGGCGGGCCCTTGAAAGAGCGAATGAGACCCTGCGGCCTGCGTGTCGTGTATGACGAACTCAGTCTATTCCTGTGGGTTGCCGGCCAGGGTCACGGCGAGACGCCGGTAGGGACATGTCTGTCGCCGCAAGGCGGTGGCGCATCCCCGCACGCCGCTCTACGATCGCGCCATGCACCTGTCCACCGCCGAGCAAGCCGCGCTGAAGCGAACCTTCGCCTTGCTGGCCGAAGACCTCGGCGAGCGCGACGTTCGCCTGACGCTCGGCGAGGCGCTGCTGGAGTTGCTGCGCGCCGACCAGTTCGCGTCGTTCGTGTGGGACGCGCAGACCCGGCGCTTCGTCGACGGCGTGTGGCTGCACATGGACCCGGCCAACCTCGCCCGCTACGACGCCTGGTTCCAGTACCACGACCCGATCACGTTCAAGCTGCAGGCGTGCCGGCGCGCGACCGCGGTGAGCGAGGTGCTGCCGCACCGCGAGCTGGCGCGCACCGAGTTCTTCAACGACTTCCTGGCGCGCGACGGGCTGCATTGGGGCATCAACCTGCATGCCTTCGATCGCGACCGGGCGCTCGGCGATCTGCGCATCTGGCGCGCGCGCACGCGGCGCGAGTTCGGGCCGCACGACAAGGCGCTGCTCGACCTGATCGAGCCCGCGTTCATCGCAGCATTGCGCCGGGCTCGACCGGCGACGGACACGCCGGCGGCTTGCGCGCTCAGCCCACGCGAGCGCGAAGTGGCGCTCGCCGTGCTGCGCGGCCTCACCGACAAGCAGATCGCGCGCGAACTCGGTCTCTCGGTGAGCAGCGTGCGAACCTACCTCGGGCGGCTCTTCGAGAAGACCGGCGCCTCGCGCCGCGCCGGCCTCGCGCAGGCCCTCTCACGGCTTGCGGCGCAGCTGCGCTGACGGGCGCGTCAGGGCGCGGGGGGCGGCAGGCGCCCGAGCACGCCTTCGATCGCCAGGCCCAGCGCGAGCAGCCGGCGGTCGCTGCCCGCGGGGCCGTCGAGCTCGATGCCGACCGGAAGCCGGCTCGTGGCGCCGAGCCCGGCCGGGATCTGCAGGCCGGGGATGCCGGCATTGCTGCCGGGGTCGGTGTTCTGGATCGTGGCGACGAAATTCTCCAGGCTGCTCGACTCCGGCCCGGCCGGCATCGCCACCTTCGCAACGGTGGGGAAGACGATCGCGTCGAGCTTGTTCGCCTTGAACAGAGAGCGGTACAGCGCCTGCAGGGCAGGGCGGCTGGTTTTCATCGCCGCCTCGTACGCGGGTTTCGCATCGACCAGCGTGTTGTTCGGCCCGGGCAGCTTGCGCGGGATCACCAGGCCGTCGTAGGTGCCCTTCACGTCCGGGCTGGCGATTTCCTTGGCGAGCTGCTCGATGCCGATGCCGGTGTTGTACGTCGCGAGGTAGGCCACCATGTCGTCGTAGGCCTCGTACAGCGCGACCGGAAAGCCGACCGCCGCGTTGAGCTCGGCAAGCTTCGGCGCGTCGAGCTCGACCACCACCATGCCCGCGGCCTTCAGCTTGCCGAGCGCGGCATCGAACACGGCCTGCGTGTCGGCGTCCATGTTCGCGAGCATCGACTTCACCGTACCGAGCCGCACGCCCTTCAACGACGCGGGCCTCGCGCGCGGCGCGCCGGTGATGACACGGTCGAGCAGCTCCACATCGGCCATCGCGAGCGCCATCGGGCCGGCCGTGTCGCGCGTGTGCGAGATCGGCGCGATGCCGGCACCCGGATATCGCCCCACGGTGGGCCGCAGGCTGGCGCAGCCGTTGAATGCGCAGGGGATGCGAACCGAGCCGCCGGTGTCGGTGCCCAGCCCTGCAGCCACCAGGCGAGCGCCGAGCGCCGCGCCGGTGCCCGACGATGAACCACCGGCCGCGCGCGTGCGGTCATACGCGTTGCGCACGCCCACCTCGGCCCCGCCCTGGAAGGCTGGGTTGTAGCCCGAGACGCCGAACGCCAGCTCGTGCATGCTGGTCTTCGCAACGACGATCGCACCCGCATCGCGCAGCCGCTTGACCACCGGCGCATCGGCCTTTGGCACGAAGCCCTTGAGCGCCGGCGTGCCGGCGGTGCTGGGCAGGCCGGCGACCTGGATGTTGTCCTTGACGACGATGGGAACGCCGGCGAGCGGGCGGCAGCGCGCGGCGGCGGAAGACTTGTCGACCGCCTGGGCGGCTGCCGTGGCGCCCGCTTCGTCCAGGGTGATGATCGCGTTGAGGGCGCTGGCGGCCTTCGCGCGCTCGACGGCGGGGCTGACCAGTTGCTCGCTCTTGGCCGTGCCCTTGCAGACCGCGGCGGCAGACTCGGCAAGGGTCGGCAGCTCGGCGGCGGTGGCAGCACCAGCACAGAGCAGGCATGCTGCGTACAAGCCAATCTCTCGACAGGTGCTCATCGTCGCCTCCTTGCGCACTTGCAATGCGAAGACATTGTGGCGAGTGCGCATGGACTCGTCTGTCGTCGAAATCGACGACACGGGCGCTGCTGGCGCAGACCCGGTGATGAACCAGACCTCGGGCATGAAACACTCCTGGGTGGAACAAGTTTGCTATGCGGCAAGGATGGTTGAATGCGCGGACTCAGATCACCCAAGCAGATCGAAGCGTGGCTCGAAGACACCACGTGGATGCGCCTGCTGCCGCAAGCCGTGCGCGAGCGCGTGCTGGCCGACGCATATGTAGAGCTGCATGCCGAGAAGGCGTTCGTCGCCCGCAAGGGCGAGCCGGCCAATTCATGGATAGGCGTTGTCGACGGCTTGCTCAAGGCAAGCGGCGACTTTCGCAGCGGGAAGTCGCTGATCTACAGCGGCATCCCGGCGGGCAGCTGGATCGGCGAAGGTTCCGTCCTCAAGCGCGAGCTGCGGCACTACGACATCGTGGCCGTCCAGCCGAGCCGCACGGTGCACATTCCGCGGGCAACGTTCCGCTGGCTGCTGGACACCAGTCTCGACTTCAATCACTTCTTGCTCGATCACATCAACGAACGGCTCGGGCAGTTCATGGGCATGGTCGAGACCGACCGCATCGATGACCCGCTGGTGAAGCTGGCGCGTTCGATCCTGAGCCTGTTCAACCCCGTGCTCTACCCCGGCATGGGCTCCGCGCTGTTCGTTTCGCAGGAAGAGCTCGGCGAACTCGCAGGCCTGTCACGCCAGCGCACCAACGCAGCCATCAAGGCTCTGCAGCGCGCGGGCCTGGTGCGCGCCAACTACGGAAGTCTGCAGATCGTGGATCTGCAAGCGCTGGGCAGTTTCGCGCGACGGGGAATGTGAGACGCGGTCGATGCCGCCTCAGGCGACTTCCGCGTACGCCGCCATGAACACCCGCACCGCTTCCCGAAGCAGCGCTCTGTTCTCCCGGGCATCGGGCATTTCGAGCATCAGCAGCCCGCGGATGTGGCCGTCGCCGAGGAACATCGACAGGAACAGGTCCGCCGCCTGGCGCGCGTTGCGCACCTTCAGCGTGCCCGCCGCATTGGCGCGGCGCAGGTACGCGGCCAGTTCGCCGATCAGCCGGTCGGCCCCCTGCCGATAGAAGGCCTGGCAGGCCTGCGGCTGTGCTCCGGCCGCGCCGTAGACCGAGCGGAACTGGCCCAGCGCCGCGTCCTCGCGCGCCAACGTCAGGAACTGCTCGCCGATGGCCAGCAGCGCCTTCTCAGGGTGCTCGGGGTCCAGCGCTTCGACGCCCGCGACGCCGCCCACCACGCCTTCCGTGCGGTCCCGGACCACCGCCTCGAACAGCCCTTCCTTGGATGCGAAGTTGCTGTAGATCGTCATCTTCGAGACGCCGGCGTCGGCGGCGATCGCCCCCACGCTGGCCCGCTCCAGACCGTGCGCAGAGAAGTGGCTGCTTGCCGCTTCCAGGATACGGCGGCAGCGCTCGGGGTCTCGAGGTCTGCCGCGACGCGGCTGGGGCACGACATCGCTTTCGGATTTGGGCATCTGAATTCCTGTACTTGACAGTCCAGTATATGTCACTACAATTACTGTACTCAATCGTCCATTATAAAGACGTTCATGACACCCTCTTCACGCCGCAGCCACGACGATCTCGATCATGGGTGGCCTCGTCGTCGCCACAGCGCTCACGCTCGTCTTCGTGCCGGCGCTGCACGCCGCGTCGTTCCGCATCGGGCGTGATGGCCCGGCGCAGGCGGCGGCCGATGCGCCGCTCACTGTCCAAGGAGAACAACTTGTCCACGACTAGCGATACCCCATCCGGAATCACGATTGCGGGAACCAGCAGCCGCTTCCTCGACCCGGCCGGACCAGGCGAGGGCCGACTGCGCTACATCACCGGCGGATCGGGCGCACCGTTGCTCATGCTGCACACCGTACGGACCCAGGCCGAGCACTTCCGCCACCTCATTCCCCTGGTGCAGGACCGGTACACGGTTTACGCACTCGACCTGCCAGGGATGGGCTATTCGCAGATCGTGCCCGGCGCCTCTTATGAGGAGCCCGCCATGCGCGCTGCAGTCAAGAACCTCATGACGCGACTCGATCTGCGCGACGTGACGTTGCTCGGCGAATCGATGGGCGCCGTGCTCGCTCTCACGACAGCGGCCGATCTCCCCGAGCGAGTCCGGCGCGTCCTGGCGATCAATCCCTATGACTACGCCGGCGGAATCAAGAGGTCCGGTCTCTTGGCTCGGTTCATCGTGACCGGCGTGCTCGCGCCCGGTATCGGTCCGAAGCTCGCCGGCCTGGAGCCCAAGCCCATCGTGCGCGCGGTCCTCAATGGGGGCCTTGTCGACACGACGGCCCTCGGCGAGGACTACCTGGATGAACTGCTCGAGGTCGGGCGCCGACCTGGCTACCCGACCGTCGCCCGCTCCGTGTACGCAGCGCTGCCAAGCCTCATGGCGGCGCGGTCCCGCTATCCCGCGGCCAGCGCAGCAGTCCACCTGATCTATGGAGAGAAGGATTGGTCGCGACCATCGGACCGAGAGGCCAACAAGCAGCTGCTTCCCGCCGCCCGATTCACTCAGGTGCCGAACGCCGGCCACTTCATCGCCTTGGAGCGACCCGACGTGCCGGCAGATCTGCT
>Ga0105240_10009954_pt1 | contig 13401 bp, 13 predicted proteins | sample KBSC54metaG_FD_80426 | JGI IMG/M metagenome (GOLD analysis project Ga0105240, IMG submission 80426) | Corn rhizosphere microbial communities from Kellogg Biological Station, Michigan, USA - KBS C5-4 metaG | ecosystem: Host-associated > Plants > Roots > Rhizosphere > Soil | place: Michigan, USA... | reverse complement strand
CGCTTGCGATCGTCCGCCTGATGCGCGCCATCGGCAGCGCCGTCGACGCGAATTCGCTGCGCGAGATCGAGCTGGCAAGACTGGCGGGGATCGCACCCGCTGACATCGTGTTCACCGGCGTCGGCAAGACGATGGCGGAGCTCGAATGCGCGGTGCCGATGGACCTCAAGGCGATCAACGCCGAATCGGCGGGGGAGATCGATCGGATCGAGGCGATCGCCTCGCGGCTCGGCCGCGTCGCCCGGATCGCCATTCGAGTGAACCCCGACATCGACGCCAAGAGCCACCCGCACATATCGACGGGCCGCAAAATCAACAAGTTCGGCGTGCCGCTCGAGACGGCGCGCGCGCTGCTCGCGTCGATCGGATCTCGATCGTCGCTCGCGCTGGTGGCGGTCCACTTGCACGTCGGATCCCAGATCACGACGATCGATCCGATCGCGCGCGCCGCAGCGCTCGCGGCGGAGTTGACCGAGCGCCTCCGCGCACAAGGCATCGCGCTCGAGTATCTCGATCTCGGCGGCGGCCTTGGCATCACATACGATACCGAGAACCCGCCGTCCATGCGCCAGTATGCGGCGGCACTCGTGGATGCGGTGCGTCCGACCGGGCTGCCGATTGTGGTCGAACCGGGGCGCGCGATTGCGGGACCCGCCGGCGTGCTCGTCGCACGCGTGATCGATCTGAAGCCGCGCAATGACGCCAGCGACTTCGCCGTCCTCGACGCCGGGATGACCGAGCTGATGCGACCGGCGCTGTACGGCGCCTATCATCGGATCGAGCCGGTCGTGCCGCGGACGGCGGCCGAGAGACAGTACGAGATCGTGGGGCCGGTCTGCGAGAGCTCAGACGTCCTCGGACGCGACCGCACGCTGCCGGCGCTCGAGGTCGGCGATCTCGTTGCGATCCGAGACTGCGGCGCGTATGGATCCGCCATGGCGTCCAACTACAACCGTCGCCCTTTGCCGCCGGAAGTTCTGGTCGACGCGGGGCAATGGACGGTGATCAGGCGACGCCAGAGCCTCGACGACATGCTGGCGCTGGAAACATGAACCACGCAGAACGATCAGCCACGAGATGATGAACCACGAAGGCCACGCAGAACACAAATCAATGACCGGTCACATCATCGCGTTCGAAGGGCTCGATCAGAGCGGGAAGCAGACCCAGGCGGAGATGCTGCGCGATCGCCTGAAGCAACAGGGCCGCAAGTCGCGGCTCGTGTCGTTTCCCGACTACGGCACGTCGATCGGCGAAGAAATCGCCCGTGCGCTTCAGGGCGAGCGTGAGTACGCCGCCGATGTGATGCAGCTTCTCTACGTGGCGAACCGCTACGAACGGAAAGCCGACCTGCAGCGGTGGCTGGACGGCGCGCTGATTCTCGTATGCGATCGATATACGGCGTCGAGCGTGGCGTACGGCGAAGCGCAGGGGCTCGATCCCGCGTGGCTGATCGACATGCAGAGATTTCTGCCGCCGCCGGCGATGACGATCATGCTCGACATCGCGCCGGACACGGCGGTGCAGCGGAAGGCGGTCGACCGCGACCGGTACGAGCGCGACCTTGCGATGCAGGCCCGCGTCCGCGAGAGCTACGCCCGTCTGGCTGCGGCCGGCCGGTGGGTCGTCATCGACGGTGAGCGGACCAAAGGCGAGATCGCGGACGAAGTGTTCAACGCCGTGACGTCACGACTCGCGCTGCTGTAAGAGCCCGCACTTCTTTCACGCCGCCCGCCTTGAGCGCTCGCGCGCACGCGTCCAGCGTCGCCCCGGTCGTGCTCACATCGTCGACGAGCAGCACGATCGCGCCCGCGAGTCGGCGCCCTGCGCGCGTCAGCTGGAACGCGTCACGAACGTTGCGATGACGCTGCGCCGCGGGTAATCCGGTTTGCGTGGCGGTCGCGCGGGTGCGCTTCAACGCGGCGCAGACCGGCACATGCAGACAGTGTGCGAGATCGGCCGCTTGATTGAAGCCGCGATGGCGCCGCCGCGACGCGTGGAGCGGGACCGGCACCGCGCAGTCGATTCCTGCCAGAATTTCGCCGGCGTTCGCGCGCATCATCATCGCGAGCGGCCGCGCAAGCGAGCGGCGAGCATCGTACTTGAGCGCGTGCACGATCGCACGGAGCGCGCCTTCGTATTCGCCGATGGCGCGCGCCCGATCCAGGTCGCGCGGCTTGCGGCGGCATCTCGGGCAGCGCTCGAGCGGCACACTAATCGCGCGCCACGTGGGCAGCGGATCTCCACAGCGAACGCATACCGGCGGCGTAATCGGGATAATCGAGCCCCAGCACGCGTCGCATACGGGCCCGCGAGAGGGGCGCGCGAGCGGCAGGCTGCACGCCGCACACGCCGGTGCGAACACGACCGCGAGCAGCGCATCGGCTGCGGCGCGGAGCGCGCTATTGAGCGACGTCGATGCGTTCAGCACTGCCCCAGAGCCGCTCCAACCCGTAGAACAGGCGCGTCTCTGGCGCGAAGATGTGAACGATGAAATCGAAGTAATCGAGGAGAATCCACTCGGAGCGCTCGTACCCTTCGAGATGCGCCGGCTTGACGCCCTCCGCCGCGAGCGACTCCATGACGGAGTCGGCGATCGCCCGCACCTGCCGTGAATTCGTCCCGGAACAGATGACGAAGTAATCAGTGAAGCCGGCAGCGTTCCGTAAATCCAACACGGTGAGATCGACGGCCTTCTTGTCGTCCGCGGCGTGGACGGCGAGCTCGATCTGGTGCGGAAACTGATGCTGCTGGCGTCGCTTGTCCGTCTTAACCATGCAACCTGCCTGCCGGTGGGACCTGCGGCGTATCTGTCGCGCCGAAGGCGATGACCTTTGTGGAGTAAAGTCCGTGTTGCTCAATATGTTGCTGCACGCGGGGCGCGACCATGCCGGCGATCGATTCGCCGGCGAGCCGCCGGCGGCGGATGGCAGTTGACGACACGTCAGCGGTTGGCGCATCGATCAAAATGATCATCGGCACGCGTCCGTTCGTGTCGACCGGCGCGTGGTGCATGCGCGCGGCGAGATCCGGCAGCCGCTCGGGCAGCATCTGCACCGGCCAGCCCGGCCGCGACACGACGACGAAGTGGGCACGATCAAGGATCCGAGGATAATCCCTCCACGTCGCGATTTCTGCGAAGGCGTCGGCCCCAATCACAAAATACAAATCATCAGGCCGAGACCCGTCGTCGATCAATTTCTGCAACGTCGTTGCCGTGTACGACGTCGCACCGGACTGCAGCTCGATATCGGACACCGCCCAGCCCGTGCGTCCTTCGATGGCGATCGCCGCCATGGCGAACCGGTGATATCCGGACGCGACGGGTAGCTCCCGATGAGGCGGCGTGCTCGACGGAATCAGAACCATACGGTCCAGCCCGAGCGCACGCTCGGCGGCGGACGCGATGTCGATATGACCGCAGTGAATGGGATCGAACGTGCCGCCGAGAATGCCGATCCGCGGCGCGCCCACGATCATGCGGCGGTCTGGCGCGCGGCGGCGAGCCGCTGCCACATGGCTTCGAGCAGCTCCGGAAGGCCCGCGCCGCTGACGCCCGACACTCTGAAGAACGGCAGCTTGAGCGCCGCCGCTCGCCGCGCCAACGCCTCTACTCGGCTCTCGTCGTCCAACGCGTCTATTTTGTTCGCGGCGACAATTTGCGGCTTGGCCGCGAGCGTCGGCTGATACAACTCGAGCTCGTGCCTCACCGTGTCGAGGTCGGAAACAGGATCGCGTCCGCTCGCGCCGGACACGTCGACGAGATGCACGAGCACTTTCGTGCGTTCCAGGTGACGCAGGAACTGGTGGCCGAGCCCAAGACCGCGATGCGCTCCTTCGATCAATCCGGGAACGTCGGCCACGACGAAGCTGCGATCCTCGCCGAGCCGGACGACGCCCAGGTTCGGCGTCAGCGTAGTGAAGGGGTAGTCCGCAATTTTCGGACGCGCCGCGGAGATGCGCGCGATCAACGTGGACTTGCCGGCGTTCGGGAATCCGACGAGGCCGACATCGGCCAGAAGCTTCAGCTCGAGGCGCAGAAATTTCTGTTCGCCTTCGCCGCCCGGTTCGTGGCGCCGCGGCGCGCGGTTGGTCGATGAGGCGAAGCGCGCGTTGCCGCGGCCGCCGTGGCCGCCTTGCGCGACGAGCACGCGCTGTCCTTCTTCCTGGAGATCCGCCAGCAGCCGCGCCGGTGTGTCAGGGTCGGCGCCTTTCTCGTACACGAGTGTGCCGATCGGCACCGCGAGCTCGAGATCTTGTCCGTTATGGCCGGTGCGATTCGAGCCCTGGCCGTGCTGGCCGCGTTCGGCGTCGAATTCCGGATGGAACCGATAGTTGATGAGGGTGTTGGTGTGCGCGCTGGCGACGACGTAAATCGATCCGCCCTGGCCGCCGTCGCCGCCGCTCGGGCCGCCGCGGGGCACCCGTTTCTCGCGGCGGAACGCGAGGCAGCCATTTCCGCCGTTGCCGGCCGCGACGCGGATGTCGACTTCGTCGACGAACACGTACTTGTTATGCCACCGGGACGATGCTGATCACACGGCCCTTGGCGCCATGGTCTTCGAAGCGGACTCGTCCTGCAGTCTTCGCGAAAATCGTATCGTCTTTGCCGAGCCCGGCGTTCAAACCGGGGCGGAAACGGCGTCCGCGCTGCCGCACGATGATCGTGCCGCCTGATACGAGGTTGCCGTCGTGCGCTTTCACGCCGAGCCGCTGCGAGTTGGAGTCGCGGCCGTTGCGTGAGCTGCCTTGTCCTTTTTTATGAGCCATGTGTCTGCGGTCTCGCTGAGGCTGAAGCTGAGGCTCCGGCCTAGAGAATGATGTCGGTGATGCGCACGCGCGTGTAGACGGCGCGGTGGCCCTTCGTGCGGCGCATGCCTTTGCGGCGCTTTTTCTTGAAGACGCGGATCTTGGGCCCGCGCGTTTCGCCTTCGACGATCGCCTTCACGTGCGCGTTCGCGACGAACGGGGAACCGGTCATGATTTCGCCCCCGTCTTTTTCGACGAGCAGTACCTGTTCGAGCGTCAGTTCCGCGCCTGGCTCGCCGGCCGTACCGTCGAGCGTCGCGAAGCCGCCGGAGGTGACCTTCACCTGCCGTCCGCCCGCCTGAACTATTGCGTACATAATCGACACCTGTGCAAAGGGGACAGTGTACAACCGAAGTCGCTCAGTTGTAAAGAGTTATCCCTTCAAAGAACCCAGCGAGTCTTCCTCGTCGTCGTGGCGAGTCGCCTTCGGTGGTTGGGCCGGATGCCATTGCGAACGGCAGATCAGGCAGCAGAGCTTGTCAGAGTGGAGATGGTCGCTTTCGAGCTTGACCGTTTCGCGAGAACCGCAGACCGGGCATGGTGACCACTGCCGACGCGGGAACATGACGGATCACATTGTGCGACTGTCCCCCCCCCCCGCGCAAGCGCGAGCACGACGCGGCGAACAAGCTACTTCAGGAGAACGCGGGTGCCTTTGATTTTCTGGCTGCTCAGCGCGCTGAGGAAGTTCGGGACGAGTCGGTCCATCAGCTCGAAGTACGACGAGAGCGCCGGCGTATTCTGCTGGGCGTTGTACAGAATCTCTTCCCGGTAACTCTCCGAGTACATCGTCGCACCGGAGCGGCCGTCGATGAAGATGAACTTGGGCCGCAGCACGAAGCCTTTGCGCTCCATGTAGGCCCTCTGCGGAACGACGCGGCGGCGGCCGAAGTTGTCGTACTCCTCGACTTCGCGCTGCACGAAACCGGACCGCGAGTTCGGCGAGAAGAGGACGGTGCCGGTGACGATCAGCGGGTTCTGGTATTCCTCGCCGATTTTCTTCCAGTAGGCCGTGTTCGCGAAGAGCCGCTCGTAGGGCTCGAGATCTTTTTCGTCTTTGATGTCTTTCGGCAGCGGCATCGCCTGGGCCCCGGCGTGATCGGCGCCTGCGTTGGCGCCAGCCTGCGGAGTGGACGATGGGTTGTTCTCGCGCGCGGGAACCGATGGCGGCTCCTCGGCGGCGTTGGCCGTCTTGTTCTGCTCCTGCGCGATGTCGACGAGCGGCATCACGTCGGCGTCGATCACCTTGAGCGACGACTTCGTGCGCAGCTGGCTGCGGAGCAGGCGTACGGTTTCCTGATTCGCGTCGACGTCTTCACTGCCGCCCGCAACAAAGCCGGCGACGAGGACGCGCTGAAACGGCGAGACATCCAGCTTGGGCTGGATCGGCGTTTCGATCGGGATCTCGAAATAATCAGTGCCGCATGCGAGCGTAAAGGCGGCGAGCGCAGCCGCGCCGACGGCGAGCGCGAGTCGCGGCCACGCGTGAAGGCGAGCGCTACTTCTGTTTGCCCTGACTCGTCCGATCATTGATTTCCTTGAAAAGCTCGTAGTTCTGACGAATCTGGGAGTTGTTCGGATCGATGGCGAGCGCCTTCTCGTACGCTTTCCGCGCTTTGTCGAGTTGGCCTTCGTGTTCGTAGGCGATCGCAAGATCGTTGAACGCGGCGGCGTATGTCGGATCGACCTCGACGGCTTTTTCCCACCGGTAGATCGCTTCGCGCCAGAGGCCGCGCTGCGCCACGCTGATGCCGAAGTCGACCTGCGCCTTCGCGTCGTGACGCGCGTCGGCGAACGATGGCGATGCCGACAGCACGGCAACAAGCGCCAGGCCCGTACACGCGCGGATGTTCATGCGATTGTCGCCCACTATAAGCGTCCCCGTCTCAAACAGCAAGCGATGTGCCACGGCTGGGCTCGTGAATATCCGCGGTTTTCGACAAAGAAGCGTCCTGTCGCTTACGAACATCGTGCGGGAGTGTCCTCGAACGGGCGCCACCCCGGCGCACGCTATAATAAATGTTGAGAGGTCGGGCTCGCCACCCCGTGGTGCGGCCATGACCTCTTTTGTTTTTGCCGATCTCGTCGCGCTGGCTTCCCTGTCGCTCCTGCCGATTTCATGGATGCGCGACATCTCCGAACGACTCCGCGCGGGTGAACCGGCCGCGTCGCTGTTCGCGCGGCTGGTTGCCGAGCGTTCCGTGGCAGATCCAGACCGATTCGCCTGGGTTCATGATCGAGCCGTCGCCTCGCTCGATCGCGCGACGGCCGGGCACATCAGTCCGCTGCCGTGGAGCGACGTGGCGTACCCGCCGGCGCTTGCCGCCATTGTCGATCCGCCCGCGCTGCTCTGGGTGCGCGGTAGTGTGGACGCGTTGGCGGCGCAGCCGGTCGTGGCGATTGTCGGCGCGCGCGCGGCGTCGCCTTACGGTCTCGCGGTCGCCGAGCGTCTCGCCGGCGATCTCGCGGCGCGCGGCGTGATGATTGTGAGCGGGCTTGCGCGCGGCGTGGATTCGGCCGCGCATCGCGGCGCGCTGGCCGGCGGCGGCGTGACGGTTGCGGTGCTTGGCTCGGGTGCGGACGTCATTTACCCGCCCGAGCATGCAGCGCTCGCACGCGAAATGGTCGAGCGCGGCGCCATCGTCAGCGAGTTCGTTCCCGGCACGCCGCCGAACCCGTTCTTTTTCCCGCAGCGCAACCGGATCATCAGCGGTCTCGCGCGCGCCGTTGTCGTGATCGAGGCGGGGGAGAAGAGCGGTTCGCTGATCACGGCGCGGTCGGCGCTCGAACAGGGGCGCGACGTGCTGGCGGTGCCAGGCAACGTGCTCACCGGCCGTAACCGCGGCGCGCACGGCCTCTTACGCGACGGTGCAAAGATTGTGGAGACCGCTGACGATATCTTGGAGGAGCTGCATTTGTCGGCGGGCGTGAACCTCAGGGGGCCTGCTGACGCGTCTGAACCGGCAAAGGCGCCCGTCGACGCGGTTCTCGCCAGCCTGACGGCAGGAGAGCCGTGCGATCTGGACGCGATCGCCGAAAGATCGGGCCTGAATTCGGCGCGGCTTCTGCCGCGCCTCTTCGAGCTGGAAGTGCAAGGGCTCGTGCAGCGAGTCGGCGGCGGCCGATTCGTGCGAATTGACAGACCGTGCTAGGGTGAAAAGACAGGATATGGCAAAAGCGCTCGTCGTGGTCGAGTCGCCGGCAAAGGCGAAGACCATCAACAAATATCTCGGACGCGACTACACGGTCATCGCGTCGATGGGGCACATTCGCGATCTGCCGAAGAGCAAGCTCGGTGTCGACGTCGACAACGAATTCGCTGAAGAGTATCAATCGATCGAAACACGCAAGAAGGTGATCAAGGAGCTCAAGGACGCCGCGAAGGACGCGACCGAGATCTACGTGGCGACCGACCCGGACCGTGAAGGCGAGGCAATCGGCTGGCACATCGCGCAGGAGCTCGGCGGGAAGCGCCGCAAGATCCATCGTCTGATGTTCAACGAGATCACGAAGAAGGCGGTGCAGGAAGCGCTGAAGCATCCAGGCGTGATCGACGAGAAGATGGTGGCGGCGCAGCGCGCCCGCCGCGTGCTCGATCGGCTCGTCGGCTACAAAATCAGCCCGCTGCTCTGGGACAAGGTGCGACGGGGCCTCAGCGCCGGGCGTGTGCAGTCGGTCGCGTTGAAGCTCGTGTGCGACCGCGAACGCGAAATCGCGGCGTTCGTGCCGGAAGAGTATTGGAACATCTTCGCGAGGCTTGCCGGCCCGCAGCCTCCGGAGTTCGACGCGAAGCTGCTGAAGAAGAGCGGCGACGCGATCAAGGTGTCGAACGAGGAGCAGTCGAACGCCGTCCTCGCCGGTCTCGAAGGCGCGTCGTGGGTCGTGTCGTCGGTCGCCACCAAGGAACGGAAGCGCCACGCGCCACCGCCCTTCATCACCAGCAAGCTGCAGCAGACGGCGCGCTTCCCCGTGAAGAAGACGATGATGATCGCGCAGCAGTTGTACGAGGGCGGGATCGACATCCCGGGGCTCACCGGCGGTCTCATTACTTATATGCGAACCGATTCGGTGCGCGTCGCGGACGAGGCGCTCGTCGCCGTCCGCGAGCACATCAAGACTGGTTTCGGACCCGACTACCTGCCCGAAAGCGCCAACTACTACAAGTCGAAGTCCGACGCGCAGGACGCGCACGAAGCGATTCGTCCCACGTCCCTTCAGCACGATCCGGAAACGGTGAAGCCGTATCTCACCCAGGATCAGTACTCGCTCTATCGACTGATCTGGAATCGATTCGTTGCGTCCCAGATGATGCCCGCAACCTTCGATGAAACGATCGTCGACATCACGGCGCGCGACTACATCTTTCGCGTGAAGGGCACCGTGCCGAAGTTCGCGGGCTGGTTGGCGACCTATGGCGCTGCCTCAGATGAAGCCGCGCAGTCGGCGACGACCGGCGGCGACACCCGAGCGCGAGAGTCTACGCTCGAGCGCGAGGTCGGAGAGCGAGCTGGGGGTGGGGCCCCGGCGAGCGGAGTGGACGATACCGATTCCGCGACCGGTCAGCTGCCGCCGCTCGCCGAAGGCGATCGCCTCGAACTGAAGGCGCTGCGTCCCGAGCAGAAGTTCACGCCGCCGCCGCCACGCTTCACAGAAGCGACGCTCGTCAAGGAGCTCGAGGAAAACGGCATCGGCCGGCCGAGCACCTACGCATCGATCATCGCCGTGCTGCAGGATCGGGATTACGCCATCAAGTCGGACGGCAAGTTCCGGCCGACCGCGCTCGGCGTGATCATTTCCGATCTGCTCGCCAAGTCGTTCGACGACATCATCGACGTGGATTACACGCGCGCTCTGGAGGACGATCTCGACAAGATCGAGCAGGGCAAGACGAACTACGAGAAGACGCTCGGCGACTTCTACAAGAAGTTCAAGAAAGACCTCTCCAAAGCGGGCAAGGAGATGCAGGATCTCAAGAAGGGGATTGAGATCGGCGAGGCCTGCGACAAGTGCGGCGCGCCGATGCTGAAGCGCGTCGGCAAATTCGGCCCCTTCATCGCCTGCAGCGCGTATCCAGAGTGCACGAACACGCGCGAGGTCGAGACGCAGGAACCGGAGTCGGACACCGGCGAAGAAGAGATCGAGCCGTGCGAGAACTGCGGCAAGCCGATGGTGGTCAAGCGCGGCCGCTTCGGTCAGTTCCTCGCGTGCACCGGCTATCCCGAGTGCAAGACGACGCGGAAGCTGATTGCGACGAAGCAGGGCGGCCTCAAAGCCGCGAAGCCGGATCAGATTCTCGACGAGAAATGCCCGCGCTGCGGCGCCAATCTCGTCCTCAAACAAGGGCGCTTCGGAGAGTTCACGGCGTGCACGAAATATCCTGAATGCAAGTACGTGAAGCACAAGACGACCGGCGTCGCCTGCCCGAAGGACGCGGACAAAGGCGGCGAGATCGTCGAGCGGAAATCGAAGCGCGGCAAGGTGTTCTTCGGCTGTTCGAACTATCCGGACTGCGATTTCGTGCTGTGGAACCGGCCGCTCGCGGAGAAGTGTCCGAAGTGCGGCGCGCCGTACCTCGTCGAGAAGACGACGAAGAAGCACGGTCGTCAGGTGCTCTGCAACAACGAGGACTGCGATTACGTGCGCAGCGAAGAGCTCGAAGCGACGCCAGCCTGAGCCCTCGGTCGTTGACTGCGCAGCAACGGCGCCACGAATTACGAACCGGAGCGTAAGCGACGGCTGCGAGCGGGGGTGGGGCCCTGCGAGAAAGTAAGTAATGTCCGTCCGAATCATTGGTGGTGGGCTCGCCGGCTGCGAGGCCGCCTGGCAGGCAGCGTCGCGCGGCGTTCCGGTCACGCTCTACGAGATGCGGCCGGTTCGTCCGACTGCGGTCCACAAGACCGATCGGCTCGCCGAGCTGGTGTGCAGCAACTCCTTCCGCGGCGACAAGCTCGATAACGCGGTGGGTCTCCTCAAAGAGGAGATGCGGCGGCTCCGCGCGCTGGTCATGCGCGGCGCCGAAGAGAGCCGCGTGCCCGCCGGTGCGGCGCTCGCCGTCGACCGCGAAAAGTTCGCCGACGCGATCACGGCCGCAATCGATTCCCATCCGCTCATCACGATCGCCCGGGAAGAGATCACCGCGATTCCCGAGTCGAGCGCGTCGAATCCGGTCATCGTCGCAACGGGACCGCTGACGTCGGACGCGTTGTCCGCGGACATCGCGGCCCTGGTCGGCACGAAGCATCTGTACTTCTACGACGCGATCAGCCCGATCGTCCTCGCAGAAACGATAGATCGGTCGAAGGTCTTCCGCGCATCGCGATGGAATCGAAGTCTCGGCGGCCCGCGTGCGGCAGCGGCGGGTGGGGCCGCCTGCGGCGTCGACGACGGCGAGGGCGATTATCTGAATTGTCCGCTCACGCGAGACGAATACGCCCGCTTCTACGACGCGTTGACCCACGCCGAATCGGCGACCGTCCACGATTTCGACAAGGAGCGATTCTTCGAAGGCTGCCTGCCGATCGAAGTCATGGCGCATCGGGGCGTCGACACGCTTCGCTTCGGGCCGATGAAGCCGGTCGGCCTCGTCGATCCCAGAACCGGCCGCGAGCCGTACGCGGCGGTGCAGCTTCGCCAGGATAATCTTGCCGGCGACCACTTCAGCCTCGTCGGCTTCCAGACCCAGATCAAGTGGGGCGAGCAGGCGCGCGTGCTCCGGCTGATTCCCGGCCTTGAGCAGGCGGAATTCGTCCGCTTCGGCATGGTGCACCGCAACACGTACGTCAACGGACCGACGGTGCTCGACGCGACCGGCCAGGTGCGCCGCCGGCCCACGGTGTTTTTCGCGGGGCAGATGTCGGGCGTGGAAGGGTATGTCGAGTCTGCCGCTTCCGGCCTGCTCGCCGGCACGAATGCCGCGGCCATGGCCGCGGGCGAGCCGCTGTCGGTTCCGCCGAGGACGACAGCGATCGGTGCGCTCGCGTATTACGTGTCGCACGCTGATCCGGCGCACTACGAACCGTCCAACATCACGTTCGGGATCATCGAACCGCTCGCGGGGTCGCCGCGAGGCAAGATGCAGCGCAAGACCGCGATGTCCGAACGCGCGCTCGCGGATCTTGCGGCCTGGAGCCGCGATCGCGAGCTGACGGTCAGCGCGCCGCCGGCACGTTAGCCATGCTCGCGCACCTGAAAGCGTTCCTCCAGCACCTCGCGCTCAATCGCAACGCATCGCCGCACACCGTTCGCGCCTACGACAGCGACCTCTCGCAGTTCATCGCGCATGTCGCCGCTGAGGCCGGTGTCAAGAAAGCAGATCTTCAACCCGCGCAGCTCGATCGATCCGCGATCCGCGGCTTCCTCGCGCATCTGCACGTCGCGTCGAAGTCGCGGGCGACTTCCGCGCGCAAGCTGGCCGCCGTCCGCACGTTCCTTCGTTATCTGCTCCGGGAGGAGCTGATCGATGGCGACCCGGGCACGCTGGTCGCGACGCCGAAGCGCGACGTGCGGATGCCCGCGCATCTTTCAGAGGACGAGATGACGGCCCTCGTCGACGCGCCAGATGCGCGCGATCCGCTGGGGCGGCGCGATCGCGCGATCCTCGAGCTGTTTTACGCGTCGGGACTGCGCCTCAGCGAGCTCGCCGGGCTCGATCTGGACGATGTGAACCTGAGCGCACGAATGGTCCGCGCGCTCGGCAAAGGCGGGAAGGAACGGCTCGTGCCGTTCAACATGACGACCGCCAAGGCACTTCGCGAATATTTGAAGGATCGGGAAGGAATTTTACAAGGCGGTGCGGCGAAGTCGCGCCCGTCCGGCACTTCTCTTCGTTCCGGCCGCGCCGGCCGGTCCAGCCCCTCGCGCCCTCTGTTTCTGAATTATCGCGGTGGCAGGCTCACGGAGCGCAGCATCGACCGTCTCGTCCGCCGGTACGTGACATCATCCGGCGCGCGCGAAGGCATCAGCCCGCACGCGCTGCGTCATTCCTTTGCGACGCATCTGCTCCAGCGAGGCGCCGATCTGCGCGCGATTCAGGAGCTGCTCGGGCACGCGCGGCTCAGCACGACGCAGCGCTACACGCACGTGAACGCTGCGCAGCTCCTCGACGTGTACCAGAAAGCGCATCCTCGGGCGCAAAGGGCGGGAGGGCCGGGACGGGCAGGAGGGGCAGGAGCGGGAAAGGCGAGAGCGAGCGGCGACGTCGAGTAGGCAGCCAGTTTTTTTGTTCTGGCCTCCCGCCCGTCCTGCCCCTCCTCGCCCTCCCTGCCTTCCCAGGCTCGATGATCAGCTCGCAGCGGCGACGAGCGCCTGCGCGCGCCGGCCGCGCGGGAACTCGATGCCGAGCGTCTTGATCTTGTAATTCATCACGCGCGGGCTGATCGACAGGAGCTCCGCGGCGTCCTTCTGCACCCAGTTGGACATCTTCAGCGCTTCGACCAGCGCGTGCCGCTCGATGTCTTCCAGCGCGATACCGGTCGGCGGAATCTTCACGATCGCCGCCGTCTCGCGGCCGGTGCCCGTCGTCGCCGCTTCGCCCAGACGCAGGTCGCCCGACGCGATCGCGCGTCCCTCGGCGAGCAGCATCGCCCGCTCGAT
>Ga0105240_10009951_pt1 | contig 13404 bp, 10 predicted proteins | sample KBSC54metaG_FD_80426 | JGI IMG/M metagenome (GOLD analysis project Ga0105240, IMG submission 80426) | Corn rhizosphere microbial communities from Kellogg Biological Station, Michigan, USA - KBS C5-4 metaG | ecosystem: Host-associated > Plants > Roots > Rhizosphere > Soil | place: Michigan, USA... | reverse complement strand
TTTGGTCACGCCATTGTCCAGCGAGAAATAGGCCGCCGGTGCCGTGGCCGCGCCGTTGAACAGCCGCACGCCCGAGCTGGTGAAGCGAAACAGATCGAAAATATCCGGCTGCGGCCCATAGGGCACGCGACCCATCGCATGGGTCAATTCGTGCAGCGCGACACCGAGCAGGAGATTGGAGTTGATGTCGGTCGCAAAAGTGGCGCTGCCATCATCCGTCGTGGTGTCGGTCGGGCTGAGGAGCCCCCAAAGCTTCAACTGCGCATTCCAGACGGCCACCTGCGACTGGCCCTGGATCGAGGTGCCCGTGGGCAGCGAATTGAACGTGGTGTCGCCCGAGGATGCGTTGGCAATCAGGTTCGAGCGCACCAGCGAATAAGGCTCGTACAGCCCGGCATCGGGGCCCGCCGCTGCGCCACCGCCGGTGCCGCTGTAGTCGATCTTGATGTTGACGGTGATGTGGTCGCTGATCGAGGCCGCCAGCAGGTTGGCCGCTTGCTGGATGGTATCGCGAAAACTCTGCGGCGCCGCCATGGCGGCCGCGTCATACAAAAGGTTGATGGTGAAGCCGGTCCCGGACGAGACCGATACCGTGCTGACGGGCCCGGACTGCGCGGCCATCGCTTCTTGCGCCTCGCCGGTGAGCGCCGATACCGGAATTGGCGTTCCCCAGTTGTGCTGGTTGAAAGCGCCAGCCCAGGCCGAAAACGAGGGAAGCGCGGGCGATGCGCCATCGCCCAGGGAATTTCCGCTGAAATCGTGGGTCGGGTTTCCAAAGAAATCGTCAGATGAATCGTCAGCCGACGTCGCAAATCGAGACCTCATGGAAGCATCCCTAATTCAACAAGACTTTTCCGATAATCGAACCGGCCTGCAATTGAGCCGTTACTGACACATTGGACCCGGGCCAGGAATTCGAAACTCGACTGGCGACGGTCAAATCCACCGCGCTGGGCGGATCAGGCCGCTAGCATTCAACCCAAGTGGAGAAGCAATCAGGTACTCGGCCTCAATCTGAGGCAACCCCGTTTAGGATCCGTTACGAAATAGCCCAAATTCGTCAACAAAAGCCCGCGCCCGGCATTCCGCGTTGCCGGGAACTCCTTCGTTGAATCAACGGCTTATTTAAGGCACCGAGAGCCGACCCTGGTGTTTTTCCAGGATTTTCGGACGGTCGCGCCACAAGCATAGGGTGGGTTGGCGTTCGACGCCGAGCTTACGTTGAAACCAGAAGCTTTCTGCAGGTCCTGCCCCGTGGCGCGGACGGGTCTGGGGCCGACTTTCCGAAGTTCGTGAACCCACTGCGGCAATCTCTCACGCGAACTTCGGAAAGCGATCGGCACTAGCAACTTTTATGATCCTAGTACCGCTTTTCTATTTGATAGGCCTGAACGAGATAGCGGCAGGTGATGCAGGCCTGTCAATAGGCGGTACTAGCGAGCCGCGCGGATGACCCGCCGCAGGGCTCCTCAGACCGCATTCAACGCAAGGTCACGAACATATTGCGCGTAGTCGCTCTTGCCGAGTTCGACCCCGAGCCGCTCGAGTTGCGTTCGGTCGATAAAGCCCTGATTGAATGCCACTTCTTCCGGGCAGGCGATACGAAAGCCCTGCCGCCGTTCCAGGGTGGCGACAAAATCGGCCGCCGTGAGCAGACTGTCCGGCGTTCCCGTATCGAGCCAGGTAAAACCTCGGCCCATGCGGACGACCGTCAATTGACCGCGCCGAAGGTAGAGCTGATTCAGATCGGTAATCTCCAGTTCGCCGCGCGCGGAGGGTCGGATGCTGGCGGCGAGATCGGCGACCTGATGATCATAAAAATACAGGCCGGTGACCGCGAAATTGGACTTTGGTGGGCTGGGTTTTTCCTCAATCGAGGTGGCCCTGCCCGCTTCATCGAAGGCGACCACGCCATACCGCTGGGGATCAGCCACGTGATAGGCAAACACGGTGGCGCCTTCCCTGCGCGCGGCGGCATCGGTCAAGAGCACCGGCAAGCCATGCCCGAAGAAGATATTGTCGCCAAGAATGAGCGCCGAAGGCCCACCCTGAATGAATTTGGCGCCGATGATAAAGGCCTGCGCGAGCCCTTCCGGCTTGGGCTGAACGGCGTAGGAAAGCTGCAGCCCCCATTTATTGCCGTCTCCGAGCAACGCCTGAAACAAGGGAAGATCATGAGGGGTGGTGATGATCAGGATGTCGCGGATGCCGGCGAGCATCAATGTCGATAGTGGATAATAGATCATCGGCTTGTCGTAGACCGGCAGCAACTGCTTCGACACCGCGAGCGTCATCGGATAAAGCCGAGTGCCGCTGCCGCCAGCCAGGATAATACCCTTCAACGTCGCATCCCCATCATTGGCCCAATCGGCTGGCCGAAGGCTATTGATTCCCAGCAATCCGGTCGAGGCATCGGTCGAGCGAACTGTCGAGGTCCGGAAGTTGGAGGCCGAATACCGATTGCAGGCGCTCCGTGCTTAGCCGGGAATTCAACGGCCGCGCTGCCGCTGTCGGATAGTCCCGCGTTGCGATTGGATCAACAGGAACCAGTCGCCCGCCGCGCTCTGCATAGCCCTCGACGATTCGTCGTGCGAACCCGCACCATGTCACAGCTTCGGGGCCGGCCAGATGAGTAACACCTGTAAGTTGCGGGCGCCAGCCGCGCTCGACAATCTGCCTGCAAATGGTCAGGACAGCTTCGGCGATGTCGGCGGCCGAGGTGGGACATCCCCATTGATCATCCACAACACGAAGCCGGTCGCGCTCTGAGGCCAGGCGCACCACGGTGCGGACAAAATTCGTCCCGAAGGGCGCATAAACCCACGAAGTCCGCAGGATCACATGCCTCGGATTGACTTCGGCGAGCGCACGCTCGCCCTCCCATTTCGAGCGACCGTAGACACCAAGTGGGTTGGGCGCGTCGTGCTCGTCATAGGTGCCAGCCTTGGATCCGTCGAACACATAATCGGTCGAGAGGTGGATGATCGGCGCGCCATGTTCGGCCGCAGCGGCGGCCACGTTGCGGGCCCCCTCGCGGTTGACCGCAAAGGCTAAGTCTGACTCGGTCTCGGCCTTGTCCACCGCCGTATAGGCGGCGGGATTGATAACGATATCCGGACGAAATACAGCGAGCGCCGAATACATCGAGGCAGGCTCCGTCAGGTCCACCGCGGGCCGTCGTCCGACGCCGAGAGTAATGTCGGGATCGCGCTCCGCCGCTTCGCGCAGCGAGCGGGCGACCTGTCCTGTCGCGCCAATGAGAAAGATCCTCATCATTGCCTCGAAGCGAACAGGGCGTTGCGATTGCTGCGATCCCGCGCCATCAGCTATTCACCAAAACGAAAGGCGGGAGGGATTTCCGAAAGTCGCGGCTGCCGCGTATCCCTTTCCGACAGAATGATGTCTGCGGCCGCCAACCGCCAGTCAATTCCGAGCGCCGGATCATCCCAGGCGATACCGCGATCGCTCGCCGGGGCGTAATAGGCGGTCACCTTGTAAAGAACCTCGCAACCGTCTTCCAGCGTCATATAGCCGTGGGCAAATCCCGGAGGAATCCATAATTGACGCCAGTTGGCAGCCGACAATTCGACGGCGACATGCCGCCCAAAGGTTGGCGAGTCCTCGCGGATATCGACCGCGACATCCAGGATCGCGCCTTGCAGGCAGCGGATCAGCTTGCCCTGCGCGTGCGGCGGCAACTGAAAATGCAGCCCCCGGAGAATCCCCCGGCGCTGCGAGCGAACGTGATTATCCTGCACAAAGTGATCCGATACGCCGTGGCTGGCGAGCGTATCGGCGCGAAAGGTTTCTGAAAAAAAGCCGCGGGAATCACCATGCCTCGGCGGGGTGATCATCAGCACATCCGGGATGGACAGCCGCTCAACCTGCATTACCTTGGCTCTACCGGCAAAATCCCACTCCACGTTTGCTATTAGGCGAACAGAACGCGGAAGGCCCGTCCTCGGAGTGCAGGGGGCATCACGCTTACCGTCCTGCCAACCAATTCAACGGAAAGAAGCCGAATAAGGATCTTCAACCTGGTCCTGGTTCTAGGCGGCATGAACGGCATCATTCGACGTAGGTGATCAATAGCGACGTTCTTACGCTCAGAATCGCCTGTCATAGCGGCGCGTGCCATATCACTCAATACCACCGGTGTGAATCGGGGTACGACGAAATCGCGGAGGTAAAATCTGTTCAGGCGATGATCCGGAGGAAATTTGCTGACCAGCGTATCGAAAAAGATCGCGCGCGATTTAGCCATCCGGATACCGAACGACGTTGAGTCCGCATGAATGCGCCACTTGGTCAAAGGCTTATTGATATAAATGCTTCGATAGCCGGCAAGAAACAATCGAAGAAACAGATCATCATCCTCATAGCCGGCTAACCGTTCGTCAAAGCCTCCGACTTTTTCAAACGCCGTTCTGTCGATTAAGGATGCGCCGGGTAAAATGAACATATCCTCACGGAGACATTCAGCGATCGTTTTCTTTGGATGGTTCCTGTTTAGAATGTCGAGCACATTATGGACCACCATTGTCCCATCAGCGTCGATTTGGTCCAGGTTGGCGTAGGACCAGCCCACCGGGTAAGGACTTGGCTTTCGTAGCGGCTTCTCAAGCGCGGCCAGATGATGTGGGTACCAGACATCGTCCTGATCAAGAAGCGCGATATGGGTCGACTTCGATCGCCGAATGCCAAAATTACGCGCCGAACCCTGTCCGCCATTTTCCTTGGTGAACAAGATGATCTTGGGATGGTCAAGCGCAAGCCGACGCACAATCTCGGCGCCTCGGCCACCATCGGTGGAACCATCGTCAACCACGATGATTTCCTCTGCCGGCCTGGTTTGCGCAAGAATGCTTTGCAGTGCTTCCTCGACATGGTCAGCCCCGTTATAAAGCGGGACCACTGCGGCGATTGTAATCTCTCCCGGTCTCTTTGACATCATCGCTGCCGTCTTATCATTGACTGTCTGGGCGGGCCTGCTTTCGCTGGCAATCTGGCGCAGCAAAGCGGCACGCGATTTCTCGTAACCCTCCAGGGATGGTTCACGCCCTCGAAGCCGCACGTAAAACTCGTTGCCATTCGGTCCGATGATACGATCAACCTGGAATGGAAATAGTCCGATCTTTGCCAAGTCGAGAGCCAGGAGCTCAAAGGTAGCTGGCGTCATGGCCCAACAGTGCGCATCGACATAGCGTTGGTCCTTGGTCGGCGCTTTCCAACGCTCAAAAAGAGCGGAAACGTTCACGGGCACCGGATGGACGCTCGCGGGGTCCGTATCGATGCAGAAACTCCCGATCCCTCCATTGGGAGTACGCAATTCGGCCCGCATGTAGTTACTCAAAAAAACCTGCTTTGGCGTAGGCCTGTCTGCGTGAGACAAGAACGCCTCAATCCAATCGGCGGCCGTCGATGCCGGCCGATAGTAGTCGAAGCAGCAGCGATGATCGGGGATTGCAAGTGAGATAATTCCATCCGGCCGTAAAACCTCTCGGCAACCCTGGAGAAAACGGATGGGATCAGGAATGTGTTCAAGATTGTGCGACGAGATAATGTAATCGAACTTTCGATCGCCTAATTCTCTACGAACGATATTTGCAACGTCCTGGGCAGGACCGAGCAGATCTACCGTCTCGATGTTGTCGGCCCATTGCGCCAATTCTGGATTCGCGCGTGCTGTTTCTCGGAGCTGCTCGGCCGTGAAAACGTCGAGCGTCAAGACATTATACCCTTCGCGCTTGGGGACTAACGGCAGGCAAAAGGGGCCAATTTCCAGCCCGCTCATATCTTTTGAAATATCCCGCAGAAGTTCCGATCGCCTATCGAAGAGATTCACAGTCGCAGCCCTTTAGTTGCCTGGCAATTGGGCCTGCAATCTAGTCCCCGCAAATGAGCCACGCAAATAAAAGAAAACACTGATTCCAAACGCGTCTCACACGAGATCGACGACTTGCCTCAGACGTCGCAGGATCCGTTCGGGCTTCAAGCGCCAGATTTGTTAATGTGGCAGGAAGTGCTGTTCAAATTGCCTTTCCGCCGGCACTCTCGGCGGATTCTGATTAATGGGCCAAAGAACCGTTCTCTCGGCCAAACCGCTGCGGATCGGGCCCCCACGCCAAAGGCGCCGCTGGGGAGTCGCGCTGGCACTGGTCATGCGGTGCAGATCGGAAGCACAAGGTTGAGGAGGCTCCTGGGCGGCGACTTGCGACAGGCATTCTGCCGGCGACCGCACGTAACCTCGGCGACCTTGCATATCGGAAGTCGCAAGCGGGGTTTGTGATGATGGCGATTTAGCCAGGAGACCGAAGTATCGCCCGCAGATGTTTCCCGACTTTGCTCGTCATTCGGGCGCCTGCTATCGCGCGGGCGAAAGGTGACAAGGCAGCGGCCGCATTGTCTACGAAGCTTTTGGACCTCGGCTTTTCGGCCATTACCACTACGTTGAGATAGTCCCGATGATTACCCGGTATCCGAGGCGCGAGCAGCAGCGCCGGAAACGCGAAGAAAGACCCTTGCACGACGAGGCCGGCATCCTCGCACAGGGTTTCCAGCGCCTGTCGTGAAAACCTGTAGTAGTCATTCGGAAAGGCATGAATTGGAAAGGCGTGATGAGTCTGAATAAACAGCCAGCCGCCTGGCTTCAGGATCTTCGCAATTTCGTTGGTGACGATCCATGGCCTGGTTAGATGTTCATAGACCGAACACGAGAGCACCATGTCAAACGAGTCAGGCGGAAAACATTTACTGAATTTGTGAGCATCGGCGACCACGTCAACGTCAAGCCCACTCTGGAAGTCGGTGGCAATGTATTTGGATGTTGGGTGAGCCAGTGCGCGCCGAACTGTTGGGGGGCTGCCGTCAATCCGGCGCGTTCCCATCTCCAGAATGCAGGTATTGGCCTCGTTTTCGAGCCGGTCGAAAAAACGGAGTTGGATGTCAACATCACCCTCTGCCGCGTCCGGATTGGCTATATGAGGATCGTCAAAAGGCGACGGCTCGAATTGTTGAAAGTGCCGTGATGCTTCCATTTTGTGTGCCTTGTTTCCTTGACACAAATAGCGAAAGGCAATTCGCTTTTTCCGAGAGAAACATATTTAAACAACCTTTGCAAGAATCAGCTCCAATACGAACGTGATCGACCGCACTACCTGCTCTCGCGGCCCAGGCGCCCGATTCGATAACCGTTGATCAGGATGATTTTCGCATCGCCGAAATCGGCGCGTCGAAGATGGGCTGGTGGGGTCAGCCTGAACACCTCTTGCCTGACGCTTACGGCTTACTCCGAAAGCATGGCTTTGACGCTGTTATCCCTCAGCAATTCTTCAAAATAGCCGATGGTCTTGCGCAATCCCTCGCCCAGCGGCGTCTTTGCTGCCCAGCCAAGATGCTTTTTGGCGCGGCTGATGTCAGGCCGACGCTGGTGCGGATCATCAGCCGGTCGCGGCAGATGCACCACGCGCGAACGCGAGCCCGTCAACTCGATGATCATTTGCGCCAGTTCAAGCACGGTAAATTCCGCCGGATTGCCCAGATTGATCGGACCGGTGACATCATCCTCGCTTTTCATCAGGCGGACCAGACCATCGATCAGGTCATCTACATAGCAAAACGCCCTGCTCTGCAGTCCATCGCCATGAATCCCGATAGGGCGGCCAAGCAGCGCCTGGACAATGAAATTGGAAACAACGCGACCATCATTGGGATGCATCCGCGGCCCATAGGTGTTGAAGATGCGGGCAACCTTGATCCGGATTCGGTGCTGGCGCCTGTAATCGAAAAACAGGGTTTCGGCACAGCGCTTTCCCTCATCGTAACAGGAGCGCAGGCCGATCGGATTCACATTGCCCCAATATTCCTCGGACTGGGGATGAACCGCTGGGTCGCCATAGACTTCCGAGGTTGACGCCTGCAATATCTTGGCGCGGACACGCTTGGCCAATCCAAGCATGTTGATGGCGCCATGTACGCTGGTTTTGGTCGTCTGCACCGGATCATGTTGGTAATGAATGGGGGAGGCCGGGCAAGCCAGATTGTAGATTTCGTCGACCTCGACATAAAGCGGGAAACAAACATCATGCCGCAGGAGCTCGAACCCTTTGTGGTCCAGCAGGTGTTCCAGGTTGCGCCGCGCGCCGGTGTAGAAATTGTCGAGACAGATGATGTTGGTGCCCTCGGCGATCAGCCGTTCGCAGAGATGAGAGCCCAGGAAACCAGCGCCGCCAGTTACCAGAATTCGGGGTTCCAGATGCATCGGGATCAATGACCTCGAGACAGGAATTAACATCAGCGCAACGGGGCGCAATCGACGTCCAAAGGGTAGCCCTTCAGATGTCGGCCTCGGCTCGCCGGAACATCTTGAGTGAAAAGTGGCGCAATACAACTTAGCAAAAAGCAGTGTGCTCGAGACCAACCCAGGATGGTCATGGCAATTTGCCCGGGCCTTGTCTCGCATTGCGGGGCGAGCCCCAGCGGTTCGCTGCCGCCAACCTTCCGGACCGGGACATCGACCGCCAGGTCCGATATCAGGCTGTGAACTTGCATTATCCGCGTTCGCGGCGCAGCTCCCGACGTGCGACGGCTTCAGGCCCTTTGCTTTTTCTTTTTATGCGCTTAAACAGGCGCCGGCATCGCCCACAGTATCCCAGACGTCGGCAGCATGATGAGCGACCCTGCACACGCGACCCAGGCTTTGGCTTCCGCTCTTTCAGTTTCCCATCGGAGCGGGCGTCATTCGGGCATCGCGGCACTTCGAGACGTCGTCTCCGGCCTGGGGCGATGGCGGCTTTGGCTCCGGCTCGGTTGGAACGACATTCGGCAGCGTTACCGGCGATCGGTTCTCGGTCCATTCTGGCTGACCGCCAGTATGGCTATCATGATAAGTGCGCTTGGTGTGCTCTATGCCGAACTGTTCAATCAGGAAGTGCGCGGCTTCCTGCCGTTCCTCTGCGTGGGCCTCCTCGCATGGTCGCTGATATCGAGTTTCCTGACCGAGGGCGGGACACTCTTCACAGGCTCGGAATCCTATATCAAGCAGGTCAGCCTGCCCTATTCGGTCTATGTCTACCGATCTGCCTGCAGCAAGCTCATCATCTTTGCGCACAACCTCGTCATCTATTTCGGAGTGCTGCTTTACTTCCAGATCTGGCCGGGCTCCGTCGCGCTGCTCGCCGTACCGGGACTGGCTTTGATTCTGTTCAATGGCGCAGTCGCGAGCCTTTACATCGGCATGATTTCGGCGCGCTTTCGTGACGTACCGCAACTCATCAACTCCGCCGTGCAGATCGCGTTCTTCCTGACGCCGATTTTCTGGAAGCCGGAGCTGCTTCGCGGACGAACCTTCGTCACCGCATTCAACCCGTTCTATCACCTGCTTGAGATTGTCCGCGGTCCGATGCTGGGATCGGTTCCCTCGAGCACCAGTTATTTCGCGGTGCTGGCCATTTCCGCAATCAACCTGATGGTCGCCGGCTTCATTTTCGTCCGCTACCGATCGCGAATTTCCTACTGGTTGTAGTAAATGACCGAAACTATCAATCCTTCGAGGACGCATGTCGAACTGACGCTGCAAAATGTCAGCGTGTCCTTTCCGATCTATCACGGCGGGTCACGATCCCTGAAGAAAAGCCTGCTGTTTCGAGGCACCGGAGGTCAACTGGCGAACGATGCCAATCACCGGATCGTGGTGGAAGCCCTTCGCAATGTGTCATTGAATATTCGACCGGGAGACCGGGTAGCCCTGATTGGGCACAATGGGGCCGGTAAAACCACGCTTTTGCGGGTGATGGCGGGGGTGTACGAGCCCTTCGCGGGGACAGTCGTCAGCCGCGGGCGGATTTCGCCCATGTTCGACGTTGGCCTTGGCATCGACGGCGATGTCAGTGGATACGACAATATCCGTCTCCGAGGCCTGATCCTGGGTATGACCCCAGGGGAGATCGAGGAGCGAATTCCGGATATCGTCGACTTCACCGAGCTTGGCGACTATCTCGACATTCCCGTGCGTACCTATTCCGCCGGGATGATGGCGCGGCTGACATTTGCCGTTGCCACCTGCTTTTCGCCGGAGATCCTGCTGATGGACGAATGGCTGTTGGCGGGCGATGCAAGTTTTCGGGAAAAGGGAAAGAAGCGCATCTCGTCCTTCGTCGAACAGGCCAGCATCCTAGTGATGGCTTCGCACAGCAACGAGACCTGCCGTCAATGGTGCAATAAGGCCGTATGGATGGAGCGGGGGGAAATTCGCCTGCAAGGCGACGTGAACAGCGTGATCGCCGCCTATGAAAGCGAAACAGCCGGCGTTCCACGTGTCGAACCGGCCTGAGAAGCCGGCCCGCATGACCCTAAATGCGTTTGAGCAACGCGCCCCAGTAAAGCGCGACCGTCTCGAACAGATTCTGACGATAAACTCCGGATCGCCAGAGCAGATAAAGACTCCTTGGGGACGAAGCTTGCCTCGCCTCCGCGAACGTCTCGAAGGCTAGTCTATTTTCCCTCGTCAGAGGCATGTTCACGGCCCTGAGCGCCGCCAGATTGATCTCGTTCCAATCCGAGAACCGGTGCCTCAGAAAGCCGCGGAGCCGGCGCAGCCCGGCGCGCCAGCCAGCGTTAGAGCCGATCAGGTTCTGCCCATGCTGCCGATATTTGAGGCTCGGCCATGAGTCGTAATGCGCGAGGCCGCCGACCCCGGTTATGACCTGATAGGTCCACCAATCATGCGAGACCGGCTTCGCGTGCGCGGCTCCCGCCAGCACCCGATGCGCCGCCTTGTTCAGCACCATGGTGTTTCCGCCGCCGATGTTCTGCACCAGCGCATTCCTGAACGCGGGGGGGCGCACGAAAAGCGGCGAAAATCCGAGAAATTGGCCATCCTCGCTGATCAGCATCGTCCTGGAAAAATACAGCGCTGGCCGGTCGGCCGGAACCGATTGCAGCCAGGCAATCGCTCGCGCCAGTTTTTCTTCCATCCAGACATCGTCCTGATCGCTGAACGCAAAATAATCGCCCTCGGCCGGAGCACTGCGGATCATCGATAGGAAATTCAGGCAATGGCCCTTGGCCGGCCCCTGCAGGATTGTCACAGGCTGCGGGATGGACTCCGCGAAGCTCCGAGCAATAGCGATCGTATCGTCGGCCGAACCGTCGTCGGAAACCACGAGTTCCCAATCAGAATGCGTCTGAGCGGAATAAGAGGCTAGCTGCTCTCTGAGAAACGAGCCGCCATTGAGTGTGGCGAGCAGAATAACGACCTTTTGCCCTGCCATCGATAACGCGCGAACGCCCCTTGTTCCAAAACCGAATTACGCGACTTGCGAAACTTTGCAACCTTTGATAGAGGACCTTTTGTCGCAGGCCCTCTGTAGATCAGCTTTTCGCTACGCTCGTGGGGAAGACATCCGTGTTATCGCTAAGGCGTACGGCGGAGCGAAATGCTTCTCGAAGGATAGCCGCCGTTTCGGTCAGCTCCGACTTGTCACACCACGGTCATTCGCTCCAGCCGCTCGCCAGGAATGTATCTCAGAATGTCTCGCGGACCCGGCTGCCTCACCATGGTCGAGCCGCGAAGAATGTAGACGTCGCCAGTGTGCTGGCAGCGCCATTCGCCCTCGCCCGACAACGGCAGTTCGATTTTTTCCCCGAACGCACTGACCCATCCCACCTGGCGCGCCGGCGTGCCTATCATCATCGACCAATCCTTGGAGGATTTGGTCAGCGTGGCCCCCGCCGCCAGGAAGGTGCCGACGCCACAGGTGACGTCGGGCACGACAGTCGAATTGGCCCCCAGCGTAGTCCCGGTCTTGATCAGGGTCTTGCGGAAAACCGCGTGGCGATTCACCGCCGCGCGCGGAAACGAAATATGAGTGAAGACCATATAGGGAGCGCAGAAGACGAAGTCTTCCAGTTCAACATGGGAAAAAATGGAAACCGAATTCCCCAGCCGGCAGGCGTTTCCGACAATGGCATTGCGCTCGACATAGGTGTTCTGGCCAAGACTGCAGTTCTCGCCAATCACCGCGCCCGGCGCCACATGAGAAAAATACCAGATTTTGGTAAAATTGCCGACTTTAGCCCCGCGCTCGACCACGGCCGTCGAATGGATAAACGGCGCCGAATCATCCTTGTGGGAGTTTTCCAATTGTGCGTTGCGCATGATCCCTCCCGCCTTCAAAGATCTTTCAACGGCCCTGCAACCAAAAACGAGGCTGGCGTGCCCTGCGCCATAATTCCGACGAGGCTGGACTTCTATAGAAACAAAAGACTTCGGAGATCAAGCGGGACCCGAAGGAATCCTACAGGGGCACTACCGTTGGAATTGCATCATTTTTCTTCCTGCGTTTGCTTCTTTCGCGGAGCGCGGAGCCGAGGTTTCGCGGCGGGGCGCGCATGACGGACCAATCCTCGACCGCCCCGACACTTGCGAATCCGATCGCCTTCCGTCCCTGGCGGGCGGCGCGGGAGAATGTCGGCGTCGGCCTCCTGATGGCCATCCACCTGCCGATCTGCTGCGTATCGTTGATCCTTGTGGCGAAGACCCATTTTCACGCCAGCTACAATGCGGCCGCCTTCCATATTTTTTTTGATCCCGCGTGGGCGCCGCTGGCCATCGCGGTGATCACCGCCTTTGCGCTGATCGTGCCTTTGTTTTCGATTGCCCGCTTCAGCTTTGGCTATTTTTTCGCCTTCTACGCCTACACGATGATCGCAGGCTTCCTGTGGCTGAATATCTTTACCGACCTGCCCTACGATCACCTGCTGGCGGGCTTCTCGGCTGCGGCTTCCGCCATAATATTTCTTCTGCCGGCGCTGTTTATAACCGCGCCCGTTCGATCACGATTTGCCTTGTCGACTAAAGCATTCGATCGCCTGCTCTGGATCCTGCTCGTAATCTGCGCCATCGCCGTCGCACTCGGCGCGCGCCTCAACTTTCAGATCGTCTCCATCGACGACATGCCGGCCGCCCGCGAGGCGATCCATCACCCCACCTGGCTTAATTACTGGCTGGGTATTGTGGGGAGCAGTTTATTGCCCTTCCTCTTTGCCGGCTTCGTCACGCGACGGCTCCATTGGGGTACGGCAACCACGCTGATCCTGCTGCTGCTGCTTTATCCGGTGACCGCAACCAAAATGGCGTTGTTCACGCCGTTCTGGCTGATCGCCATTCTCTGGCTTTCCGGACTCGTCGAGGCACGAAAGACGGTGATGCTGACGCTGCTCCTGCCGATGCTCGCCGGCATTCTGCTGCTGGTCACCTTTGGGCTGCCGGCTGGAATGCCATTCTCGGTGATCAATTTCCGGATGATCGCGATCCCATCGCTGGCCATGGATGCCTACAACCATTATTTCGCCAGCCATCCACTGACTCATTTCTGCCATCTGTCAGCGTTGAAACCCCTCGTT
>Ga0105240_10009950_pt1 | contig 13406 bp, 12 predicted proteins | sample KBSC54metaG_FD_80426 | JGI IMG/M metagenome (GOLD analysis project Ga0105240, IMG submission 80426) | Corn rhizosphere microbial communities from Kellogg Biological Station, Michigan, USA - KBS C5-4 metaG | ecosystem: Host-associated > Plants > Roots > Rhizosphere > Soil | place: Michigan, USA... | reverse complement strand
GAAGCTCTATCTTAAATACAACTTTACAGGCAATAAAAACGCCCTGGTGCTTGGCGACAGTTTCAGGCTTAAACAAATTGTAGTGAACCTGCTGAGCAATGCCCTCAAATACACTCATGAAGGGGGTGTCACCTTAAATGCGCAACTCATAACAAATGAAACCCGCTTGCAGGTAGAGGTAACAGATACCGGCGAAGGCATCAGTCAGGAGCAACAGGCAGGGCTTTTCTCAAAATACTATCAAACCAGTTCGTCAAAAGGACAGGTAGGTACCGGATTGGGCTTATTCATTTGTAAGCAGCTCATCAAACTGCAAAAAGGGAAAATTTCGGTAAAAAGCGAGCTGGGGAAAGGAACTACATTTACCTTCTTTATCCCTTATCAGAAAAAGGAGAAAAATCAGCCGGTGGTAGTGAGTAGTGAGTAGTGAGTAGTGAGTAGTGAGTAGTGATGAATTATTTTATTGCCGTATTGTTTCTATTTTAATCAGCTAAAATTTCTTTCGACTTTCGACTTTCGACTTCCGACTTTAGACTTCCTCAAGGTAAGGACCGTGATTTCCGGCCAAATGCCCAATCTTCCCGAAAATGCGAGGAAACCGAAACCACGGTTCACATAAAGCTGCCGACCGTATTGTTCCATCCAGCCGGCCCAGTCGAGGTACACATATTTTACAGGGCTCCAGCGTAAACCGGCCGTTTCTACGCCGAATTGTGCACCATGCGTGTGTCCGGATAAGGTTAAATGTATTTTCTCGGGATAATAACGTACCTTTTCTTCCCAATGCGTTGGATCGTGAGAAAGCAGAATTTTGAATGCGTCGTTATCGACGCCTGTCATTGCTTTATCCAGATCGCCTTTTTGTACAAATCCCCTGCCCCAATTTTGCACGCCGACGAGGCTTATTTTCTGCCCGCCTTTTTCTATTACTACATTCTCATCAAGCAACAGCCGGTAGCCTAACGTCCGGTGATGTTCTTTTAGTTTCTCCAGGTTGGCCTCCTTCTCCGCGTCACTGTCCCAATGGATATAGTCGCCGTAATCATGATTGCCTAGGATGGAGAACTGCCCATATGGCGCTTTTAGCTCACTAAACATATCCAGATAAGGTTCTATCTCCCACGCCGCATTATTTACCAAATCGCCAGTGAAAACAAAAAGGTCGCTCTTTTGAGCCTTAGCCAGGTCGATACCCCGCTGAACCGCATCTCTATTATCAAAGCTTCCCGAATGGATGTCGGAAACTTGCGTAATGGTAAAGCCATCGAAAGCATCGGGCAGATCATCAAAATAAAGGGTGTGCTTATGCAGCCTATAATCATATTTTCCCTTGAACATGCCATACAGAAAACCGGTAAACGGCACTGCGGCTACTAGTATAGCCACTTCGCTGATAAACTTACGCCGGGCCGGGAAAAATGGTTCACCAGGCGTTTTGTTGTTACCGTTGATCGCATAATTGCCTATGCCATAAAAAAACCGGCCAATGTCTCCAATAAGCAATACGAGTGAGAAGATTATTTTAGTAATAAAAAGAGTGATCAGCAGGCTCAGCATCCATTCGTGGTAAGGCGTCATCCCTTTCGCCATACTAAGACTGCTTACGCCCGCAACGAACAAAACCGTTACCCCTACCGATATTAGCAAATATCCCCAAAGCACGATACGCCTTAGCCGGATTGACTTCCAGTACTTAACAAAAGTCTTGAGCCCATTGAATACATACCAGTCGAGCAGAAGGCTGATGGCTGCTATGATCAGGAATATTCTTATAAATCCGCCTCGGTGCATAATATGATTAACGTAATACGCAATTTATAAAAGCCCAGGTAATTAAAAAGTCATTATATCATATTGTCAATCAAAAAATATTATCTTTTCAAACACTTTCAGCAAACCGGTTATAAAAACCTGCCTATTTATTATAATTACATCGTGAAATAAGAACCAATTATGAAAACCTTGTTCCTTCTATTTTTCCTGGCATTTATAGTGTCTGTGCCATCCATTGCGCAGCAAAAAGCCAAAGTTGATACCGTATTTTTTGAAGACTTTAACAGCAAAAGCCTCGACCGCAGCAAGTGGAACGTGGAAGTTACCGGCCAGACCGTGAATGATGAGCAACAAGCTTACGTCGATTCGACTTCAGTTCTTTATATGGTACACGGCAAAGCAGCCGATGGGGCTAAAAACGGCGCCCTGGTGATCAAACCGAAATATCTTCCGGGTTATACCAGCAAAGAGCAAAAGAAATACGATTTCATTTCAGGCAGGATAAACACCCGCGCCAAAATGGAATTTACCTATGGCAGCGCCTCAGCGAGAATGAAGATATCATCGGGTGAAGGATTGTGGCCGGCGTTCTGGGCATTGGGCGAAGGCAAGTGGCCCGACTGTGGCGAAATTGATATGATGGAAACCGTGGGCGACGGCAGCTGGATAAGCAATGCCATGCACGGACCAAACTATTTTGGTAATACGCCACTCACTTTCCGGTATTTTTTCCCAAAGAAAAGTACTGTAAACGACTGGCATATTTATTCGGTTGACTGGACGCCCGACAAAATGGTTTTCAAAACCGATGGCGTGGTCACCTACACCGTAACCAAAGCCCAGGTTGACCACTACGGAAAATGGGCCTTTGACAATCCTAAATTTATCATACTCAACTTCGCATTAGGCGGAGGTTATCCAAACGGGGTAAACAAAATCAGCAAACCTTACTTCGGAATGTCGCAAGCAACAGTTGACAAGATCAAGGCGGGACGGGCGAAAGTATTGGTAGATTGGGTGCTGGTGACGAAGCCGAAGGGGTAAGAAGGTTTGACATTTGCGCACGCGACTTGATCCATTGCATTAAAATTAATTCTGATAAAATGAATTTGTTTATAACACTACTAATTACCTTATTGCTTTTTATATCGCCTAAAGCAAAGTCACAAGAGTTATTAAGGGCAGTAAGAGCGAAATCAAGAAGAAAATGAAAGAAAAAGGCGGGCTATTAAAAATGGATAGATTAGGCGCCGATTTCTCAGGGAAAGCCACCGTAACATTTTATTTTTTTTCTTTCCAGAAAATAAAAAAGACATTTCAATGGCAACTTATTTCTTGTCACATAACAAATGTTACAAATATACTTTGCTCTACAACAATGATAAAAATCTAAACGCTCTTATTAGCCAATTTGATAACACAGGTTCCGGTTTTAAAAGAATTGCCAAAAATAAAAAATGGATAAATTTAAAAAATGACCAGATTGAGATTTTAGATAACCATGTAAACGGCGTGAAGATTTCGGCTTTTGTGCAATTTAGTTTAAATCAGAATTAAACACCGCTGTTCGAAGTCTCTGACTTCGGACAGCAGGTAAACAGTCTTCGCTCAGGATAAACTGCGGCCTGGATGCTTCATCTTATAAATTATTGAAAATTAATTGGTTATATCAAAAAATATCAGTTAATTTTAATATAATTAAACCCCTAAAGAGATGAAACTTTCAACTTTCGCAATCATTATCACGATCCTGGCATTTGGCTTTGGCCTTGCCTTTGTGTTTGTCCCGGTTAAATTAATGGCCTTTTATGGCATTGCACTGGATAATGCCGGCGCCTGGATGGCCCGGTACTATGGGCTTGCAAACTTATTTATAGGTATGATATTCTGGTCGTACAGCAGTGTCTCGCCGGCGGCAAAATCATGGCCTAAACTATTGACATTCAGCATTATTTATGATGTTATGCAACTGGTATTAACCTTAGCCGGGATCTTAAATGGCCTGGGCAACTCCATGGGCTGGACAACAGTTGCTTTGTTTGCTTTGCTGGCTTTAGGTTCGGCATACTTCCTTAATCAGTGCAAGAATGCCCGGGTCGTTGCGGTATGACCCGGCATAAATCTTCCAAGCCCACTGCTGGTCGAAGTCTCTGACTTCGAATGAATATAATTGTAGTCTGAGACCTGCATAACAGTTGTCAGTCACCATGTTGAAAATGATGACAAAACTCATTTTTACCACTCGTAAAATTTAAATGTTTGACAATGAACCAGTTAATCATGTTCACGAGCCTTCATGGCGTGTGAACGTGAACGCCCGAGCAGTCAACAAAAGAAAAATCCCGGTATTAACCAGGATTTTTTTGGAATGGGCGATGATGCCGCACATGATGCAAATGCCTGAAATGATGATGGTAACGATGATGACCGGTTTGCGCTTGCGACACAAAAGCCAGAATCGTTAATCCCGCTATTGTCAATATTTTAAAATATTTCATAATGAACTAAATTACTAAAATTAATAATTACGGTAGTCATGTCATCATGGTCCCGATCATGATGTATCAGTACAACCATTGTCTATCGGAATGGTTTCCTTTTTTTCCTGCACATAAATATAAGAAGTTAAAAGGTAGCCTGTTCTGGCTTATTAGCAACCCATTACTATTTTAATTCGTACTTTTAATGGTGCAAAAGCCATAGTATGAGTACTAAACACCTTATTAACAATCTATTATTTGTTATACTGATAATACCTTATGCTTTTAACAAAGCTGAAGCACAAGCTCCGGGGATAACTTACCCTGCTCCTCCGGCAAGTTATCCTGTTAACACGCCGATAAACCCGCTTATACCGCATAACTCCGGCGGAAATGTGCCGGCAACGGGCTATGGACAGGTTTCAACTTTTGCGAATGGCATAGTTGCAGAAGGCATAGCTCTTGACGCATCAGGTAATTTGTACGTAACTAATTCTAATGTAATAAGCAAAATAACTCCACAGGGAACGGTAACCAATATCGCAGGCAACAATGGCGTAAATATGGGCATCGTAGATGGCCAGGGAACAGCTGCATCCTTTAACGCACCAACTGGTATTGTAGTCGACGCATCAGGAAATATATTTGTTGCAGATTTTTCTGGTGATATCAGGAAGATAACTCCCGGCGGATATGTGATTACCTACGCCGGCAGCAGTATCGGGAATATACAAGGCTCCGTTGATGGGAGTCTGACGACCGCACGTTTTAACGGCCCAAATGGGTTGATATTCGATTCGGCAGGCAATTTGTATGTATCTGAATATTATGGAGATGACATAAGAAAAATTGATCTCCAGGGTAACGTTACAACCCTGACCGGTTTAGCTCAAACTCAGGGAAGTAACGATGGTATAGGTTCGGCAGCCAGGTTTAGCAGCCCCAATTATTTTGCCAGTGATGCCGCGGGTAACTTATATATTGCGGAAGCTGAAGGCATCAGAAAAATCACCTTAAGCGGTGTTGTAACAACCGTAGCGAATGTAAACACACCGAATTTCGGTTCTATAAGTAGCGGCATTGCGATGGATGCACAAGGAAACATATTTTATGCTGACTACTTGGCTCATCAAATAAAAAAAATTGATCCGTCAGGTGTAATCACTGTAATAGCGGGAAGTGGTTCGCGCGGATTTATCGATGGCTCCCCTTCTACTGCCCAATTTGATTACCTATACGGCGGTCTGGCAATTGATAAAGCCGGGAATCTGTATATTTATGACGATATAAATCGCGCTATCCGAAAGGTGTCGTTGTATGGCTATACTATCGATAAGCCACTTCCGATCGGCTTAACATTTGATCCCGCAACTGGTATAATCAGTGGCACGCCGTCCGCTAAATCGCCCGCTACGCAATATACAATTACGGCTAATAACGCCAGTGGCAGTTCGTCAACAACAATTACTATTGCTGTCGGCAATAATACTTCCGTAACTCTCCCTCCCGCTCCCAAATTCACTTACCCCACTCCCTATCATTATACAGTAAACGCTCCCATAACACCAACGGGACCAACAACATTGGGCGGGCCAGTCCCTGCTACAATATTCGGTGCTGTCAGCACTTTTGCGGGCAACGGGATACTGGCCGGTTACCAGGATGCTGTAGGGACGGCGGCTTTATTTACCAGTTTATGGGGAATGGATATGGACGCTTCGGGCAATTTGTTTGTTGCAGACGGCCCCCGGATAAGGAAGATCAGCCCCGCCGCGGCGGTAACAACACTTGCTGGGGGCAATCCAAATGGAGCGTCGGACGGCACCGGGTCCAGTGCCGGTTTCGGGCAAACAGCCGGATTAGCAATTCTCCCCTCAGGCAATTTAATTGTAGGCGACCTTTCAAGCAAAACACTAAGACAGGTTACTCTCGGGGGCACAGTAACTACTATTGCAAGCAATGGCATAAATAATTTCGACCCGGTAGGTCTTGCTGAAGGTGCATCCGGTGATTTATTTGTGGCCGATCAGGCTAACGACATTATCAGGGACTTCAATGGCGGAGGCAGCACCTCAACCCTTTATTCGGGGATACAGGGTAATGCTGGTTCAAACAACGGCAACATTGCTTCGTCAACCTATAATAATCCGGCAGACATTAAATTCGATCTCGCCGGGAATATGTTTATTGCCGATCAGAACAATAATATGATAAGGGAAATAAGTGCGGGTGGTATCGTTACTACGGTTGCCGGCATAACAACGCCGGGTTTAGTTAACGGAGCGATTGCGAATGCCCAGTTTAACAGACCCGACGCATTAGTACTTGATGCACCAGGTAATATCTATGTAGCCGATTGGATAGGCACGGTAATCAGGATGATCGATGCCAACGGATTTGTCATAACGGTTGCCGGTGATAACGCGCGCAGAGCCTCGGCGGACGGCATAGGTGCAATCGCCAGTTTTAACCACGTAACCGGGCTTGTGTATTCCAATGGTGTGCTTTACGCCGCTGATAATACCTGCGTTCGTAAAATACTGGTCACCGGATATTATATTAATAAGCCGCTGCCAAATGGCCTTGTTTTCGATAGTGCTACAGGTACTATCAGCGGCACGCCAAATGTGGTTAGTCCAACTACTCAATACACCATTATCGGCTTTAACACCGGCGGAAGTTACTCGACAACGATAAGTATTACAGTCGATCCTCCGCCGCCGCCAATCATAACTTATCCCACACCGGAGGTGTACCCGCGGTACACAGTTATTTCTCCCCTGGTGCCGACTAACAGAGGCGGAGCGGCATCAGCTACAGGTACTTCACCTGCTTATACCATTGATAAAACTTTACCCGCAGGTTTAACGCTCGATCCCGCAACCGGAATTATCAGCGGCACGCCTACAGCCATTTCGCCGCCTACGGATTACAACATTACCGCGCACAATGAAGGTGGAACAAACACTTTCACGATTAATATTACTATAGTGCAGCCTGTTTTACAGGATGAAGTCATCACTTTCAATCCCCTGCCCACCAAAACTTACGGCGATGCAGACTTTGATCCGGGCGCAACGAGCAATGATAACCTGGCGCCGATCGATTACAGTAGCGATAACTTAACAGTAGCGACTATTGTAAACGGGCAAATACATATTACCGGGGCCGGCATGGCAAATATTACTGCCACGCAGCCCGGAGACATGAAATATAATGTTGCTTTTCCGGTTATACAGACCTTGACTGTTAAAAAGGCGCCGCTCACCATAACCGTAGATAACTATTCACGATATACAGGACAACCTAATCCAATGTTTGTGCTACATTATACAGGTTTTGTATACGGGGAAAATGAGAACAACCTGCTTAGACAGCCCAATGTTACTACCGACGCTACGGAAGCATCTGCACCGGGAATATACGCCATCAATATAACCGGTGCTACTTCGAATAATTACGATATAAATCCTATCCCGGGCACATTAACCGTTATTGCGATACCGCCGACTGTACAGATCCCGAATACCTTTACACCCAACGGCGATGGTATTAATGATTTTTGGAATATCAAATCTATAGAAGCTTATCCTAAATGTGTTGTGTCGGTTTACAGTCGTTATGGCACACTGGTTTATCAGTCAAAAGGTTATCCCCATTCCTGGGATGGTACAAGTAATGGCGCGCCCGTACCAACCGGGACCTACTACTATATCATCAACCTGAATGCGGATAATAGTAAGCCGCTGACGGGCTACATCGCTGTGATCCGCTGAGCCAGAAATTTAAAAGGTAACTTATTTATTACCAACATCGTAATAACCTTAAAATTAATGAGAGGTTACATTACCATACCAACTTCTGTGCCATGCTGCAACTGCAAACATTGCGGCTCACGACCGATCATTGCCCTTAGCGGCAAAGAGGGCTATGTGGTAAAATGCCCCATGAACAGCAACCACTATCAAACACCTGTCGGACTTATTGATTTGGACGATTGGAATGCGCACAATATTCCAACCAGCGAGTTTGAGCAGGAAAAAGATCAGATGGTGGCCTGCTACGACACCAAACTCAATTACACCTTCTTCTTGCCTGTGTAATTGTTACACAAATTTCCACTTACGGTCGTCAGCTTTTTTGTACCTTGCCTGTATGAAAAAGACCAATCTGTTAATCCTCATTTTATTACTGTTCGCCCTTACATTTTCCGGAATTTGCTACGGACAGGATAATAAACCTACCATGAACCATGTGGCCATCTGCGCCAAGGATTTAAAACGTAGCGTAGCATTTTACAGTGACGTAATGGAACTAACCAAAATCCCAAATCCTTTCCATGATACAGTACACCAATGGTTTGCTATTGGACCAAGTAATGCGCTCCATGTAATACAAGCCGGTTGCCCTACCGTTGTACATGACATCAATAACCATTTGTGTTTTAGCGTTCCATCAATCGAGGACTTTATGAAGCACCTGGATAAATTCGACGTCAAATATGGCGACTGGAACGGCCACTTAAAGAAAACTCAATTACGGACCGATGGCGTGATCCAAATCTATTTCCAAGACCCGGATGGCTATTGGATCGAGGTAAATAATGCTAAATAAGTCCCGTCACTAATGTTATAAAGCTTTTTCAGCGTAAATAATATTAACGCCCCAATCAAGCAATGCACGGCCGTTTATGCTATTTGCGTTGATAATAGCGTAAACCTCATTTTTGATAGCCGAAACTGTAGTTTCATCTAACTTAGCTAATGCGGAAATTATAGTTTCTGAGAGTTCCGTCCTGTTTCTCCAGTAGGTTTCAGCGTCTATAAAATCAACCTTTCCGGTTAATTCTTGTTCTCCAATGTGCTTGAAACCTGCCTGCTCAAAAATTTTAGCCATAACCCCAGGCCCCGAGCAACGGAACATGCCCGGAGCGTCAGGCGCCGATGCAGGCGTTTCCATATATTTACTCATAACGCTTGACATGGCGGTGTACCAAAGATTTTTATCCGGGCCCGCCCAAACTGCAATGGCCAAGCGTCCGCCGGGTTTTAATACACGGTACAGTTCATTTGCAGCCAATTGCATGTCCGGGAAAAACATAAAACCCAGCCGGCAACTTATTTTGGTAAATGTATTGGCGTCAAAAGGCAGATTGCAAACATCACTTGTTTTTGTGCTATAGTTTTTTAGTCCTTTGGCGGCTGCATTTACCTCGGCTATTTGCAGCATTTCATCCGACAGATCGGTCCCGGTTACTTTTCCATTTTTAACAATTGCTGCTATAGTTAGTCCGGGCTCACCGGTGCCTGCCGCAACATCCAATACAATATCGTCTTCCTTTATTTCAAGCCGATTGATAATTGCATCGCCCATCGGACGCAAAAATTCCATGATAAACCGATCCCATTTTTTCCATCCGGGTGAAACCTTGTTCCACAATTGCTTTTGCTGCTCGCGAATTTGTTCTTGTTGAAGCTCCATAGTGACTGTCGTAAATTTAGACATTTTAGCACTCTGTTATCAGCTTTAAATGGTTTCATGACCAACAAATCACATAGCAATATAATGTTTACATCAAAAGCGATAAAGACTATATATTACCTAGAATAAATTTTACATTTGGCAGACTATTTAAATTAGGTGTTTAAACATCTATTATATATCTTTGTACTGTTATTTGAAACTCAAAACAATAAAATAAATGAAAAAGATCATTCTATTAGCTGCAGTTGCCTTATTAAACACAGCAGTATTTGCACAGACCTGGAAAGTAAACAAAGCACATTCTCATTTTACTTTCACCATCACCCACTTAGCCGTATCAGATGTTGACGGTGTGTTTAAAGATTTTGACGCTACTATCACTGCCTCAAAACCTGATTTCAGTGATGCCAAAGTTGAATTCGTTGCTCAAACAGCTTCTGTAAACACCGGTGTCGATCAACGCGATGGTCACTTAAAAAGCCCTGACTTTTTTGATGTAGCTAAACACCCTACTGTTAATTTCGTTAGCACAGGCATCAAAGCTACTTCTACTAACCACTACAAAGTAACCGGTAACTTAACTTTAAACGGTGTTACCAAACCAGCAACTTTTGACCTGGTATACCGCGGTACAATCACTAACCCTATGACTAAAGCCCCTGATGCAGGTTTTTCGGTTTCAGGTACCGTTAACCGTTCTGATTACAGCTTCGGCAGCAAATTTGGTTCGCCGATGCTGAGCGACGAAGTTACTTTCAAAGCTTCAGGCGAGTTTGACAAAGCAAACTAATTAAGAAATTTATATTGATTTAACTATTGTAGAAGCGTCCCGGAGATTTTCGGGACGCTTTTTTTTATACTCTCTTAAAGACCATGGTGCGTCCTATAAACTTGAGGTGCCAGTAGCCTTTCACCTTCATTGTGCCGTCTTTATCAATATAACCTGCAGCATCCCATTCTTTACCATGCTGGGCATCATATATTTTACCGCCTTCCCAGGTGTGGCTATGCCAATCATAACGAAGTCCCCTTAATATTTCAAGCCCAAGTATCTTGCGATTGCGTAAAGCAGGGTCGGGGTTATGCTTGTCCCGCCATTCATCCATTGGTTTACTCGGATCGTCATTAAACCAAATTATCTTAGCCTTAAACTGTTCTTTTTCTTTGTAGACTTCCACCATAAGTTTTTTGTCAGTCGATAACCATTTGCCCAATATCCGGTCGCTCTCAGGCGCAGCAGCATGAGATTGAAAATTTAATGCCGCAAAAAACAGTAAGGATAGAAATTTAAACATAGCAGATAAACGGATAAGCCCGCAATTCGGCAAATATCCGACATAAAACGCGGATATCAACGTTTAATTATACGCTCGCACATCTCTATCCATTGCTGCGGCGTTAACTTACCCGCCAGTTCACCTATCAGTTGATACGGAATGTCGTCCATCTTTTTGAATCTTATGCAGCCTGCTCCCATATCCAGCTTGGTTTTGCAATATTTCGGATATTCGCTCGCAAACCATTCTTTTAATTTCGAATCGCCGTAAACACACGTTGCATATAAAGCGATAAAATTCTTTTGCGAAGCCAGGTTGATGTATGGCAATGGCAATTTTGGGTTGCAATGGTAACCTTTTGGATAGATAGAGTGCGGCACCACGTAGCCTAGCATACCATAACCGATTGTTTCTTCAAACCCAATGGGAAGATTTTTTAGCAATACTTCGCGGATCTTACTGATTACCTCTTTCCTGTCAGCCGGAAGTGAGTCGATATATTCCTGAGGCGTTTTGGCGGTGGATTGCATGGCGATATTTTTACCTAAATATAAACTCCGAAATCCAACTTCCGAAATCCGAAATCAATAATATGTTTCTCTTACACTCTTTTTATATTTGACCACAAACCTATAGTTCTCCTTCATGAAGAAACCGCTACTACCACTGCTTCTGCTACTTTCTGCAACAACATTTGCTCAGCAAAAAAATATCTACCACAAAGGCTGGGTAGACTTTAACAAAAACGGCAAGATGGATGTTTTTGAAGATCCATCTCAACCTATCGATAAGCGTATTAATGATCTGCTAAGCCAGATGACCGTTGAAGAGAAAACCTGCCAGTTAGCTACGCTATATGGTTATAAGCGGGTTTTGAAGGAAGAAATGCCGGCTGAATCCTGGAAGCATGAAGTTTGGAAAGATGGCATAGCTAATATCGATGAGGAGCTAAACAACCTCACCTCACATACCGATGCCGCTCCTACCCAATACTCCTACCCTTATAGCAAACATGCCGAGGCAATCAATACGGTACAACGCTGGTTTGTGGAAGAAACGCGTATGGGTATCCCGGTTGATTTTACTAACGAGGGCATTCACGGCCTTAACCACGACCGTGCCACATCGTTGCCTGCCCCTATCGGCATTGGCAGCACATGGGACAAAAACCTGGTTCATCAGGCCGGTCAGACCGTAGGCCGCGAGGCAAGGGCATTAGGTTATACCAATGTGTATGCCCCTATCCTCGATCCTGCCCGCGACCAACGCTGGGGACGTGTGGTGGAATGTTATGGTGAAGACCCATTTCTGATAGCGGAATTAGGCAAACAAATGACCCTGGGAATACAGGAAGAAGGTGCCGCATCAACGTTAAAACACTTTGCTGTTTATAGTGTGCCTAAAGGCGGTCGTGATGGCGCTGCACGAACCGATCCGCATGTGGCGCCCCGCGAAATGTACCAGATATATCTTTATCCATTCCGTCGTGTGATACAGGAAGCTCACGCCATGGGAGTGATGAGCAGCTATAATGATTGGGATGGTCAACCCATAACCGGCAGCTATTATTTTCTGACTGAGTTGTTGCGTCAAAAATTTGGATTTAACGGTTATGTGGTATCTGACAGTGAAGCCGTTGAATACCTTTACTCCAAACATCATGTTGCCGGAGATATTAAAGAAGCCGTTCGCCAGGCAATTGAAGCGGGCCTGAATGTCCGTACCAATTTTACTATGCCGCAAACTTATATCATGCCGTTGCGCGAGTTGGTAAATGAGGGTAAAGTTTCAATGAAAACATTGGACTCCCGCGTAGCGGATGTATTGCGTGTAAAGTTCAAACTCGGATTATTTGACTATCCTTATGTAAAAGATCCAAAAGCATCCGACAAGATCGTTCATACGGCAAAAGACGAGGCAATGGGCCTGCAAATGAACCGCGAAAGTATGGTATTGCTAAAAAATGCAAATAATCTGCTCCCTTTAAATAAATCTGTCCTAAAAAAGATATTGGTGACCGGTCCGCTGGCTACTGAAACCAGCTACGCCATCAGTCGTTACGGACCATCACATAATCCGGTAACCAATGTACTTGACGGCATAAAAAACTATGTGGGCAATGGCACACAGGTAAGCTACGTAAAAGGCTGCGATATTGTAGATGCTACCTGGCCCGAAAGCGAGATCATCGAAACGCCGCTGAGCGCACAGGAACAAGCCGGTATTGATTCGGCTGTAAATCAGGCCAAACAATCAGATGTGGTGATCGCTGTGGTTGGTGAAGATGTCGACCGCGTGGGCGAAAGTCTTTCGCGCACAGGTTTAAACTTACCTGGCCGCCAATTAAAGCTGATACAAGCCCTGCAGGCAACCGGCAAACCGGTTATAATGG
>Ga0105240_10009948_pt1 | contig 13407 bp, 15 predicted proteins | sample KBSC54metaG_FD_80426 | JGI IMG/M metagenome (GOLD analysis project Ga0105240, IMG submission 80426) | Corn rhizosphere microbial communities from Kellogg Biological Station, Michigan, USA - KBS C5-4 metaG | ecosystem: Host-associated > Plants > Roots > Rhizosphere > Soil | place: Michigan, USA... | reverse complement strand
GGGACTCGAAGGAAGTCTAGTTGTCTTTTTGAACTTTTCAACTATTCGTCCTCATCTAATAGCACTAATTGCGATCACATACAGTTCATCGAGCCGAGCATGACGTTTTGCAATTCCCCGTAATCCCGCCAGTTCAGCCCCATTCCGGCTGCCGGCATTTCCTCCCCACTGCGATCGATCGCCTCAATTTCCAATATCCTGAAGAGTCAGCCATGTCCACTTTCCAAGCCGTATTCGCGACTCAGCAGGACGGAAAATCCCACGTCTCACTCGAACAACTCGACCGCGCCAGCTTGCCCGCGGGCGATGTACTGGTGCGCGTGCACTATTCCGACTTGAACTATAAAGACGGCCTCGCCGTCACCGGCCGCCCCGGCGTGATCCGCAAGTACCCGATGGTCGCTGGGATCGACCTCGCGGGCGTGGTGGCAGAATCTACATCGCCCGATTGGAAGCCCGGCGACCAAGTGGTGGTCACCGGCTGCGGCTTGTCCGAAACGGCATGGGGCGGATACGCGGAACTCGCGCGCGTGGATGCAAACTGTCTCGTCCGCCTGCCCCAGGGACTCACGCTCAAACAGTCGATGGCAATCGGCACCGCCGGCTTCACCGCCATGCAGTGCGTGGTTGCGCTCGAACGCCACGGTCTGACACCGGATCGAACTAAAGAGGTCTTAGTCACCGGCGCGGCCGGGGGCGTCGGCAGCATCGCCGTCGCCTTGCTCGCCAAGCTGGGCTACCGCGTGGTCGCGTCAACCGGACGCGCGGAATTGAGCGATTACCTGCGGTCCCTCGGCGCCAGCGAAATCCTGGACCGCAGCGTTCTAACCGCTCCCTCTAAACGCCCGCTCGATACTGAACGCTGGGCGGCGGCCGTCGATAGCGTCGGCGGCGATACCTTGGCCGCGATCGTGCGCGCGCTCATCGCCAATGGCAGCGTGGCCGCGTGCGGCGTTGCCGGCGGCGCGGCCCTCAATACCACCGTCTATCCGTTCATCCTTAGGGGCGTGAGCCTGCTCGGCATCAACTCGGTCCACGTGTCCCGGAGCGACCGCCTGCTGATGTGGGAGCGTCTTACCCGCGACCTCCCGCTTCCGCTGCTCGACAGCATGACCCAGGAAGCCCCCCTCGAAGCGGTCTTCGATCTAGGCGAAAAGATCCTGGCCGGTGCCGTCCGCGGCCGCATGGTTATCAGGATTTCCTAGGTAATCTCGCGCCCCTCCGCATCGTCAAAAACGATAGGAGATTTGTAGCATGAAACCTGTTGCTTTTGCCGCAGTATTTCTTGGCCTGTTCGTTTTCACCGCCGCGGCCCAGCCGCCTCCGCCGCAAGACGATATGGAGCGGCTGGTCGATCGTATCGCTCTTTATCCGGACCCGCTCTTAGGCAATATACTCGCGGCCTCCACCTACCCCGATCAAATCTTCGACGCCGAAGCCTGGGCGCACCGCCATGCCTACCTGCATGGCGAGGCCTTGGCCCGAGCGATTTCCGACGACCGGCTGTGGTTTGACCCCAGCGTGCAATCGCTCCTGCCCTTCCCGGAAGTTCTCGATATGATGTCTCGCGACATCGACTGGACGCGGCGCCTGGGCGACGCCTTCCTGGCGAACCGCGCCGCCGTAATGGATGCGGTCCAGCGCTTGCGCCACCGCGCCTGGGATTACGGCTACCTGCGAAGCAATTCGCAAATTACCGTCAATAACGGGCCGTATATCGACATCGTTCCGGTCGATCCCGCCTTCTACTACGTGCCTGAGTATGATCCCGCCGTTGTGTTCTTCCCGCCGCGGCCGGGGTTCCGTGTGGGATTGGGGATTCACTTCGGTCCCGGAATCACGCTCGGCGGCGCCTTTGCGCCCTGGGGGTGGGCTGGCGGTGGCATCCGGTTTGGATGGAATACCCACGCCTTGATTCTCAACAATCGTCCTTGGGAGGGCGTCCGCCGCGGATACGTTCATCCTTACAACATGCCGCGCTACGAGCGGGGCGGCGGGCAACGCCGCGAAATGCATGAACGGCGCGAAGGCGGCGGCCGCGAAAAAGGCCGGCGCTGAACCGGTTTTAAATCCGCAACCGGGGTGGCATGCGTATACCAGACACGCGGCCGGAAGATGATCTAGCCCCGCCTTCCGGCCATTGGAGTAACATTGAAGTAGAGGCCCTTATGCTCATCCGTAAACCCGCAGATCTTCGTTACTCCGATGTAACGCCGAAAGATACTTACCTGAACCGCCGCCGGTTTCTGGCTGCGGGCTCGGCCGGTATCGTGGGCGCCTGGGCTCTGCCTACTCCGGCCCATGCCACCATGAAGCTTAATAATGTCGCGAAGAGCGGCTACAAGGTGGACGAAAAGATTACCCCGTTTGAAGACATCACCACCTATAACAACTATTACGAATTCGGCACCGATAAAGGCGATCCGTCGCACTACGCCAACACGCTGCGCCCGTCGCCGTGGCAAGTACAAGTAGGCGGCCTGGTCAATAAGCCCAAGACCTTCGATCTCGATTCCGTCATGAAAATCGCGCCGCTCGAGGAGCGCATCTACCGCCATCGCTGCGTCGAAGCCTGGTCGATCGTGGTTCCCTGGATTGGGTTCCCGCTGGCCGCGCTGCTCAAGGAAGTCGAGCCCAATAACAAGGCGAAATACGTTGCCTTCCAGACCCTCTACGATCCCAAGCAAATGCCGCTCGGCAACCGCGCCGGCATCGAATTGCCCTACGTCGAAGGTTTGCGGATGGATGAAGCCATGCATCCGTTGTCGCTGCTGGCGGTGGGTCTCTACGGCCAAACTCTGCCCAACCAGAACGGCGCGCCCATACGTCTGGTAATCCCCTGGAAGTACGGCTTCAAAAGCATCAAGTCCATCGTGAAGATCACGCTTACCGATAAGCAGCCGCCTACCACGTGGAACATCGCCAATGCACACGAATATGGGTTCTACTCCAACGTGAATCCCGCCGTGGATCATCCCCGCTGGAGCCAGGCCACCGAACGCCGCCTAGGCGAATTATTCAAGCGGAAGACCCTGATGTTTAACGGCTACCCCGAAGTCGCGAGCCTCTACACCGGGATGGATCTGCGCAAGAACTACTAAAGGAGCCGGGGACCGAGAGCGGATGAAGACAATCCTATTCAGTCCCTGGACTAAGCGTACTCTCTTCGCCCTCTGCCTGATCCCCGCGTTGCTTTTAGTGTGGCGGGGATTGATGGGAAATCTGAGCGCCAACCCCATCGAATTCATCGAACACAAAACCGGTGACTGGGCGCTGCGCTTCCTGCTGATCACGCTGGCCGTCACCCCCCTGCGCAAGATTTTCGAGCAGCCTCTACTGACACGCTTCCGCCGCATGCTGGGTTTGTTCGCGTTCTTCTACGTTTGCGTGCACCTGCTGACGTACCTGACCTTCGATCAAATGTTTAGCCTCTCGGGGATTTACGCCGATGTACTGAAGCGCCCCTATATCACCGTGGGCACCGCCGGTTTCCTGATGCTGCTGCCGCTGGCCATCACCTCCACCGCGGCCATGGTGCGACGCTTAGGCCCCAAGCGCTGGCAGCTGCTCCACCGCCTGATATACTTCTGCGCGCTCGCCGGCGTGATCCATTATTATTGGCTGGTGAAGTCGGATGTGCGCGAGCCCCTGATGTACTTCGGCATACTCACGCTGTTGATGCTGTTCCGCTTCCGCATGTGGCTCCAAAAAGGAGTGAAGAACAAACCCCAGCCGGCCTCCGTGAGCGTTTGAACTCCACCACCTCGCCTGTTCTAACATCAAGAACGGAGACTTTCCTCGTCATGCCATTTTGTACTTCTTGCGGAGCGCAGGCTCCCGGTACTGCCCGTTTTTGCATCAGCTGCGGAACGCCTTTTGGGGCTGCGGCCGCAGGCGCCCCGGCGCCCCTCGCAACCCCGCCCGTCGCACCGTTAGACTTCACTATTCACGGCGACAACCTGCAAGTGGCGCGCATCCGCCTCCAGCCCGGCCAGGAGCTGTACGCGGAAGCCGGCAAGATGGTGTACAAGCAGCCCGTGGTCGAGTGGGAAACCCGCATGAGCGGCGAAACCCTCGGCGACAAAGTGTGGGGAGCGCTTAAGCGCAAGCTCATGGGCGAATCCTTGTTCCTCACCTACTTTCACGCCGTCACTCCCGGCGAAGTCGGATTTGCCGGCGACTATCCCGGCCGCATCCAGGCACTTTCGCTCGCGCCCGGCCAATCCATTCTGGTGCAGCGCGATAGTTTCCTGTGCGCCCAATCAAGCGTCACCCTAAACATTGCTTTCACCCAGCGCCTCGGTGCCGGCTTTCTCGGCGGCGAAGGTTTCATTCTCGAAAAGCTCACCGGCCCCGGCATCGCGTTCATCCACGCCGGCGGCGATCACATCGAATTCACGCTTGCCACCGGCGAAGGTCTGCAGATCGACACAGGCTGCATCGTCGCCTTCGAGGAAACCGTCGACTACGATATACAGTTCGTCGGCGGCGTCAAGCGCGCCTTATTCGGCGGCGAAGGGCTGTTCCTGGCCACCCTGACCGGACCCGGAAAAGTCATCGTCCAGTCCATGACGCTCGAAAAGATGCGCCGTCAGCTCGCCCCGGCCCGATCCGGCGGCGATGAGCACAAGGGCTTGGACGTCATCAGCGGTATTTTAGGCAATGACGATTAGCGGTTCGGCGAGCACGTTAAAAATTCAATGATTACAGCGCTAAAACACGTTCTTGACACTCTCAAAAAATGGGAGACAATGGAGTCCCTATGCGATGTACTGTCTGTGATACCCTCCAGCGCGAGCACAGCCTGATGAATCAAATAGAAGCGACCACGGTGCTCCAAAAACGCCAGCGATTGCTCTGCCCGCTGTTTCAGAACGATACTCCGGAGCAGAGTCCGGACCACGATCTCGACGAAATTGTTCTCTTCAGCAGAAAGCGTCAGGCGCAGATCGCCTTCCGCCTGAAACGGCACCACGATCGCGTACACGCGGCCTGAACGCCAAGCTTCTTTTCGTCACGCCCAACCCGGGCGGACCCAAAATTTCCGCCTTCCGTAACGGCTAGAATGAAAAAGATGCATCGTTTCCTGCTGCATAACGACGAGATTCGCGACGCCGCCGAACACAGCCTGTCGCCTGGCCAAGTCGGGCTACTCTCTGGCTGGGGCGTGTTTTCCACCCTGCGGGTTTACGACGGCGTGATGTTCGCTTTCGAGCGCCACTGGCAGCGCATGCAGAGTGACGCGGCGCGCCTGCGCGTCCCCTTCCCGGCACAAGCGGAATGGCTCGAAGCGAGGCTTTATCGCTTGATTGAAGCCAATCAAATCTCGCCCGGCGAGCCTCTAAACGCAACGCTTCGAGTCGTGGTAGTGCGCAATCGCGGTGGGATTTTTGAAGGGCCCGGGATCACGCGCGACTTCGACGTCATCGCATTCACTGTGGACATGGTGCGTTGGCCGCAGACCGTGAAACTGGGTGTGGTTCCCAACGGCCGTCACGCCGCCAGCGAATTCGCCGGCACCAAATATATCTCCTGGGCCGAAAACCTGACGCGCTACGAGCGGGCTCACGAGCAAGGCCTCGATGAAGTGATCCTGCTCAACGAGCGCGGCGAAATCTCCGAATGCACTTCGGCCAACCTGTTCCTGGTGGATGCTGGTGGCCGCGTCTGGACCCCGCCCTTGTCTTCCGGCTGCCTGGCCGGCGTCACGCGTGCAGTGCTGCTCGAAGAAACTCAGGATCTGCATATCGCCATCGGGGAAAAGCCGCTGTTCCCTGACGACCTGAGTTCCGCCCGTGAAGTATTCATTACTTCCACCACCCGCGAATTGCTCCCGGTAACGGCCATTGAAGGCTGGCCCACGCAAGCAGGGCGCGCCGTGTGCGATCGCCTGCGTCAGGCCTTCTCCGCGCGCGTCCACCATCACCTCAGCCGGCGCTCAAAACCGGTCTATAATTAACTCCAACGGGCCGGTCCCGGCAAATGCAACTTGCTTGTCCCAAATGCGGTGCACGTGACGCTCGAGTAGCCCACCGCAAAGACGTTGGGGAGTGGCTCCAGGGGCTTTTCGGAATCTATCCTTTGCGCTGCCGCCGCTGCAACACGCGCTGGCAAACCAGCACTTGGGAATCCGCCGCATGGAAATACGCGCGCTGCCCCAAGTGTTACCGCCAGGAGCTTTCCACCTGGAGTGAAATCCACTACAGCCCGCCCCGCTGGACCAGAATCCAACTGCGCTTAGGCGCCACGCCCTACCGTTGCGCCGCCTGCCGCTGCAATTTCGCCAGCTTCAAGAAGTGCAAGGAAAAGTTCACGTGGCGGCATCAGGAACGCACCCTGCCGGAACCGGAAGTCGAATCCGATTCATCGCTAAAAAACTAGATTGGGAAGCTTTGGGGAGTCACGGCACACCCGGAACGGTATGACCAGAATTGGAGGACCGTAGCCGGGCGTTGCGCGAAAGGCGGGACGCGCAAAAAAAATGGTTCCAAGTGACCCGTTGAACCTGCTCGCTCTCCGACCGGCATGCACGGCCTGAACCTGGCATCCGAACCGGATGTGACGTAGGCCCTTCACTCCCCACAGCCGGTTTTATCCAGCCACGGATCGTAGCTCAGGTGCGCGTCCGCTCTCCGTTCCGGTAGAAGTTTGCCTCTCGATGCGGCCTTTCACTCTCCTGCAGCGAAGTCCTGCCTTGCGGCAAGTCCCCGCGACCGGGTCAACGTTCCTGGCCTGCATCTTCGAAGCCGCTTTAGAATTTCAATCGGCCCGTTCGGCTTCCCACTCCCGGCCTCGCCCGGCTTTTTTGCCTGGCAGGGCGCGATCATTGTGAATTGCCCGTTGCCAACTTCCTGTTCTAAAACCCTTCGTCTGTCTTCGGGCCTCCGCTCCCCTTTAGGATCTTTCAATCCTTCCGGATCACAGCGCTCTGCCCGATTCAGCCGGAGAAACTTACCATAGCGAGTTGCCCGATCTGCCTTCGCTCCCCGTCGCGTTGCAATAGTTTCGACGTACCACCGCGCGACGGATCAACGTTCCAGCTCCGCTACTTCCCGCTTGGCTCGCTGTCCTTCGAACCTCTTGGAACCATAGTCATGATGCTCCCCCGGGAGCTATTCGTCAAGGGAAAATATGGCCTTTCCTCTATAAATATTTGCTTTATTATCAATAGTTTCCCGTCAGATGCCGTGGAGATTTTGTGGATAAAACAGAACCCGTAGTGCTTGTTTAAGGCGATTTTGCCTGGGCTTTAGGGCAGCGCGAGATGCAGGATCATACCCGTATCCGTGGCGGCCCACATGTGACTCGCGTCTGGACCTGCCAACACCAGCGATTGCGCCACCGCGCGGTAATCCACTTCCATTTCCTTCCAGTTCTTCAGGTCGCCACTCTCAAGCATCCTGACTTTGCCCGGGATCGGTGCCGAGCGCAGCCGCCCCGGCGGTTCCACTGCCGCGATAAACGCCCGTCCGTCCGGGAATATGGCCGCATCCGTGACTCGGCGATCCTTCTGCCTGAACACGCTTTCGCTTTTGCCCGTCTCCAGATCTATCCGATAAACTTCCGCCGGCCATTCAAACGAGTCCGCATAGCTGAACACCGCGAGGCCGCTCGTCCCAGCCAGGCGCAGTCTGTTCAGCGAGCCCAGCAAAGCGGCTGTGCCGGACTTCCAAGTTGCGCCCCCATCGCGCGTATCCAATTCGATCGCGAGCCGCGATTGCTGCCGGCGAGCCAGCGCGCGCTCCGGCAAGTCGTCGCTCGTCCCCACGTCAAAGCCCAAAGGCGCGGAAGCGCCCAGAATCATGCCGCGCCTGGAATCCGCAAAGGCGATATGCGAATACGTGGTAAATGCAGGATTGGCGGCAGGCTTCGCGGCTTCTTCTAACCGCGTCCATGTGTGCCCGCCATCGCGCGTCTCAAACACTGACTTCTGCAATCCCACTGCGTATCCGTGCCGTGCATCCAGAAACCAGACGCGCAGGATGAGCCCGCCGCGCGGCGCATCCGCCAGCTTCTTATTGGGTTTGATCTGATCGCCGATTCGCATCCAACTGCGTCCGGCTTCGCTCGTGAACCACAGGCCTTCGTTGGTAACCAGCCATCCATTCGATTCATCCAAAAAGAACAGCGAGCGCGGGAGTTCTTTGAGCGGCACCAATGACCAATGCTCCCCACCGTCGCTCGTGACCAGCGCGGTGAATTGCGGCCTGCGCCCTTCGCGATCGACGATCGCTCCCACTGCAATCCCGCGTGTGGCCGATGGGAACGCGAGATCGGTGATGCGAAGATCCTTGCCATCGCGGTCGTAGAAATACTGGAGGGCCCATCTGGGCTGCGGCGGTTGGCCCAGCGCAAGCCCGGCCGCCAGCAACGCCGCTCCCGCCAACCACTGCCGCATAAGCAGCTAGCGGCGCGGCTCGGAACCGGAGCCCACCGGCGCCATCACCAGTTCCAGTAAGTCGGTCGCAGCCAGCTTCGCCGGATCGAGCGATGCCAGCGCCACCAGGCAGCCGATCTGTTCGCCCACCGTGGTCAGCAGTTCCATCTCGCCGCCGGAATGCGGATGGGGATCTCGATGCTGCACGTTGATGACGCCGGCCACCCGTCCGCGCACCAGAATCGGCGCCGAGAGAAACGCTTCGTAAGTATCTTCCGGCAGATCCGTGAACAGTTTGAAACGCGGGTCGGCGTAAGCTTCGCGCGATATCGAGAGCAGGCGCCGTTCGCGCGCCACCCAGCCGGTGAGACCTTCGCCCAGCCTCAGGCGCACGTGACCGATGGTCTGAGGCTGCGGGTTGTTCGACGCGCACAGCACCAGTTCCTTGCCGTGGAGCAGATACAGCAGGCACGAATCCGAGTGCATGAACTCGACCACCAGCGGCACTACGCTATCCAGCACCTTGGCAAGCCCCAGGTCGCGAACCATGTAGCGGCTGATTTTTTGCACGAGTCGAAGTTGCTGCTCAGTGCTCGCCAACTGAGCTTCCAATTCTTTTGTGCGGGACACCGGCTATATTATGGCAGAAACTTAATGTTCCAGGCGACTGGCAATGACCCGCCGTCCCGGTTCTATCCCCCGCCGTTTTCAATCACTTCCCGCTGGAAGTCTTCCGCCTCTCGCCACTCGCTTGTGCATAATGCAAGCAGCAGTGGGGCTTGGCCAAGCCGATGGTTGTTGTTCGGTGCGGGAGCGGCGGGAGATTACTGCGGAGGGAATGGAAGAGCGCAAATTGCCGGTTGATTCGAAAGTGCGTATTGGCGCAGCCTCAATCCGTCCAGCCGGAATCCACGTATATTGTAGTAGAAGACCGCGCATGCTGGTGTTCAAACTACTTCCCGTCGGACTTGCGTTTGGAATCCTCCAGGTGGCCCTGCGCCTGGCCGACGACGCGGACCTGGTGCGCCGCCTGAAAGCCCATGAGCCCAAAGCCATGAACGATCTGTACGATCGCTACGGGCGCTTGACGTATTCGCTGATCTTCCGCATCGTGCGCAACGCTTCTACCGCTGAAGATCTGGTCCAGGAAACCTTCCTGCGTGTCTGGAATCGCGTGCAATCCTTCGATGGCGAACGGGGTGCGCTGGGCGCGTGGATGTTGACCGTCGCTCGCAACCGCGCGATCGATCACCTGCGCTCAATCGATGGCCGGATGGAGGCCGGCGCCATGGATCTCGATCAACTGGAGCGCCCGGGCCTGTTCGCGAAACTGGATTCGACCGCGCTCGCCATCGACCGCGCGCGCCGCCTGAAGAGCGCGTTTGAGAAACTGACGCCCACCCAGCGCCAGGTGATCGAGCTGGCGTACTACGAAGGCATGTCGCAGACCGAAATGGCGGAGCGGCTGAAGCAACCGCTGGGCACCGTCAAAACCTGGACCCGCAGCGCGCTGAAAGTTCTGCGCGACGAACTGGCGGAGGTGGCCATTGCATGACTTGCCGGGGGCGCGCATGACCTGCCAGGAACTACAGGAAATGTTTGAGCTCTATGCGCTCGGAGTGCTCGAACGAGACGAGAAAGCCGAGATTGACGCCCACCTGGCGCGCGGCTGTGCGAACTGCCATCAGGCGCTGGCCGATGCGCTCGCGCTGAACGCCGGAGTTTTGAGTTTCGCGCCGGCAGTCGCACCGCCGCGGCGTTTGAAGCGGCGCTTGCTGACCTCGGTGGGCGTTCACTATCCCGGATGGGGATGGGTCTGGGCCATCGGCGCGGTGTGCTTGCTGCTGGTGGCGGCGTGGCTCGGCGTCGAAGAGCGGCGGCGCAGTTTTGAGCTCGCCGACGCGCGGCGCGCGCTTCTCGATTCCAACAGCGAACGCGACCGCCTGACGCAAGCGCTCCAGTTCCTGTCCGATCCACAAACCGTTCCCGCCAGTTTCGGCAAAGGGCAAACCGCTCCGCCGCGCGGCTATGTTTTTCTGCACCCGCAGATGGGCGTGCTGCTGATCGCCTCGAATCTCCCGGCGGCCGGCCCCGGCAAGACCTATGAGATGTGGGTGATCCCCAAAGGCGGTACGCCGCGACCCGCGGGCTTGTTCCAATCCGCCGGCATGCGCGCGCTCTACATTCTGAATGGGCCGGTGGATGTTTCCATGATCGGCACCGTGGCAGTGACGCTTGAGCCCGCAGCCGGATCCACCACCCCCACCATGCCGATCCTCATCGCGGCGCCCGTTGGCAGTTAGCTCGCACCAGCGCCAACCGCGCGGAACTTCGTGCCGCGAACTGCGCCAGCCTGGCGTTTGACGATGCGTCGAGATAAACTAAGCCCATGCTGCTACCGTCCAGGTTAAGACCGTCCAACCGTCGCGATTTTCTAGGAACCGTGCTGGCAGGCGCCGCCGGCGTTTCACTCGCCGCCCGCGCGGCGTTCGCGCAACCGGCCCCCGCAAAGGCCGCAATCGCCGCAACCAAACTGTCTGACAATCTGACTATGATTACCGGCGCGGGCGCGAATGTAATGGTGGTGACGGGACCCGACGGCCTGGTGTTGGTCGACGGCGGTTTGCCGGACCGCTCGCCGGAACTATTAAAGCTAATCGCGGAACAATTCGAACAACATCCCGTGAAGGCGCTGTTCAATACCCATTGGCATCTGGATCACACCGGTTCCAATGAAGCGCTGGGCAAAGCGGGTGCGAAAATCATTGCACACCGCAATACCAAACGATGGCTCAGCTCGACGGTTTTCGTCGAAGCGCAAAACCGCACTTACCCGCCGCGGCCCCCCGAGGCCATCCCGACCGAAGTGTTCGATACCACCGGGAATATGACCTTCGGCCCTGAAAAATTGGTATATGGCCACCTGCCGCCGGCCCATACCGATGGCGACATATACGTCTTTTTTCCCGGCCCCAACATTCTGATGGTGAGCGATGTATTGTCGGTCGCGCGCTACCCGGTGATGGATTATTCTACCGGCGGTTGGATCGGAGGCATGATCGACGCCACGGCCGCGCTGATGAAAATCGCGGACGCCAAAACCCGCATCGTCCCGGGCGCCGGTCCGCTGCAAACCCGTGACGATCTGAAGGCCGAGCACGACATGCTAACCACCGTCAAGGAGCGCGTGCAAACCATGCTGCGCCAAGGGAAGGGTCTTGATGATGTGGTCCCCGAAGCGCCCACCAAAGAATTCGACGCCAAGTGGGGCAAGCCTGACCTGTTCTTATCGATGACTTACAAAGGCCTTCTCCGCCACACTCACGAAATCGGCGGAATTCTGTAGGGCCGCTATCCGCGGAACTTCGGCAGGAACTTCAAAGCATTCTCGCGATCGATGCCGCGCAGTTCCTCGGCCGTGAAGCCGCTGGTGAGCACGCCCGCCGAGGTGGCCGGCGCATTGGCGAACGGGAAGTCCGTGCCAAATACGATTTGCGACGGCCCCACCAGTGTTTTGAGCCCCTGCATCTGCACCGGATTGGCCGACCCTGCCGTGTCGTAATAAAAACGCCGCACGTGATACATGCGCGAGTTCAACTCGGGCGTATGCGACAGGTTTTCCGCGTTCACCGCCGCGCCCAGGAAGCGCGCCGCGATCGAGACGATGGTTCCGCCCCCGTGCGAGAAAATGAACTTCACGTCGGGGCAGCGCGTGGCCGTATTGCTCACCACCAGGCTGATCAGCGTGCGTGCGGTGTCTGTAGGATATTCGAGCGCCTGCGGATTAATGCCCATCACCGGATTGCCACAGCAGGCAGCTTCGATCGGGTGCGTGTAAACCACTGCCTTGCGGCGGTTCAGTTCGTCGAAGATCGGCGCGAAGGACGGATCGCCCAGATACTTAGTTCCGTAGCTGGTCAGCAGGCCGACGCCATCGGCCTTGAGCGTATCGAAGGCGTATTCGATTTCGCGCAAGCTGCCTTCGATGTCGGGGATCGGCAGCACCGCGAACAATCCGAAGCGCCCCTTGTACGCGTCCACCATTTTTGCGGCCGCGTATTCGTTCATCTCGCGCGCGATCTTGCGGGCTTCCTCGGCGTCTCCGAAGTACACGCCTGGAGCGGTGGGGGACAGCATCGCGGTGGCAATACCCGCTTTATCCATGGCGTCCAGGTTCCTGGCCGGCGAGTAGCCTTTCCATACATTGAAGCCGGCCACCGGGCTCACCGCGTTCTTGCGCGTCAATAGAGCCAGGTAGTCCGGAGACACATAATGCTGGTGCACGTCTATAATACGGCGCGCGCCACCCGCGGGCGTTTGAGCGGGCAGCAGAGTGCTGGCGCCCAGCGCGGCCAATCCTGTCAAGATATCCCGCCGCGAGGGGCGGTGCGCGGCTTGTAGAAACTGAGTCACTTGGATCCTTTCGTCGCGGCTTCCACCGCCTTCTTTTCTTCGGCGCGGGCTCCTGACAGCAGTCCCGCCATGCCGTAGTTGCCTTCATGGCACGCGTACTCGTAAATAGGACCCTTCGCCGACGTTAACGGAACTTCGGCGGACCAAGGTTGGGTGAAGGCCGTGGGGTCCTCCACCGTGAATCGGTACAGGATCATATCGGGCCTGACACGTTTAAAGCGTTCCACTAAGTGCATATTTTCGTCCGATCCGTGGATCGGATTCTGCGCGGTGAAATTGGTAGTGTCGACCACCAGCGTGCTGCCTTCCCAATGCCCCCGCGCATCCCCCAGCCACTGGCGGACACCCGGCGGCAGGTGCGGTCCGCCGTTAATGGGAACCATCCGGAAATCGTGAATCATCTCGGAGAAAATCGCCACCGTCCCGGCGTTCTGGAAGATCTGGAAATTATTATTGTAGATTGTCGGCAGCATTGGCGGGCCCATGTTCTCACCCAGGATACAGCGTTCGCGCAGCAAACGGCGCGTCATCATGCTCCGGGCTATTTCGTCGCGGGTGCTTGCGTGGTCGGCACAGGAGCCGGCGTCGCTTCGGCGCCGCCAAAATTGTAGTTGCCG
>Ga0105240_10009945_pt1 | contig 13409 bp, 10 predicted proteins | sample KBSC54metaG_FD_80426 | JGI IMG/M metagenome (GOLD analysis project Ga0105240, IMG submission 80426) | Corn rhizosphere microbial communities from Kellogg Biological Station, Michigan, USA - KBS C5-4 metaG | ecosystem: Host-associated > Plants > Roots > Rhizosphere > Soil | place: Michigan, USA... | reverse complement strand
GTGTGAACCGCGTGGTTCACGCAAGAGAGATAACCCTGAGTCAGGGATCAGCAGCTGGCTAGGGGGAAAAGGGGACTCGTGAACCGCGTGGTTCGCGCCACTCGGGGAATAGGGAGAAATTATGTGTGAACCGGGTGGTTCACGCAAGAGAGATAACCCTGAGTCAGGGATCAACAGCTGGCTAGGGGGCAAAGGGGACCCGTGAACCGCGTGGTTCATGCCCCTCGGGGAATAGGGAGAAATTATGTGTGAACCGCGTGGTCCACGCCCCGGAGGATAACCCTGAACCGCGAATCCCCGAGGGGCCGCCGCCGCAGGCGGCAATCTAAATCCTAAACCTCACAGTAGCCATCGCACCCTTCCCGGGACCCTCACTGCTCAGCCCCACCACCCCGTCATGACTATCCATGATCGTCCTGCAGTGGTGCAACCCCATCCCCGCGCCGCCGGACTTCGTCGTAAAACCCTGCTCGAACAACCTTCCTCCAAGATCTGCGTCGAAACCAACCCCATTGTCACTCACCTCCACCGTCAGATAGTCCGGTTCCCGGTAGGCCCGAAGCCCTATATTCTTCCCGCCGGTATTAGCCGCCACCGACTCGATACTGTTCTTCAAAATATTCAGCATCACCTGCATCAGCCGCGTCTTGTCCCCCCTGACGGCCGGCAGACCGTCGGGAAGCTCGAATGCAACGGCGACCCCGTGTTTGTCCGCCGCCGAAAATAGCATCGACATACTGTCGTTGATGATATCCCGCAGGTTCACCACCTTCCTCTCCTTGTCCTGCCCGCTGATATACTGCCGCTGGATATTCAGGATGTCCTGTATCCGCGTGATGATGGTCAGTTGCTCCGTGATCGTCCGGCCGATCTCCTCCTGGTTGCTCTTCTGCGTCTGAGCAATACCCCCCAGCATGGTCGCCATGGCATCCACCCGGTTCTCGCCGATCGCACCGGCCAGCGCCACACGCTGCGACTGGACAAAAGCGGATAGCTTCACCAGATGTTCCGGATTGTCGTTCTCCTGCATCCTCCGGATCCGCGTAAGATAGGACCCGAAACCCACCACCGCATTTCCGATATCGTGCAGGATATCCGAAGCGATCTCGTGCTTGCCCTGGGCCACCGCCTTGTCCAGCAACGCGGCGACCTGCCGCTCGAGCTCTTCCTTTTTTACGTTGGCCGCGTCCAGCGCGTCCTTCTGCAGCTTCTCCACCTTCGCGGCCTGCAGGACACGGATAGTACGGTATTTGTTCAGCTGATAGGACCAGAGGCCGCAGATAAAGAAGATCACGGCCGCCAGTACGATGTGAATGATGAAAGTGTTCAGCTCGAAAGACTCCAGCTGCGTAAAATAGACGCCGTCAAGCCCGCCGTTCTGCAGATAGCCGAACATGGCGTGATGCCCAACCACCGCGAGCGCCATCGGGATCTGCAACTTCCAGTTCTGATACGTGATCAGGACCGCGCTGCCGATAAAAGCTGTAAAGTGCATCTCGAACAGCCCGTGCATCTGATAGATATACTGCGCCATGAACACGGCCAGCACGATACTCAGGATATACTGATACAGATCCGAATCGGGCGCAAACCGGCGCGCAGAATAGTACGCGGTAAGCGAAAGTCCCCCGACACCCGCCGCTATCAGCCAGGTATCATAGTAGAAGGCAAGCAGCAGCCCCCCCACAAAATAGGAGACAAGAAAGTAGTCCATCAGTCGGTCTGACCGTCGTTTCACTTCGAGCTCTGCAGAGATAGCGTGCTGCTGTAGCTCTGGATCGGCATAGAGGAGCTGTTTTTTCATTTTGTACAGGTTGGAAGCTGACATCCGTATGCCTTCACAGCATATGGACTAAATGAGAGATCGGGATGATTGCTCAACAGGTCTTCAAGGGCGAGACGGGCATAGTCGCTTTTCTTGTTGGTGCAATAGCGGCTTTTATTATAATTACCCCGGTAATATAGTTTGTGTCCGGCGTCGATGATCGCTGCCTGCGGCGTAGAATACACGCCGCACTCACGGGCAATGGCACTGTCGAACAACACGGGGATCTCCAGCCCAAAACGGTCCTGTATCTCCTGCGCTGTATGCGGCTTGTTGCTCATCACCACGATCGCAAAATCGACCTTCGATCCATACTGCTTCACCAGCGACTGGAAATGCGGCATATTGAACCGCGAACACGGACAGGATGGGTTGAAGAAATGCAGGAACAACGGTCTGTTGCCCGACTGAAGCTGCCGTAGCACGCCTATCGGAGTGCCGCAGCTCACCGTCTTATAGCCCTCCGGAACGGGCGTTGGCAGACTGTACTTCCAGTCATAGAACCAGAAGAACGAGGTTATACCGGTAAAGATCAGGGCCAGCAAGGCGGCCATTGTATATTTTTTCATAGGCTACAGCGGCAGTGCCATCGTAAAAACGGCTCCGTTATCATTCTCCACCCATATCTCGCCACCATGCGCAATAACATATTGCTTGACGATGGCCAGCCCAAGACCGGTCCCGTTGTTCTTCTGCCGGGTGACGAAGGGCTCGAAAAGGGTCTTGTGAATATCCGCCGGAATGCCTTTTCCGTTGTCCCTGATGGAGACGAGCATAGTGCCATCCCCGATGACCGCGGAAATATCGATCCGGGCATCGGCGACCTTCTGATCCTGCAGCGCCTCAACGGCATTGGAGACCAGGTTCATGATACAGCGCTTGAGCTTGCTTTCGTCGCCAGGGACGGTCAGATCGCCAAGGTCTCCGACACGGATCGTTACCGGCAGCCGGCTGTTCTTTGCTTCGGCCAGCCTGATGCCTTCTTCTATGACCTTCTCCAGCCTCACCGGAACTTTTCTTACGGGATTCTCCCGGATAAAATCCAGAAAGTCCTCGAAGATAGCCGAAGCCTGCTCACCGCACTGGTCGACCATATCCAGCCAGTCGCTCTTGATGCCTTCGTCCCGCATCATACCCGTAAGGACCTTGATGTTCTTGATGGGCGAACGCAGGTCGTGCATCATCATACTGACGGCCTTGCCTATTGCCGACAGCTTCTCCCGCTGCATCAGCTTCTCCCGGAGCTCTGCGTTGCGGATAGCCTTGGCGGCATTCAGTACGAAAAGTTTGAGCAGGTACATCTTCTCCGTTTTCAGCCGCTCCTGCTTTTTCAGGATAGTGAATACGGTATAGTTGTCCAGCCGCGCCAGCACGACGTCGTCAAACTGCGCTACCTCCCCGTCGTTGACCCGTACAGACTTCACCTGCCCGATGAGCTCGATCATATTGATCTTTTGTTCGATGGGCCCGATGCTGAATATCTTCTCGTAGTTGTCGTTCTCGTGTAGTTTTCCCAGCAGGGCCGTGTCTGTGTCCACATATGTGGCCAGCTGGTCCAGGATATTGCGCAGCAGCGGCATCAGCTGCTGTTCGTCCAGACTGATAGAGGAAATTGCCCCGATCAGGTTCTCCAGATTGCGCAGCTTGTTGTAGTCGGATACTGCCTTTGTCGCGAGTTGCGTGATCTCCTCCGAAGCATAGGGCTTGCAGTGGTAGCCCACGTTCTCCCCCGCGCGCGCCACGATATCCTCGATGCTCCGGTCGCTGAAGGCGGTCACGAATATGATCTCAGCCTTATTGTCGTATCTTCTTATCTGCTCGGCGGTCTCCATCCCGTCCAGCCCGGGCATGCGCATGTCCAAAAAGATGACAGCGTAGGGGCGTCCCTCTTTCACAGACCGTTTCACCATCTCGACGCCTTCGTGCCCGTTGGCCGCCTTGTCCACCCGGAATTTCGGCATATTGCCATTCTTCGGCGCGACGGCGGCCGGCGCGTCGAACAAAATGCTCGCCGCCATGTCGATGTTCTCGCTGTCCATGCTCTTCTTTCTGGGCACCAGGATCTCTTCGATATTATCCCGGACCATTTCCTCATCGTCGATGACAAGTACGGATGCGTTTATGACCTCTCTCATTTTCTACAGGGTTTATATATTTATATCAATGTTTGAACCGAATGGTGGTCAGCGAGCCTTTGCCCCGGCCCTCGCTGGAGATCGAAATGTCCCCGGCATGACTTTCGATGATCGACCGGCAATTGTGCAGCCCGAGACCTGTGCCGGACGACTTGGTCGTAAATCCCCGGTCAAAAAGCCGCTGGCCGGTGGCCGCGTCAAAACCACAGCCATTGTCTCTTATCTGCAGGGTCAGCAGGCCGTCAGCAACCATCAGCCGGACGGATATATCCTTCTCAGCGACGGTCATGTCGATGGCCTCCATGCTGTTCTTCAGGATATTGAGGATGACCTGCATCAGCCTGGTGCGGTCTCCTACGATCGGCGGCACCTGCTCCGGAACTTCTTTTGTTACCGCAATACCCCTCTTTTCCATCGAGGCGTGCTGCATGGAGAGACAGTCCTCGATAACGCCCCGCAGATTGATATTTCTCCGGTCCGGTGTCGCCTGCCCATTGACATACTGCCGCTGGATATGCAGGATCTCCTGAACATGGGAGATTATATTGGTCTGCTCCGCTATCGACTGAAGAATTTCCTCGCGCTGTCCCTTCTGCGTTTCCACCATGCTGTTGAGCATATTCACCACGGCGGCGGCTTTCACGTCTCCCAGTGCGCCCGCGATGAGCGACTGCTGAACGGAAAAGAAGCCCGCCAGCTTCGACAGGTTGTCGCTGCCGTGCTGGTCCAGCGAACGGCGCATTCTGGTCAGGTTCGACCCGATGCCAACGATGGCGTTGCCAATATCGTGGAGCACGTCGGACGCGATCTCGAACCTCCCCTGCATGACCGACCTCTCCAGCATCGCCTGATGCTTTTCCGATATATCGTCCATTGAGACGACCATCGTGCCGTCGGGGAGTTTGCTGATAGTGACAGTGAACTGTTTGCCGGAAAAGCCGATCACTTCATTCAACACGATCACCCCGGCATTATTACCAAAAGACTTTGTCTTCTTCAAAACGTCCGGCGCAACAAGCCCCAGCAGCGGGAACAGATTGTCCTCGTCCAGACCGTTCGCGGCCATGGCACGGTGAAGGATCGCCTCTGCCGCCACATTCAATTCCAGTATCCGCCCGTCCTCACCGATCTCGATGAGACACACGGGAGCGTGCTTCATCATCCATCTGATCCGTTGCTCGGAAGCGCTGATTTGATTTTCCATGCTGCAATCAACGGAAGAAAATGATCATCCTATCTGGCGATCAACACACATATAAAAAAAATAAATAGAATCTACTAACACAGTCTTCGCTTTTGCCTATTCGGCTAATAAACCCGCAATAAGACGGAATAAAAGGCGTCTCTCCGCGGTTTATGAACCAGCTATGAGCCAGTCGATCTCTTCAAGAATCACTATTTATTTATCTGTTGACCAGCAGACGCTGAATAGTTATTTCAACGGTCACGACCCTGCTCCCATTTACAAACGCCAGCTGAGCCATGCTTTCGAGCAATATATTATGACGTCTATCCAGGCCGTCAAAAGGTATTCCGTCCTTTCCTATAAGATCTGCTACCGGAACGACCAGGACAAGGAGTATATCGATCCCCTGATATATGCCATCAAGGGACATTTTTCGGAAAGGAAACTACTGAAGCAGGCGGAGTTCGAGAAGTTCAAGCGCCGCACCTATTTCCTGCTTTTCATGAGCCTTGGCGTTCTCATGCTCTGCCAGGGACTGACAAGCATCTTACAGAGCACGGTCCACCAGTTGTCTTCCAGTATCATCAACGGCCTGGACGTATTCAGCTGGGTGATCCTCTGGCATCCTATAGACAGACTTATCTTTTCGTGGAACCCTTATCTGAAAGAAATATCCATAGAAGACAGACTGGCCAACGCCGAAGTGATCCTGATAAAACATGAGGAATAGCATAGTTATGATAGCGCTATTGGTTGCAAATACAATACAGGGACAGACCCGCACCGGGTTCGAAGGATATTACTATACGGGCTGCAGCGCCAATTCCGCGCTGGTGCCCAGAGTTTATTTTCAGAGCAGCAACAACTGGTACGGCGAGGCACGCTATAATTATGAGAGCGGGCAGACTGTTTCGCTATACGCCGGACGCAGCTGGTCACACGGAAAAGACCAGACCTGGTCGGTCACGCCAATGGCCGGCATCGTTGCCGGGAAATTCAGGGGAGGTTCCATCGGGGCCAATGCGGGGCTGGATATTAAACGTATCAGCCTCACTTCGACACTGCAATACACGGCATCGGCCCGAAACAGCGACGAGAACTTTTTCTTCGGCTGGACCGAACTCGGATACCACCTGACGGATCATTTATATGCGGGAGCGGTCCTTCAGCAGACGGGACTTTGCAAAAGCCGCCGCAGTCTTGACCCCGGTCTGCAGCTAACCGTCTCGGCGGGCAACTGGCAGATCCCGGTCTATGTCTTCAGTCCACAGGGAGCAGAGCGCTACTGGGTTTTGGGGATCAGCCGGGAGTGGGTATACGGAAAACCGATCAATCACACAAAAGCAACCACAACACCATGAAAAGGTTGTATATTCTATTTTATATCGCAGGCGTGATCGCCGTTGTCCTGCTGACCCGATCCACCCTGTGGCTGGTGGCCGGGATATTGGGCTGTATGGCCTTTCTGCTCTATCGCATCTATGCCAGCCGGCTGCTGACTGTGCGGATGAGGGCATCCGCGCTCGAGCAACAGGTAGAATCGCTCCACGACCAGCTGGATGCCAGTATCCGGAAAGAACAGCGGCTGAGCAGGGACGCCGAACAGGCCACCGCCGTAAAGAAAAGGGTAATGGCCGCGATGAGCCACGAGATCCGGACCCCGATGAACGGGGTAATGGGCATGGCCACTCTGCTGTCGGAGACAAGGCTCGACCCACAGCAACGCGAATACATCAGCGGCATCCAGCACTGTAGTCACCAGCTGATCGCCGTGGTCAATCATATTCTTGTAGACGACATGCTAAACATCTCCAAGGCCGGAGAAGACAAAACCCCGCTGATGAACGAAGATTTTGACCTGAGAAGCTGCATCGAGGAAGTGCTGGACATGTTCGGCGCTGCTATCGGAACGACCGGTCCCGAACTCCTCTATCATATCGACGGCGATATCCCCGCGCAACTTTCCGGCGATGCGGGCCGCCTTCGCCAGATATTGATCAATCTGCTGGAAAATGCAGTACGGGCCACCGGCCACGGCGAAATTTTTGTCGGGGTCCGGATGCTCAAAAAAGACGACAACGGGCTGGAGCTCGGCTTCGAGGTCCGCGACACCGGCGTCGGGATACCGGCCGATAAGATTGGAAGGATATTTGAAGGGTTGTCCGGGTCACCGGATGGGAACCCCGCGGGGAACACGGGATCCGCGGGCAACGCGACGGCGGCAAAGCCTGGCGTGACCGGCTCAACAGGCGCGGCCAACCCCGACACGGACGAACCCTCGGGCCTGGGCCTGGTCATCTGCCGGAGACTCGTGGAGATGATGGACGGATGGATCGAAGTCCAGAGTGAGCCCGGAAAAGGTTGCACCTTCACCTTCTGCGTGCGGGTGAGCGTGGGCCGCAAACCGCTGAGAAACTCCCTCCACCCCGGCATGGCAGCGCTTCAGGGGAAAAGGATACTCCTGGTAGACGACAACAAGCTCGCTCTTTCCCTTCTGGCAGGTCAGCTGCAGCAATGGAAAGCTATTCCGGTAGTTGCCGGTTCCGGGAATCAAGCCCTCAAAGAACTCTCGTCCGATGGCGGCTTCGACCTGATCATCGCCGACGCAAGCCTGACGAATACCAGTCAGCTGACGGATTCGATACGGGAACAAAGCCCCCATACGCCCGTGATCCTGATGACCAGGCCGGGAGCTATCGGAAAGGATGCAGCTGGCGTCACCGCCCAGCTGACCAAGCCGGTAAAGCAACACCTGCTGAGAGATCAGCTGGTTCACCTGTTCTTTTCATCGGATGGCAACGACACCTTCAGCGGCAACACGCCCGCCACCAACAGGACCGGCGCCGCTCCCGATAGACTGGACTCAGATTTTGCCACCCGTCACCCATTGCGCATTCTTGTCGCAGAGGACAACCCCATGAACCAGAAGATAGTCATGAAAATGCTCAGCAGACTGGGCTACCAGCCCTCGATCACCGCCAACGGTAAAGAGGTGCTGGAAGAGGTCAGCAACCAGCGCTATGACGTGGTTTTTATGGACGTACAGATGCCGGAGATGGACGGTCTGGAAGCGACCCGGATGATACGGCTATGCCTTGAAGTCCAGCCCATTATCATTGCGATGACCGCCAACGCCATGCAGGGGGACCGCGACAGCTGTCTGCAGGCCGGAATGGACGACTATATCAGCAAACCGATCGATCTCAACGATCTGCTGGCCCAGCTGGAGAAATGGAGCACCGTCGTCAACGGAAACCGCAAAATCTCGTGAGCGGCGGCAGCCAACCCCAGCGATAACCCCAACCCCGGCGGCGCCCAACCACCGCGGTAACCCCCAACCACCGCGGCAACCCCTAACCCCCGCGGCAACCCCCAACCCCCAGCGGTGGCCCCCATCTCCATATTTTAATGGTTTATACTTATAAAATCGTCCTATTATTCCCTTAAAATTAAAACCGTCTGTTATATGTAGCCACCCTTGCCTTTTAAAATTCGGTATATTGATCTTCCAATTTTTCTTTCTCATTCTCTCCCTTAAATATTCTCGTCGCCAGCCCCCGACCAACCGGAGTAACAGCGTATTTCCACGACATCACATCTTCTTACCCCAAACAATCACACAATGAAAAAAAGCTTTATTTTTTCAATGGCCTGCGCATTCTCTCTACCCATCTTCGCCCAGGTCGGGATCGGCACAGCCTCGCCAAATTCAACACTCGATGTGCGCGGATCGATGTCCACGGCCTACCGGTCATTTACAAGCGCCACCCCGGCAGCCTCTACAGATAATACCCTGGCCTTTACCGGTACCTCTGCTACCACACTAACCCTGCCGGACGCGACTACCTGCTCCGGACGCCAGTACTGGATAAAGAACGCCAGTGCGACTTCGCCCGCGCCTGTGCTTACCATTGCCACAACATCCTCGCAGACCATCGACGGCAACACCACCTGGATCCTGGACGAGACGAACGAGATCATCCGTATCGTCAGCAACGGCGCCAACTGGTATGTGTTGAACCAGGACGTGGCCACTGCCAAGACCGGGACCACCGGCGGCGCATGGAATGAGGGCGGCAACCGCGTTCCTGCCGCCAAAGCCATCGGCACGATCAGCAATTTTGACCTTCCTTTTATCACCAACAATACCGAGAATATGCGCCTTACGACCGGCGGATTCCTCGGTCTCGGCACCACGGCTCCCGCCGGCAGGCTCCACGCCGTCTCACAGAACTCCGAGTTTGGCGATGACTATATCTTCGACGACTATGGCGCCGGTATCAGCCAGGGAATATTTATGACCAAGTCGAGAGGGACGGTCGCAGCCCCCGCCAACCTTGTGAGCGGAGACCAGATGGGCTGGCTCCGTTTCATACCCCGCTACAACGGCGCGCTGGGTTATACCCCCGGATCATCGGTCGAATGCAACTACAAGGGCTCGGGGACGAATAACCTCACAGACATGGGATTCTTCACCAGCGGAACCCAACAGATACAGATCAGCGAAAACGGCAACGTGGGGATCGGAACGACCACTTTCGACGTCAACAACCCCGAGAAACTGCTCGTGCAGGCCGGATCGACCAGCTCGTACAACGTGATCAGCGGAAAGGGCACCATCGACAACTATCTCCAGCTGAACATCCAGAACCAGTCCAATACCGGAAACGCCAGCTCCGACGTCGTAGCCACGGCCGCGAACGGCAACGAGAGCGTCAACTATATCGACATGGGCATCAACTCGGGTCTTTATACCAACAACACCCAGCCCATCACGGGCGGCGCCAACAACGCCTATTTGTATAGTACCGGGCGGGATTTTGTCATCGGCAACGGTTCCTCCGGCAGAAACCTCATCTTTTTCACCAACAGCTTTGCCACCGCGGACGAGAAGATGCGCATTACCTCGGCCGGTAACGTCGGTATCGGAACTACAAGCCCCGCCGACAAGCTTTCGGTAGCCGGTGTCGTGGCCCCATCCGCCGACAATACCTATACCCTCGGGAAAAGCTCCGCAAGATGGAGCGCGGTCTATTCGGCGAACGGAACGATACAGACCTCCGACGCCCGCCTCAAAACGAATATCCGTCCCCTTCGATATGGCCTCAAAGAGGTAATGTTGCTGCAGCCGGTGCGCTATAACTGGATCGGTCAACCGAACAGCGCCGACAAGATCGGTCTGATCGCCCAGGACGTCCGCAAGGTCGTGCCGGAAGTCGTGGTCGGCGACGAAACAAAGGAGAACCTGGGTATGAACTACGCCGAGCTGATCCCCGTACTGATCAACGCTATCAAAGAGCAACAGCACGAGATCCGCGATATCCAGCACCAGATCAATAACCTCAAAAGGTCAAAATAATCGTCATGAAAAGAATACTACCTGCTATACTCCTGCTCCTTCCCGGCGCATTTGTGTTTGGCCAGGCCGGCATCGGAACAACAAGCCCAACGTCCTGGCTGGACGTACGGGGATCGTCCTCTGCCACAGTTCGTACAATAACGGGCTCCGCAACGGCGGCATTCAATGACCAGAACCTGATCTTTACAGGAACTTCCGCGGCCACGCTCACACTGCCGGACGCATCGACCTGTACGGGAAGGGTGTACTGGATAAAAAATGCGAGCACTACGCTGCCTACGCCGGCCCTGACCATCGACCCCGCCGGGTCACAGACCATCGAGGGCGGCGCCAGCTATCTCGTCGACGAACCCTACGAGCTGGTGCGGATCACGAGCAACGGCTCCAACTGGTCGGTGACGGCGGCGGATATTCCGGTACCGAAGACAACCACAGCCGGGGGGGCATGGACGGAGGGAGGCAACACACTCAAGGCCATAAAAACTATTGGTACGATCAGCAACTATGACTTCGCCTTTCTCAACAACAATACGGAGTCGATGCGCCTTTCGGCCGCTGGTTTATTCGGCATAGGCACCAACGCACCCGCCGGCAGACTTCATTTTGTCTCCGAAAACAGCGAGTCCGGTGACGACTACCTTTTCACGGACTATTCCAGCACGACTACCGCCGGGCTCTACCTCAGAAAATCGAGGGGGACGGTTGCATCACCAGCCAACCTCGCCCAGGGCGATATCGTCGGTCAGTTCAGGGTTGCCCCCAGATACAACGGACAGCTGACGCGCAACGACGGCTCCGGTTTCGACGCATACTACCAGGGGAGCGGAACGACCAACCTCTCGGACCTGCGCTTTTTTACTTCGAACACCGAGCAGATGCGCATCAACGAGCTCGGCAACGTCGGTATAGGCACCTCGGCATTTAATTCCACCAGCGCCGAACAACTGGTGGTCGACGCCGGGAACACTTCCTCTTACAACGCGATCAGTGGAAAGGGAATCATCGACAACTATCTTCAGCTGAATATCCAGAACCAGTCGAATACTTTCAACGCCAGCTCGGATGTCGTTGCGACCGCCCCCAATGGCAACGAAAGCGCCGACTATATCGATATGGGCATCAACTCCGGCCTTTTTATCAACAGCACTCTTCCGATCGTCGGTGGAATCAATACCGGCTATCTCTACAGCACAGGCAATGACTTCATCATCGGCAACGGGGCGTCCGGTCAGAACCTCATCTTCTTCAACGGCGGTTTTGCCAATACAAATGAGGTCCTGCGAATGACCACCACCGGCGTCGGCATCGGTACAACCGCCCCGGCGGACAAGCTTAACGTCGCAGGCATCCTGTCCCCGTCGTCGGACAACAGCTATACGATGGGAAAGAGCAGCAGCCGCTGGAGCGCCGTCTACGCCGCCAACGGGTCGATACAAACTTCGGACGCGAGGCTGAAGACGAATATCCGCCCGCTGGACTATGGCTGGCGTCAGCTGTCAGCGATGCATCCGGTGCAATACAACTGGAAGAACGAGCCGGGCGGCGCGACAAAGATCGGCCTGATCGCGCAGAAAGTACGGACCCTTGTCCCCGAGGTCGTCTCCGGCGACGCTGGCAGCGGGCGCCTGGGTATGAACTACTCCGAGCTGATCCCCGTGCTCATCAAAACACTTAAACAACAGCAGCACCAGCTGGACCTGCTGAAAGAGCAGCTGGCCAGTCTGGAAGACGCCAAATAATCCCATCGTTTCTCAAAACCGAAATAATGAAACCAATAATATTTTTCCTCGGCGTCGTTGCGGGTATGCTGGTCTCCCTGACAGGACGGTCGCAGCAGACGATCCTTTCGGCGGGCAGCAGCTCGACGCTGTTCATAAAGGCCGGCACCATCCTCGGCGCGGACAGCCTGGTGCTGACCCCGTCGTCCAATTTTACGCTTTCGTCCAACACGCTAACGGTGACGCCTACTGCGGTTGGCGTGTCCCCATGGCCCGGCATAAACCGGGCGTACAACCTCACAAGCCAGATCAATTTTACGGGCACCATACAGCTGTACTACCAGACATCGGAGCTCAACGGTAACCAGGAATCCGCGCTGCAGTATACCGACTCGTCGGTTGGCGGGGTCTGGCTCGCCTCCGCCTCGAGCACGGTGAACACAACCCTGCATTATGTCCAGCAGACCGCCAGCGCGCGCAACCTGATAGGAGCAACGGCCTCGCACCAGGGGATGGCGCTTGCACTCTCACTGATATCCTTTACCGGCGCGTGGCAGGGCAGCGGCGCCGGACTCAGCTGGACCATCGACCAGACGGCCGAATCGGCCGACTACACCGTGGATAGAAGCACCGACGGAACCAACTGGACCGGCATAGGCTTTGTTGCGGGCAGGACCGGCGACGGGATGCAGCAATATGCCTTCACGGATGCCAATCCTCCCGCAGGGGCGTTGTTGTACCGGCTCGTGATCAGCAGGACCTCGGGGCATACGGACTATTCGAATATCGTGAGACTGCAGCGCGGGTCAGATGGACAGATGCGGCTCGTGGCGGTCAGCCAGACGGTTACCGCCTGGTTCGACGGCGCCCAGCCTTCCGGTGTCCGTATCGTCAATTCTGCCGGGGCTGTGCTGAGAGCCGACATGACGAGCCGCCCGAAATATGAGTTCTCAGGAATACCCGCGGGTGTATACTTTATGCAATATGAGATCAACGGGAACCAGGGAGTAAGAAGCTTTCTGATCAACTAAGGGCAAATGCGCCGGCAACCCGTTTCCGCCGGCGCCACGCGGCCCGGGCGTCACTGACCCGAACTATGCAGCCGGATCAGCTCTTTTGCCCGGGCCGTCTTAAAATCAAGACCCTTGCCGATGGCCTCCGCGGATGGCAGCGCCGGCACGTCCGG
>Ga0105240_10009944_pt1 | contig 13409 bp, 10 predicted proteins | sample KBSC54metaG_FD_80426 | JGI IMG/M metagenome (GOLD analysis project Ga0105240, IMG submission 80426) | Corn rhizosphere microbial communities from Kellogg Biological Station, Michigan, USA - KBS C5-4 metaG | ecosystem: Host-associated > Plants > Roots > Rhizosphere > Soil | place: Michigan, USA... | reverse complement strand
TACGCCCAACATACCCTCATTATTGACGACTCGGAAACAGCCGAGCTTCATGTCAGCGGAGTTTTTCATACCGACGACGTCGAGGGATTTATCAGCACCATCGAAGCCTATTTGCCGATCAGCACGGCGAGGGATTCCGACGGAACCACACACCTGGCGCGTCGCTGAAGGTCGCGTGGCGAAGTAACAACACACTGTCCACCTCAACTGTTGGAGGATTTTCACAAAGACAGCGTCTGTACTGATTGCAGGGTCGGAAAAATTCGGCAAACCTGCAATCGTTCATGAGGGGGACAAGGAATGGTGATTCGTACGCAGCGGGTGCGCAACGCATCCAGCTTGGTGGCCGCTTGTGTCGCGGGAATCCTGGGTACAGGGGTCGCGCACGCACAAAACCGCAGCTACCACTTTGATATAGCTAACCAAACTCTGTCACAGGCTTTGCGCAACTTTGCGCATGTCAGTGGGCAGGAGGTGGTATTCACCGAGGATGTCGTCGCCGGGCAGGCGGCCTCACTCCGCGGTGACTTCACTGTACAGGGCGCGCTGGACCGGATGTTGCGAGGCACCGGGCTCATCGCGGAACGCTCTATTTCAGGCGTCATCATGATCCGCCGCCGGGCGCTCGACACCGGTGTGAACATACATACACCCGCGAACTTCGAGCGGACCGCATCCGTGGCACCGCTGCAACTGAGCGCATCCGCCATGGCCGCGGAAAACACGGCCTCGGATACATCACCGGGACCTGCCGCCGCAGCGGCAACCAACGCCCCGGACGAAGGGATCCAGGAAGTGGTGGTCACCGGCCTGCGTCATTCACTGATCAACGCTGAGTCCATCAAGCGCGACTCCCTGGGAATCGTCGACGCCATCGCGCCCCAGGATATCGGCAAGCTTCCAGACGCGAATCTGGCAGAGTCGTTGCAACGCATTACCGGCGTGTCGATCGATCGCTCCGGCGGTGAAGGCGAGTTCGTCACCGTTCGCGGTTTTGGACCCGAATTCAACACCGTCCTGCTCAATGGTCGGCAGCTCGCCACGCCGACCGATCCCAGCCAGGGCAGCGGGCGCGCCTTTTCGTTCGACACGCTCGCCTCGGAACTGGTTTCCGGTGTCGAGGTGTACAAATCCTCCACCGCACGCCTGCAGTCTGGGGGTGTGGGCTCGACCATCAATGTCAAGACCGCGCGGCCGTTCGACTATGCCGGCGTCAAATTCGCCAGCTCGGCCGACATGAACTATGACGAGAATGCCAAAAAGAGCGAACCGGACTTCTCCTTTCTGGCCAGCGACAGGTTTCTCGATGGCAACCTGGGCATTCTGGCCTCAGGCAGCTATCAGCGCCGCAAAGACCGGATCAATCAGCTTGCGACGGACGGCTGGATCGTCAACGGCGGCACGCCGACTTCGCAGATCAACGGCGGTGCGGGAGTTGCGATCACACCGTCCAATCCGCAGGGCAACTTGTTCGTCCCGCAAGACTTCGGGCCCAATGTGAATTTCGAGGATCGCAAGCGGGTCGGCGGCACCCTGGTACTGCAATATCAGGCAAACGACGCCCTGGTGCTTACGGCAGATACGCTCTATTCACGGTTCACCGACCAGTCCGACGATCGTTCATTCGGTACCTGGTTCACGCCGTCCAACTTGACCAACGTAGTGACCGACGCCAATGGAACGGCGATCGACATGACACAGACTGTCGGCCAGGCCATCGACTTCCACGACAAGCAGTACGGCAAACAGACGGATCTGGTCGCGAGCGGCCTCAATGCCGACTGGAAAGCCTCCGACCGCATTACGCTCGACGTGGATGGCAGCTTCTCGCACGCCAGGGAATTTCCCAACGGGGGCGACGAGAGCGAGCTCGCGCTGCTCGGCATCCCCCCCAACCAGACGGCCTCATTTCACTCGAATGGAAATATCGTCCCTTATGTCACGACTCTCGTGGATCCGACGAGTGGCCCGAACGCCGGCGTAGAGGGCGGCACGAATCAACTCTACCAACACGTCATGCTGTTACGCGGCTATGGCGTCGATGACAAGATTTACCAGTTCCGTACCGACCTGGACATCAAGGGCGACGATCCGAAGCAGGGATTGGTCGATTTCAAGGTAGGCGGTTACTTCTCGCGCGACCAGAAAGACACGGCACTTTATTCGAATGACGGCCTGGCGGGCTGCCAGGTATGCGGCTACACCATCCCCGCGCCATCGAACGTCCCGATCAGCGTGTTCAACGCCGGCAGCGGCTTCATGTCGGGAGTGAGCGGCGGAAATCTTACGCCGAGCCAGTGGCTCACCTTCAGCGGACCGGCATTGTTCAATGCCATCACCGCACAACAACGGGCCATCAATCCCGCATTTACGTTCGCGCCGCCGCTCCGGAACGATACCGTGGTGACCGAGCGGGTCTTCGGCGGCTACATGGAATCCGTGTGGGGCGGCAGTTTGCTCGATCGACCCATCACCGGCGTACTGGGTGTGCGTGTCGAGAGTACGCGATCGACCGTCAACGGTCTGTCGACGCCGTTCATTGATCTGCACAAGCTGCTCACCGACCAGACACAATATGGCGTCGATACCGGCGGCAACAACACGATTTCATCCACGAACACCTATACGGACGTACTGCCCAACCTGTCAGTCAAGTATGACTTGATGGATGATTTGATCGCTCGTTTCGCGGCATCGCAGACGATGACACGTCCGACGCTCGAGGAAATGTCTCCCGTAACCACGCTGGTCACGCTGCGGCCCGGAAATTTCGCGGCATCGAGCGGTAACGCCAACTTGAGTCCGTTCCGATCCAACAACCTCGATCTTTCGTTCGAATATTATTACGGTCAGGCGGACTACGTCTCAGTCGGCTGGTTCTACAAGACCGTGAGTAATTTCATCGTCCTCAACCAGACGACGGGCACGGTGAAGAATTCGGTTGGCACCCCACTGCTCGATCCAGCGACCGGATTGCCGGCCCAGTTCACCATCACCGCGCCTGTGAATGGACCGACCGCCGTGGTGAACGGAGTGGAAGCGGCGCTCCAGCATTCGTTCTGGGACACCGGCTTCGGTGTCCAGATCAACGGTACGTACGCGCACAGTGACAAGACATTGAATCCCGCCGACTTGACCAACAAGTTCGCGCTGACCGGCCTGTCGAACTCGGCCAACGCCGTGTTGTTCTATGACAAGCATGGATTGGAGGTCCGCACGGCAGTGAACTGGCGCGATCACTTCCTGCAGTATCTCTCGCCGCCTCCGCTGAACGGCGCCGGTCAGGCGGTCACGCAGGTACGCTCCCGCTACCAGATGGACTTCAGCACCATCTATCACATCAATGAAAACTTCGGAGTTTTCGTCGAGGGCGAAAATCTGACCAACCAATATCTCTTGAAGTACGCTTACTACCAGAACCAGTTCCTCTCTGCGGAGGATAGCGGACGCCGGTGGAAGGTCGGCTTTCGCGCCAGCTTCTAGTTCTACGAGAGCACCATGCCACACGCGCGGACCTGCCGCGCGTGTGGCAGAATTCAAAGAATGGGAACTCCGGTTCGTTCGATTTGCATCGTCGGCGGCGGCACGGCCGGATGGCTGACGGCGGGCATCATCGCGGCACGCCACGCTTCCGATTCCGGCCGCGGCCTCCAAATAACACTGATCGAAAGCGAAACCATCGGCATCATCGGCGTAGGTGAGGGCACCTGGCCGACGATGCGCTCGACTCTGAAGAAGATGGGCGTTTCAGAAACGGATTTTTTCCGCGAGTGCAACGCTTCGTTCAAGCAGGGCGCGAAATTCTCAGGTTGGGTGACGGGTGCCGCATCGGACTTTTACTACCATCCGTTGATGTTGCCGGAGGGATTTCCAAGCCTCGACCTGGCCCCTTTCTGGACGAAGTACTCCGCGGAGCACGCCAATGCTCCCTCGTTTTCCGACGCCGTCTGTTTTCAAGAGGCAGTTTGCGAATCGGGGCTGGCGCCGAAGCTGATCACCTCGGCTGAATACGCCGGCGTTGCCAACTACGCCTATCACCTGGACGCCGGCCGCTTCGCCGCGTTCATTCGCGAGCATTGCGTAAAGAATCTCGGCGTACGTCACGTCGTCGATGACGTGACCGCCGTCATTCAGAGCGACACCGGCGACATCGACTATGTTGAAACCAAAAAGTCCGGCCGGCTCAGTGGCGATCTGTTCATTGATGCCTCCGGCTTCCGCTCACTGTTATTGGGCCAGACCCTGGGTGTCCCGTTCGTCAAGCGCGATGACGTGTTGTTCATCGACCGCGCCCTCGCCGTACAGGTGCCTTACGAGGATGAGCAAAGCGCCATCGTCCCTCATACTCTGTCGGTCGCGCAGAAGCATGGTTGGATCTGGGACATCGGGCTACAGAGCCGTCGCGGCGTAGGTTACGTTTATTCCAGTAACCATGTCAGCGCCGACACGGCCCTGGAAGAGCTGCGCGCCTATGTCGGGAGCCGACATCGCGACTTGCAACCCAGGCAACTGGAGATCGTCGCGGGTCACCGGCAAACCTTCTGGAAGGGAAATTGTGTCGCAGTCGGCCTCTCTGGAGGGTTCCTCGAGCCGCTCGAGGCATCCGCCCTGGTGCTGATCGAGGTCTCCGCCGACATGATCAGTTCCATGATGCCCGCCACACGGGAGACGATGGATATTGTCGCGAAGCGCTTCAATGCGAACACTCATTATCGCTGGGAGCGCATCATCGATTTCCTGAAGCTGCACTACATCCTGAGCCAGCGGACGGACTCGAAATTCTGGATCGACAACCGCGATCCCGTCAGCATTCCGGACAGTCTGAAGGAACAGATGGAGCTGTGGCGTCACCGCGCTCCGGGCGACCAGGATTTCATGAGCACCAATGAAATGTTTCCCGCGGCAAGTTATCAATACGTACTATTCGGCATGGGCTTCAGAATGAATGTGGACGACCTGCCGCTGCAGCGTGGGATGGAGAATGCCCAGCGTGCGTTCAGTCAGAACGCTACTTTGAAGTCCAAGTGGACCAAGGTGCTGCCGAAGAATCGCGACTTGATCAACAAGATCAAGACACACGGACTACAGAAGATCTGATAGAGCAGACGGGTGAAAGATGCGCCTGGTAGAACTTTCACGCAGCGAACATGGGGCCCTGCGGATCCGCCCGGATCTGGCCGAGGCCTCCGCGGCAACAGAGCACCTCATACCACTGGTCACCACTGAGTATCGCAAAGCCGCGACTCAGTACCCCATCGTATTCGCGAAGCACTCCGAGACGGGCAAGTTCAGTTCGTATGTCCTGAACGGCCTCGGACTCAACGAGAATTTGTTCTGGACCGGAACAGAGCTCGACGTGACCTACGTGCCGATGAACGTGCGTCGGCAGCCCTTCTACGTCGGCTCGAACAACGCACTTTGCATCGACCTCGACAGCCCGTGCGTGGACACCTCGGGAACGAAGTCCATTGTCGAAACCGACGGTAGTGACTCCGCATATCTGAAGGAAATGCTATCCGTACTGCGTGATCTGATGACGGGTCGCGAAGCGACCGAGGCGTTTATTGCGAACCTGCTGTCCCTGGATCTGCTGGCTCCCATTCTGCTCGACATCAGACTGGATGACGGCACGCCGCTGCGCCTGGAGGGTCTTTACGGCCTGGACGAGGAGCACCTCAGGCAGCTCGAGGAACGCAGCTTCCTACAGCTCCGCCAGACCGGACACCTCGATCTGATCTACGCCGTCCTGATGGCGAGCGGTCAGATCTTCAGGCTCATCCGCCTCAAGAACCAACGCATCGCCCTGCGTCGCTCCTGGCATACCAACAGTGCAGGCTGACACCGTGCCCGCCGGCGCACAGCCCTTTGTATTCAACCACGCTGCCGGAGTCACGAGGACACTCATCGGGCACGGCCAAATCGCCATAACACGCATCGACAACGCTCTGCAGGATCCCGCAGGGGCCGCCGCAATCGGCCGCGCGCAATCCTATGCCAAGGACCCCAGCAATTTTTATCCCGGCCTGCGCGCGTCAATGCCCGAGTCCTTCTCAACAGCCTTCCGGGCCTGGCTCACCCCGATCCTCCAGAGCCTCGAAGTTCTGAAACCCGACCAGGTCCTGTACCGCGACGAGAGTTTCTTCTCCGTAGTCACCACCGCCGGCACAGACCTGCTCCCCATCCAGCGCATCCCTCACTACGATTCCACCGACCCGAAACTGCTCGCGGCCGTGATTTATCTATGTGACCCGAAGTCCGCCGCAACAACTTTCGGCGGCACCTCGTTCTACCGGCATCGAAGGACCGGATACGAGGAAATCACGGCGAAAAACCACGCCAACTATCAACTCGCTCTCGATCACGACATGCACCTGCACGGCCCGCCGAAGCGGGAGTACACGGATGGCAACTCGCTTCTGTTTGAAAGCCTCTTTTCGGTTCCGCTGCAGTTCAACACCGCCGTCATCTATCCCGGCCGGGTCTTGCATGCCGCCAACATCCACCGGCAGTTCACTCCACCACGAGATCCCGGCGAGTGGCGGCTCACCATAACGGCCGTGCTCCAGTCCACGTGATCCGAAACCGTCCGGGGTATACAATTCGTCCTCGGACGGAAAAGGAGCGACACCGTGGACAAACCCCTGCTCAGCCGACGTGAGTTCAGCGCGCGTTGCGCGGCGTCTTTAGCGATCCCCGCCCTGAGCGGCCGTCTTCTTGCCGCGACAGGCACAGCATCCGATCCAATCGCGCACACAGTGCGGTTTCCTGACGGCACCACTGTCCCGGCCGTCGGCCAGGGCGCCTGGCATCTGGGACAGGGGAGACATCCTGAGGATGTCGAGGCAGAGGCCATCCGAACAGGCGTTTCACTCGGCATGACGTTGATCGATACGTCAGGAAATTATGGCCGCGGCCGCTCCGAGCAATTCCTCAGCCATGTCATTTCCAGTCAGCGCGAGCGTATCTACCTGGTCTCCAAGGTGGAGCCCGCAGACGTCGCCGGCGACGGCATCGCCCGCGCTTGTGATGCGAGCCTCTCCCGTCTCGGCACCGACCATCTCGACCTCTACCTGTTGCATGCACCGGTCCCCAACACCCAGTTCTCGGGCGTGGTCGCGGCATTCGAACCGCTACGCGGGTCAGGGAAAATTCGCTCCTGGGGTGTATCCAACTTCGATACCGGCCAGATGGAAGCGCTGTTCCGTGTTCCGGGCGGCAACCGCTGTGCAACCAACCAGGTTTCCTACAGCCTGCGCAACCGGGGTATCGAGCGCGACCTTTTGCCCTGGTGCATGAAGAGCAACATGCCCGTCATGGCGTATTCCCCGCTCGGCGGCGACCATAATCTCGTGGTGGGGGATCGCACATTGGCGCAGATCGGCGCGGCTCATGGATGCTCAGCCGCCGCGGTAGCGCTCGCCTGGGTCATCCGTAGCGGGAAAGTCATCGCCATTCCCGAGTCCGGCTCACCAGCGCATACCAAGGAAAACGCCGCGGCGCTTTCACTGACCCTCACACAGCAGGATCTTCAGACCATAGCCGCGGCGTTCCCAGGGCCCGGCTAGTTTGAAACGCTGGATCCGGGCGATGCGCGTGCAATTGCCCGCTCACAACCCGGGGTTGCCCCTCGCGGGTCAACCCGTGCGACGCATGCGTCGCACCCATGCCCGTCCCAGCGTGCCTCGTGCAAAAACCAAAGCGTTTTTGCACCGGAGGCCCGCCACCTGCGGCGGCGGTGCACATCCTGTGCCTGGCTATTCACGCGCCCGTATGGCGCCAGTCGCAATACGGGTGAGTCGCAAGGCTCGAGTTGTAGTACCGCCGATCATCCGTCACCTCCGCCCCCAGCCACGGAGGCCGGCTGAACGACTGACCTTCGGAGGTCAACTCGATCTCCGCCACCACTAACCCAGCGTTCTCGCCGAAGAATTCGTCCACTTCCCAGGTGGCCCCTTCGTGGACCACGCGATACCGGTCTTTCTCAATGATCGGCCCTTCACAGAGCCCCAGAAGCTCTTCCGCATCCTCCACCGGAATTTTGTATTCAAATTCCGCACGGGAGGCGCCTCGGGTCAAACCTTTGATGGTGAGAAATGCCTTATCGCCGGCAACGCGTACCCTGACCGTCCGCTCCTTGTCACGATTCAGGTATCCCTGGGTGAACCGCACGCCGGTGCCGTTACGCCACTGCGTACCTTGAACGAGGAACTTACGCTCGATTTCGGTGCCCATTCGACTCACCCGCACTGAGGGTGAGAGATGGTGCCACACCCCTCAACCCGACCCCAAGAGTTGAGTGATCTTGGTAAACGCACGGGCCTCGGCAACGTCCGCCGCCGTGCGGTGGTCCTTGTTACGTAAGACCACGCTGGCGCCCGCGGTGACGAGGCCGTGTACGATGTTGTAGTCGCCGTGACGACTGGCAATGATGAGTGCCGTGTCGCCGAAGGCATTCTGGGCGTCGAGACTCGCATGAGCGGCAACGAGCTGCTCGATGATCGCAGCCTGGCCCGCCGCGGCCGCAAGCAACATTGGCGTGTCGCCCGCTTTGGAAGCGGCATCCGGAAGGGCTTGCTTGGCGAGCAGGTAGGTCACCAGCGCGCTATGCCCCATGCGACAAGCAACAGCGAGGACGGACACACCCTCGCCATCGGCGTGATTGACGCTCGCACCCCGAGAAACCAACAGCTGCGCCGCCTCGAGTTTCCCGGCGCGGGCCGCTTGCCACAGAGCCGTCCGACCGGCCTTGTCTTCGAGCTCGGTGCTGGCGCCAGCATCCAACAGCTCACCGAGCAACCCAACGTCCCCGGCTCCCGCGGCGAGCATCAGTGCGTTCTCGCCGCGCGCATCCTGGGAATCGGGGCGAGCCTTGGCAGCCAATAACCGACGTACAATCGCGGGCGAGCCGGCCTTCAGCGCCGCGACCAGGGGGGGCTCCGAGATGGCAGTATGCTCTTCGGGCGAGACTCCCTTCTGCAACAGTACATTCACGACATCCACACGACCGCCGCGAATCGCCAGCATCAAGGCGGTGTCGCCGCGCGGGTCTGCATCCGAAGGACGCGCGCCGGAACTCAACAAGGCTTCCACGGATTTTGAAGAGCCCGCGACGGCCGCGATGGTAAGAGCGGGCGTTCCGGCCGGCCCGCGGGTGTTGGAGTCCGCGCCGCGCGCGAGCACCGCACTCAAAATCGATGGCTCCGTCTTCACGGCCGCGACGGTCACATCAGGCCAGCCGGCGTAAAGGTCCGGTTGCGGTGCTGGCGGGTGACCGACCGAGGTTAACTCGGAGTTGGCGACGGCATTGTGGCGTAGAGCAGTCGCACCACTCTGCCTCAGCCGCACCGCAATCTCAGAGTTGTCGGTCCACAGCGCAAAATCGAGCGCCGACCAATCCTGAACGTTATGAGCTGTTGCCGGAGCGCCCACAGACAGCAGGCGTTCCACCATCTCCGATTTGGCCCCCCGCGCGGCGTACATCAGCGCGGTGTTACCACTCTTGTCCGCCGCGGCAACATCCGCATGCTGCTTCAACAGCACATCGAGGGTGTCCACACTGCCGGACCGGGCTGCCAACATGAGAGGAGTGACACCGTACGAATCGCGACCATCCACGACCGCTCCGGCGCTCAGCAGAAAGCCAACCGCTTCGGTGTGCCCCCCCTCAGAGGCGCGCGCGAGCGCGCCTCGTCCGAAAGAGTCACGCGAATCGACAATCTGCTTATTCACAATGGCCCGCAGTCGCGCGATATCCCCCTCTTCGGCCGCAATCCACAGCGCTTCCGCGCGGAGGCTGGCATCCGACAGGTCTACCTGGCTCAAGTCGGCCGGCCCGGATTCGGCCGACAATGCGGCGAGACTCGCAGCGGCGTGGGTATTACCTTGCCGGGCTGACTTCTCCAGCCACTCGCGAGCCTTACCGGGATCGCGTGAGCCGTTCAAGCCGTTCAGACAAAACGTCGCGAGCAGGTACTGCGCATCGGCGTTACCGGCAATGGCGAGTCGTTGCAACTCAGCGGCCGCCGCGGAAAAATTCTTTTGCCGGATGTCGGCCTTCGCCACTTCCAACAGGTCAGCAGGTCGAGGTGACGCGTAGGACGGAAAAGCCGCGAATGCGACCAGCGCTCCTAGAGCACCCAGCACGGCGTTTTCACGCCGTCCCATACTTCGTCTCGACGTATATACCGATCCGACGCAAAAAGGCTGACGGGAGTACCCCACCGGCGTTGACTATGACGGTGTCGTTCCTGACTTTCATCACCTGTCCGACGTGCTCGATGGCCACGGAGTCCGCGCTGATGTGGCGCACCACCGAATTCAGCATCACCTGCATCCGGCCGGAACGGGCCGCACTGTCGATACGATCGCGATTACGCTGTTTCGCGCGATCAAACGCGGCGCCCCGATACGAGAGGACGACGTTCGCACCCTCCGACTCGGCAACCGTGGCAGCGGCCTCCAACGCGCTGTCCCCACCGCCGACGACCAACACGTGTTGTCCGATGTATTGATCCGGATCGATCAGGCGATACACCACCTTGGGCAGTTCCTCTCCCGGAACACCGAGCTTGCGTGGTGTGCCGCGCCGGCCGATCGCCAGCAGCACGCTACGGGTGTGATATTCACCGCGCGTCGTCTTCACGACGAACGCGTTACCCTGACGCTGGATATCATCGACCCGCTCACGATAGTTGATCTGCACACCCGTCTTGCGCTCCACCTCGCCCCAGAATCGCAGTAGGTCCTCCTTGCTCGTCTGGCGGAAGTTCACTTTGCCAACCATCGGAACGGTTGCGGGAGCGGTCATCACCAGCTTGCCGCGCGGATACTGAAATACGCAGCCCCCGAGCGTCTCCTGCTCCAGTGTCACGCAGCGCATGCGCTTGGACAACGCCGTCAGGGAGGCTGCGAATCCAGCAGGCCCGGCCCCGACGATCACCAGGTCGAGCAACTCACCACCACGAGGACGCAGAGCGTGGACGGCTTCCACGGCCTGTCGCCCTTGCTCCAACGCGTTGCGGATCAAGCCCATTCCACCCAGCTCCCCCGCAATGAAGATGCCAGGCACGCTAGTCTCGAAACGGGGTGTCAGCACTGGAATGTCGGCACCGCGATGCTCGGTGCCGAACACCAGCGAAATGGCCTCGACGGGGCACGCTGTCTTGCACGCGCCGTGACCGATGCAATCGGCAGGGCTGACCAGTTGCGCCCGCCCATCGATGACGCCCAGCACGTGGTGCTCCGGCTCCTCGGGACAGGCCTTCACACACGATCCGCAACCAATGCAGCGCGCTGGGTCGATCACGGGGTGCAAGGATGCGGGCTCGTGCATGCCGGCAGAGCGCGACTCCTCGTGCGCCTGTGTGCTGCGCTGCTCGAGGCGCCCGCGGCGGCGGATGTACCAACCGAACAGCAACAGCGTTGGGAAGACGTAAAAGAGATAGACGAGGGAATTCATCGTGACGACAGCCTAACTCTGTGACGCAAAGTCGCGGAATGGGTGTTTCCCCTACTTGTCACGGCACTGAGAGCTACGCACCCTAACGCGCAAGTCCAACTGCGACCAGGTTGGTGTTATTTTGCTCGAATTGTCGGTAGTTGGCGACAGTCGGCCCAACATATGAATGCAACTTCCTGGTTTACCGTCGGAGTATTGACCGGGGCGGCCCTGACCGCCGCGCCGCTGCTCTACGTGGTTGCAGGGTCGACCGCCCCTGCCACCAAAGTGGTGGAAAACGCTGCTCCCCGGGCTGTTGGAAGTGACGCCACGCCCGGTAAGGCGCTTTCGATGGAAGAGGCCACCACGCGCCTCGAAGCCCGTCTCGAGCGCAATGGAGGCAGCACGGACGACTGGGAGTTGTTAGCGAAATCTTACGATTTCCTGGGGCGGGCAGCGGATGCCGCCCGAGCCCGGCGGCACCTCGCGGCGGGAGCTGCAGCGAAACAGCAGGATTCGGGCATGGCGAGCCCGGCTGCCACGAATGCGGATATGCCCAGTGCCGCGGAGGTGGCTCAAAGCAGGGGCCTGCTGATGCCGAATGGCCCGGCGGCCGGGACGACGCCATGACAATGATGACCTCTGAAATCGCTCGAGGGCGCGCGGTAACGTCAGCACCGCGCGTCGCTCCGAGCGCCCCTTCCGCCCAACTTGTCGCCGCGCCCGCCGCGGTCCGAAAAAAATGGCTGACTCCCGCCGCCCTGTTCGGCCTCGGAATCACCCTCCTCCTGTTCCTGGGTTGGGAATTCCCAACTGCACGATACATCACCCCCAAGCGGGGTTTCGGCTACGCGCTGGGCATCATCGGCGGCAGCCTGATGCTGCTGTTGTTTCTCTACTCGGCTCGCAAGCGTTTTCCCTGGCTGAAGATCCTGGGACCGACCGCCGGCTGGTTCCGGTTCCACATGGTGCTCGGGGTTCTCGGCCCGTTGTGCATTCTCTACCACGCCAACTTCGGCCTCGGCGCGACCAACAGCAACATCGCGCTGTTCGCCATGTTGACCGTCGCGGGTAGCGGCCTGGTCGGCCGCTACATTTACGCCCGCATTCACCATGGCCTGTACGGCAGCAAGCTCAGCCTGGGAGAACTGCGCAAAGGGGCCGAAAGCCTGCGCGCCAACGGAGGGGCATTCACCTTCCTGCCCGAGCTGGTCGGACGCCTCGACAGTGCCGAGCGCAGACTCCTCGCCTCCACCGGAAAGATACCCATTCTCGGCATTGCCAAACTCACGGCCACCACCGCGGTCTCGTTCGCCGAGCGCCTGAGATTGCGCGGCTATGTCCGCAAGAGCCTGCGCAAGGCCGCCGCGCAGTCGAAGACCATGGCCGAGCAGCGCAAGCGCCTGCGCCGCACCGCCTTCACGTACATCGACCGCCGCTTGTCGGCAACACGCCGTGTCGCGAGTTTCGCCGCCTACGAGCGGCTGTTCTCGCTGTGGCACGCGCTGCATCTGCCTCTCATTTTCCTGATGTTGGTTGCCGGAACCGTTCACGTGATCGCTGTCCACGTCTACTGAAAAGCGAACCGCAAGTTTCATGTGGGAGGGAAAGTGTCTAACGATCCTGGTGTTGGGTCTGCTGCTGGGCCTGTTGCCGGCGCGCGCTGACGCGATCAACCCGGAGACCCTGCTCATGCCCGGCAAGCTGACCCAGAAGCATACGAAGTACGAGGAGCAATGCTCGCTCTGCCACGATCGCAGCGAACGCAACCGTCAGACTGCGTTGTGCAAGGATTGTCACAAGGAAATAGCAGCCGACATCACCGCGAAGCGCGGCTTTCACGGACACATCAACGGCATCGCCACCTCACAGTGCCGTGGCTGCCATTCCGAGCACCTGGGCCGCGACGCGAACATCGTGAAGCTCAGCCCGGCCCAGTTTGATCACGACGGCACTGACTTTCCACTGCGCG
>Ga0105240_10009941_pt1 | contig 13413 bp, 14 predicted proteins | sample KBSC54metaG_FD_80426 | JGI IMG/M metagenome (GOLD analysis project Ga0105240, IMG submission 80426) | Corn rhizosphere microbial communities from Kellogg Biological Station, Michigan, USA - KBS C5-4 metaG | ecosystem: Host-associated > Plants > Roots > Rhizosphere > Soil | place: Michigan, USA... | reverse complement strand
GGCGGGTTCATAAACAATGCATTTTTCTATGGAAGAAAGCTTAAGCGCTGCCTGAAGACAGATAAGCCTTTCCGAACTGACGCCAAACACTTATTGGGCTCCTGTGCGTTCCAATAGTGCATCCAGGTCTTGCATTTCTTTTTCGATGCTATACTGTTATTCCTTGTAGCCCGTGATGGCTACTCCGGTGAGCATATCGGTGTCCTTGTAGCGGATCCGTAGATCTGTGAGTCCTGCCTCGATATAGTATTCTTCGATCTTTTCCATGGTGCTGCGAACCGTCTTTTCCTGCAGGGACCATTGCGGCTGCAATATGGTCACCAGCCGCCCGCCAGGTCTCAACAGATTGGACAGGCGTAAGAATTCCATGGCCGGATCTTTCCAGGACAAATGAATATTTGTCCCGTAGATGGTATGAAAATAATGGGAAGGATAAGGCAGCTGGTACAACGAGCCTACATGCAATTGCAGGAGCTCGTCTTCAATGGCCCGTCTGTTCCTGCGCGTGGCGCGCTGATACATGGAGACAGAGCCGTCGATGCCTGCCATAAATCCGATCTTCAATTTTTTAGCCACCGCCTGCAGCATTTTCCCGGACCCGTAACCTACTTCCAGCAGGTGCTGATAAGGTAGTATGTTTAATTGCTCCAGGGCCCAATCCTGGGAATATTGTCCGGGGAGAAGCCAGCCGGCCAGCCGGGTGGTGATGCCTTCTGAAGGAAAGGTCGGTGAAAGTTCTGCGGCCATAATCATATTTTTCAGTTGATAGGTTTGTGGTAAGTGAGGGAGTTGGTCTCGCCCAAAAAATAGCCCAATTCCCGGATATCAGACCTTCGGCGGAGCTGCTTCGTCACGGTCAGAACTTCGTCAGAGCTCCATGTATTCGCTCTTCCTCGTTCGTACCCTTCGTACCTCGGGTACGGTCGGAACCTTCGCATGGCTTGGTTCTGTCTGTCCTTTCGACGAACTGCTGGAAGCAGTTCTTGGTCTTTTAAGATGCGCTCTCGGTGGGTGGTATTTTTTCATCGGAGAAGGGACCGCCGGCTGCAAAGGGGTCTTTTTCAAAGGGACCTCCAACGGGTCCTCTGAAGGGGCCACGACCCCCGCAGCGTTTCATCCAATCCTGTCTGAACTTTTCCTTTTCTTCCGGGCTCATCTTCATCCAGTGCTGTTTCATTTTGTTCTTCCAGTGCTGTCTGGGGCCGCCGCCGCGAAATCCGCCGAACAGTATCTTACAAAGGATCAGCAATCCCAGGGCCTGGAGCCAGGTGATGGCATGCAGGTTAAAGATTGCCGGCATCAATGCATTCCATAACAACATTACGATACCTGAAAAAACTGCTATTCCAAATAGGGCCAGTACGATAAAACCTGCAACCCTTCTCATCCAAAAACGTTTCATGATCTTTTTATTTTAATGATTTATTATCTCGTTATATAGGGTCGTCAGCCTCTCCCGCAGAAATAGTACGGCATATCTTTTACGCGAGATGAGGGTATTGACATTTTCTCCTGTATGGGCAGCGATCTCTTTAAAGGAGACGTCACCCAGCTCATTCCAGACGAATACATTCCGCTGGTCTTCCGGCAGCTCCTGCAATGCTTCTTCCAGGGTCTTCCAAAAGAGGCTGCTCAGATAGGCTGTTTCAGGATTGTTGCTCTTATCGAAGAGTATTTCGGAAAAGTTTGGTCCTTCATCGTCTTCATCGGGTTGCAGCAGGCTTTCCAGCGAGTCCGGCTTTTTTTTACGGTAGCGGTCGATGATCTTGTTACGGGCCACTTTGAAGAGCCAGCTGCCGACCTGTTCGATGGGTTCCGTATCCACTGTCGTCGAGAATTGATACCAGACGTCCTGCAGTATATCCTCTGCATCTGCCGGATCGGATACACGCTGGCGGATAAAGCTCAACAATCGCTTGCCGAACTGACCGATGACAGACGTGATATTTTTCCTCGATGATTGGTTCATGACCGGTGATATCGTCAATAGCTCCTCCATTTTTATCTTTCTATCGACCAACAAACCTGTGGTCCGTTTTATGTGCGGGAGATGCGCTGTCGGGAAATTAGCACATCTCCCGCAAAGTGCTAATGTCTGGCCTATCGGCCAACGGACCTGTGGTCCGTTTAGAAGGTAGACGGATGAGGAGGATGGATATTTTAAATTTTGCAGAAAAAAGGTAAGAAATATGGGTCAATAATTATAAATCGTTGACTATCATTTTGATATGTGGCTATTTTACTTCTTTTAGGTCCTCCCACCGGGTGCTGAAGCGGGGAGACCGCAGTTCCTGCCGCATTTTCCAATGTTTATTCATCCCGGAGGACCCGAATTTGACGCTGTCGTCCCGCATGCTGAAATTAATATTATCGATGGCATGCATGAGGTTACGATGCTCGCCTGCTGCATGAGATGAGAAGAGGTTGCCCTGTATCGAGGCATCGGGCACCAGGCTGCTGAGCATGACGCCGGCCTTTTTATATTCTTTACCTTGTTCGAAGAGTCCGTCTACCAGGCCTACTGCCGCCTTGATCAGCTCATGGGTGAGGGAGGTGGCCCTGGGAAGGGTGGCATAGTTGCTGATGGTGGCTCCCCGCCGGAAGTCGGTGAGATGGTCCTGTTCTTTGGATACGATGAAGACGCTGACGGTGCCTGCGGCGCTGTGTTGCCTGCGCAGCTTTTCTGCGGCCCGTGAGATATAGGTGGCTACAGCCTCTTTGACTTCGTGGACGTCGGTGACGGGGCGTCCGAACATCCGGGTGGTGGCGATCATCTTTTTATCTACGAGCTCTTCTTCCATCCCGATGCTGGGCAATCCCCGCAGTTCGCGTATCAGTCGTACGCCGACGATGCCTCCCATATTGGTATGCGCCCATTCCTCGGGCATATTGGATAATTCCCAGGCGCTGGTGATACCCCAGTTGATCAGCTTGACGGCATAGGCTCTTCCTACGCCCCAGAGATCGTCTACACGTGTCTGTTGCAGCGCCGTCCGGAGCTCGTCCTCCGTGGTCAGCAGTTTTATACAGCCTGATTGCTGTTTGTTCTTCTTGGCCAGCCGATTGGCCAGCTTGGCCAGGGTCTTGGTAGGCGCCACGCCAATGGAGACGGAAATACCTGTCCATTGTTCCACTGTCTGTTTGATATGGCGGGAATAATCTTCCAGCTCATGGGCAGGAATATGACCGAGGTCCATAAAAGCCTCATCCACGGAGTACACTTCTACTTTAGAGGCATTTCCCATCAATGTCCGCAATGTTTCCATCACCCGCCAGCTCATATCCCCATACAGGTGGTAGTTGGAAGAGAATACGGAGATCCCCTGCTTGTCGATGATGGGGCGGGCCTGAAAATAAGGAATGGCCATTGCGACACCGAGCTTTCTGGCCTCGTCGCTCCGGGAAACGATACAGCCGTCGTTATTGCTGAGGACCACGACGGGCTTGTTCCACAGATCGGGGCGGAATGCACGCTCGCAGGAGCAGTAAAAGCTATTGCAGTCGACGATGGCGTTCATAAGTCTTTTTCGGTCGGGATCAATTCCCGCGCTTTTATAATGAGTGGATCACATAGGTGACAACTCCCCAGATGGAAAATTCAGAACCGGAGAGATCGACATCGATGGCGGACAGCCTGGGAGTTTCCGGCACCAGCCGGATCTTGTTGATCGTCTTTTCAAAACGCCGGATCAGCATTTCTCCGTTGAGCGTGGCGATAATGACCTTGCCGCTGGTGGCTTTTATGCTCCTGTCTACGATCACCACGTCGCCATGAAAGATACCTGCCCCTGTCATAGCGTCTCCGCTGACACGCATAAAGAAGGTAGCCGGCTTGTTCCGCACCAGCTGCTCATTCAGGTCGATGCCTCTTTCCATATAGTCGTCTGCAGCTGCGCCAAAACCGGTGGCATTGGCGGTTGTGATCTCATGCTGCGTGAAGCGCTTGCTGCCTTTATAGGTCATTCCAAAGAATTGTTCGAGTTCCATGTTAATGTTTTTAGTTGTGTCTCCCGCCAAGGGACTGTTTAAAACGGCGCGGCGCGAAAAATTATTTTTTCATATACTAATTTATTTAGTAAATTTATGCTAATTTCCTGATCAATTAAAATTTTTTTATGGATACCGGGTTAGTAAAACAATCATCTTTTTTTGAGCCAGATCGAATGATTTCCATCTCCGGGGGTAAAAGCGAAGCTGGCCGACGGATGGAATATCTATTGGTCATTTATCCTTACGGCGAGCTTTTTGAAAAACTGGTGGAGGAGCAGCAGCAGTTCCTCAGCGATTATGGATTGATAATGAAGGGGCGTAACAGACCGCATATTACGGTAGCCGCCTTTCAGGCGGGGGAGCAGATGGAGGACACGTTGATACGGTTGATACACAGGATATGCCGTCGGAATGAGCGTTTTGAGATAACGCTGAACAATTACAGCGGGTTCCCTCCCCACACCATCTATCTGCGGGTACAGGACCCGCAGCCTTTCCGTCAATTGATGCATCAGCTGAGGGCCATCGACGATTTTATCCGCAGTTCGGGCTGTCCTCCTGTCAACCTGATCAGCCGCCCTTATCTGAGCATTGCGGGTGGGTTGACGGAACAGGTATATAATAGGGCTATGGCCGACTATTCTCAAAGAACCTTTCATGAGTCGTTCCGGATGGAAGAGCTGGTACTGCTAAAAAGGGAGCATTCTTTCGATGCCTGCAGGACCGTGAATGTGTTCCGGCTGCCCATCAATGATTTGATGACTGGGCTGGGGCAGAATGTTGAAAACCCGGCCTGATGCTGACACTCTGAACGAACCAAGGGTTCGTTGTCCGACAGGACAGACAGACATTAGATCTTTCCGGAAAACGGGTTACATTTTTGAGAGGCCCGTTTCCCGGACACCCAAAAACAGAAACCATGCAAAAAGCAATCAAACCTGTAGCGGCCGTCCTTAACGAAAATTATAAGAAGCAGCTCGCTACGAACGAATACCTTCTCATCCTGCACCCGCATGATGAATTGCGTAACAGGATACAGCAGGTGAAAAAAGATTTTGCGGAAACCTATCAGGCTCCGGGCGCTGTGGGAGGCAAGTCCCAGGTGACCCTCGTACGGTTTACGCAGCTGGCGTTAATGGAAGAGCGGATCGTCCAGCGTCTCCGTACCATCGCCATGGGCTTTTGCCCGTTCAAGGTGGAGCTGAAGGATTTTGGGAGCTACCCCACGCATACCATTTTTATCAATATCCTAAGCAAGCTGCCGATCCGCAAGCTGGTGACAGAGATAAAGGACGTGCAGCGTTTGATGAAGCTGGACAAGGATCATAAGCCACATTTTATAGACGACCCCTATATCACCATCGCGCGCAAGCTACTGCCCTTTCAATATGAAAAGGGGTGGTTGGAGTACAGCCAAAAAAGCTTCACCGGGAGATTTATCGCCGATGGTATGCTCCTGCTCAAGCGCCGGGAAGGGAGTTTTAACGATGGTCCGTCGTCAGGCGGGTGGGAAGCCCGAAGCGCCGGCGCCTGGCAGATCGTCGAGCGGATGTCCTTCCAGAATCTGCCCGTAGCCACCCGGCAGGGAGAGCTATTTATGTAGGAGCCTCCTGTGCAACTATTGTTTATCCTGAAATTGTCATCTATGAATGAAGAAACCAGGGAAGGGGAAAATACTGCCCTATCCCGTCATAAAATAATCCGCGACAGCATCAAGGAAAAAAAGAAAGAACCCGAAGAGGACGACCCCGACCAATACAAGAAAGGAAGAGGCGCCCAGTTCAATCCCAAGAACAGGTTCCTGAAGAACCAGCGGGTGAAAGAGCATATCGAGGCCATCGATGACTGGGTCGATCCCAATCCGGAGACCATTTTCCTGGAAGAGCATGCCAAGAGCATTGTCAATAAGGTAGACAGTCCTGATGTAGGCATGTGGTATAGTATGAACCCTTATCAGGGCTGTGAACATGGCTGTACCTATTGCTATGCCCGTAATGTGCATGAATACTGGGGATATAGCGCAGGGCTGGATTTTGAGCAAAAGATCATCGTAAAAAAGAATGCTCCCGAGCTATTGCGTAAGTTCCTGATGAACCCGAAATGGGAATGTCTGCCTATTTCACTCAGCGGCAATACGGATTGCTATCAGCCGGCGGAAAAGAAATTTGGTATCACCCGCCAGCTGTTGGAAGTGTGTAATGAGTTCAGCCAGCCCGTGGGCATGATCACCAAGAATGCCGGTATCCTTCGGGATAAGGATATACTGGCCGATATGGCCAGGAGAAAGCTGGTATCCATTCTCGTATCCATTACTTCCTTTGATGAGGATCTGCGCAGGGTGATGGAGCCGAGGACCACTACCGCCAAACAACGTCTTCGTACGATCAAAGAGCTGAGCGATGCGGGGGTTCGTATGGGGGTTATGCTGGGCCCGATGATACCTGGGCTCAATGAGCATGAGATGCAACGGATCATGCAGGCGGCTGCAGCGAATGGCGCTACTTTTTCCGCCTATACCTTTATCCGTCTGAATGGGGCGATCAAGCTTATCTTCCACGATTGGCTCTATAAAAATTTCCCTGACAGAGCGGATAAGGTGTGGCACCTGATAGAGGCCAGTCATGATGGTAAGGTTAATGACAGTCGCTGGGGCGTTCGGATGCGAGGAGAGGGGAATTATGCGCAGCTGGTGGCACAGCAATATGCACGCTATACGCATAAGTATGGATTGAATGCGGAGAGATGGGAGTTGGATTGTACACAGTTCAGGCGGCCGGGGGAGCAGATGAGGTTGTTTTAGGATCGAAGAATTGGAAATAAAGCCAAGAGACATGCAGAGGAAGCAAGAAAGTCCGGCAAGCTCCCTGTCAAAGTTACTTTGAAATCTGGTGAGACATCCTCGTTAGGGAAAATGATCAAAACCAAGGAGCAAGCCGATTTTTTCATGAAGCTGTTAAGGGAGCTTTAGTTTTACTTATCAAACAACCACTCTCCCCGGCGTCACGCCGAACTTCTCTTTGAACGCACGGGTAAAATGCTGAACAGAACTATACCCCATCTGCTCAGCCACTTGCTTGATAGACAGTCCCGACAAAAGACTGGTCTTTGCCTCATTTAGCCTGAAATTATTCAAATAACCAAAGACGGAAGTATCGAAGACCTCTTTAAACCCTTTCTTCAGCTTGAACTCATTCAGTCCTGTCACTCTTGCCAGTTCCGTGAGGGAAGGAGGACAGGCTGCATGATCCACCAAATAGTCCCTGGCAAAATAGATGCGTTCCTTATCCTGCGAGGTCTTGCAGACACGGTCACCGCAATCAGGCGCATGTTCATGTGCCTGCGCCTGCAAGGTCAGCAGCTCGATGCACTTGGACTGTAGGAACAGCCCTTTTAACCCGCCCGTCATTTGTAAATGCATGATATCATGTATACATTGATGCATGGCCAAAGAAATGGGTAAATTTTGTGCGCTGACTTCCATCGCCTGATCAACCTTTTCGGCAAAATCCATCAACATCGGACTGCTGTCCTGCGCCAGTGACAAAAAGAAATGCTTGGTCAGGCGTATCTCGAAGAACTTATGAACAGCGCCTTCCTCATAATGACTGGAACCTATGAATTGAGGTGTATAATGAAGGTTCTGCTCATTCCCCGAAAAGCGATATTGTTTCCCGCTGCTGAGGTTGTTCAGACATCCCTCGCCGGCCAGGGTAAAATGCATTTCAATATGCTCGGGCTCGGTAATGGAGCTGAAACGAACGGTCTGCGACTCCTTCATCAGCATGCTGCCGTAAATGATATCTATATCCTTAGCGGAGAGCTGGGTAGCCTCCCCGGCCATGAAGGGGAGATCCAATTTTCTATGCACCTGGTGTATCTTCGGCCGATCGTAAGGCATAAAAGAGACATCGGAGAAATCTAAATTCGTGGTCTTTCCATGCTTGTCACAAAAAGTCACTTCCATAAAAATCCTTTTTCTGCAAAAAATGCTCCGGATAGTATAAAAGCCCTGAGAAAAGGAGCGCGTACCTTAGTAAAGATAACAAAATGAGCCGGAGGTTCGTTGTCCGAAGGACAATCATTTGATGTTTGGCACAATTGGCCTAAATTTCCCGTTGGCCAATTGTGCTCAATCTATCGTTAAAGATATAGTCATGTTTTTGACAGAAGGTAAGTATCACTTTTTTTTCGGAGATGAAACAAGCATTAACTTTTTTAATAATGCTCGGAAAAGAATTCGTTTCCCCGAAAAAAGATACATCGGTGTGCTGGAGCTGGAAGAATGTTATAAAGCGCTGCCCGAGCAGCTGGGATTGCTGGTAGATATAGTCCCTCCCAAAGGGATATCCGCAGAACAGGCTATCCAATTCCTTCACGGGCTTGAACCCGAATTATGGCAGCTGTGGAAAGAAGGCATTTTTCATCTGGCAGGACGATGGAATATAATCCTTCCTTTCCAGAAGGAGCTTACGAGAATGGGAATACCGGATGAGCGGATCCGCAGCTACGCCCTATCGCCTATCAAAAGCCCCGATGCCGCCCTTAAATTTCCATTCTTTGGGTTGTGAGATGTTAGTCAACCGGGATCTCGCTCTCAATAAGATTCCATCTGGTCTTTTCAGTTGCCTTTACCAGTATCGCTCCATTAGAGGTCAGCTCGATATTCTCAAGCTCGTAAAGCCCCGACGTATAATTTGCCGGCACGCTCAACCCTTCGATCCTGGCCTCGACAGGAATGTTGTTCCCGTCGCCTTCCGCAATAACTTTCAGGACCTGAACACTCTTCATCGGGCAAAAATACATCACTACCCCATCATGACCCATGTCCAGGCGGACGGGTGACAAATTGGCCATTACAGTTCCCCCGTGGGATATTTTTTCTTCTTTCATCCTGGTCTGCAGGACATGTGGCTGCGAAAACGAAGTAACAGTCACTGGGGAAGATTGTGGTGAGAGGGATGGCTCATAAATTTTTCCACCACCGAAAATGTCGAAGGCTGCAAATATCTTTTTCATACAAGATTGCTTTAAATGGTGAATGAAATGAAATCTGAAAGAACGTAGCCTGCTCTGTAGTTGAATTAAACCATTGGTATCTATCCAAGCGTCTCCTCCTAAAAGACATACAATTAGCGGGCCTGGCTGCATTAAGAAGGTCAGCATTTGATTTTTTTGTTTGCGAAAAATTTTGTAAATTCTTTAGATAGTTTTGTCAAAACTAAACGTCATTTCATGCGCTACCGGCGAATGCCTATCGAGATAGAATCTCCCGAGCAGATGGGATACAGCAGTATCCGCAACAACCTTTCAGAAAGCTCCTATACAGACGCATTATTCGGGGACATAGAAATACCGGCCTCCGTATTAAAGGACCTTGTACTTTGTTATGGATCGCATATGGGTCACGAAGCGTTACGGGACCTGATCGTAAAGAATAGCGCTATACTGAAAAGGGATGATGTCCTGCTCACGATCGGGGCAGCCGCCGCTCTTTTTATCATTGCCACCTCCCTGCTGGAACCCGGCGACGAGTTGGTGGTCGCACATCCAAATTATGCTACCAACCTGGAGACGCCCAGGGCCATCGGCGCCGCTATACGCAGTATCGACCTTCACTTTGAAGAAGGCTTTGCGCTGGACCCGCAGCGGGTGAAAAAAGCCCTGACAGCCCGGACCAAATATATCTCTGTCACCTACCCTCATAATCCGACAGGTGTCTGTCTTCGCCCTGGGGACATGCAACAATTAGCGGCCATAGCACGCGAGCATCATATCCCGCTCCTGGTAGACGAGACGTATCGGGATATGACATTCGGTCCACTCCCTCCCCTCGCATCGGAATATGGTGATCATGTCATCAGTGTCTCCTCTCTTTCCAAAACCTACGGGTTGCCCGGCTTGCGTATGGGCTGGATGATCTGCCGCGACAAACGCCTGATGGAAACATTTTTGGCTGCCAAGGAGCAGATACATATCTGCGGCTCACCGCTGGATGAAGAGCTTGCTTTCCGGCATATGCTGCAAAGAGAGGAACATTTCCAGCACATCACCCGTGATATCCGGGAAAAGTTCGACATCGTAAAGACATGGATGGAGCAGCAGGATGACCTGGAATGGGTGGCGCCGGACGGCGGGTGCGTATGCTTCCCGCGTATAAAAGCCCCGGAAGCAATAGACATCGATGTCTTTTACAGGCTGCTGCTTGAAAAATACGGTACTTATGTGGGACCCGGTCATTGGTTTGATATGCCCCGGCACTATATGCGTATCGGCTTCGGCTGGCCGGCGGTGGAGTCGTTGAAAGAGGGGCTGGAAAATATTTCCGGCTGTTTGAGGGAATGCATCAGGCGTTGAGAAAAACTTCCAACCTTGCTTTTTCTTCCTCGATCAATGCCTTGGCGGACGACAGGCTCGCCGACAAGGTCGCAAAATCATCATGCAGGGAAGGAAATACATCCCTCTCACAATTACTCTCGAACTGCTGGCATTCAGACTGGATCGTGGTCAACCCCACATATCCCAAAAGAGGCTTTATCCGGTGGACCGCGCTTTTCAGGGCGCGAATATCGCCGGCGCGGTAGCATACATACACATCCTGCAGCATGGGACTATATTCTTTTATGACATCGGCAAAAGTCTCATCGATCAAGGCGTGATCATCTTCATACAACTCGTTGATATATTGGCTGTTGAAAGGATGGGAAAAGGTAAAATGTTTATGGTTGGCTCCGCTGTTCATAGTAAACTAAGGGTTTAATCCTAACGATGCAATGTAATATTTTATTATTTGCACCGTTGTCTAAATGGAAATCCTTAAATCCTTTACAACACGAATCGTAGGTTCGTGAAGGGTCATAAAAAAACCGTTTTGAGCAACTTCTTACTTCTGACCGTTAAATCCTTCTATGAGGACGTCGTCTATTCCGGCCTGGGTAGGGAGCCTTCTATTACCCGTCAGAAGCAGACCATACGGTTCAATCAGTTTATCCTGCTGATATTGGTTGCCAACTTCGTCTGCGTTATTTCCTACTTCATATATGGCTTGTATATAAGCGCGCTGATAAATCTCAGCGCCGCCTATGTCTTTATAATGGCCTATCAGCTCAACCTGAGACAGCAGTACCTGTCAGCCCGTCTGCTGTCCGTCGTGACCCTGAACGGGTATCTGGCCGTCATGAACTATATGGAGGGGCTGAAGGCGGGTGAATATTTCTACTACTGGCCTTATTTTCTGGTGATCACCTTTATCGTCAGCTTCAAACGGAGCATACTCGAATTGGCCTTTGCCTATCTTGTCACCATCCTTTCCCTGTGGTTCTGCTATACCTGGTGTCCGCAGGAAAATCACTATCAGGTGCATATCACCGGGATGTTCACCAAACTGCATGACAGCAACCTCGTGATCTCCATGGTGCTTACCGCCTTTTTCTCTTATGCGATCCTTCGGATCAATCGGAATAATGAGGCTGCTATCCTGAAGGAAAAACAATTTGTCGACACCATCTACAATACATCCCTGGACGGTGTATTCATTTTGGATTCAGAGGCCCTCATCATCACCGACTGCAACAGCCGTGCCGTCGAGCTGCTGGAGATAGGCAATAAGAATGATATTGTAGGCGCGCCCATGGAAAGCCTCTTCACGAGGGAACATATAAAACTGTTCAAGAACATACGGCAAAACCCCGATGGCGACAATAAAGGATGGCAGGGAGAATTGTCCTTTACTTCCAAAAAGGATAATACCGTCTTTGCCTATGTGAATGTGGTTCCCTTCAGAGATGATACCAACCACTTTTGGAAGATCAGCATCCTGGACCTTTCGGAGATAAAGATGACTAAGTTCGAGCTGATGAAGGCCAAGCAGAAGGCCGAGGTCGCCTCACAGGCAAAGACCCGCTTCCTCTCCAATATGAGCCATGAGCTGCGGACCCCATTGAATGGCATCATCGGCACATCCAATCTGCTTTTACAAGAAGATTATCTTTCTGAACAGAAATCGCACCTGGATGTCCTGAAGCTGTCCTCGGAACATATGATGGTTCTCATCAATGAGATCCTAGACTTTAACAAGATAGAGTCCGGCAAGGTGGAGCTGGAGACTGTACCTGTCAATATCCGAAGCCTCATGAAAAAAGTGGAAGCACAGTTCTCCACGCAGGTGCAGGAAAAGGGATTGAGCTTTCTTATCGATGTGGACGAAAAGCTTGAGGCCGAGTTTCTTACCGATGAGACAAGGCTCAACCAGGTGCTCAGCAACCTGCTGTCCAATGCGATAAAGTTTACACACAAAGGATTTATAACACTGGGGGCAAGAAAGATCTCCTCCAACAGCAAGCGGTCCGTCGTACAGTTCATGGTAAAGGATACCGGCATCGGGATCCCTGCCCACAAACAGCAGGAGATATTCGAAAGCTTTACCCAGGCCGATACGGATACTACACGGAAGTACGGAGGTACAGGGCTGGGGTTAGCCATTACCAAAAAGCTGGTCAGTCTCTTTGCGGGCGAGCTGATGCTGGACAGCCGGGAAGGATTGGGCAGCACTTTTTACTTTTCCGCCGAGCTGGAGATCAATGAGAATGCCCGGCCCTATATCAATGATGAAAAGGTGAAAAAGCTGCCGTCCTTCGGCAAGATCAAGGTCCTGATGGCGGAAGACAACGCCGTCAATATGTCCGTGGCCAGGAGATTGTTGAACAAATGGGGTATCGAAGTGCACGAGGCCGTCAACGGCAGGGAAGCGGTAGAGAAATTCCGAAAAGGAGTATATGAGCTGGTGCTCATCGACCTGGAAATGCCTGAGATGGATGGCGTTACCGCCTTGTCAGAGATCAGGAAGGTCGACCAGGATATTCCTGCCATTGCATTTACCGCGGCTGTATATGAAGACATGCGTGCCGACCTTATTGGAAAGGGATTTATGGAGGTGGTGCCAAAACCATTCCGCCCCGAAGAGCTGCATAATAAGATCTCGCTCCTGCTGAAGAAGACAGCGTAAAGAAGATGCGCCGAATGTCGATGATGAAATAATTTTCCGAAAATTTATTTGTAAAAGTTGGTTAAAAGGAAAAAACAATTTTTCTTTGTAGAGATAATCAAATGTCAATGCCCATGCTTCAACAAAAGAATACATACAAACAGGTGATTCGCTGGTCCGCGCCGGTGATTAATCCTGCATGGAGGGGCATAAGATGTATTAAGAGCTAGAAAAAAATGAGCTTAGTATATAAAAGCCCCTCGTTAGAGGGGCTTTTTTGTTAATGGACCTTGGCCGATGAGGCCGTGGTCAGGTTTTAAAAAAGGAGGACAAGATGAAATTGAATTTTAGCTTAAAAGCAAGACGAACAGACGAACAGTATGCGCGTGTTAGGATCTGGACAACGGACAAGCAATGGGAGCTGTATGAAGCGCTCCTGTCTG
>Ga0105240_10009939_pt1 | contig 13413 bp, 12 predicted proteins | sample KBSC54metaG_FD_80426 | JGI IMG/M metagenome (GOLD analysis project Ga0105240, IMG submission 80426) | Corn rhizosphere microbial communities from Kellogg Biological Station, Michigan, USA - KBS C5-4 metaG | ecosystem: Host-associated > Plants > Roots > Rhizosphere > Soil | place: Michigan, USA... | reverse complement strand
GTCCGTGTCCGCCACGGCGGCCCCGATCACGATCGAGCGCGAGGGTAGCCTCACAGCCGGCGGAACTGTGATCAGCGGTGAGAAAGGCACGCTCCACTGCGACCATGGTTTTGTCGATTACCAGGTCCCTGTCCATGCGAAGAAGACCGGGTTGTTCCTCTGGCACAGCTCCAGTGTCCAGGTGTGGCAGCAGCGCTGGGATGGTGGTGAGGGGTACCAACAGATTTTCCTGCGGCGCGGGTTCCCGGTGTACATGTGGGATGGGCCGCGTGTCGGCCGCGGCAACATGAGCTGCGAGTCGTATACCTATAACCCGGTCGTCGGTCAGGACCAGCGCAACATCATCGCGTGGCGGTTCGGTCCCGCCCCGGGCAAGTGGTTCCCGGGTGTTCAGTTTCCCAAGGACGACGTGGCGGCGCTCGACCTGGCCATGAGCGAGCGCTATGACGAGTTCGACATCGCCAAGAACGCGCACCTGGAGGCGGAGGCGGCCGCCAAGGCCATCGACCAGATCGGCCCGGTCGTCGCCGTGACCAACTCCGCGGGCGGCTGGCGGGCCATGCTCGCCGCGCTCGAGAGCGACAACGTGAAGGGCATCGTCGCCTACGAGACGGCGGCGTTCGTGTTCCCCGATGGCGAAGGTCCTCAGGGTCCGGAAGGCGGGTTCGGTCCCACGCACGTGCCGCTCACCGAATTCATGAGGCTTACGCGTATTCCGATCCAGCTCGTCTGGGGTGACAACACCGAGAATACGTTCTGGGCGAAGACCGTGGAGACGAGCAAACAGTTCGTCGACGTCGTGAATGCCCACGGGGGCCATGCCGAAGTGCTGATGCTGCCGGCAACGGGCCTCAAGGGAAACACACATATCGCCTTCGCAGACCTCAACAACGTACAGGTGGCGGATCAACTCTCGCTGTTCCTGAAAAAGAACCAACTCGACCGATGAGCAAGCCAACGTATAGTCCGGTCCATGTGAGTGAGCGGGATATTCCACCGCCATCGACGATCAGTCCCGCTGCGCAGAAGATTCTGTCGGACGGCACTTCGATGCCGCGTATGACGTGGCCCTCACCGAACGACAAAGATGCGTGGCGCAAGCAGATCGCAGCGGGAGAAGCTACGCGGGAACAGATGGCCGCGACGATGCTGGCGGGCGTGCGTGCTACGGTCGAGACGATCCGGATTGCCGCAGTTGCGTGCTATGACTGCGTGCCGAGCGGTGGCGCGCGAAGCGATGGCCCGGTCTATCTCTTTGCTCACGGCGGTGCCTTCGTTGTTGGTGCCGGTGCCTTCGCCAAGGCGCAGGGTGCGCGCTACGCTGACGCGATCGGCGTGCGCACGGTTTCGGTCGACTATCGCATGCCACCCGATCATCCCTTTCCGGCGGCACCGGAAGACTGTGTCGCAGTGTACGAGGCGTTGATCGAAACTATTGATCCCAAGCGTGTGGTCATCGGTGGCAGCTCGGCGGGCGGCAACATTGCCGCTGCGGCGACTCTGATGATCCGCGATAGGGGCCTGCCGTTGCCTGCGGGTACGGTGTTGTTGACGCCGGAAGTGGACCTGACCGAGTCGGGTGACACCTTCCGCACCAACGAAAGTCTCGATGTCGTGTTGAAGGGTGGGCTGCCCGATTGCAATGCACTCTATGCGAATGGGCATGACTTGCGGGATCCTTATCTATCGCCGCTGTTCGGCGATTTCACCAAGGGTTTCCCGCCGACATTGGTGCAGTCGGGGACTCGCGACCTGTTTCTTTCCAACTCCGTGCTCATCCATCGCAAGCTCCGCGACGCGGGGATCGACGCGGAGCTGCATGTTTGGGAGGCCATGCCTCACGGGGGCTTTATCCCGGGCGATGCGCCGGAGAATGCGCAGATTCAAGTCGAGGTGGCGCGCTTTATCGAGCGCGTGGCCGGCTAGAAGGCGGCCGCTGCGCGCGGGTATCAGCCGCTGCGCGCGGCAACCCGTGGCGGTAGGGCCAGGCCCTCAGGGGCTTGGAAGTCTGTAGTCCTCGCGCGGCGTGTAGGTCGCATCGAACAAGTTGGGCAGGCCGGAGTCGGCAATGACCACCCGTTTTGTGATCCGCCACTGGCCGTTGCGTTTCACCAGCAGGTCGAACTCGCGACCTTGCTCGATGAGCCGCGGCGGCCCCTTGAGGTCATCGTTTAGAAGTTGGGTCCAGAGGAAGCTGGCGGTCGCGTTGCTGCCGTTCACTTCGATGTGCGCGTTGGTGAGCAGCATCCGGAACTTGCCGGTGCGTGGAGGTTTGTCGGCCGCGACCCGCCGATAAAGGTCGGCGATCTCGCGTTGGCCGTGCACGACGATGCCGTTGACGTCGAGCTCCGCTCCTTCGACAAAATACTTGCCGAACCCTTCGGGATCGGCCGCATCGAGTGAGCCGTAATAACGGGTGAAGAGATCCTGGATCGCTATGCGATCGAGCAGGGTCTGCAGCGTCGCCGCCGTCGTATCCGCGTTCATGGTCGTTCCCCTCGAGACTATTGCGCCAGCCAACTCGTTCCTGCATAGTGAACATGTTAACTACACCAGGTTGCGAGGGCAAGCGGGGATGCACATGAAACAACCGGATCCGGCGGCACTGCAGGCAGTGATCGACAAGATGGAAATCGGCGAGATGCAGAGTCGCTACATGTTTGCGCTCGACTGGCACGAGCCGGAGGTCTACTCCTCCATGTTCACGGAGGATGCGACGCTCGAATGGCCCGAAGGTCATGCGAAAGGGCGCGAGGCGATTCATACGGCGTGCGTGCGCATCGGAAAATTCTTTGACAACCTTGCCGCCGCAGCGGGCCCGCGCAAGCCGTTTCGGCTGCGGCACTTCGTGACGAACCGGGTGTTCGACATCAAGGGTGATCGTGCCCGCGTGTGGGCTTACTGGCTCGATCTCAACAACGACAACCTGCAGCGGTGGCCCTACATCGCGGCCTATGGCTACTACGAGGACGAGCTCGTTCGCACGGCACAGGGTTGGCGCTTCACCAGCCGCAAGATCTTCAATGAAATGACGGGCGAATCGCCCAAGGAATATCCGGCTTATCCAACCCTGTGACGCGCTGGCGCGCGTGTGCGGCGCCGACCAGCGGCGCTGCGACACGGCGCGACACCGCTTCGGCTCCGCGCCGCTCGTGTTTGAGTTATTCGACCGGCAGTCCCAACACCTTGGCGGGATTCGCCTTGAACATCAGGTTGAGATCCGCCTCGCTGAACCCGGCCCCGCGCAGGGTCTTCGCGGACGCGGCGAGGGCGTCGGGATGGTTCTGCCCGCCAGTGAGGCCGCTATCCGTCGAGATGATGCAATGGGCGGGGCCGACCGCCTTGATCATCTTGATGGTGTTGTCGCGGTTCTTGGGTAACAACTCGGGGGCGACCACTTCGGCATAAGCCCCTTGCGCCGCAACCTTCTGGAGTTGCTCGATGGTCGGGTCGGTGAACTGCGGCCCGAGGCCCGGGTGCGTGATGATGATGCGGTCGACGCCACGCTTTTTGGCTTCGGCCACGATCTGCAACATTTCCTCGGCGGAGACGTGTCCGGTCGCCAGTGTCAGCTCGTAGTGCGCGATGAGATCGAGCACTTCGAGCACCGAAGGCAACAGCACGCCGTCTTTCGAGACGATGACGTAGGGCCGGTTCTCCTCGAGGCTCTTGACCTCGTGCTCGGAGTCGTGGGTCGGCATCCATACTACCTTCGCGTAGCGGCCTTCCACTTCGGCGAAATAACGCACGGCTTGCGGATTCACGCCGCCGACGGTCGCATTCAGTGCGAGTCCGCCGAAAGCCTCGAATCCCGGCACTTCGTCGTACTTGCGGATCAGGTAGGCGAGGCCTGCGGTCTCGCTCCAGTGATCCTTGAAGACCGCGCCGCGCATGCCGCGTGCGTGGGCCATTTTCGCTATTTCGAACGCGTCCCACTGCCGGTCGTAGGAATCGGGACCGAAATGCGCGTGAACATCGATTGCGCCGTGGAGGACGGGATCGTCGAGGTGCTGATCGACCGAGGGCTTCCTCGACTTTCCGCGGTACGTCTCCCACGCGTCCAAGTCCGTGTTTTTGGAAGGGTTGACAATCGAGCTCGGCGCCGGAGCCCAGCTCACCCGGGGCTTGGGGGCCGGAGCGGGTGTGTCGGCGGCATTCGCGGTCGGGCAACCCAGTTGCGCCGCCAGGACAATGGTCAACAATCCGAGCGTGGTTTTGTTCATTATCACCCTCACTGATACCAATGCGCGGACAGTATCACGGGCACGACTTGGTGCGCATGACTGTCGGGCCGTATACTTATCATGTTCATCTTTATGCGCGGCGCAAGAGGAATTGTTGCATGTACGACAAGTCAGATCCCCGCTCGGCGCTGGCGGCGCCGAAGTCCGAGCAATCCGGCTCGACCGCGCAGCCCGCGAGCTACGGCCTCTACTACAAGGACGAGCCCGTCGACAACGACGCCAATGGTCGTAGCTGGTACACCCGGAGCCAGAACCTGCTCGTGCAGTACATCGAAGCCAAGCCCGGTGCGACCTTCTCCCGGGCAGGCCAGGTTGACGAGTACATGATCGTCCTGCCTGACGATGACACACCGTGGGAAGCCACCGCCGGTGGCAAGACGGTGCAGGGTGCAGGTTACCAGCTCATCATCGTGCCTCCTGGCGACAGCAAGATTACCGTGCCCAAGGGCGGGCGCGTGGTCCGACTGTTCTCGACGCAGTCAGCGGATCTGAATGCCAAGTGCGCGAACGCCGTCGCCTATGCGAAGCCGGATCCTTCTCATCCTCCGTACAAGGCCTGGCCGGCACCGCCCGATGGCTTCAAGCTGCGTGTCTATGACCTCGTGAAGGAGAGAAAGCCCGGCCAGATGGGTCCGATCTGGCGCTGCACGACCATCATGTTGAATTTCCCGCCGCCGGGCGGCGGCCCGCGCGACGTGACGAAGATGTCCCCGCATAGCCACTACGACTTCGATCAGTGCTCGCTCGTTCTCGCGGGAAGCTTCATCCACCACATGCGTTGGCCTTGGGGTTTGAATAAGAACGAGTGGCGCGAAGATGAGCATCCGTTGGTGGGAGCTCCTTCGGCCACGATGATCCCGGCGCGCGTCATCCACACCTCGGAAGCGCTGAAGCCGGGTCCGGAGGGCAACCGGATGGCTGACATTTTCTCGCCGCCGCGTCTCGATTTCTCGTTGCAGAAAGGCTGGGTGAAGAACGCCGACGAATATCCGCTGCCGGAAGGCGCGCCTGTCGCCTGATACTTTGCTTTGACGATCGAGGGGGATCGGCATGGACTTGGAGCTCGGCGGCAAGGTTGTCGTCATTTGCGGTGGCGCGCGCGGCATTGGGCGCGCTTGCGCTGAGGCGTTCGCGCGAGAGGGCGCCCGTCTCGCGATTTTCGACTGGAACGGGGTGGATCTGGCGGAAACGGAGACTGCGATTCGAGCGTTGGGTGCGGAAGTGCTCGTACGGCAAGTGGACGTGTCTGACGCCGAGGCCATGGATGCCGGCCACGTGCACGTGATCGAGAAGCTCGGCGGAATTGACGTGGCACTCAACAATGCGGCCATCAATTCCCCTTTGCGCGCCATCGAGGACACGACCGAGCTCGACTGGGATCGGGTCATCAGCATCAATCTGAAAGGCGTCTGGCTTGGTGTGCGTGCCCAGGTGCGCCATATGAAGCCTCGCAACCAGGGTGTCATTATCAACACGACATCCAACGTTGCCTTCGCCGGTTCTCCAGGCGCGGCGGCTTACGTCGCGGCTAAGCACGGAATCGTCGGGATCACGCGCTCCGTCGCTCTGGAGTTGGCCACGACGCGTGTGCGGATCAATTCCGTCGCCCCGGGGTGGGTGCAGACGTCGTTGGGGAAGGAGACGCGGGCTTTCAAGGATCCCTTTGCCGACGCCGTCATCCGCAAGGGATTGCCGATCGGTCGCCTGGGCCAGCCCTCTGAGGTCGCTGACGCTGTGCTGTGGCTGGCGAGTCCGCGCTCGAGCTTTGCTCTCGGATCGACCTTGGTCGTTGATGGCGGGTTTCTCGCGCAATAGTTGATTCCTGAGGTAGAGCATCATGCGAACAAGCACGCCTCGACTGCCGCCCATGCGGGATGACGAGCTCGACGCCGAGCAGGCGGAGATTGTCGGAGAGTTCAAACGACTGGGGGGCGACTTTGCGGTCTCGCGCGCATTCGTACGGCATCCGGTCGCCTTGCGGGCGTTTCGGACGTGGGCTACTTATGTGATGTCCGATAAGAATCCGCTACCGCCGCGCGAGCGCGAAATATTGGCTCTGCGGACGGCTTGGCGTGTCAAGTCGGGATATGAGTGGTCACGTCATGTGTTGTTCGCTCGTCGGGCGGGGGTGCGCGACGAGGAGATGCAGGCGCTCAAGCGGCCTCTCGCGGAGGGCGATTGGAGTGCTCGCGATGCCGCACTGATCGAGGCCGCCGACGTGCTCGTCAAAGATTTTTTCGTTCCGGACGATATCTGGAAGAAGCTGGCCGCGCAGCTCGATGAGCGGCAGTGCATGGATGCCATTTTTGTCGTGGGTCACTTCGTGTTGCTGGCGATGTTCTTGAATACGGCGGGGGTGCCGATTGACGAGGATGTGACGCTGGATCCGGAGTTGGATGGGCGGGGCGGCTGAGTTTTCCCGGCTCGGTCCGCAAGCGTAACCGCTGCCGCCAGATTCGCGCTCGGCGTGGCTATCGCGGACATTCCGTTACGCGACAGACTGTAGCGTTAAAGTCTGCGCTCGGAGGGACAGGTGTGATATTTGCTCACTCCTCAATAGTCCCGTTCATGGTGTTGGTCCAGCAGATTGACCATTGCATGCTCTGACTGCGGAACACTCCAGGACCTGCCGCGGCTCGAGGCGGGTACGGCGGCTATCTGCCCGACCTGCACGAATTGGATGGAGCGCACCAGCGGGCGAAGCGTGACGGCGGGCCTGGCGTGCGCGCTGGCGGTCCTCCTTCTCTTGTTTCCCGCGAATCTCCTGCCGCTCATGACCGTGTCAGTCCTCGGAATGAGCCGTGAGGGCGAGATTTTCTCGGGCGTGATCTCACTGTGGGATGGCCAATGGGTGCTGGTGGCCATCCTCGTCGCTGCGTTCGTGGTGGTGTTGCCATTCGTGCGCTTCGGGCTGCTCGCTCTCGTCCTCGCACACATCCGGCTCGGGCGGAGTCGACCGTGGCTGGGACAGGCATTTCGCTGGAGCTTGCGGCTGGACCCGTGGGCCATGCCGGATGTCTTTCTGATCGGATTCGCCATTGGCTATAGCCGCGTTGCGGCTGACCTGACAGTGAGTATCGATGCCGGTGGTGTTTGCCTGATGGCCGCCGCATTCTTGTGCATGCTTTCGCGTGCGACCCTGGATCGCCGCACGGTCTGGCGTGCGATCAGCCCGGAACGCCATGCCCCACCGCCCGAAGAGAGCGTGATCGCCTGCCGGGTCTGCGAGTTGGTGTTATCGGGTGAGTGGGAGGGATCGCGCTGTCCACGCTGTCAACTGCGAGTCCATTCCCGCAAGCCGGACGCAATGCTCAGGACGGCGGCGTTGCTCATCGCAGGGTTGGCGCTGTATTTCCCGGCGAATCTCTATCCGATGAGCATCGCCATGCAGGCCGGCCGCGAGGTCCCGCACAGGATCATCGATGGCGTGCAGGAGCTCTTCGAAGCCGGTTTCTGGCCGCTGGGAGTCATCATCTTCTGTACGAGCATTGCCATTCCCCTGTTGAAGATCATCGGACTGGGTTGGTTGCAGCTATCCGTCCTGCGAGGCTCCGGCCGAGCGCTGGTATTCAAAACCCACTTCCACCGGTTCATCGACGAGATCGGCCGCTGGTCCAGCGTAGACGTATTCACCATCGCGGTGTTCGTCCCGGTGATGCAGTTTGGAGCTCTCGCCAGCGCACGGGCGGCCTGGGGTGCCACTGCATTCCTGCTGGTCGTCACACTGACGATGCTCGCCTCACATAGCTTCGATCCTCGTCTTCTCTGGGATGCAGCCGATGAGCGATGAGCGTCCCGTGGAGCCGGCTCCGCTGCCGCGCCGAACCAACTCCATGACCCGTAAGAGTCGATGGCCCGGATGGATCTGGTCGGTGCCGATCGCGGCCGTGGGCATCGTGACCTGGCTGTTGCTGCGGGCGTTCGCTCAGCGCGGTGTCGATGTAACCGTCACGTTCGATGACGCGGCCGGGATGAAGGCCCATGACACCAAGGTCATGTATCGCGGGCTGGAGGTTGGCACGGTCGACGGCCTGGAGTTATCCCGCGATCGACAGCGGGTGGTGGCTCACCTCGACCTCGACAAGGACGTGAAGAGCGAGCTGACCACGGGAACCCGGTTTTATCTGCAAGGCGCGCAAGTCAGCTTCGCCAATCCCGCTTCGCTCAAAGCCATTGTCGCCGGACCCACCGTCCTGATGGTCCCCGGCAAAGGAGCTCCCAGTCACCAGTTCGTGGGTGACACAGGGGATCCCCCCGAACGATTCGCTTTCACCGTGCCCTACGCGGTGAGCTTCGCCGGCGATGTGGGCAAGTTGAAGCTCGGAGCCCCCGTGAGTTTGCAGGGCTTCACGGTGGGCAAAGTCTCCAGTGTGGCACTGACCACGGATCCGACGGCCGGTGCGGTTGTGACTTCCGTAGTGCTCGCGCTCGATCCAACCCGGTTTCACATCCGAGGCCCGGGGACGTTTAAAACGACCCTCGGGAGTCTTGTCCACCACGGCCTGCGTGCGACCCTCACGCAGTCGCCGCCGTTGATCGGGGCGGAGGAGGTCGACCTGGTGATGGCTCCCGATGCCGCGCCGGCGGAGCTGACTACTACCGGCCCTTACCCGCAAATCCCCGCGCAGAGCGCTGGTTTGAGCGATCTGCGACATCTGCCTGTGCAGCAGATCGGGGACAACGTACGCGCGACCACCGAGAAGATCAAGAAGCTGACTGCCTCGCCACAACTGCAAGATAGCATCCACCATCTCGACCGCTCGCTTGCCGAGCTGGACCGTACACTGCACGTGGCCGGTCCCCAGGTCGGACCTACGCTCGAGAGCGTGCACCAGACGATCGATCATCTGCGTCACACCGCCGATGACATTGATGGCACCGCCGAGGCGGCGCGTAAATTGATGGGCGGTACCGCTGCCTCGCCAAATGGCAACCTGCAACAAGCGGTTCACGAGCTCACCGGGACCGCGCGAGCGATACGTACGCTGGCCAACTATCTCGACCAGCATCCGGAGGCACTGATCCGCGGGCGGGGGGATGTGTACGAGGAGAGCCGGTGATCTCCAAACGACACGTTGCCCTGTTGTTGATGACCGCCGCCGTGGCGGGTTGCCGTTCGAGTCCACCGAAGCACTTTTATGTGCTCGACCCGGTGCCGCCGCGGCAAGGGCAGAGCGTAACGACCAAGGCGGTCGTACAGGTTGCGGCCGTTAACATTCCGCCTTCGATCGATCGCCAGGAAATGGTCCGGGAGAGTGCCGCCGGATCGTTGCAGATCAGCGATCGCAATCGATGGGGAGCTCCGTTGGCCGACATGACGCAGGATGTGCTGACTCGCGATCTGATGGAGCGCCTGCCCGCTGACCAGGTGATTCCATCCCGGACGAGTGCTCCCGCGGGTGCTTACGAGATCACTGTCGATCTCCTGCAGTTCGGCGGCGACGCCACGGGTGATGTGGTGCTCCAGGGCGGATGGTCGTTGTATCGACTGGGCGCCGATACGCCGTTGTTGAACCGCAACGTGAAGTTGAGCGAGAAGCCTTCGTCCGGCGAGTATTCCGACGAGGCGCGACGGATGAGCGATCTTCTCGGCCGACTGGCCGACGACATCACGCGCGCGATTCCTTGACAGCCTAACTCGTTCGGGTGGTGACCGCGGCAATTCTGCAGATCGCCCCGACAGCCTCAAACTTCTGAATGAATGCCTCGGCCTCGTCGGCTGCGAGGCCGTCCACGATGGGAGCGGGGAGCTCACGCTCGACCAGCGCCTTCGCGCGCGTGAGGGAGTAGCCGGGGACCTTGCGGAGTACGCGCATGACGCTGATTTTTCGGTCGAGAGCGTAGGCCTTGAGGACGAGGCTCACTCGCGGAGAGCTAGCCGGTGTGGGCGGTGGCGCGGCCGCAGGGCGCGGCGGGATCCTGTTCTGGCGTGTGTACCATTCGTGAAACTTGTCATGGAGGACGCTGAGCTCAGTGGTGGCATCCTGCATGACGAGCGCGGCGGCAATGTGCTCATTGGGCATACCTGACAGGTCGCCGAAATCCTTGGCGGCCAGGCGAAGCTGGCTGACCAGGACCAGGTACTTGTGCAGCAGCCACCTGAAGTCTTCGGGGGTGTCCATGGGAATGATTCCAGCGCTAGTCCAGCTCCGCCAGATAGTCCGTCTGGCGGGCTGGAAACCTCAACCTGTAGCAGAACAGCGACTTACGGCACGGGCAGCGTACAGGCGAACGGTTGGTTGGTGAACGAGGTCGTCCCGGAGAAATTGCCGGCCACGAGCTGGCCGGTCATGACTCCGAAGCCGCCGCTGACCGTGGAGGACGGAGCGAGGATCGTCCCCATCGGGTCCAGGCCACCTTCGAGCGAGATGGCCGTGGCCGCCGGGAAGTTCCACAGGACATTGGCGGCCGATACGCCGGTTTCCGCGACTTCCCCGTTTCGGAACGTTGCGCTGTTGCCCGTCACGTTGATCACGACTGCTGAGCCCACGGGTGCCGAGATGTTGATTTCTGAAGCACTCCCGAGGCTGGAGCCCGCCACGGTGAATACGTTCAGTGACTTACTCGTCCCGACGAAGTTGATGCAGCCGTCGTCGCAGATCTGGGTCTTGCCGGTGGCCGTTAACGCTCCCAGCGCCGACGCGGCGGCCTGGTAGTAGGTTTGCGCCGTGCCGAAGTCAAACGGGGTCGAGGCGACGGAGCCCGCGGTAGTAAACCGCGTCAGCCGTGGGGCGCCGTTCTCGAAGTAGACCGTGCCCTGGCCGTTTCCAACATTGCCGTTGGTCGCGGTCAGCGATCCCCCCACGACAATGTCCGCGGGGTTGAGCGTCGCGGAGGGAACGCCGGACACCTGGCTGGCGACCGCGTAATTGGCAATGTTGATATTGCCGCCTGCGGCCAGACTGCCGGCCATCTGTGAATTGGCGGCGGTGAAGTTGCCGGACCCTACGACGAATACGCCATAGTTGGCGGCGGCGCCGGGCAGCGTGTTGCCGGCGCCGCAGGCTGTGTTGGCACTGCCCCCGACAGAAGCCATCTGCGAATTGGCGGGGCTATCCTCGGCGAAGTCCTGCGCCTGCAGTGTCTGTAGTTTCGTCTGAATCTGCGCGTAGGCCTTGGTATTGAGCGTTCCGCCCGTGAACACTCCGTCCCCGTTCAGGGTCGAGGTGATGGGATCGGGAATTCCGGTCAACGTCTCGCACATCAGCAGCATGTAGCTCGCGTTCCAGCGCTGGGTCAGGAATGCGAACAGGTTGGTCGCCACGGCCGGTGCCAATGACGGGGCGTTCGTCAGCAGCTTCTGCGTCGTCGCGTTGAATAGTCTGGCCGGAGCGATTCGCAACATCTCGCGGCAGTAGCGGGCGCCATCGTCCGCGTACGCGTCGAGGGCGACCGGCTGACCCATGCCGGTTCGGTAGAGATTGTCTTTCGTCAGGCTCAGTGCGTTGTTCACGAGCACCATGGGGTCGGTACCCGGAACGACGCCGACGGGGGCTATCGCATGGGCGCGCGCTTGCAGCTCGTTCAGCGGCAGCGCGGTGGTCTGTTGCCCGGGATTGGTGAGGTCGTTGGCTGTGAACGGCTTGCAGCCGAGCGCCGGGTCGATGAAGCCGGCGAAGAGGATGTTGTCACCCGGATTGAGGATCGGGGTAGCCCCCTTGAGGTTGGCCACGTTCGCGGCGTTGTACTGCGCGATCTTGCCTCCGGTCGTCAGGAGATACTTCGTCGTGAGGTTGTCGCTCTGGTCCTGGTCGACGATGAAGAAGCTGCGCAGCGTGGGGCAGGGCTGGCCATCGGTCGCGGTGCCCACCGCCGGGATCGTGAGCTGGCCGTTGGCCAGGGCCTTGTCCGCCGCCTGGAAGAAGTTCGGCGCGTTGCAATAGCCCACCTGGGTGAAGGGGCTACCCTGCGAGCCGTTGACACACTTGGCGTTGGCGAGGGTGTTGGCGAATGCACCCTGTAGCGTCAGGGTGCCGCCGTTGAAACCGAACCACAACGCGACGACGGCATTCTGCGGCAGCTTGGGCATGATGGGTGCCACTGCGGGCTTGGTGCCCTGGTCGATCACCAGCGGGTGGTAGATCGAGATCTGCCCCGTGCTCGTGTCGATGATGGCCGCCTGGACGAACGCCGACTGGGTCGCGGTGCTCTCGTTGCACGGGCCATCCGCGCGCGCGTTGGTTCCAACGAGTTGGTACGGCGTTGCCAGTCCCTGCGCGGTGAGCGGATACGAGGGGACTATGAGCGTGCAGTTCATATTGGGGTTGGCCGGGGCGGCCGCGGCCACCGCCACGCTCTGGGTCGCCATGGCCTGCGCGTTCGCGCGTTCCATCTGGGCGAATACGGCTGGGGTGTCGACGCAGGCCGTTACTGCAACTATCGCGGCGAGCACGGCGATCCTGCGCCGGCGTCCCGCGGACAATGAGTCGTACATGAGCTTGTTACTCCTCGAGAGCTGATCCGATCCAACACCGGCGCGCAGCAATGTACGGGCTTTATGTCAAAGTTGCGATGTGCGGGAATTGAAACATGTATAGCGCTGGATGCAATCCAACACGGTTGAAACCGCACTGAAAGGCTCGTGTTGCCCCCGGGACGCAGCGACTGTGCGCGGTGTTAGTTATTCGTAACGAGACGCCGCCGGTCCCGTCGCGCGCGACGCACGGGCGATGCGTGATCCGCACGGATCGCTGCGAGCCTGCACGTGGGACAGGGCCGTCCGGGCGAATCAGGGGGGCTGATAAAGGGAGAGCGCTTCAGCTTGCGAATGCATACTGTATACGGTTATGCTGCTGGGCGCGGATACCAGGGGGTGGAATGCGCATTTCGAAGCGGAATCGCCGGTTTTTCAGCGTATGCAGCGCACTCGCGGCGGTCGGCTTCTGGGGACTTTGCGGTGCCCAAGCCGGACAGGGTACCGCTAACACGCCGCCGCGTATACCCCTGCAGAATCCGAACGGTATACAGGTATATCTGCGCGCCGGACTCAAGACCCACGGGCCGGGCCAGCACGACTACCCCCAGTTTCTGGCCGACTGGAGCAAGTTCCTGACCGAGCACGGTGCCGTGGTCACCGGCTCGTTGCACGCGCCCCTGGCGCAGGAGCTGGAAGGCGTCGCGGTCCTGGTGATCTATAAGGGTGACGCCGGGTACCTGAGCGACGCCGACC
>Ga0105240_10009938_pt1 | contig 13417 bp, 11 predicted proteins | sample KBSC54metaG_FD_80426 | JGI IMG/M metagenome (GOLD analysis project Ga0105240, IMG submission 80426) | Corn rhizosphere microbial communities from Kellogg Biological Station, Michigan, USA - KBS C5-4 metaG | ecosystem: Host-associated > Plants > Roots > Rhizosphere > Soil | place: Michigan, USA... | reverse complement strand
TTGGTCAACAGCGTCCGCCTAGGCACGCATCAGCGGGTCCCGTGGCCGGCCTGGTGCCTTGCCGCCATCAGCGGATGGGGCTTCCTGCAGGCCGCCCTCGGATGGAGTGCCACTCCCGCAGAGACAGAATGGACGGCGTTGTACTGGCTGGCCGCCGCGTGCTTTGTCTGCTTGGGCGCCGCGATGCCTGACAGGAGGCAGTTCGTACAAGCGCTGCTCTGGTCCGGGGCAGTTATGACGGTGCTGGCCCTGGCCCAACTCTACACCAGCGGCGGTAAGATCCTCTGGTTCGTCGCCACTCGCTATAACGACCGCGTCTTCGGCACATTCGCCAACTACAACCACTACGCGTGCTTCATTGAACTGGTGTTTCCTTTGGCTCTCTGGCGGACCTTCAAGCCGCTTCCGGACTGGTGGATCTATGGGGGCGTGTCGGCCTTGATGTATGGGAGTGTTGTCGCATCCACTTCCCGCTCCGGAGGTGTCCTGGTGACTCTGGAACTGGTCGTGGTGGTAGCGCAGGCCCTTTACCGGTACAGAGGCGACAGACAGGCGCTCCGGAAAGCATCCGCGGTGCTCGGGATGTTGGTGCTGTTCTCCCTCGCCGCCGGTTATCAGGACATTTGGCAGCGCTTCCTGCTTCCGGATCCATTTCAGGGCCGCCGCGAATTTCAACAATCGACAATCCGGATGATCCAGGCGAGGCCGCTCACCGGCTTTGGCCTGGGGAGTTGGACCTTCGTCTACCCGGCCTACGCCATCGCAGACTTCGGCGTCATCGCCAACCATGCCCATAGCGAGTGGTTGCAGTGGGCTGCGGAAGGCGGTTTGGGTGTACCAGCGGTGATGTTGGCTTTGTTTTTTCTGGCCCTGCGCAGAAGTCTTTCCTCAGCGGTGGGGGTCGGCCTGGTATTTGTGCTGGTACACTCGCTTGTCGACTATCCCCTTGTCCGCCTCGGCCTAGGCTGCTGGTGGTTCGTGATGCTCGGCCTGGTCGCGCGACCGGAAATTGGTGAACCGGCTGAGCGCCATCACCGGCGGCGTGGCGTTTCGCGTTCCATTGACTAGCGAAGGACGTAAAACAAGTCTCCGCTGTTGAGAAATCCTGCGTAGCGGTAGCGCGACGAGTGCCACCGCGATTCGCGGGATTCCAGTAAAGTGTACCCCGCGCGCGCCAGCGCTTTCGACCACTGTCTTCGAGTTAGAAAGCACACCCCAACGTTGGCGGTATTCACTCCCAGTCTTTTCAAGGCTGTGGTAGCCATTGCCGGCATGCGTCTCGTCGTCACAGTGTAGAGAAGATAGCTTCCCAGGTTGTCCTTCAGAATGTACTCGTGGTAGATCTCCCGTATCAGCAGGAGTCCATTTGGCTTAAGCAGGCGGCGCAAAGACGCCAGCACTTCCGCGATGCCATCGATCGTATGCAAATACCCACCATCGCTGATTACATGATGGAGCAGCGCGTCCAGATCAATAACATCGAAACTCGCAGGGCGGAAAGGCAACGCCCTTGCGTCGGCTGCTACAAGTGCTTTCGAAGGCGCGCGCTTGTTGCGGTCAAGCATCCCGCTGGAAAAGTCAGCACAACAGGCGCGCGCCTTGGGGAAACGTTCCAGGAACATGTCGATGAACACCCCGGCGCCACCCCCGACGTCAAGAATCGCCAGATCTTCGCGATTGAGTTCCCTCAGATAGCGATCGACGAAATCAAGGCGGTTTCGGCACAATTCACGGTAGGAAGACTCGTACTTATCGACGTACAACTCGGTATTACCACTAAAGTGCTCGCGGATGGTCGAGTCCCGTCTGATCTGGTCCTGCTCTTTTATCATCACGGTGTCTTTTCCGGACGAGGCCTCCTATCGGGCAGTCGGCGAGACAGGCGAGGCCACCGACCCGGCTTGGATGGCATTTAAGGAACTGGCGAATGCAGCCATCACTCTCATGTCGATTTCGTTCTCGGCATTGACGCCGCCGTGGGCCTTCAGGTAGTTTACGTTGCTGTAGTAGGGATCTCGATAGGTGGTCAAAGCCCCCGATTCAAAGGCCACCCGGATCTCGCGAATACCGTCTTCGAGCGTCGCCGTGCACTGAAAGCCGATGCGCTGGCGAATCTTGCGGAAGGACACCCGGTAGTTCCGCTTGTCCGCATTCTCTGTGCGCTCGACGGTCGTCCCCGGGAGCTGCCGTTGGATCATTTCCGCCACCTGGTTGAGCGTGTAGTTAAACCGGTCGTCACCCACGTTGAATATTTCTCCACTCACGGACGCCGACGGCGCTTCCAAGACGGAGCAGAACGCTTCCGCGACATCGTTTACGTGAATGAACGGGCGCCATTGTTCGCCGTTGAAGATGGTGATTACACCTTCACTGAAAGCCTTAGCTGTGAGCAGGTTGACCACCAGATCGAAACGCGGGCGTGGGGCCAGGCCGAAAACGGTCGCCAGTCTCAAAACAACCGGGTGGAAATCGGCGGACACCGCGTCAAGAAGCACCTTCTCTGAGTTCAGCTTGGTCTCCCCATACAGAGAGACCGGGACGGTCTGAGACTGTTCGTCCATCAGGTGGTCCGTTGCGCCGTATACGCTGCAACTGGAAGCGAAGATGAGACGCCGGATACCGTAGCCCTTTGCGATCTCAAGCATCATACGTGTGGCCGCATAGTTGATCTCGCGCGCATTCTTGTCGTCGGCGGCACAGGCCGGATCACCGACGATCGCCGCAAGATGGATCACCGAACGAACATTGGCCATTGCCTTGACCACGTCCTGAATATTGCGGCAATCCCCGCGAATGAACTCAACTCGGGGGTCGGCCAAGACGTCCCGAATGGCCTTGTCGCCATAGGCAAGGTTGTCAAGCAGCCGCACTTTGTATCCGCGCGCTAGCAGTTTACGTAGGATCACCGCGCCGATGTAGCCTGCGCCGCCCACCACAAGAACCGGGCAGTCCTCGGGTTGCGGCTCCCGGGCCGCGGCCGGGACAGAACGGAGCTGACGAAGCTCTGTCCAGAAGTTGAAGTAGCGTGTGCCAATCACGCCCGCCGTCACAAGAATAGGAAGGAGCAGTAGAGAGCTTCTAGGCAGTATGCCGCTCCGTGTTATCAGCACGCTTCCAAACAGATAAACCAGCGATCCGAGCAGACAACCGCGGAGAATCACAAGCCATTTGTAGCGAGCCGCGTAACCGCGCGACCGCGTATAGAAACCGCATAGCAGAAAGACGCACGGGAACGAGATAGACAAAAGCACGAACTGATCGAGGTAGTCTCGCCGCAGGGTGTCGATGATGAAGGCGCGGCTGATTGCGCTATTCACCAGGGCGTGAAAACTCAGAGTCCCCATCAGCGATGCGATGGCCGCGAGATGGACCGTCACGAAATCAGCAAGCATGCGAGGCAATGCCTGTCGATATGAGAAGTTCTGTAATGATTTGAACATGATGTCCTTCTGGATATGTTGGGACGCAGGCCGGACGCTAACGCGTCGCCGTCTTAATTACTCTTGTCGCCACGTCAGCCGCGAACTGCATCGCCTCAACCGTAACAGTCGGGTGAACAAGGAACATGATCGAGGTTTCGCCAAGCTCTCTTGCCACCGGTAGGCGTTCAGCAGGCGCAAAGCCACTGCCGGCGAAGGCCTTCTCAAGATAGACCTCACTGCATGAGCCACTAAAGCACGGCACCCCGGATTTTGTGATTTCGGTCATGATCCGGTCGCGGCTCCAGCCGGAGCCCAGCGCTTCGGGCCGGACGAACGCATAATATTTGTAATATGAGTGAAAGATATGTTCGGGAGGTTCGCAGATCCGGAGAGCGGGCAGAGAGCGAAAGGCTCTCGTGAGAATACCTGCGTTGCGCCGTCTGATTTTGACCCATTCGCCCAGCATGGCCAAGGAACGCCGCCCGATTGCACCCTGTAGTTCCAACATGCGCCAGTTCGACCCAAATCCCTCATGAAGCCATCGAAAGCCGGGCGCGTGATCAGTCCTGTAGACCGCGTCATAGCTCTTCCCGTGATCCTTGTAGGACCACGCACGACGCCATAAATCCGGGTCGTCTGTAGTAACAAGTCCGCCTTCACCGGCAGTCGTGATTATCTTGTCCTGGCAAAAGGAAAAGGCGTTTATCCTTCCAAGACTTCCGACCGGGCGGCCTTCGTAGAAGGCCCCGTGGGCCTGAGCACAATCTTCGATGACAGCGATCTGGTATTGATTCGCGAGTTCCAACAGCGGGGTCATCTCACAGGGCCACCCGGCCAGGTGCACGGCAATGATAGCCTTGGTCCTGGATGTCAGCTTTGGGGCCACCGTCTCCGCGCTGAGATTCTGGGAGTTATGGTCGACGTCCGCGAACACTGGCTTTGCTCCGACCGTGACGACGCAACTTGCGGAGGCAATGAACGTCCGCGGAGTCACAATCACCTCATCGCCGGGACCGACCCCCAGCGCTCGGAGCGCGAGTTCTAATGCGAGCGTCCCATTCGCCAGCGCGATGGCGTGTTTTACACCAACTGCCGCCGCGTACTCTTTCTCAAACTCACGGCACTCGCTTCCGGTCCAGTAGTTTACCTTCCCCGAGGCCAAAACCTGGCCGACCCTATGGATGTCCTCGGAAGAAAATACAGGCCACGGGCCGAATGCTACTGGTTTCGGCGGACCCTGCGCTGGCTCTCCTTCGATCTTGTCAATTTCGGGACGAGAGGATGGCGCAACGCTGGGATCTCCCATACGAACGGCGGTTGACATAGCTGTGGAAGTCTTCATGGAAGTGGTTGAGTAGTGTGCCGGTGCGGCGGAAGTGGCCGTTTAGAGGTATGCTTCACCGGCGGTTCGTTTGCGGGAAACGCGCGCGGGCGTTCCGTGCGCAACTACAAAGCTGGGGATATCCGTCAACACCGTAGCGCCGGCGCCAATAACGGCGTGCTCTCCGATGCACAACCCGTGAATGATGCTGGCCCGTTGTGCAACCGCTGTAAACTCGCCGATCCGCACGTTTCCGCCAGTGGTGGCGCCGGGCCCCATGCTGCCGTAGTCTCCCAACCAGGAATCGTGGTCGACCGAGGCATTTGTGTTGACGATACAGTGGGCGCCGATGACGGCGCCTGGATTTATGATGGCGCCTGCCATCACGACAGTTCCATCACCTAGCATGACGTCCCGGCCGATCTGGGCCGATGGATGAATTGGCGTAACAAAGCCGAAGGCTGGAAAGCTCTTTCGGAGTCTCCGGACCACTTCGCTTCGCAGGACATTGTCACCAATTGCAACCACTCCCAACGCTGTCTCGTACTCTTTTGTCAGGCTGGGGAGATCATTCTCAGACCCCTTTACTTCGTATCCGCAGAGCCTGGTGTGAACTGGCTTAAAGCTGTCCAACAATCCCGCGATAACATAACGGTTCTGCTTCTCTAAAATGTCAATAACGACCCGCGCCTGGCCGGACGCCCCGACGACAAACACTCTCTGCTTTTCTGCACACATACCAACGGCCTCTTCAGCGCGAGGCATTGCTGGGCGCGCTACCGCTGAACTTGGGCATCGTGGCGTGGCCGTCGCTACTAACTCCCTCGCGCCGGATCACCTTCTGCACCGTGCGGAAAAGGATACGGCAATCCAGCCAAAACGTGCGATTCTCCACGTACCAAACGTCGTATTGGAACTTTTGTTCCCAGCTCACTGCGTTTCGGCCCTGCACTTGGGCCCAACCGGTGATTCCAGGCCTCACCAGATGGCGAAGCTTCTGCCGGTCGTCGTAGAGCGGCAGATATTCCGCCAGCAGAGGTCGAGGCCCGACCAGGGACATGTCGCCGCGAATGACGCTCCAGAGTTGCGGCAGTTCATCCAGACTAGTCGACCTGAGCATTTTTCCGATTCCCGTCAGGCGGACTTCATCCGGCAGCAGATCGCCGTTCCCGTCGCACGCGTCCGTCATCGTGCGAAACTTCAGGAACTGAAACGTCCCATTTCCCTTCGCGCCACGTTTCTGGCGGAACAGCACGGGACTTCCTAAAGAAATCGCTACGACCACGGCGATGACGAGGAGGAGTGGGGATAGCAGGATCAACAGGACGCCGGCGACGATGAAGTCAAAAATGCGTTTTGCAATCATAGGCTGACAATCCACAGCCACACTGGCTCTTTCAGTTGTGGGCGTACTCCCGGCAGGTCTGGCCTTCGGCGATTTCGCGCACCTTCCGGTAAAAGGCGATCCTGCGCGGCACCAGAATGTCTTCGCTATAGTCGTGCGCCTTCCTCAGATTCCTTGCGGCCATTACCGAGAGCCGGACGGGGTCGGCGAGTACCTCGGCGATCTTGGCCGCCAGCGAGCCGACTTCACCGGCCCTCACCATCTCCTCCGGTTCCAAGAGCTCCGGTATTCCACCAACGTCGCTTGCGATGCAGGGAAGTCCCCTTGCCATCGCTTCCGCCAGCGCGCGCGGTAATCCTTCCGTCCGGGAAGGAAGAACAAATAGGTCGCTCTTGTCCAGTTCACGGCGGACCTCGCTGGCCGGCGAGAGCTGGCCGGTGAATTGAACACGGCCCTCGAGCCCCAATTTCACCGCCCTCGCCGCGAGAGCTTTGCGGTGGCACCCGTCCCCAACCACTGTCAACCGGATGTTCAGTCCTTGCGTGACACATCGGTGAACGGCGTCTAAAAGGAGATCGTGGCCTTTATAGAGCTGAGCCAGAGTTCCAACTACAATCAGCTTGCGTGCAGGCTCGTCAAAAGCTTTTGGATAAGGCGCGAATGCCTCGCGAGGCAGCACAACGTCGGACACGCCTGCCGTGATCCCCGGACAAGGGTACCGCCGCTGGATGGCTTCCTTGGTGACGTAAAGCGCGGAGTGCGCCCTCTCACATTGACGTTTCAATGTGCGGGAAAGCCATCGCCGCAGGATTGGGCGTAGAGGGTGCGCCGACGCGCCCGGACCCAGCGATTCCCAGGGATCTCCCACCACCTCGACACAGAACGGCACGGCGCGTCCGGCAAGGTCCTCAAATGCGACCGATGCAATGCCCCCCGGCACAATCATCGTCACCGCGACGGGAGTTCTACTCGCCGCGCGAACAGCCTCGATAATACGTTTTCGGTTCCGAATAAAACCGATGGGCCCGCTCCAATCCGGCAAGTCCAGGACTCGGACGCCGGGGCCCTCTGTCCCGCAACCCGCCCGCACGAGCGCTGTCCCTGCGACCCGCGCGAGAACAAGCACCTCGTCAAATACCGGCAGGTAGCGCTGTGAGAAGAAGGAATAGTTGTAGGACGCGTCCGAGAAAATTTCGCCGCTGGGGCCGCGCAGGAATCGGTGATCAAAAAGAACGAGCAGTTTCATACGACCGCTCCTTGGATATTTTCTTAATGACCCGGGCTGGAACACCAGCCGCCACCGAACCGGAAGGGATGTCGGACGTCACCACGGCGCCGGCTCCGACCACAACGTGCGTCCCGATGCTATGTCCGGCCAGTATTCTTGCGCCCGCCCCAATCCAAACGTCGTCCTCAATGCGCACTTCGCTCCGAACGCATTCAGCGTCCCTGATCATTACGCCCGCTCTGCCGTAGTCGTGATTTGTGGTCATGATGGTGACCGCGTGGGCAATCGAAACGTCCGAACCAATTCGGAGCCCGCCGGTGCAGTCGATGTAGCACATCGGGTGGATTGACACATTGTTTCCAACGCTCAGGCCCTCCAGGCGAAAAAAATGAACTCCTTCGGATATGGCGACATTCCCGCCGCACGAGCGCGCAAGACGGGCGACCAGAACATATCTTGCAGCCATACCGACCTTGGTTGGCACATAGCGGCACAAAACCAGAAGCAGCGAACACACCGGCCGCGGGCAGAGCCGCATGACACCGATTGCGGCCATGAGCAGCGGTTTTACTGCATGGAACACTGTTCGCCCTCGCATCCAAAAATCCTAGGCTCCGGGCGTCAATCGCTCGTCTATATTGATGGAGGGGAGATAGCTGTGATTCATTCGAGACATTCTTTTTCCAAACATTCCTGCAGAAGCGCAGGTGCGTTTTTGATCCTTCTGGTGACGCTCGCCGTGGGCGAGTCCCGGGCACTGGCGTTTCAGACCCCTCCCTCTGCGGCGAAAACGGTCAACGTTCGTAGTTTCGGCGCCAGGATGGACGGAGCAACTGACGATCGTAAGGCCATCCAGGCGGCGATAGACTCCATCCCGGCGGGCACAGTTTTCCTTCCCGCCGGTACTTACGCTATCTCTCCGGTAGACGATGGAACACGCTTTTTGACTCTGAAACCGAACATAACGTTTGCGGGAGAAAACGGGACAATTCTAAAGGTTCTTGACGGAGTTAAGCCGTACAACACCGTTCTCTATGCCAGTGATTGCACAAACTGCGTTCTCGAATCTTTTACTATCGACTCCAACGCTTTCAAAAATCCGGTATCGTCCTTCGCAGAAATACGAGCACATTCCCGAAGAGAGATTGCGCTCTTCGGTGGGACCCACATAGTGGTTCGGTCAGTTACCATCCGGAAGTCAACCGCCTTCAATTCAATCGATATCAACCCGAACCACGGCGAGATCCACGATGTCCATATTGAAGACTGCAACTTCGTTGATATAGGCGATGACCCCAATCATGTGGTTCACGATAGCAGTAGCATCTACTCTCACGCCAGCGATGTGGTAATCACCCGGAACCACTTCCAGGGGAGGCGCGGAGCCCCGGCGCTGGTTGCCGCCATTGAGATTCATGGCTCGAACACCGCCGTCACTGACAACACGATCGTGGATTACTTGCTCGGCATGAACATTAGCGGAGTAGCGGAGCAGGACAGCGTGAACAACATTGTTCAACACAATACGATTAGTGGCGCTCTGGATGGCATCCTGATCTGGTCCAATCACTATGCCGGCCATACATCCGGCTACGGAATTGATGGACTCAACATCTCCAACAACACGATCCATGTGAATCAGCTCAGTTTTCGAAATCCCCTGCCCGCCTCGGCAGATGTTGTGAGCGGCATCGCACTGGAGCCAACCGCGGACCTCCCGATTCGGAACGTGGTCATTGCGGACAATACCGTGACATTTGACGCGGAATCGTCCGCCCGAAAGATAAATCCTATGTCGATGGGGCTTGGCCTCTGGCCGGCCCGCAGCGCCCTTCCGCTCGAATCGATAGTGATCAGTGGAAACTCGATCACCGACTCGCCGCTCGCCGCGGTGCATCTGACTGGACTTTTGAGCCACTGCCGTATCAAAAACAACAACATCCGGAATGCCGGGCGGACGCTCTACCCTGCGGCGATAGAAGGCTATAAGGCTCCGATTTTTATCTCGGGCGCTCCCATGGAGGATGTGGAAGTGAGCGGCAACTCGGTTTTGGAAGACCTTCCGGTATCCCGGATGGTATACGCCATCCGCGCTTTGACACCTGCCGGGGAATCCAGGATGATTCGCATTCTGAACAACAAGGTAACCCTGGGTGGGCGTACCACTGCTTCGTTCCGCGACTGCGTGGCCAGCGACCGGGCGACGCGCGCTTACGTTGCGCAGCCGTGCACTGCTTCGCCGAGCAGAGTCAAATAGCGCGTCCAAAGTCGCTGCTCCGGTTGCCTTCATTACTAGCTGGGCTCCTGGCCTATAGGGAGTCGCGATTTGCCCGGAGTCAGCAGCGCAGATGCAGTATCTGCACGCCCGGACCCAATGGCCTTGAAGACCGTGAGAAACCGTTTCTTGACCAATTCCTGATCGAACAATTCCACCGCCCGCTGGCGGCCTTTCTTTCCCATCTCGTGCGCGCGCTCGGAGTCGTCGAGAAGCGCAAGGACGGCACGGGCAAGGGCTTCCGAATCTCTCGGCGGGACAATGAGCCCGGTCTCGCCGTCCACCACGGCTTCCCGGCATCCCCGTATAGCAGTGGCAATCACTGGCAGGCCGCAAGACATCGCCTCCAAGACGGACCGCGGAAAACCCTCGCGATACGACGGGAGCGTAAAGATGGTCATTTTCCGAAGCTGCATGGCGACGTCTTTGGTAAAGCCGGTAAACGTGAACCGTTCGCCCAAGCCTGATTTGCGGACATCTTCGCGGAATTCCGCCCCAAATTGGTCCCGGTCGGTCTGCAGGCTGTCCCCCACGACGAGGAATCGCACATCCTGGCGAGCAGCGGCGACCACCGTCGCCATTTTGAGAAACTCGCGGTAACCCTTTTCGCGCACGATCCGGCCAACGATTCCTACCACCGGCGGCCGGCCTTCAATCGTCTCATCGGGTGAGAAGAAGTTGGTATCCACGCCGTTGAAGATCGTGATTGCCCGGCTGGGATCCGACGCTATCCCCTCGCGGAGAGCAGTGGTCCGGTCCTCGTCGGATACGAACATGAACCAGTCCGTTCCCCGTCCTAAGAGCCATTCAATTGCGATGAACAGTCTGCGAAGAAACGGATTCATGTCGTCATGAAAATAGAATCCGTGAACCGTGTAAGCAATGGTCGGGCACCTCCCCAGGAACGCGGCGGCGCGGCCTAAAGCTCCCCCGACCGGGCTGTGTGCGTTGACGACGTCGTATCTTCCGCGACGAATCAGGTGATAGAGGCGCACTAAAGGTGTTATATGACTGAAGGGATTGAAGGTCCGCCTCAAAGGGAGATCGTGGATCACGAAGCCCAACTGCCGCAGTTGGTCGGCGTATTCTCCCACACTGCAGGCGATTTCAATGTCGTGCCCCGCCGAACGCAACGCCAGCAGCCACGGCCTCAAGAGCACGTAGGCCATCACGTCAACTGTCACCACCGTCAAGAGGCGCAACCGTGTTTCGTCGGCCTGCGCTTCGGGCGTCTCTAGCATGTCGATTCCACCGATCGAATCCTCCGCGTCGCGTATCCCCGGCCCGGAACACGAACGACCTTCGTATCCAGCCGCATGAGGAGCAATAAAGCGACCCACATTGCCGCGATCAGTAGCCACGCTGAGACGTCCACGGAAAGGATCAAAGCACAAACGGTAACGCTTAAAATCTGGAATGGCGCAAACTTTGAGCGGTCTGCCAGGCGGCAGATCCAAGCCAGCAGCAGGGGGCCAATCAGGAATCCGGCTATTCCAAAGTTGGCGATCGCCTCATCCAGCCAGCTTGTGGTCATCCCCCAGTCGATGTATTTTTGTCCATACATCTGCAGCGCGGCGGAGGTGAAATAGACATAGTATGGCCACGGCTTGCCCGGCCAAATGCTTCTGGGGATGACGGACACGAATGGAAACAACGCGCTTTGCCCGCGGTACTCGAGGATTGGGCCGGCCTCCGGGTATAGTTCCCGGTAGATGGCCAGCTTGATGGACCGGTCGCGGCCGAAATCAACGCGCAGGCTGTCGTAAACTCTTTCCGGATTCTGCATCGTGTAATTCCGGACAACCAACTGATATGCAACAGCGAATCCTCCCACCAGGACGACAATCGCAAAGCCCGTGATGAAGAGTTTGGTCCTCTTGCGGGTGTTTCGTTGGGCCGTCACCAGAAAAAGCAACAGAAGCGCGAGTGCTACGATGAAGCGTTTGCCGTTGAGCCATGCCGCAATCACCATCTGGGCCGACACGCCGATCTGCAACCACACCGAGGAGCGGCTCAATGTGAGCAGAAGAGGGCCGACACAAATCGCCGCCGTGCTCATGACATTGACCATGCCGTGATAGAGAATGATGTCCTGATGCTTTACGCCGATGCCGGTGATTCGCCCGTAGCTTAGGTAAAAGGTCGGGTCGGGGGCAAAGAAGACAAAGAAAATCGGTGAAATGAGAAAGCCCCAGAGCACGATCTTTACAAGACGCTCGCTCCGGTCGATCGTTCGTATCCGCTCGGACGCTCTGCTCCCGCTGCCTGTCGTGCCGCGTCCCACAAGCCACCAGAGCACAGGGCAGGCACAGGCATAGATCACATAGACAAACGACGTTTGTTCGTCAAACGCCGCCGCGCGAAGACCGGCAAAACTTCCATAAGTAGGCGCGCCGGTAAGCACATCCAACAGCAGCGGAATGCCCGAGTAGACCGAATGGATTGCAATGACGTAGAGGATTGCATTTTTGCGCCGGGCGGCCACGATCATGGCTGCGGCGATAAGGCCGGTGAGCAACAGCCAGGCGCCTCCAATGAGATTTATTGCATCCAAGCGGGAGTCTCCGTAAGAGCCGGTTGCTCGACATGCGAGCCCCTGGCCTTGTCAACCGCGCGAGCGATGAGTTGCGGAATCGAGACGCTGTGATACAACTCCTGCGCCCGCGCCCGATAGTCGCCGTACAAGCGGTCGATTTTGAGCAACGCATCGACAACCGCGCTCCTGTTCGCGAAGTCGACACAGATGCCGGCGCCGGCGGCGCCGACCTGGGCTCGCAGAGCCGGAATGTCGTCGCAAACCATAGGAACGCCCATGCCTGCGAACTCCCATACCTTGTTCGGCGCGCAAAAAAGGTGATTCAGGCTGGACGGCGTGTAAGTGAGCAGGCCCACATGAGCGTGGCTGGTCACGTCGAGATGCAGCGGCGGGTCCACAAAGGGAATATGAATCAGGTCCGGGCACACGCGAGCCACTTCCGGCACGAAACCGAGGTCGCGCCCCATCGCGACGAACCGCCAAGGCGGTCCCAACTCGGAAACCGCCGCCGCAAGAGGGCGGATGTCCCGTTCGGGAGTGATCAGTCCTTGGTAGAGCACAATCTTACCCGTGCCGATCACGCCCTCAAGCAACTCCCGGGCCGTCGCGTCGCGGACAGGAGCCCTCGGCGTAAGCTCACTCCCAGCAAATTTGTTTGGCACGACAACCGGCGGAGACGGGAGATCGTACCAATAACGGTAGATGTCCGCGCGAGTTGCTTCAGGGACGACAACGCAGCGCGCACGACGCGCGAAGGGTCGAAGAGCACTTCGGTAAAAGGGAAGTCGATCGTACAGCTCGTGAATCTGAAGGATATAGCTTCTCTTTAGCAGCGAAGGCCCCATCGAAATTGCCGTATCAGCGCTACCGATCCAAAGTAAAGGGCAAGGCTCACCAGCTTTTAGATACCTGGAAATCTGGTAGTGGAATCGAACCCAGCGTAGGCCCTTCCCGAGAGCCCCACGCCGGGAATCTTTCCGGTCGTCGAGTTCAACCACCCCCACTCCGCGATCCTGTAAGTATTCACGGGTCACGCCAGCCACGGAGGACGTCACCGCGGACACTGCATACCCAAGGCCGCGAAGCGTTAAGGCGGCACTCATCACGGGTGGTAGCGTTTCCAGCGGCGGCTTACAAACCAGCAGAATTTGCTCAGCCATATTAATCACCAGCGGTAGCAGACAACACAGGCACCCAGTGCCTGGCCGAACTTCGGAGGTGTCGCATCAGAAAAGTGAGCTGCCACACTGTGTGAAGCGCATACGCGATTAAAGTGGCCCAAGCCAGCCC